>Ga0302325_10032550_pt1 | contig 10704 bp, 7 predicted proteins | sample Palsa_T0_2_FD_201948 | JGI IMG/M metagenome (GOLD analysis project Ga0302325, IMG submission 201948) | Peat permafrost microbial communities from Stordalen Mire near Abisko, Sweden - Palsa_T0_2 | ecosystem: Environmental > Terrestrial > Soil > Palsa > Peat permafrost | place: Sweden: Abisko...
CGAGATCCAGATCGCTGCCGACGAAGATTTGGAAGGCGAACGCACGCGCGGAGCGTCCACGATTACGCAGCAACTGGTAAAAAACCTTTTTTTCGGAACGGGCCAGTCGATCCTGCGCAAGGGCGCCGAGGCCACGCTGGTGCCGGTGGCCGAATTCGCCCTCGGCAAACAGCGCATTCTGGAGATCTACCTCAACGTGGTGGAATGGGGCCCTGGTATTTATGGCGTGGACGCGGCGTGTCGTTACTGGGACAAAACCACGCCGCGGAACGTCGACCGGGATCAGGCGGCGCGGCTCGCCGCCATTCTGCCGGCTCCGCTGAAGCGACGACCCGAACGCATGAACAGTTACAGCGCGATCATCCTGAAGCGGATGGGGCAAATGGGTTGGTAGCTGTAGAGCTCGCTCCGCGCGCCGGCCATTTCAGTCGCGGATCGAGAGAGGCGGAAGCTGGGCGGGGATTTTTCACACGGGATCACGCGGAGAAGAGACGCACCCAGCAGCAAGCGGCCGGAATCAAAGGAAGCGAGCGAGCGGCGGCAAGCGGCACGTTTGCTCGGCATCATTTGGCAACCAAAGACGACCGCTGGCAACCAAAGACGACCGCGATCGCCGTAATCCGTGGAGGGTAAAGACATGCCGGAAGCAACCTGGGAACCTCACGAGAAACATGGGCAGCTTACGACGCAAAGTGACTTACCAGACAGCGTCTACGCCTTTCCGAAGCAGCGTAAGGAACCGCTCACCGATGCGCAACATGTGCGTAACGCTGTGGCAAGGTTTGATCAAGTCATGGACGTCTCCGATGCCGATCGCGCTTTGGCTTTTGCGAACATCGAAAAGGCGGCAGCGCACTACGGCGTCAATCTTTCGGAAACGTCCTGGCGCGATCTTGGCGTTCATCCTCAAAAAAACCGGGAAGAGGCTGCCGCCAAAGGTGTCGCGACTCGCGAACGCGAGCGGCGCGCAGAAAAGTGACCGAGGATCCCTCGGCTCCGCGCGCCTAGGCGAGCTGGACTCGGAGAGAAGCTGGACTCGGAGAGAGCCGAGTGCGATTTGCGACGATCGCATGTGGCCATGCTGGAGGGAGCCCACTGACTTGGCTGCGCCGCGCCGGGGTCTACTCCGAACGGTGGGCAATCAATTCGGCAAAGAAGGAGCGGCCAGGTTGGGAGATGCTCGGCACGGTAGGATAGAGCGCTACCGGGTCGGAGTAGTTCCGGTTGAAGGCGTTGCGGATACCCAGGCGAAGATCTAAGTTTCGCAGCAAATGCTTGGAGGCAAGAGTAAGGTCGGCGAGGTAGACCGACGGTACCCAAATATTATTCACAAGAGTCTCGCGCCGCGATTCGTACTGCATGCTCGTGCTGAGATCGAGCTTTCCCCCCAGAGGGACTGCGAAGCGCAGCTTGGCCAACTGGCTCGGCGAGTTCTCCAGGACATTGTCGGAGCTGTTGTCGCGTGTTCGCTCCAGGGAGTAGCTACCGGTCGCGTCAAGCCAGTTCCAAGGACGGCCGTGAATTTCCAGTTCGCCGCCCTGGGCCTGAGCACTCTCAGCGTTCTGATATTGGATCAATCCGTCCGGAAGGGTTACGCCGACCAGAAAATCGTGCAGCCAGTACCCATAGGCAGACGCCTGGAGGACTATCCGCTTTCCCAGCGTGCGATCAACGTCGAACTCGACTGTGTCGGCTCCTTCCGGGCGTGCGTTGGGATTCCCCACTGCGATTACCCCGTCGGAGTAGAAAAGTTGATATTCGCTGGGATTGCGAAAGGCGCGGCCGTAGAGAAATTTGTAAGTCCAGTCGGAAGGCTGATAGATCAGAGCCGCCCGCGGAGCAACAAAATCACTGCCGTACGCGGAACTCTCGAAGCGGACTCCGAGATCCAGCTTCCATCGCCGCGAAAGCGTCTTCTCATCTTGCGCGAACACGGCGAGCGAGCGGTTGGGCCGGTTAATGCTGAGGTACTGGAACGGGACCGGAGTCACGTCGCGATCGGTGAGGAGGGCTCGTATGTCGACTTTGCCTTCCAGACCCACGGTGAAATTTCCGGCCCAGGTTGGGCGGATGCGGTAGCTGAGTTGGGTGCCAAGCCAATCGCCGAGGTCCTGTTCCCGGTTGTATTCGATGCCGCCATCGTTTAAGGCGTAGTCAAAACGGCCGAGATAATAATAGGCGTCGTAGTAGGAGCGCCAGCGAAACGAGCCGCCGGCGATGGCACGCTGATAGGCCACGTCGATGAAGTTGCGCTTGTCGTCGTTCTGCGTTCCTGTGTCGTTGAAGATCGTGAGGCCCCAAGAGACCGGCTGAATCTGATCGTGGCCGGCGAAGGCAACCATGACCGTCCAGTTGCGCCAGACGAGACTCGAGAAGAAGTGATATCCCTTCTCACCGTTCATGTCGATCGCGATTCCGTTGTTGGTTTGCGGTGTGTCGAGCTGCGGAATAAACAGCGGACTTTGGCCGGTGTTGTTATAGATGGAGCCGGAGAACAATACCTTCGCGCCGCCGAGGGACGTGGTGTCCACGATCTGGGCCCTTTTTTCGCCGAAGCTCCCGACGTCCGCCGTCGCGGCGAGTGGTCCCACCTCCTCGGGAGACTTGGTGATGATGTTGATGGTGGCAAAGACGGCATTGCTGCCATAGAGAGCCGAGGAGGGTCCGCGAATGATCTCGATCTGCTTGATTAGGTTCATCTCGATGGGGAAACCGTTTCCGAAGAACAGCATGTAGTCGAAGATGTTGTCGGCCATGTCGTGACCGTTGACCATAACCAGCACGTGGCTGTCGTAATCGCCGGGCAGATCAAAACCTCGCACACCTACCGTTTCGTAGGTCCGGTCATTGCTCACGTAGAATCCGCGCACGCCGGAAAGCGCTTCGCCGAGTGTGCGATAACCATACCTGCGGATATCCTCGGCGGTAATAACGGTCACGCTGGCGGGCGCGTCCTGAAGGGTTTGAGGATGGAGCGCGGCGCCCTCCACCTTGATATTCATGAGCTCTTCGATGCTGAGGGACGCCAGGTTTTGGTTTTGGCCGGAGGTATTCGGCGGTGGCGAGTTCTGTGCCCCTGCGGAACAGGCGAGCGACAACACCAGTGCGAAGAGCAGAGTCCGACGACCCATAAAGGCTTCATCGTTCTTTCCCGCGCAAAACTTCACTCAGGGGGAACCAAATGGAACTGAGCTCACGTTCCATGACTCGCGTTCGAGGTTGCGGCTGCCAAGTCTGAAGCCAGCATCTCAGAATGTGGGTTTCTTGCGTGACCCTGCGCAGCCAACGGATGTGTTAAGCTACGGTCACGCCACGAAAGTGAATAGGGTGTTCATCATGCGCTCAAGGAAACGCGGATCCTGGTCCAAATTTTCCCTGGTCGTGTTGGCTGTTCTGTGCGGTATTCCACTGCTGGTCTCTTCCGCCGCCGGGAATCCGGACACGCTTCTGGCCACGATGCAGAAGGAGTTGCAGCGCGCGATCGCGGCGCTTGCCAAGTCCGATCCCGCTGCTTATTTCTTGAGCTACTCCGTTGCGGATATGGACTCGGCCGCCCTGGTCGCCATGAACGGCAGCCTGGTGGTCTCCTCGCACGAGCAGGAACGGCAGGCTGCGGTGACCATGCGAGTGGGCTCGTCCGCGCTCGACAATACGCACGGCCAAAGCCGCCCGACCGGAATGACCGCCGGTGTCCTTCCGTTGGGCGACGATCCGGCCGCCACCGCTCGAGTCCTATGGCAACTCACCAATCGCGAATACGAGAAGGCCGCCCCGGCCTTTGTGCAAGTGAAGACAAGATCGGCGCTGCAAACGCAGGAAGAAGATCAGTCGCCGGACTTTGCGCCGCAGTCGCCGCAAACACACCTCGACGCCGCAGCGCGGCCAAGCCTTTCGTTCGACGCGGCCCAATGGGGCGAGCGCATGAAGCGGCTCTCCGCCGGATTCCTGAAATATCCCGACGTTTATACGTCGCAGGTATTCGTGTCGGTGGAAGCGAACAAGTCGTATTTCGCGAGCAGCGAGGGAACCGCCCTGGTTCAGCCTTCCGCGATCGCGCGTCTGGTGATGGAGGCCGAGACCCGCGCGGACGACGGCATGGACCTGTTGCGTGTGGAAACATTCCAGGCGGATTCGCCGAACCAATTGCCACCCGACTCCGAACTCCAGGCCAAGCTCGTGAAGATGGCCGCGGACGTCAAAGCGCTGCGCGCCGCTCCTGTCGCCGATGCCTATGCGGGGCCGGCGATGCTTTCGGGACGCGCCGCGGCCGTTTTCTTTCACGAAGTGCTGGGGCACCGGCTCGAAGGCCACCGGCAACGGGATGAGACGCAGGGCCAAACGTTCACCAAGCAAGTGGGTCAGCTGGTGCTGCCGCCCTTTTTAAGCGTGGCCGATGATCCAACGCTGAAAGAACTGAAAGGCGTCAGGCTGTCGGGCAGCTACGAGTTCGACGACGAGGGGGTTCCGGCGTCCCGTGTGCAAGCCGTGGACCACGGGATTCTCAAAAACTTCATGATGTCGCGGATGCCTATCGCCAATTTCAGCCAGTCCAACGGCCATGGGCGCCGGCAGGCAGGGACAGGCTTGATGCCGACGGGACGGCAGGGCAATTTGATCGTGACCTCGACGAACACCGTGACCGATGCTCAGCTGCGCCAGAGATTCATCGCCGAGATCAAGAAGCAGAACAAGCCCTACGGACTATATTTCGAGGATATCCAGGGTGGGTTCACGCTAACCTCTCGCGCGCAGCCACAGGTCTTTCAGGTGCTGCCCGTGATGGTCTGGCGTGTGTATGCCGATGGGCGCCCCGATGAGTTGGTGCGCGGCGTGGATATTGTCGGAACGCCGCTGGTGGCTCTGAATAGCATCCTGGTCACTGGAGACGCGCTCGAGGTATTCAACGGAATCTGCGGCGCCGAATCCGGCCAGGTGCCTGTCTCGGCGGCTGCTCCAGCTATGCTCTTTTCTCAGCTCGAAGTTCAGAAACGTGCCCGCGGCACCGACCGGCCCCCGATTCTGCCGCCTCCGGGCACGGACGACCGCCTTTCCATCAGTCGTTTGTTCCCCGCCGGTGTGCCTGCGCCGGGAGCCAAGCCATGAGCGCGATGCGAAAAGCAGGACCAATCTGGCCGTGGGTGGTGGCCTGGTTCCTGCTCGCCTGCACGGCAAGCGTCGCGAGTCAGCAAAAAGGTGCCGTCGCCGCGGCCCCGGAGGCTTCGCCTGCGGGGGCGGTTGGAGCGCCGGCCGATCCGGTGCTCCAGGCCATGAGCGAGGAGATCAACCGATCGAAAACGCGCCTCAAGATGGACAATCTGCCGGCGCCGTACTACATTGAATTTCACGTTTCCGATGTGGATGATTTTGACGCCGAGGCGTCCTTCGGCGCACTACGACTGAGTCAGCGAATGCACTCGCGGAGCTTGCGTGCGGTGGTTCGCGTGGGCGACTACAAGCAGGACAGCTACGCGGGCCCCGGAACGGGCGTCAGCGAACTGGCGCCGCTCGACAACGATCCGGTGGCCCTGCGCCGCGCTCTGTGGCTAGCGGCCGATCGCGCCTACAAGGCGGCGGCCCAAGCGCTCGCGAACAAGCGGGCCACGCAAAGCCAGTTCAGCGCCGATCAGGGATTCGACGATTTTTCCCATGCGCAGCCGCTGCAATCGGTCCGGCCCGTGGCCAAGCTGGACATTGATACGAAGACCTGGACGGACATGCTGGTGAATTCCTCCGCACTCTTTAAGTCCGATCCCAAGCTCGAATCTTTTTCGGCGCAGGCGCACTTCCGAGTGCTAAACGAATATTTCGTGAATAGCGAAGGAACCGTGACGCGGCAGGGCTCCGAGGTCGATTCCCTGACCATCTCCGGTTCCACGCAAGCGGCGGACGGAATGCGCCTGGATCGCACTCCGGTTTTCGTCGCGAGCAAAACTGCTGAGCTACCGACATCGGAGAAGTTTCAGGCCGCAGCCGCCGGCGTGATCGATGCCCTGAAGGCCCTGCGCGACGCCCCCTTGGTGGAAGAAGATTACCGCGGGCCGGTGCTTTTTGCGCCGGATGCTGCTGCCGACGAGATCTTCGTGATGATCGGTCCCATGGTCGGCGCAAATGCCAATGCTCCTGGGGGCCGTGGTGGGAGGGGCGGCGCGGCCCCTCGTGCCGCGGCAAACCCGACCTCCAACTACAAGAGCCGCGTCCTGCCGATGTTTTTGTCCGTGTTCGACGATCCCACGATGAGCACTTTTCAGGGAAGATCGCTCGTCGGGAATTACGAAATCGACGACGAGGGCGTTCGTGCGGAAAAGGTCTCGCTGATCGAGAAGGGCCAACTTGTGAATTACGTGCTGGGCCGCGAGCCCATGCGCGATTTTCCGGACTCGAATGGCCACGGCCGGGCCGGCCCTGGGCAGACCCCGCGCGCCAGCCTCGGCAATCTGGTCCTCCAGGCGAGCCAGCCGCTTTCCTCGGAGGAGTTGAAGAAAAAACTGATCGACATGTGCCGCGATGAGAATAAGCCATACGGCTACTATGTCGAGGCGCTTTCCCAGCAGAATCCCGGCCTGCTCTATCGATTGTACGTCCAGGACGGGCACAAAGAGTTGGTTCGCGGCGCCGTCTTCAACGAATTCGACGCGCGCTCGTTGCGCAATGACGTCGTGGCCGCCGGGAGCGATGCTGTGGTGAGCAATCGCGGCGCAGCGATTCCCGCCAGCGTTATCAGTCCGTCTCTTTTGTTTGACGATCTGGAACTTCAGCGTAGCAACGACAAGAACGCCAAGCTGCCAGAATATAACCCACCCGACCTGACTTCATCTCATTAGCAGTAAGGCAACTCGACGGAGCCAATCTGGAGATTGGCGCTCCCGTGAGTGCGCTGGCGCGGCGCGTGCGCAGGCGGCATGGACGTTTGTCGCGAGGAGGTGGTAAGCTTCGTCCGCTTTTTTGCAGGCGAGGCGAGCGCGATATTTTGAAGATGAGATGCGCACGCGCCACCGGGATGACACGCGATGGAGTCCGATCCGAAAGCTGCACCGCAAGCTGTCACTGTCGCTGGCCAGCGAATCGACTCGCAGCCGGTGGATGCACCGCTCACGCGCGCCGCGATCTTTCTGGTAGTGACGCTGAATGCGTCAAAAGAAACTCGCGCGACCCTGCGGTCGTTCTGCGGGGATCTTCCCGCGCTGTTGCGCGCGGTCGGATTTCGCGACCTCGAAGCGAACCTTTCCTGCGTCATGGGATTTGGCTCCGAGGCGTGGGACCGGCTTTTTGGAGCGCCGAGGCCGGCCGAGCTTCATACGTTTCGGGAGATTCGTGCCGGAGCACGCCACGCGGTCTCGACGCCGGGCGACCTGCTCTTCCACATCCGCGCCAAGCGCATGGATTTATGCTTCGAGCTGGCAACGCAAATCATGGCGCGCATCGCGGACGCCGTCACACCGGTCGATGAAGTGCAGGGGTTCCGTTTTTTCGACGATCGCGACCTGCTGGGCTTCGTGGATGGAACGGAAAATCCAAGTGGCCAGGCCGTGCTCGATGCCGTGATCATCGGCCCAGAGGACGCCGCGTTCGCCGGCGGCAGCTACGTGATCATACAGAAGTATCTGCACGATATGGCGGGATGGAATGCGCTGCCCACGGAGACGCAGGAACGCATCATCGGCCGCCAGAAACTCTCCGATATCGAGCTGGATGATTCCGTGAAACCCACCTCGGCGCACAGCGCACTCACGACCATCGTCGAGAACGGAAAAGAGATCAAGATCCTGCGCGACAACATGCCCTTCGGCCGGCCCGGGTACTCTGAATTTGGCACGTATTTCATCGGCTATAGCCGTTCGCCGCGCACCATCGAACTGATGCTCGAGAACATGTTCATCGGCCGGCCGCCCGGCAATTACGATCGGATTCTCGATTTCAGCCGCGCCGTCACCGGAAACCTCTTCTTCGTGCCGTCGGCGACATTTCTGGACAATTTGGCCGATGACGATCCGGCGGCTCAGGCGCCGGACGGCGCGTCAGCCCCGGCGCCAGTCGAAACATCTCCCGTCAGCCAGTCGGAAAACGATGGCTCGCTGGGTATCGGTTCCCTCAAAGGAGAAAAATCACATGAATAATCTCCACCGCGAGCTTGCCCCGATTTCCGATGTGGCCTGGGCTCAGATCGAAGAGGAAACATCGCGCACGTTCAAGCGCTACCTAGCCGGGCGCCGCGTGGTGGACGTGCAGGGCCCCGGAGGAACCGCTCTCTCCGCGGTCGGCACGGGCCACCTGCGGACGATCGCGGCTTCGAGGGAGGGTATCCTCGCGCGGCAGCGCGAGGTGAAGGCGCTGGTCGAGCTGCGTGTTCCCTTCGAGCTCGAGCGGCAGATGATCGACGATGTCGCGCGGGGCGCGAATGACTCCGACTGGCAGCCGGCCAAGGACGCGGCGCGCCAGGTCGCCTTTGCCGAGGACTCCGCCATTTTCGAGGGCTATGACGCTGCCGGCATCGTGGGCATCCGCCAGGGAACCAGCAATCCGCAGATGACGCTCCCGGCCGACGTGCGGGCGTATCCCGAAGCTATCGCGCAGGCCTTGAGCCAGTTGCGGCTGGTGGGCGTTAACGGCCCTTATTCCGTGCTACTCGGCGCCGACGCCTACACCGCGCTGGCCGAGACCAGCGACTACGGATACCCGGTGCTGGAGCACGTCAAGCGGCTGGTCAAGGACGAGATCATCTGGACGCCGGCCTGCGCCGGCGCTTTCGTGCTGACCACTCGCGGGGGCGATTTCGATCTGCACATCGGCCAGGACGTCTCGATTGGCTATCTGAGCCACACCGACACCACGGTCCGGCTGTACTTGCAGGAGACGTTTACCTTCCTGTTACTCACCACCGAGGCGGCCGTCGCGCTGGCTCCCGCGCTGAAGAAACAGAGCTGACGCGGCGCGGGGCGTCACTTGGCCGCGGTGCTTGCCGCTTGGGGACGCTGACCTGCGCGATTTTGCCAGGCGCGCTGAACGCTCTCAGGGGGCATTGTTCAAGGCCACCCAGGCGGCCAAGGAGTCCATGTAGTCTCGCCAACGTACGATCTTGCGGTTCTCGATGGTGACGACGGAGATGAACCGATTGTCGTAGGGCGCGCCCGTCGCGAGAATCTTGCCGTGTACTTCGTATTCGAGGGTCACGACGCGACCATCTTTTGACGGATGCACGACGAGAGCGTCGCCGCTGTGAAGCTTGATCGTATTGCCGTAGCCGGAATAGAGAGCCATCAGATTGGCGCGGCCGCGGACAGTCTTCGGCCAGCCGGGAAAGTTGTAGCGGAACTCGAACAGTGCGTCGTCTGCGATGGTGTCGAAATAGTGCCCGCCGTCAACGAATTCACGCAGGCCTTGTTCGACGACTCTGAAGAAAGGGTCGAGCGCTTGGAAGACGGCATATTCGGCGTTGGGCATAGCGGATTGCTTGCATACTGTACTGCCGAACTCATCGGATGCGCATAAGCACCGAAAATACTGGTGTAGATCGTACCCCTAACGACACCTACGACACTAACGACACCGCACGCGCTGCCCTGGGCGCATCTAACCGCCGACGGAAAGCAACTTTATAACGTATACAGGGGGAATGAAACTTGGGCAAAATATTGCCGCATTCATCGATGCGTAAAATCCTTGCAAAAGTGGCCATAGCGCTCCTGATCTCGGTCGCAATCGGGCCGTTCGCTTCGACGAGCCTGCCCGCGCAGACGTCGCCGCCCGCGCAAGCGCCGGCTCCCGCACAGGCGCCGACCGAGCCGGACAGCGTGGTATTCGCAAATGGAGAGAAACTCGTTGGGCATTTCGAGGGCCTTATCGCGGGGGCCGCGAAATTCAAGAGCGACAAGCTGGGGGAGATCACGATCGACCTCAGCAAAATCCAGGAGCTGCACAGTTCGCAAAAATTCGCGGTGATTCGGAAGGGCGTGAAACTCGCCAAAGGAGAAAGGGACGGCCAGATTCTCCAGGGAACGGTCACCGTTGCCAACCAGATCGTGCAAGTCGATCCGGGCAATGGGCTGCCGGTGCAAACGGTGAAGGTCAGCGAGCTGACTGATATCGTCGCAGAACCCGCGTTTGATCAGTCGTTCCAAAGTCCGGGCGTTTTCCACGGTTGGAAGGGCACGCTCGGGTTTGGGGCATCTTTGGTCGAGGCCACGCAGGAAAGTCAGAACCTAACCGGCACCGTGAACCTGGTTCGCGCGATGCCGATGGCATCGCAAAATTGGCTACCGCCGGGCAACCGAACGCTGGTCGTGTTTAACGACTCCTACGGCACGGTGAGCCAGCCCAACACCCCGACGGAGAAGACTTCGATCTTTCACGCGGGCGGAGAACGGGATCAATACTTCTCTTCGAGCGTTTATGCGTTCGGTACGACCTCATTCGACCACAACTATTCGCAGGATCTCGACCTGCAGCAACTGTACGGCGGGGGCATCGGCTGGACCATCGTCAAACACCCGAAGCAGATGTTCGACATCAAAGCCAGCATCGACTACGAACGACAATCGTTCCAGCTGGCGTCGCAAGATCACGATCTCGCTAATTCGGTTTTCACCGAGGAGTATACGCGAACGTTCGCGCACGGCCTCGCGCTGCACGAACTGGGCTCGGTAAGCCCGGCATGGACGGATGAGACCGCCTACTCGGCGTACGCGAGCGTCGGGCTGATCCTCCCGG
>Ga0302325_10032551_pt1 | contig 10703 bp, 13 predicted proteins | sample Palsa_T0_2_FD_201948 | JGI IMG/M metagenome (GOLD analysis project Ga0302325, IMG submission 201948) | Peat permafrost microbial communities from Stordalen Mire near Abisko, Sweden - Palsa_T0_2 | ecosystem: Environmental > Terrestrial > Soil > Palsa > Peat permafrost | place: Sweden: Abisko...
CCCCGACGAGGGCGCCGCAACTCACACCCGGCTGCCCGCTAAAGTCATAATTTTTTATCTGCGACTCTTGAATCGTATTTTTCCTGCTCCTAGGTCCTTCCCGCCCGGGAGCCTTTTTTGGTCCCGACCTTATGACATTGCTGGACTTGAAAGGAGGATGTTCATGCATTTTCGTCCATTGCACGACCGTGTGGTCGTGCGGCGCATTGATGCTGAAGAAAAGACCGCCGGCGGCATCATCATTCCCGACACCGCAAAAGAAAAGCCGCACGAAGGCGAGATCGTCGCCGCCGGGCCCGGTGCGCGCAACGAGCAGGGGCAACTGGTTCCGCTCGACGTTAAGCCCGGCGATCGGGTGCTGTTTGGCAAATGGTCCGGCACCGAAGTGAAGATCGGGGGCCAGGACCTCCTAAACATGAAGGAAAGCGACCTCCTGGGCGTGGTCGAAAAGACCGGCGCGCTGAAGAAGGCCGCTTGAGAAATTGACAGTCATTAAAGAGAAAGGAGATTAGATTATGGCTGCCAAGGATGTGAAGTTTTCAACCGAAGCCCGCGACCGCATGCTGCGGGGCGTTGATACGCTGGCAAACGCCGTTAAGGTCACGTTGGGCCCCAAGGGCCGGAACGTGGTTATCGAGAAATCGTTTGGTGCGCCGCGAATCACGAAGGACGGTGTCACCGTCGCCAAGGAGATCGAGCTCGAAGACAAGTTCGAGAACATGGGCGCCCAGATGGTGCGCGAAGTCGCCTCCAAAACAAACGATCTCGCCGGCGATGGCACGACTACCGCGACCGTGCTCGCGCAGGCCATCGTCAAGGAAGGCGCGAAATCGGTTGCGGCCGGCATGAACCCAATGGACCTGAAGCGCGGCATAGACCTCGCGGTCGAAGCTATCGTGACCGATCTCAAGTCGCATTCCAAGAAGGTTACCTCGAACGACGAGATAGTGCAGGTTGGCACGATCTCCGCCAACGGCGACACCGAGATCGGCAGCTTTCTCGCCGAAGCCATGCAGAAGGTCGGCAATGAGGGTGTGATTACGGTTGAGGAAGCGAAGAGCCTCAACACCGAGTTGGAGGTGGTCGAAGGCATGCAGTTCGACCGCGGGTATGTGTCGCCGTACTTCGTGACCAATGCCGAGAAGATGCGGGTCGAACTTGAAGATCCCTACATCTTGATCCACGAGAAGAAGCTGTCAGGGCTGCAAACGATGCTGCCGCTGCTGGAGTCGGTGGTGCAGTCGGGCAAGCCGCTGCTGATCATTGCCGAGGACGTTGAGGGCGAAGCGCTGGCGACACTGGTCGTCAACAAGCTGCGCGGCGGCCTGAAAATCGCTGCGGTCAAGGCTCCCGGCTTCGGGGACCGCCGCAAGGCCATGCTGGAGGATATCGCGATCCTTACCGGTGGCACGGCAATATCGGAGGATCTGGGAATCAAGCTTGATAACGTGACGCTGAGCATGCTCGGCCGCGCCAAAAAGGTCGTTATCGACAAGGAGAACACGACCATCGTCAATGGTGCCGGAGCGAAGAAGGAAATCGACTCGCGCACCACGCAGATCAAGGCGCAGATCGAGGAGACCACGTCCGACTACGATCGCGAGAAGCTGCAGGAACGGCTGGCGAAACTCGCCGGCGGCGTTGCTGTCATCAGGGTTGGTGGCGCGACGGAAGTCGAGGTCAAAGAGCGCAAGGATCGGGTGGACGATGCGCTGCACGCAACCCGCGCCGCGGTGGAGGAAGGCATCCTCCCCGGTGGAGGTGTGGCCCTCCTCCGATCGCTCAAGGCACTGGAGGCCGTAAACACTTCGAATCCGGACCAGAAAGCCGGCGTCGACATTGTGCGTCGTGCCATCCAGGTACCGGCCCGTCAGATCATCCTGAATGCGGGCGAAGACGGATCGCTGGTGGTCGGAAAGCTGCTGGAGAGCGGCGACTACAATTGGGGTTTCAATGCCGCGACGGGCGAATACCAGGATATGGTGCGCGCCGGCGTCATAGACCCGGCAAAGGTGGTTCGCACCGCCCTGCAGGACGCGGCTTCGGTCGCCTCGCTGTTGATCACGACCGAGGCGCTGGTAGCTGACAAACCCAAGAAGACAGACGCGGCGCTGCCGGCGCCGTCGATGGATTTTTGATAGACCGCGAGCCCGGTCCAAAAAGGCTGGGCTCGCCCACCTTCATGAAAGGAGAGCAACCAACGAGAGGAAGCTGGGATGAGACCTCGCGTTCAGGAAAGGCTGCGGAAGAACAGGGTGATGGCGCTGAACCGACTCATGTTCGCCATGAGCTTCGCGACCATCGCCTGGATCAGTTTTCGAACGATAGGAGGATGAAATGATCGCTGATCGAAACATCGTCTCCGCTCGTGCGGAGAAACATAGTGCGACTCGACGGCATATGATCCGGGGGATTCTCACGGCCTCGATGGCAGCGATCTTGACGCTGCCGTCGCTGGTGGCTTGGGGGATGGACGGCCCGGTCAAACCAAAGTCGAGCGTCATCGAGACCATCGCATTACCGCCAGTTCCGTATTCGGATTCGATGCCTTGGTTGAACTGGAATACCGGTGTAAAGGTCGACACCCTGCTTTCACCGACCTTGGGCCCATCGGGAATCGAGCTCGGACCGGACCAGCGCGATAAAGCGAAACTATCAGTCAGCTCGCTTGTGCAATCGCTGGATGCGATCCGCGCCTTTTGGGCGCGGGTTGCATCGCGAGCCTAAGCCAACCAGCCTCGGGTTTCGGTACGAGGCCACCACCTTTGAGGGGCTTCCCCCGAGTGTCCGATCCTTCCTGTTCGAGAGCCAGCGCAGAGTTATCGAACATTGCAGGCGGCTTCTCACGGCGAAGGATCTTGCTGCCGAACATCGCCATCGGCTCACACAGCCGGGATCATCGGCACCGAATTGCAGCATCTCGATACCTAAGGGTGGGCGCGCCGCCTAGCCGATCAGATCCATATATATTACCGCCGCCTTTGCCTACGCGACATGCGCCCGACGATCGGGAAATCTCTCCACACAGGTAGGCGTTGTCCAGCCAGTAGTGGATGGGCCGCCAAACCGGGTAACCAAAGATTAGTCCTCGAACCAAATTTTTGGGTTTTTCTCTTGAAACAAAAAGTGGATTTGGTATTTTTTTGCGTGCCGCGATAAGCGGTCCGAGTGCCCTTCGGGGCTCGGAAGAGACGGGCGCCGGGGTGTCCGACGCCTGCTCGTACCCAACTTGCTCTTTGGAGGATTTGGCTATGAGAACTTACGTCTTCGGCCCTTTGTGGCTAACTAACACTTCGACGGTTTTTTTGACCTTGTCGATACACCCCACCGTCAGCGACCGGGGTGCCAGCAATGATTAGCACTGCATGCCTGCCGATGCCGTCTTTCGATGGCGGTCTATCCAAATATCTGCTCGAGATCCGCAAATACCCGCTGCTTGAGCCCGAGCAGGAGGCTGCCTACGCGAGACGTTGGCACGAACACCGCGATAGCGACGCCGCATTCCATCTGGTCACCAGCCATCTCAGGTTGGTCGCAAAAATCGCGATGCGTTATCGCGGCTATGGATTGCCGATTTCGGAAATCGTGTCCGAGGGCAACGTCGGCCTGATGCAGGCGGTAAGGCGCTTTGATCCGGACCGGGGTGTGCGCCTTTCAACCTACGCGATGTGGTGGATCAAGGCCACGATTCAGGAATACATTCTCCGCTCATGGTCGCTCGTCAAGTTCGGGGCCAGTTCGGCCCAGAAAAAGCTGTTCTTCAAACTACGACGCGCCAAAAGCGCGATTGCAGCGTTACAGGACGGCGATTTGCGCCCAGAGCAGGTCAAACTGATTGCGGAACGTCTTAAGGTCGCCGAGGGGGAAGTCGTGGAAATGGACCGCCGCCTGCGGGGCGACGTCTCCCTGAACGCACCGGTCCATGACGAAGCTGGCACCGAGCAGATCCAGGACTGGATCGCCGACCCTTCGGAAACACAGGAAACCTTGTTGGCGGAAAGCACCGAGGCCGCGCATCGCCAACGGATTTTGCAGGACGCCATCGGTGCGCTCAACACTCGCGAACATAAGATTTTTGTCGCGCGCCGGCTGACTGACGAACCGGCGAGACTTGAAGAACTGGCCACCGAGTACGGCATCTCGCGGGAGCGCGTCCGCCAGATCGAGCAACGGGCGTTCGAAAAAGTGAAAGCCGCGATGCTTGCGGCTGCCGACGGTCGATGTAGCGGCCCTACGGCGGGGTCCGGCTTGCCGCTGAAACCGGGATTGCAGAAACGGGCAGCCTGAAAAAAATTGCAGCCCCTCTTGCAAGGTTTGCCGGTTTTTCTAAGTGGAATTTTGCCGGGCGCCAGATTGGGCCCGGCAAATCCAGGGGGCGCCGGACGGCGTCCGACGCTCCTTCGTACCCATTTTGCTATTTGGAGGACTTGGTTATGAGGACTTTTGACTTCTCGCCCCTGTGGCGCTCCACGATCGGCTTCGACCATCTGGCCGACCTGCTTGATGCCAGCCTGAGGCAACCGACCGAGGACAACTATCCCCCGTATAACGTCGAGCGCTCCGGCGATGATGCTTATCGGATTTCGCTCGCGGTCGCGGGATTCGGCGTGGATGACGTCACGGTAACCGCTGAACAGAACACGCTGATCATCGAAGGCCGGAAACCCGAGGTGCCGGCGCGGGAATATCTCTATCATGGTATCGCCGCACGACCGTTCCGGCGCGTCTTCAACCTGGCGGACCACGTCAAGGTGAAGCAGGCGTCGTTCGCGAATGGCCTGCTGATCGTCGATCTTGCACGCGAGGTGCCGGAATCGATGAAGCCGCGGCGTATCCCGATCGCAAGCCCCGCACCCTCTCACCAGATCGAACAGAAGAAGGCGGCTTAAACCGCTGACCGTTCGGCGACGCTTGCGCGGATCCCCGATCCGCGTGGCTCGTCCTGTGCACAAGGAGGATAAATATGGCTTTTCGTGATCTCATCCCGTGGTCGAAAAATCAGGTGCTCACGCCGATGCGTGAGAACCTGGATCCGTTCACGACCTTTCACCGGGAGATGAACCGGCTCTTCGACGACGTATTCCGCGGGTTTGGCTTGCCGGGACGGACGGGCGGCGCCCTGATGGAGGGCCGCTTCGGCTGGCCCAACATCGAACTGAGCGAAACCGACAAAGCGCTTGTGGTCTCGGCCGAATTGCCCGGCCTGACGGAAAGGGATGTCCAGGTGGAAATCGCCAACGGCGTGTTGACGCTTCGGGGCGAGAAACGGGCAGAACGGAGCGAGTCCGGAAAGTATTTTTCGGAGCGCTTCTACGGTTCGTTTGAGCGCCAGATTACGCGCGATGGCGTGCTTGAGGACAAGGCGGAAGCGACGTTCCGGGACGGTGTGTTGACCATTACCATCCCGAAATCCGACGAAGCCCGCTCGGACATCAAGCGTATCCCGATCAACAGGCAATGACGCGTGGAGGCGAAGCGCGAGCCTCGCCTCCATCAACCCTTCGTCTCTACCGGAAAGGAGCATTAAGGAGACGCATCCATGACTGATATCGGCACAACTACAGCAATCGATCTTCCCATTTTCCATCCGGCGGCTGGTTACAGCTCACCGGATGATGTTCTAAACGACCGGGCGCTTTCCGTTGGAGAGAAACGGATCATCCTGTCATCCTGGGCCTCGGACATGTACGCGGTGGAGTCCTGCCCCGCGTTGCGCGAGGTTCCCGGCATCGGCCACCGCATTCGCCTGGTCGATATTCTCTCCGCCTTGCGTCAACTCGACAGCGAAGACGATCCGCCGCCGCGCGGCGGCGCAATGCGCTTGCGGCGGCCATACAGGGCCGCCGCCCTTTTCGGAGGGCTTTCGTCATGGTGACCCCCGTCATACTGACGCTCGCCCTCGCCGGCCAGGTGTCCGCGATGTGGGTGGTGCCGTGGTTTGCTTGGCAGGCTGAGTTGTTCACGGCGGAACCTCGCACCCCGCATGAGCCCACCTAGCGACGGGGAAATACCGATGAACCGGATCCCTTCGATGGTGTGTGGCGCCATACTGGCGACGCTTTTCCTGACGACGTCGGCGGGTGGTCAAATCCCGAATCTGAAAACGGGCAACACGGTGCCGACCCTGGCACCGCTCGTGCGTGAAGTAACACCCTCTGTCGTGAACATCTCCGTGCACGGACGGATCAGGGAAGACAATCCGCTCTATCGCGATCCGATTTTTCGCGAGTATTTCGACGTACCCAAACAGCTGGAGAAGGAGATCAACGCAACCGGCTCTGGTGTCATCGTCGATGCGGTCAAAGGCTACGTACTGACCAACAATCATGTTGTCGAACAGGTTTCGACCGTTCAAATCACCACCAAGGACGGTCGCCAGCTTGCGGCCAAGATAATGGGTCGTGACCCCGCAACCGACATCGCCGTACTGCAAATCAACTCTCCCAATAGCCTTAAAGCCATGCAGTTCGGCGACAGTGATGCACTAGAAGTTGGGGATTTCGTGATCGCGATTGGAAATCCCTTCGGTCTGGGCCAGACCGTCACTTCCGGCCTTGTCAGTGCGCTCAGCCGGACCGGGCTTGGCAAACAGGGCTATGAGGACTTCATCCAGACAGATGCCGCGATCAATCCGGGAAATTCCGGCGGCGCCTTGGTCAACCTCAAAGGCGAACTTATCGGTATCAACTCGGCCATCATTTCCCCCGGCGGCGGCAATGTCGGAATTGGCTTTGCAATACCCATCAACATGGCACGGCGCGTGATGGAGCAGATCGTCGAGAACGGAAGGGTGGAGCGCGGGCGTATCGGCGTATCGCTGCAAGACATGCATCCGGCCGCAGATGGAGGGCGAGGCGACGGGGTAAGAATAGCGGACATCACCCCCGGATCGCCTGCGGAAACAGCTGGCTTGCGAAAGGGCGACATTATTATAAAGGCCGACGATCGCCCGATTAGAAGCGCGGCCCAGCTTAGAAATCGGATCGGACTCGCGCGCATTGGTGAACAAGTGAAACTGACGGTCGATCGTGCCGGCTTCAGCCAATTCGCGAATGTCACCGTGGGTCCAGCGACCGACGCGCCTTTGGCAACAACCAAGAAACGATAGAAATAAGCCAGAGTTTAGGTACCCAAAGCCCAAACGGCAGCTTTGCGCCAGAAGTGGTCATTTGCGCGATTGTGCGGAGATTCGGTTTGCTGGAAGCGCGCAACGCCGTAATGCAAAGCAAGCCTCCGCCTATGGCCTCGGCACCGGCCGCTGGCGGTAATCATGGGCACAGCGCACCTTTCAGTTGCTTTTTTATCCGCGCGAACTGATCGAAAATACGCGACTCGCCAGGACATCCGACGCTTCCAGCGACATAATGTCCTCGGCGGTCAGCACACGATCGAGATCGGCGACGAGTCGGTTGGCCTGGCGCAGCCGCATACGATCAAGCGCGTTGCGGATCGAGCGGGCATTGGAGAAGAGCGGCTGGGTCTTGCGCAGGCTGATATATTGTACGAAAGCGGCTCGTGCGTCGGGGGTAAACTTGTAATTCAGGTCCCGCAGCATCAGTTCGGCGATGGCGAGCAACTCCGCGTCGGCATAATCAGGAAAATCGATATGGTGCGCGATACGAGACCGAAAGCCGGGGTTACTGGCAAAGAACTTGTCCATGCGGTCACCGTAGCCGGCGAGAATCACCACCAAATCTTCGCGCTGTGATTCCATCACCTGCAGCAGAATTTCGATCGCTTCCTGGCCGTAGTCGCGCTCGTTGTCCGGTCGGTGCAGATAGTACGCTTCATCGATAAATAACACACCGCCCATCGCCTTCTTGAGGATCTCCTTGGTCTTCGGCGCGGTGTGCCCGATATATTGTCCCACCAGTTCATCCCGGGTGACGGATACAACCTGCCCGCGCCGGACAAAGCCGAGTTTATGTAGGATGCTGGCAATCCGCAGTGCCACTGTAGTCTTTCCTGTACCGGGATTTCCAGTGAACGACATGTGCAACGTCGGCACGTCCGAGGTCAGGCTCATCCGCTTGCGGATACGCTCGATCAGCAACAAGGATGCGATCTCGCGAATTCGCGTCTTGACCGGCTTGAGACCGATCAGTTCTCGATCCAGCTGATCGAGCACCTCACCTATTCCCACCTCATTGAATTCGCGGCGCAGATCGACCTGCTCCATCGGTTGCGCCTCGCCTTCACCGAAAGGCGTGATCACCGCGTTTACCGGCAAATTCATTTGCCACCGTAACGCGAGCCCTCGGGACGATCGACGGCATAGGATTTCGTAGTGTAGCGGATGTTGCGGCCATCGGCTTCATGGCGCTCGAGCCGGAAGCCGGGCTCATCCTTGGGGCGGTTGACAATGAAGGATAGTCGTAGCGACTCCCAGCCGTGGCTGGAATCGAACGCCGACATCCGGATATAATGATCGCCGTATACTTTCCGGCATTCATTAAGCTCCATTAGCACGCCCGCTGCATCCCGCAGATCGAACATCGGCAGACCCCACATCTCCCAGAAGCTATTGCGGGGATGCGGATCGTCGGTGAATTCGATATTCACCGCCCACCCCTTGCCGAGGCAATACTGGATCTGCCGGGTGATCTGCTCGTCGGTAAGATCGGGCAAAAATGAAAAGCATCCCTGGGTAACGCGCATTATCCTACTCCTTATAGTGAGACGCTGGCAGTGGGGGCGTAGTCCGGCATGTCTGTGGATTCATAATTGAAGGTCACGTCCTTCCAGACTTCCAGCGCAGCTTTAAGCGGCGTACATGTCGCCGCCGCCTTGGCAAGAATTTCCGGTCCTTCATGCAGATAGTCGCGGCCTTCGTTGCGGGCGAGAATCATCGCTTCCAGCGCGACCCGGTTTGCCGTCGCGCCGGCTTGAATTCCCATCGGGTGCCCGATGGTACCGCCGCCGAATTGCAGGATCACGTCTTCACCGAGATGATCGAGCAATTGATGCATCTGGCCGGCATGAATGCCGCCCGACGCCACCGGCATCAGCTTGTTAAGGCTGGCCCAGTTCTGATCGAAGAACACCCCGTGTTCGAGCTTCACCGGATTGAAGTCTTCCCGGCAGATGTCGTAATAGCCGCGCGTCGTCGCCGGATCGCCTTCCAGTTTTCCGACAACCGTTCCGGCGTGGATATGATCGACGCCGGCGAGCCGCATCCATTTGGCGATCACGCGGAAAGACACGCCATGGCTGCGTTGCCGCGTATAGGTCGAATGCCCCGCGCGGTGCAGATGCAGGATCATGTCGTTGCGCCGGGCCCATTTCGCCATTGACTGGATCGCGGTGTAGCCGATCACTAAGTCGATCATGATGATGACCGAGCCGAGTTGCTTGGCGAACTCTGCACGCTCGTACATCTCTTCCATGGTGCCGGCTGTGACGTTGAGATAGGTACCCTTGATCTCACCGGATGCCGCCTGCGCCTTGTTGACGGCCTCCATGCAATAGAGAAATCGCTCGCGCCAGTGCATGAACGGTTGCGAGTTGATGTTCTCGTCGTCTTTGGTGAAATCGAGTCCGCCCTTTAGCGCCTCATAGACGACGCGCCCGTAATTGCGGCCGGACAATCCCAGCTTCGGTTTTACCGTTGCACCGAGCAGCGGCCGGCCAAATTTGTCCATGCGTTCACGCTCGACCACAATCCCGGTTGCCGGCCCTTGGAATGTCTTCACGTAAGCCACTGGCAGTCGCATGTCCTCGAGCCGCAGCGCCTTCAACGGCTTGAAACCGAACACATTACCGATGATCGAAGCCGCCAAATTGGCGATTGATCCGTTCTCGAACAGATCAAGGTCGTAGGCGATGTAAGCAAAATACTGCCCCGGCGAGTTCGGAACGGGATCGACGCGAAAGCATTTGGCACGATATTTCTCCGCCGCCGTAAGACGATCGGTCCACACCACCGTCCAGGTCGCGGTCGAGGATTCGCCCGCCACCGCCGCCGAAGCCTCGATCGGATCGACGCCATCCTGCGGCGTGACCCGAAACAGCGCGATGATGTCGGTTACCTTCGGCTCGTAATCGGGCTCCCAATAGCCCATCTTCTTGTATTCCATGACGCCGGATTTGTAGCGATCCTTGCCGCGGATGGTCATCGATTGGTCGTTCATGGATTTCTCCTCAGGGGTGCCGGTGATTTGATGCAGGTTATTCTGCGGCGGAAGCGATGTTTCCTATCCGGGGATCAAGCGCGCCCGATCGATAGCGCCTGGCCATTTCCGACAGCGGCATGACCCTGATATCGCCGGCATGGCCCGCCGTGCCGAACTGCACGAAGCGCTCGCGGCAGAGGTCGCGCATCGCCTCCATGGCCGGCTTGAGGAACTTGCGCGGATCGAATTCGCTTTTGGTCTGCGAAGCCACTTTCCGGAACGCCGCCGTCATGGCCAGACGGCAGTCGGTGTCGATGTTCACCTTGCGGACACCGTGCCTGATGCCGCGAACGATCTCCTCGACCGGCACGCCCCAGGTCTGCGGCATCTCGCCGCCGAACCGATTGAATTCGTCCTGCAGGACCTGCGGCACCGAGGAGGAGCCATGCATCACCAGATGCGTGTTCGGAAGGCGTCGATGTATTTCCTCGACGACCTTCATCGCGAGGATATCGCCGTCCGGTTTGCGCGAAAATTTGTAGGCTCCATGCGAGGTTCCCATCGCAATCGCCAGCGCATCGACCTTGGTGG
>Ga0302325_10032555_pt1 | contig 10702 bp, 13 predicted proteins | sample Palsa_T0_2_FD_201948 | JGI IMG/M metagenome (GOLD analysis project Ga0302325, IMG submission 201948) | Peat permafrost microbial communities from Stordalen Mire near Abisko, Sweden - Palsa_T0_2 | ecosystem: Environmental > Terrestrial > Soil > Palsa > Peat permafrost | place: Sweden: Abisko...
CACACCACCATCCCATGACCGGCTCACGACGCCCACCGCGTCCTCCTCCTAGCACTGGCTGATCATGCCCGGGCATGGATGGCGTGTAACCCTTCGCATGCCGCCGGGCCGATCAGCTTCCTCAGGATGGGTTCAGGACCTGGCGCCGCCGATAGGTGCCGCACGTCGGGCAGGCCACATGGGGCAGCTTGGGCTCGTGGCACTGCGGGCAGCTCACCAGCGTGGGCGCGGTGGTCTTCCATTGCGAACGTCGTGATCGGGTGTTGCTGCGGGACATTCTCCGCTTGGGAACCGCCACGTCAGCCCTCCTGTAGGTCGATGGCGCGGGCGCGCCGGTCCAGTTGTCTGGTTGCCTGGTCTTGTTGGGTGGCCTGGTCTTGGGTGGCCTGGTCGTCGAATTGCTTCAGGCCGGCCCATCTCGGGTCGGTGGCGTCTTCGTGCCCGTGATCTGGGCCCGCGTCGGCCAGCGGCGCGCCGCACTCGGCGCACAGCCCGGGACAGTCGTCCCGGCACAGCGGCGACATCGGCAGCGTGAGCACCACCGCGTCACGGAGGGCCGGCTCCAGGTCGAGCAGATCACCGTCGAGGTAGCGCACCTCATCGTCGCGCTCCTCATCCTCGTCCGGCCGGCCGTACTTGTCTCGCTTGTCGTACTTATCCTGCTTGTCGTACTTGTCGGAGGCCTCGCGAGATCCGCGCGGCCGCCCGTCCGAGTACAGGTAAAGCTCCTGGAAGCTCACCGTCACCGTCGAGGTCACCGGGCCCAGGCAGCGGGCACACTCACCCGCAAGCGGCGCGGTCGCGGTCCCGGTGGCCAGAACGCCCTCGGTGACCGCCTCGAACCTGACGTCAAGGGATACCTCGGCGCCGACGGGCACGCTGACCAGTTCGAGGCGCAGGTCGGCGGGAGCCGGGGCGGTCCGAGACCGGGACAGCGCGGAACCCGCCTGACGACCGAGTTGGCGCATGTCAAAGACAAGCGCTCCCCTGGGTGCGTTCGTGCGTATGTTGGACATGACAGTTTACTCGTTTGTGACTTAGCGGAACCGAGCGCTCAGCCTACCGGCGCAGCGCGGTAATCCCAACTTGGCGGGGGGCGCCGGTATTCCGGCCGCCCCCGCGTGGGTGCTTCCGGTGGGCGTTACAGCCCGGCGTTACTCCTCGGCCAGGCGCTGGCGAAGCCGCGAAAGGACGATCTCAGGAACCAGCCCGCTGACGTCTCCACCGTACCTGGCGATCTCCTTCACCAGGCTCGACCGCAGAAACGAGTACAGCGGATTGGTGGTCATGAACAGCGTCTCGACCTTCGCCATCCGGTAATTCATCTGAGCCATCTGCATCTCGTACTCGAAATCGCTGACGGCACGCAGTCCCTTGATTACGGCGGTGATCCCGTTGGTGGCGCAGAAGTCCACCAGCAGGCCGTGGAAGCGGTCGATCCTGACGTTGCCGTAGCGGCTGGTGACCTGGCCCAGCATCTCGACGCGCTCGTCGACCGTGAACAGGCTGTGCTTGGTCACGTTGATCAGTACCGCTACGACCACCTCGTCGTAAAGCCCGGCGGCGCGGCCGATGATGTCGAGGTGACCATTAGTGACAGGATCGAAAGAACCCGGACAGACTACGCGTTGCACGCGGTCCCAACCCTTCTGCTCTGCAGTGAGTACCTGAATGGGTAAAGGCTGGTCACCACGCTTGGGTCCCGGGGCGTTTGGGAGCGAGGCCGTACCAGAAGGTTGCTTCCCCGTACTTGCGCGCCCGGTCGGGCACGAAGCCGTCAGGCCAGAGCACCGGCCCGGATCGGGTGGCGCGTTCTACTATGACCAGCGCGTCGGACGCCAGCCAGCCCTCGTCCGCGAGCAGCGAAAGCACCCGGGATATCTCGGCGTCAGCTATCGCGTACGGAGGGTCAGCGAACGCGACGTCGTACCGGCCGCTTCCGGGCCGCTCATGGACATCTTGGGCCCCGCCGGGACGGTCGCCGTCGGGGACGGGGGCCTGCTCCGGGCCGCGGGCGGTCTGCGCTGGGCCGCGGGCGAGCACTCGTTCCACCCGGTCGGCGATCAAGGTGGCGCCGGGCAAGCCGATGGCCGCGATGTTCTGCCTGATGACGGCGGTCGCACGGGCCCCGGATTCGACCAGCAGCACGTGCTCCGCACCGCGGGATAGCGCCTCCAGGCCGACCGCGCCTGACCCGGCGTACAGGTCGAGCACCCGGGTCCCGGTCAGCGGTCCCACGATCGAGGCGACGGTGCCGAACAGGCCTTCCCTGGCACGATCGCTCGTCGGCCGGGTTTCCCGCCCGTCCGGGATAGCCAGCCGACGCCCCCCTGCCTCACCGGCGATAACGCGTGCCACCCCTTAAGTGTGCACGCCGAACGCGGTCCCGCCAGACCTCGCCTCAGGTAATGGCGTGTTCTTGATCACGAAGGGTTCACAGTCTGCCAGAACTGTGAACTCTTCGTGATCATCGGCGCCAGACCTCTGAGGCATCGCAAGTCCCACGGGCGGGTGCGGGCGGGTGCTACAACGGGCGTAGGCCGGCCCGCACTGAGTCGTCTGGGGAAGCAGCGCTTGAGGAGGCGTACCCAGGCCGGTTCGATCCCGTACTGTGCGACCCGCTCGCCGGGCGGGGCTCCTCGTGGCTGCTCCGGTGGGTGACCAATCTGTACGGTCCGGTGACCCGGCTCGCTCCGTGGGCGTGGGGAGCGGTTTACCATGCCTGCGATTCCCGCTGGGTGATGCGGTTGCTGGGACGAACGCTGCTGGCTCTGGCCGACCGCCCGGTGGCCGATGCGGTGGCGGCACGCGAACCCGGGCGACCCGCCGGATCGCCGCGCGGCCCGAGCTGGCCGGCGTGCACGTCGTCATCTTGACCACCTTCGAGCTCGACGAGTACGTCTTCGAGGGCCTGCGGGCCGGGGCGGCCGGGTTCCTGGTCAAGGACACTGACGCCGCCGAGCTGATCCGCGCGGTCCGGGTGGTGGCCGGCGGGGCGGCGCTGCTGGCCCCCACCGTCACCCGGCGGCTGATCGCCGAGTTCGCCTCCCGCATCCGGCACGCCCGCACCCTGCCGGGCGCCGGCGAGCTGACCCCGCGGGAGCGCGAGGTGGTGGTGCTCATCGCGCTGGGCTGTCCCATGAGGAGATCGCCAGGAAGATCTACATCAGCCCGTCGACGGCCAAGACCCACGCGGCCCGGGCCATGACCAAGGTCGGCGCCAGAGACCGGGCCCAGCTGGTCGTGTTCGCCTACCAGGCCGGCCTGGTCCGGCCCGGCTGGGACCAGGACTAGGCATCGCTGGGCGGTCGGGCGCGGACCGTACTGGCGTGATCGACGTCGACGAGGTGCGAGCGGTAACGTTTCCGGAACGCTTCGAGCGTAGCGTCTGGTCCAGACGAGCAGGGACAGCGCCCGGACCGAGCCCGGCAACCTAGCGGGCCGCCAGCACGTCACCGCCCGCCTGAAGACGCGGTCAGGCGGGCTGCCACAGCTCGACCCGGTTGCCCTCAGGATCGGTGACCCAGCCGAACCGGCCGACACCATCCATGTCCTGCGTCTCTGTAGCCACGTCCGCTCCCTTGGTGCGCAATTGCGCGAGCATCGCATCCAGGTCGCGGACCCGGAAGTTGAGCATGGTCTGCTGGGCGCGGGACCCGAAGTAGCCGGTCTCGGAGTCGAACGTCGCGAACACCGTCAGCCCGGTTTCCTGAGGCCACAGGCCGTTCTCATCGGCGTCCAGGCCCAGGCAATCGCGATACCACGCGCCCAGGGCCGCCGGGTCGGCGGCCCGCATGAAGTATCCGCCGATTCCAAGCACACGTTCCATGCCGCTATCTTGCCAGGACGGCGATCGGGCGGGCTGGCACCACGCCATCGCCCGCTTCACCCCCGCCTCAATCGCGGGGAACTGGTTAGGTCTTGTCCAGGTATTCGGCCTGGACGCCGAGCAGCTCGTCGATGGCCTCGCGGAGGGCGGGGTGCGCGGCCAGCTGCGGGTCGGCCGAGACCACGGCGCTGGCTTCTTCCCGGGCCCGCCCGATCAGGTCCTCGTCGGCGAGCAGCTGGAGCAGCCGCAGGCTGGACCGGCGGCCGGCCTGCGCGGCGCCAAGCACGTCGCCTTCCCGGCGCTGCTCCAGGTCGAGCCGGGACAGCTTGAACCCGTCCAGGGTGGCGGCGACGGCCTCCAGCCGCTCCCGCGCCGGGCTGGCCGGCGGCGCCTCGCTCACCAGCAGGCACAGTCCCGCCGCGGCTCCGCGGCCGACCCGGCCGCGGAGCTGGTGCAGCTGGGACACGCCGAACCGCTCGGCGTCCATGACCACCATCACCGTCGCGTTCGGCACGTCGACGCCGACCTCGATGACTGTGGTCGCGACCAGGACGTCGATCTCGCCCGCCGAAAACGCCCGCATGACCTGGTCTTTCTCCTCCGGGTGCAGCCGGCCGTGCAAGATGCCGAGCCGCAGCCCGGCCAGCGGGCCCGCGTCCAGCGTGGCGGCCACGTCGATCACCGCCAGCGGCTGCCGCCGGCCGAGAACCACCCCGCGCGGGATGCCGCCCGTCATGTCCACCCGGCCGAAGTCGTCCTCGCCGAGGTCATCCGGCTCGTCAGAATCCGGGCCGCCAGAACCCGGGCCGTCGCCGATGCGCGGGCACACCACGTAGGCCTGCCGCCCGCGCCCGACCTCCTCCCGCACCCGCTCCCAGGCGCGCTCCAGGTACCTCGGCTTGTCGGCCGCGGGCACCACGAACGAGGCGATGGGCGAACGCCCCGCGGGCAGCTCGGTCAGCGTAGAGGTCTCCAGGTCGCCGTAGACGGTCATGGCCACCGTCCGCGGGATCGGCGTCGCCGTCATGACCAGGACGTGCGGGCGGTTGTCGGCCGCCTTAGCGCGCAGCGCGTCCCGCTGCTCCACGCCGAACCGGTGCTGCTCGTCGATGACGACCAGGCCGAGGTCGGCGAACTGGACCTGGTCCTCCAGCAGGGCGTGGGTGCCGATCACGATCCCGGCGTCCCCGGTGAACACGTCGGCCAGGGCCGAACGCCGCGCCGCCGCGCCCGCCGACCCGGTGAGCAGGGCGACCCCGGTCGCGTGCTCGGCGCCGCCGAGCTGACCGCGCTGGGCCAGCGGGCCAAGCATGTCGGTGATCGACCGGTAGTGCTGCTGGGCCAGCACCTCGGTCGGCGCCAGCAGCGCCGCTTGGCCGCCCGCGTCCACCACCTGGAGCATGGCCCTGATGGCGATCACCGTCTTGCCCGAGCCGACCTCGCCCTGCAGCAGCCGGTGCATCGGGTAGGCGCAGGCCAGGTCGACGGCGAGGCTCTGGCCCACCGCGACCTGCCCGGCCGTGAGCGTGAACGGCAGCCTGGTGTCGAACTCGTCCGCGATGCCGCCGTCGATGTGCGGCCGCGGCATGGCGGGCATGGCGGCGGCGGCCAGCCGCCGCCGGGCCAGCGCGGCCTGCAGCAAGAAGGCCTCATCCCACTTCAGCCGGTCCCTGGCCCGGATCCGGTCGGCTCGGTCCAGCGGCCGGTGGATGGCGCGGATCGCCTCGGCCCGCCCGGCCAGCCCGTACCGCTCCCGCAGCGCGGCCGGCAGCGGATCCTCCCCTACGTCCAGGGTGTCAAGCACGGTCTTGACCGACTTGGCGATCTTCCAGGAAGGAAACTTGGCGCTGGCCGGGTAGACCGGGATCATCTCGGCGGCGAACTCGGACGCCAGCTCGGGCGTGAGATCGGCGTTGGGCGACGCCCCGGGCAGCATCTCGCACTCCGGGTGCACCAGCTGGCGGCGTCCGCGGAAGCTGGAGACGGTGCCCGCGAACATGCCCACCACATCGGGACGCAGCTCCTTTCGGTACCGGTGGATGCCGGAGAAGAACGTCAGGATCAGCTTGGCGCGGTCGTCGGTGACGATCACCTCGAGCCGGCTGCGGCGTCCCTTGCCCGGCAGCGCGGGCAGCGGGTGCTCCATCACCGACACGATCCGGGCCAGCACGGTGACGTGATCACCCTCGCGCAGCGAGGACAGGTCGGTCAGCTCGCCGCGGGTGTAAAAGCGCCGTGGGTAGTGCCTGAGCAGGTCGCCGACGGTGTGCAGGCCGAAGATCTCCTCGAGCGCCTTGCCGGTCTTGGGTCCAAGAACCCGGATGAGCGGCTCGCCAAGCGTGGTCACACCTGGCAGCATAGAAGCACCGGCCGACATTGCGCCGGTTCGCGCGGGCGGCGCGGCATCGGGTAAGCTACGGCGGTTGCCTGATCCGCTTAAAGCGGACGTGGCCTCACCCACAAGACCCGTCACCCTATCAATGGAGCGAACCGTGGCTTCCGTCTGCGACGTATGCGGCAAGGGACCGGGCTTCGGCAAAAACGTCTCGTTCTCACATCGCCGCACCCCCCGCCGCTTTAACCCGAACATCCAGACCGTGCACACCGTCGTAGGCGGCACGCCCAAGCGGCTCAACGTGTGCACCTCCTGCATCAAGGCAGGCAAGGTCACCCGCTCGCCCAGCTAGCCGGGCGAGCCGAGACCCGCCCTAGGCGAAGTGATCCCAGCCGGGGGCGTGCGCCCACGGCTGGGAATCGACGACGACGCCCTGGCCCGGGCCTACCGTGCCGATCACCGTCCACCGTGACGGCAGCCGCACGCCCGGCGGGAACGTGGCGGCCAGCGAGTGATCCTCGCCGCCGGTGAGCACCCAGTCCAGCGTGGCCTCCTGCGGCGTGAGGGTTGGCGCTGGGGGGGAAGCAGGCCTCGTTCCGTCGAAGGGAACGTGACGGCGGGGAGCGGCTACGGCCTGGGCCGCGGCTAGCAGAGCGTCACCTGGGCTGAGCGCGGCGCGAGACAGGTCGATGAGCACGCCGCTGGCGTCCGCGATGTGGCCCAGGTCGGCGAGCAGGCCATCGCTGATGTCGATCATGGCCGTGGCGCCGAGGTCGGCCGCCTGCGGACCCGCGTCGTACGGCGGCGCCGGCCGCCGCTGGGCGGTCACCAGCGGACCCTCGGTGATCCCCGCGGACAGCAGGGCCAGGCCGGCCGCGGCGTGCCCGAGCGGTCCCGCCACCGCCACCACATCGCCGGGCACCGCGCCGGAACGCAGCACCGGGGCGCGCCCGGCCAGGTCACCGAGGCCGGTCACGGCCAGCAGCACGGACGCCGCCCGGGCGGTGTCCCCGCCGATGACGCTGGCCTCGCTGGCCCGCGCGCATTCGGCGGCCAGCCCGGCGGCCAGCTCGCGGACCCAGCTGACCGGCAGGTCGGCGGGCGCGGCCAGCGCGACAAGCAGGGCGGACGGCACCGCGCCCATGGCCGCCACGTCGGCCAGGCTCCGGGCCGCGGCCTTGTGCCCGACGTCGCGCGCGGTCGAGGTGTCCCGGCGGAAGTGCTGGCCCTCGAGCAGGAAATCGACGGTCGCCACCACCCGGCCGTCCGGGGTCGCCAGCACGGCCGCGTCGTCGCCGATCCCGACCAGCGTCCGCGGGCCGCGCGGCAGCCACCCCGGCAGCTCCGCGATCAGGCCGAACTCCCCCACGCCTGCCAGCGTCCGCCGGTCATCGCCCGTGATGGTGCGCCTCCGAACCCGGTGGCCGGGCTCATTTGGCCGGCCACCACATCGGACATATGTGTTACAGGTCTGGACCTCTACGGTAGCGTGAGCGGTAGGGGGTGCTTGACTACCCATGCCCCCGGGAGGAGACCTCATGGTGGAGGCTTATATCCTCGTCCAGACCGAAGTCGGCAAGGCCGCCGATGTGGCCTCGCACATCGGCAAAATCGGCGGCGTCACGCACGCGGAAGACGTGACGGGTCCCTACGACGTCATCGTGCGCGCCCAGGCGGACAACGTCGACGAGCTCGGCCGGCTGGTGGCCACGCACATCCAGTCAGTGCCCGGTATCACCAGGACGCTCACCTGCCCCGTGGTGCACATCTGAGCAGTTCGGCCGCGAGCGGGGCGCTGCGCGGGCCCAGACCGAGCGCGACCGCGCTGCGCAGGTCGTCGGGCGTGTCCACGTCCTGGCGCAGGCCCGGTATGCCGTCCAGGTCGAGTTCGACGGCGCCGCCGGCCGCGTGCCGGGACCGGGACGCCAGCCCGAACGCGGGCCGGAACGGCAGTCCCGGCGACGCGGCGTACAGCGTCGTGCCGTCACCGGCCGCGTCGGCCACGAAGGACCACGGCCAGGCCGCGGCCGCCCGCAGCGCCCGGCCGACCTCGTCCGGGCGCAGCGCGGGTAGGTCGGCGGACAGCGCGGCGGTGCCGTCGCCCGGCCAGCGCGCCGTGGCGTGCGCGGCGCCGTGTCGCAGCGCCGCGTTGAGGCCGTCGCGCGGCTCGTCGGGCACGACCAGGGCGCCGAGTTTCGCCAGTGCGGGGCCTGCCACCTGGTCATCTGTGATGACAATCACACGGGCGGCCTGGTCGCAGCCCAGCACCGCGGCCACCGTGTCGCAGGCCAGCGCGAGCGCGAACTCGGCCCGGCGGGACCCGGCCAGCGCGGCCAGCCGGGACTTGGCCTGCGCCAGTACCTTGACGGGCATCAGCACTGACCAGGTGGTCAGGGCATTATCGGTCATGTAGTTGATCCTGCCTCGACACCGGACCGGAAGAACCAGGAGACTGGCTCCATGAGCACGCGAAACGGCACCGGCCAGCCTACGTCGCGCGATTACAGTTACTCGCGAGCCTGGCGGCAGTTCTCCCGGCTCGTCTTGCACCCCGGGCTGCGGCTGCTGATCAAGTGCCGGTGGCAGGGTAAGCAGAACATCCCGAAGACCGGCGGCATCATCCTGGCCCCGAACCACATGTCCTACGTCGACTGGGCCACGATCGCGCTGTTCAGTGACGGGTACGCGCACCGGTATCCGGTGTTCATGATCAAGTCGCCGATATTCGAGGTCAAGGTGATCGGCCCGCTGATGTACAAGTTCGGGCAGCTGCCCGTGTACCGGGGCCGCGGCGACGCCGGGCTGGTGCTGAAGCAGGCCGAGCAGGCGCTGCGGGCCGGCGCGGCGGTGATCGTCTACCCGGAGGGGACCGCGACCCGCGACCCGGGCCTGTGGCCGATGGTGGGCAAGACGGGCGCCGCGCGGCTGGCGCTGACCACCGGCGCGCCGGTGATCCCGATCGCGCAGTGGGGCGCGCAGCACATCCTCCCCTACGGCACCTCCAAGCCGCACCTGTTCCCGCGCAAGACGGTACGGATGGTCGCCGGGCCGCCGGTGGACCTGTCCGCCTATGCCGGCCAGCGGCTGGGCGCGAGCACGCTGCGCGCGGCCACGGCCGACATCATGGCCGACATCACCGCTCTGCTGGCCGGGATCAGGCAGGAGACGCCTCCCGCTGTCCCCTACGACCCCGCCGCCGCGGCTGAGCTTCCCGGGAGCGGAACGGACGGTGGTTCCGCCCCATCCACACCATCCACGCCTGCTGACCCTGGCGTTGCATGAAGGCAGCAGTGCTTGGGGCCGGGTCCTGGGGCACCACGTTCGCTCAGGTGCTCTGCGACGCCGGGACCCGCACCACGCTGTGCAGCCGCAGGCCGCAGCTGGCGGCCGCGGTCACCGAACGGCACGAGAACCCGGAGTACCTGCCCGGGATCGCGCTGACGCCGGCCCTCGAGGCGACCGCGGACCCGATGGAGGCACTCGCGAACGCTGATCTCGTGGTGTTCGCGGTGCCCGCGCAGTCGCTGCGGACCAACCTGATCGCCTGGGCGCCGCTGATCCCGGCCGGCGCCTTGCTGGTCAGCCTGCTCAAGGGGATCGAGCTCGGCACGTGTGCGCGGATGAGCGAGGTCATCACCGAGGTCCTGGACGCCGATGCGGACCGGATCGTCGTGGTCGGCGGCCCGAACCTGTCCGGCGAGATCATCAGGCGCCAGTTCACCGCGGCCGTGGTGGCGTGCGCCTCGCCTGCCGGGGCCCTGGCGCTGCAGGGCGCGTGCCACACCCCGTACTTCCGCCCGTACACCAACACCGACGTGACCGGCTGCGAACTCGGCGGCGCCGTGAAGAACATCATCGCGATCGCGGTCGGCATCGCGGTCGCGATGGGCCTCGGGGACAACACCAAGGCCACGCTGATCACCCGCGGGCTGGCCGAGATGGCGCGGCTCGGCTCGGCGCTCGGGGCGGAGCCGCAGACGTTCGCTGGCCTGGCCGGAATGGGCGATCTCGTGGCCACCTGCAGTTCGCCGCTGTCCCGCAACCGGACGTTCGGTGAGAACCTGGGGCGCGGCATGTCGGTGCCGCAGGCCGCCGCGGCGCTGAGCCAGACGGCCGAGGGCGTAGCATCGTGCGGCCCGGTGCTCGAACTGGCCCGGGCCCGCGGCGTGGAGATGCCGATCACCGAGGTGGTCGAGGCGGTCATGCGGGACGGGCTGCCCGTCACGCAGGCCGCGTCGATGCTAGCGTCACGCTCAGCCAAACCTGAGTGGTACGGCCCTTGACCCCCCCGCAGCTCATTTGGACCGGCCCCGATTGGTGAGGCGCTGACATCGTGGACATTGTGCGTAAGCAAAACGGCGAGAACACGCGCGCGGTGCATCTTCCGGCCCCGCCGACGCCTTCGCAGCAGCCGCTCGGCACGCCGGTGTACCGCACCGCGGCGTTCGCGTTCGGCTCGGCCGAGGAGTACCGGGCCGTCCTGAACGACGAGATGCCCGGGTACACCTACAGCCGGATCGACAACCCCACCGTCGACG
>Ga0302325_10032559_pt1 | contig 10702 bp, 9 predicted proteins | sample Palsa_T0_2_FD_201948 | JGI IMG/M metagenome (GOLD analysis project Ga0302325, IMG submission 201948) | Peat permafrost microbial communities from Stordalen Mire near Abisko, Sweden - Palsa_T0_2 | ecosystem: Environmental > Terrestrial > Soil > Palsa > Peat permafrost | place: Sweden: Abisko...
TTCGGCCATCGGCGATTACCTGAACCTCCGCGGGTTCGCCGGCCAGCAGGTGCCGCTCGAAATCCTGGCCGATTTGGATGACGATGAGCACGCGGCCGCTGTCGATCCAAGTGGAAATATCCTCGGGCCGTCCCAGATCGGCCTGGCGCCGAAAGGTGCGGGATCCATCCAAGCGGGAGAGAAATTCGGCGGAGGCGGCACTGTGGTCCTGATCCAAGACGGCGTAGGGAACGGAATTTAGGTCGAAGCTGGCGGCGTAACCGAAGATCAGGCACTGCAGGATCGGCGGCAAAAAGATGATGAAACGGCTGCGCGGATCCTTCAGGACAGCGAGAAATTCCTTTTGGATGAGCGCCAAGATGCGAAGAAGAGAGAATTTCATTCGGCTATCTCAGGAAAGTTGCTTCCGCGTGACCAGCCGCGTTAAGACCAACAGCCCCACGGCCATCGCCGTCAGAACTCCCAAGTTCAGCCAGACCATGCTTCCGACGTTGCCTGCGAGATAAAGAGTTTGCATGAGCGCGACCGCGTATCTCGCCGGCAGCGCGTAGGTGATTCCCCGGATGACGGCTGGCATGCTGCGCAGGTCGTAGAGGAAACCAGAGAGCATCATCGCCGGCATGAATGTCAGGGTCATGGCCAGTTGGCTGGCGAGGAACTGGCTTTTCACCAGGGTCGACACAAGCAGCCCTATTCCTAATGCCACCAGGAGATAAATCATTGAGGCGAGGCAGAGCAGGAAAAGCGAGCCGCGAAGAGGAACATGGAAGAGAAATTGACCAGCCAGGAGGCAGAGCACGAACCCGATCATGCCCAATGCAAAGTAGGGGAGGAGCTTGCTGATGAGAAACTCCCCCGCTCGCATGGGAGTAACGAAGAGAGCCTCGAGCGTTCCCCGCTCCCATTCCCGAGCGACCACCATGGCCGTGAGGAAGGCTCCGATGATCGTCATCACCAAAACAATCAGGCCGGGGACAAGGAAATACTGACTATTGTTGTTCTCGTTGAACCACATCCGGTTGACAACGATCACGGGGCCGGTTGCCGCCAAGGCAACGGGTCCCGCCTGCGCCGCGCTCCACTCGGCGACCGGCCCTTGAGCATAGCGTTGCATGATGCGCGCCTGGTTAGCATCGGTACCGTTGACCAAAATCTGGACTTCCGCCTCACCCAGATGCCAGCGCCGCGAGAAATCCGAAGGGATCCGCAATACTCCGTCCACCTTTCGATCCAGGAATATCGTATTTGCTTCGTCCATCGAGCGCGCCATCGTCACCACGAAATTAGGCGAAAGCTGGAAAGCCCCGACGAGGGCGGTGCTGTCGGCGGAAGCGTCTTCGTCGACAACGGCGACGGAAACCCGGCTGACATCGAGCGACATCCCATACCCGAAAAGTAGAATCATCATTAACGGGAAGACGATGCCGATGGCGATGCTACTCGGATCGCGAAGAACCTGCCGGGTTTCCTTGACCGTCAAGGCCCGAATGCGCCGCAATTTCGCTTTCCAACCCTTCATGACGGCCGTCCCTCAACAGGTTTTCCCGCGTGCCGGCCACGCGCCTTCAGGACAATGGCGATGAATGCTTCCTCCATGCTTGCGGCATGGCCTGCCTCCGCTGGCGCTTGAGCCCGCAATTCGGCGGGAGTGCCTTGTGCTAGCACCTTTCCGTTGTCGAGAATTGCGGCCCGATCACAATACTCGGCCTCGGCCATGAAATGAGTCGTCACGATCACTGTCACTCCCTTGGAAGCAAGCGCCGTGATCCGCTGCCAAAATTCTCGACGGGCGAAAGGATCAGCACCGCTGGTCGGCTCGTCCAGGAAAAGAATCTCGGGCCCATGAAGGAGTGCGGCCGCCATGGCAAGGCGCTGCTCGTACCCGCCAGGTAATTGTGCGCTGGGCAGCAGAACGAAGGGTTCGAGTTTGAATTGGCTTAGAGCCCACGCGATCCGCTCGCGTTTTCTCTCGCCACCAAGCCCGTAGGCTCGTGCAAAGAAATTCAGATTCTCACCGACGGTCAGTTGTCCATACAGCGAAAACTTTTGTGCCACGTAGCCCAAGTGCTGTCGGGCCGAGGCGCTGTTCTGGCGTACATCGACTCCCGCAACCGTCAAAGTTCCCCCGGAGGGCGGTAAGAGCCCGCACAACATGCGGAACGTGGTGGTCTTGCCGGCTCCGTTCGGCCCGAGCAAGCCAAAAATTTCTCCCCGCTTAACACTGAAACTCACATGGTCGACGGCGACAAACTCTCCGAAGCGCCGATCAAGATCGTGGACTTCGACCATCGAGTCGCCCCGAGTTCCGCCGACAGCAGGTTCTTCCGACAAGTGCGCTCCTTCGTTTGTGGGCCTTGTTCCTTGAGCCTGTTGCAAGAGCACCATGAATCCGTCTTCTAGTCGGGCGGGCGTCGGCTGGGCTGTCGCGCCTCCGAACATGGCTGCCTGGGCATGGCCTGTGCCGGCTTTGCTGACCAGCCGGACCTGGCCGCCCTCCGGCACAGCATCGACGATATCGGGCTCGTCCAGAAGCCGGGTCTGGAAATCCCGCGCCTTCATTCCTTCCGGTGGCTTGGCGAGGAAGGTGCGGCCCAGCGCCAGCTTACTAACGTCCCCCGGTGGCCCATCCGACAGCTTTTTCCCCCCGTTCAGGACTAAGACGCGTTCGCACTCTTCCGCTTCTTCAAGGTAGCTGCTACTGATCAAGACCGTCAGACCCTTTTTGACCAGTTGATGGATAATCTCCCACAGTTCACGGCGGGAGAGTGGATCGACCCCGACGGTTGGTTCGTCTAAGAGCAGCAGTTTGGGGGACCGGACGAGAGTGCAGGCTAGCCCGAGCTTTTGTTTCATCCCTCCGGAAAGTTGCCCCGCCAACCGTGTTTGAAATGGGTCCAGGCCGGTCATTTCCATTAGGCTCGTGTATTGCGACCGCCTATCTTCGGCCGTGACTCCATGCAAATCGGAGTAGAGGTCCAGATTTTCTCGGACAGTCAGATCGTCATACAGTCCAAATTTCTGCGGCATATACGAAATCTGCGACTGAATCGCTTGCGGCTCCTTGGCCGCGTCAATCCCAAGCACACTGACGATACCCCTATCGGACTTCATCAATCCGGCCAAGAGACGAATTAGCGTTGTCTTACCGGCTCCGTCTGGCCCGATCAACGCCGTGAGTTCGCCCTGGGCGACGGAGAAAGAAATATTATCGAGCGCGAGCACCGATTCCCCGGTCTCGCGACGAAAGGACTTGCGAACGCCGTCCAAGCACAATGCTGGAGAGGAAGGAGCCATCGTCATGGCGATGGGGTGGTTGAGACTGCCCTTGCCGGGCCTGGCATCAGCGTTTCCCACCCTCCGCCCAATGCCTTGTAGAGAGCGATGAGATCGAGCGAGACCGCCTGATCGCTCACTGCCAATTGGTCATCGGACTCATAGAGCGATCGTCGGACATCGAGAACGTCTAGATAATTTACCCGGCCTTCGGCATACAGGCCATCGGCCATACCAAGCGAGCGTCTGTTTTCGGCCACTTCTTCCGCGAGCGCATGATGGCGGTTCTGCTCCTGCGCGTAGGTCACAAGGGCGGTTTCCGCCTCTTGCAGGGAAGCCAGTGCGGTTTTCTGATAAGTCGCCAGAGCCGCTTCTTGCACAGCGGTTTGAGCCTGCACTTCCGCGCGCACCCGGCCAAAATCGAGCACCCGCCATTGCAAACTCGGACCGATCGACCAGAAACCGCTGCCGGGCTGAAACCATTGGCCGAGGCTCACGCTTTCGGACCCGACGTCCCCGGTCAGGGACAGTTTGGGAAACCAATCCGACTTTGCGAGGCCGACACGGGCAGTCTCGGCCGCCAGTTGGCGTTCGGCGCGACGCACATCCGGGCGGCGCCGCAGAAGATCGGAGGGCAGTCCAATCGGAATTCCCGGCGGCGGTGGCGGCAGCTTGGCAGTGGGGGAAAGCTCGGGCACGAGTTCGCCTGGTTGTTGACCGAGCAGCACTGCGAGCCCGTACATGGCCCCTCGCGTATCGGTTTCGAGCGGCGGGATCGCCGCCTGCAAGCTTGCAAGCAGCGCCGCCGCTCGCGTAACTTCAAGTTCGGTCGCAACCCCGCCTTGAAAACGGGCGCGGGTGAGTTCCAGGAATTCCTCCTGAAGCTTGAGGTCGCCACGCGCGATTTCCAGGCGTTGCTGGGCTCCTCGTAGTTCGACATAGTTCCTCGCCACCTCCGCGAGCAAACTCACCATCGCGTCGTTGCGAGCCTCGATAGCTCCTTCCCATTCCGCAGTTGCCGCTTCGAGCGCGCGGCGCTTACCGCCGAAGAGGTCGATCTCCCACGACGCGTCAAAGCCGGCTTGGTAAACGCTGTATTCGAAGGGGAAATTCGCCGGTAACGGCAGCTCTCCAAAGAAGGGCTGCTTCTTGCTCTCTAGTTCTTTCACGGCGGAGCCCGAGGCGTCGACCGTCGGCCAGAAATCGGCCGCGCTCCCTTGCCGGACCGCCCTTGCTTCCCGCAGCCGAGCCTCTGCCACGCGCAAATCCAAATTCGATTGCGCCGCCCGCTGGATCAGCGAGTCAAGCTCGACATCGTTGAACGAGGCCCACCAGGACGACGGCGTAGTCGCGCTGTCACTCACCCCGTTTGCCAATGGCGAGACCCAAGCGGCTGGAGCAATGGCGGAGGTGGGGCGATAGTTCGGGCCGACGGCGCAGCCGCCGACGCCGACAACGCCGACTGCCGCCATGCCTGCGAGGATTTTTTTCCACGACATGCGGTCGACACTTCTCCTATCGCTGGCTCGGAGCGAGCGCGTCCATTTCCAGGTTCACCGTCGCCGGCATGCCCAGACGCATTTCGTCCCGGGGATCCTGCACGAAAACGCGAATTTCATAGACCAGGCTGGAGCGCAGTTCCTCGGTCTGAACTGTCTTTGGCGTGAATTCAGCGACCGAAGAAATGAAACCGACCCAACCCGAGAGGGTCCGACCCGGAAAACTGTCCGCGCTGACCGATGCTCGCATCCCCGAGTGAATCCTTCCCAGATCGGACTCCGAAACATAGGCCCTGATCCATTTTGGATCCACGATTGCCAGATCGAAAATGGGCCTCTGAGTAGACGCCATATCGCCAGGCTCCAAGAGCCTAGATCGCACGACGGCATCGACGGGAGAAACAAGTTCGGCGTCGACCAATTTCCGGCGCAGGAGTTCGAGCTGGGCTTGAGTGGCGCGCAGTTGCCCCTCCCCTTGGGCGATGTCTTCTTCCCTTGGGCCGATCTCGGACATATCGAGGGCCTTTTCCGCCACGTCCAGCCGGCCCTGCGCCATGCCCAAGGAGGCTCTTGCGCCGTCGAGGTCCTGCTGACTGATGGCCCGCCCGCTGGTCAGCCCTGCCAAATCTGTCATGCGCCTCCATTGTTCCTGGGCATTGACCTGGTCCGCTTTGGTCGACGAGACATCGGCCTGGGCCTGCGCGATTTCCTCCGGGCGGCTGCCGTGATGTAGTTTTGCCACCACCGCCTCCTGAGTCTCTACATCGGCTTCCGCCTCAGCCTCCTGTGGCTTCAGCCGACTCGTATCCAGCCGGGCCAGAATCTGTCCGCGCGCGACCCTGTCCCCTTCCTGGACCAGCACCTCGGCGATGCGCTCGCTATTGTTGAAGGAGAGCTCGACTTCGCGCAGATCGACATTCCCGTATAGGACCAATCGGTTGGGGTCTTTTTTCGAGCGTTCCCAGAATAGCCCCACGACGAAGCCGACCGCGACAGCGGCCAAAACTGCCAAAACCACTAGTCCTGCGATCACGGGGTTTTTCCTTATGAAGGAGGATCGCGCGGTTTTGGCTTCAGGTTTAGCCCCGTCTTTGGCGTCAGGTGTAGGTTCGGCTTTAGGCGTTCCTTTTCCGACCTCCTGCTTCGCCTGCTCCCAATCATGAACCGCCGGATCGCCTTGGCGGCCGCGCTCCTCGTAGAGTTCATAGGCTCGCTTCGAGACCTCCGGCGTCGAATTGGGCGGCGTGTTAGGTTTGGTTTCAGACTGAGGATCGGCTTTGGCGTCAGGCTGAGGCTCGGGGTTATTCATCTGGAACCTCCATTTTGAGATCGAAATCGGCTGACGCAACGGAGCTGAAAATAACTAAGCGCATATGGGATACCACGTTGAGAATTTGGCTGTCTGTCCCGAAGAGGACAGTATTGTAATACGCATGCATTATAAAGAGGTCTTAGTTGCGAATTAGAAACCCTCGTGAGAGCGTACAAGCAAATGATCAACAGAAGCTTGGCCGTGCATGAGGATCATCGCGTAGCGGGACGGACTTGAAGACCGGGCGCAGACCTTCGGGGCATTCTCGAAAAGCGCGCAGCCAACCTACACGGGCGAAACTGTTAGTGGCGGCCAGTGATGTCTTCGCCGAGGTCGGTTACCACGCGGCAACTATCCGCGACATTTGTGCTCGCGCTGGCGCAAGCAATGGTGCCGCTGTGAGTTACTACTTCCGTGACAAATTGGGCCTGTATACCGAAGTCTTGAATCAATCGATACGAGCAGCGAATGTCGAAGGTATGCGGAGTGCCCTTGACCAGGACGGACCTCCAGAAGAGATCTTACGCGCCGTAATTCGAGCCCGGCTGCGAGGTATTGCCAATAGAGATCTTGCCGGCCGGCTACTCCGAATTATGTTCCACGAACTCGTGCAGCCCACGCCCGCTCTGAGAACGGTCATGAGTCGAGTAGCACGACCAATTGACAAGCGGGTGCTGGAACTTATCGGAAGAATTATCGGCTTGCCGGCACGCGCTGAAACTACGCGATTGTGCGCCCAAAGCATCATAGGGCAGGTTTTGCTTTACGTTCTCTTCGGCCCAATACTGGCGCGGTCGCGGCCGGAGCTAAAGATAATGCCTGGGCAGGTGGACATGATCGCTGATCACATTGCTGAGTTTTCGTTCGCCTATCTTCGACTGGTTGGCTCGAGGCACAGGCGCGTTCGACCGTCAAAACGCGAGCGGGGACCGAAATGATAATCTCGATTAGATGGATATGTTCTTATTATAGAATCGGGTCCGGGCCGGCTGACATCGGCGACCGATTTCTCCGTGCGCGTTATTCCGCCCGTTTCTCGTTATCCATCCACTTCGTGAGCCCGTACGCGATTCGTGTGCACACCACAACTTAGCGTCCACGACGACAGGAAGACACCAGTCCAAGAAAGACTGTTATGAGACAGATGAAGCGGATCCAAATCACGAGCGCAGCAGTTCGGGGTTGCTCTGAATCCGCTTCGACGTTCAGGCCGTCGGGTATGCTTCGAAACACGAGCGACCAACTCGTCCAATCTCGAAAGCAAGAGCTTTGGGATGGGAGACTCGTTCGACATTTTGTAGCCGAGGACCAGATAGATCGTCGGCGTATCTCGGTTCAGCGGCTCGGCGACGGGGTCCACCGCGTGGTAATAATCCGGAAACGCAACTTAGCGGAGGTTGGACGCGCGGCGCGACGGCGCTTGCGCCTGGCCGGCTATGGCTTAAGGTGCAATTGAGGACCGCTGAGCCGCTTTATTTTGAGGTCGACAGTCACTTCGACGCGGTCGGCGATGCGGATAAAAGGAATGCCGCTATTCATGCCGTAGTCCTTGCGGTCGAATGCCATTAGCCCTTTAATCGTGCCTGAGCCTGTCCCGATGCCGGAAACGGTAACCGCCAGGGTCTCTGGTCTGGATACGCCACGAATCGTAAAGTTGCCCTGGACATCAATGGTGTTGGGACCGGTCCGCACAGCTTTCTTTGACAGAAAGGTGATCAACGGATGCTGCTCGGCGTCGAAAAAGTCCTTGCCCGTGAGCGTGCCGTTCTTGATGTCGCTCCCGGTATTCACGCTGGCGGCCTGGATCTTGATGCGCAAACTACCTGTCGAGAGATTGGTAGACGTAGACTTAAAAGTGGCATCCCACTTGTCGAAAGTACCCTCCAAAGGCACAGACGCCTTGACGTAGAACTTGATCGAACTTTCTTCCCGCGCAATCGCGTAAACAGGAGCCTGTGCCGGGTTTGGAGACGCGAGCACGGAGCACGTTAGGAGGCACAAGACAACAAACCGCATGAACTCTCCCCCGGGATGCAGCGGGCGGATGCTAAAGGAACTTGGACTTACAGTATGACGCTATGGCTGGATAGTATAAGGGTATAAGGGCCGCGAGATCGGCCGGTCGGCTTGGCTGCAAAGCTTCAAATTCTCTCGGCGGAGTCTTCGCATATCTCCACTGTTTGTTGGTCAGCTTTCCGCGTCAACATGAGTGTCGGGGAAGTATTCTATTCAGAACCGAAGAAACGTTGGTTTAAATCAGGCCCCCGCAACCAAAAGTTCGTTTCTTTCAGCGACTTCTGCGAACCCCGCAACCATCCAAATTGCCCGGAACCGCTAATCCAAATGCTCCAGTGGGGTTCGGGTTCGAACGAACCAGTCCTCCATCCCAGGCGCAAGCACCTACGGCAATATTTGCCGCGGCGTTGCCGCAAACGCGTGTTGCGATGTCCAGTGCGGTCTGTCCGCCAATGGTGCAATAGACGCCGCAGTCCGCTGTAGGGATCGCACCTTCCACGACGGCGATGTACTCACCGGCGTGCTCGCGGACAACGCGCTCGAGAGCATCCTCCGCCTGCGTCTCCGCACCAGCCATGAGGAGTTCGTGGTATTTCCAAGATAGTAGATCGAGAACAAATTCGGCGACTGGGGGGACTGTCGCTGCGCAGCATCGATTCCGAGTTGCCCGCACAATTTTGAAACTCAAACCAATCGAGAACGGGACGGTTTGCCTGCGCGAGTGCCTGCATGACCGCACCGAGGTATCTTGGAGGCAATGCTAACATTGCGACCATTGAGCTGTAGAACTGCGCGAATTCACGGCGCGACACGCCGCGAGATTTCAGGGCAGCGGGTAAAGTCGTTCCCAGTGAATGCATCGCTCCTCCCCAAAAGGGCGAATCGAGCCTCAACCGACGATGTCAGGGCCTGCGTATTTCGCATCGTTCGTGCTTCGTTCCTCCGCAGTGCCGCCCAATGGCTCCCTAGTGTGGCGCGACCCGCTCTCCTGGTTCTGTGACCGCTGTCACACTTACGCTAGGGCGACCGTGAGAGTATGGACGCGGAGGTGGAAGCCATGCAGCAACGCTCCAAGCAGGGGCGCTTTCGCAGGAGAAAGACAGGAAGTTTGTTCGGGGAGCCAATCAGAGATCCGCTCGGACACCTGAGTGCCCACTACCCGTTTCCAGCTCGTTTGAACGAGCATTATGTGGCGAAGCTCAAGGCGTCGAATGTTGGGATTTCGTTTCCCAAGGGGGCGATCCTATACGAGGAGGGAGAAAAATCCACCGGTGTCTACGTCGTCTTGGATGGACGCGCCAAGCTTTCCGTCAATTCCGCGCAGGGGAAGACGCTCGTGCTTGGTTTCTTTGGTTCAGGCACGATCCTCGGACTGGCCGCCGCAATCTTGGGACGTACCCACGCGACCACTGCGGAAACCCTGAAGCCGACCAAGGTCCTTTTTGTGCCTCGCGAGGAACTCGTCAGAAAAATGCAGGCCGATGTGACGGCCGCTCGCCAAGCGGCGATACTCGTGAGCGAGGCGTGCTATTTCATTCTGGACAAAATGAGGGATGTCGACCTGTCCCAGTCCGCTGGGCAAAAGCTTGCGCGGTGCCTCCTCGGATTGCTCGCTCACAATCCGGGGTCCGGCGGTGAAATCCCTCCCAAACTGGATCTTAGCCAGGAAACCATTGCGCAGATGGTCGGACTTTCTCGAGAAACCGTGACTCGGCTGCTGTCTCGGTTCCGGAGGGGGCGAATATTGGACTGGAAACGGTCGGGGCTTGTCATTCGAGACAGAAGCGCTCTCGAGAAACTCGCCGACTTCTCGGAGAAGGCCGCGGGTATCGCAGGAGGTGCTGATGGGGACAGAGCCGCTTCGACTCGTGGCAAGTCATTTCCCACTTCAACAAAGTGACGGATCCGGGCCATTCCCTTGAAGCTGTGCCCTGGCTCCCGGTCAAGACTTGAACAACAGTCGGTCGGGCAGCCGTACTAGAATTCAAGCAACTCGAGACATTTTGAGAAGACTCAAGAAGGGCCAGGTGAACGACCCCATCGTTCTCGAACCCGGGACAGAGACTCGGAAACCGAAAGTTTGCAGGCGGCGGCTTGAATCGAACCGGTCTCATTGACCCAATAGTGGTCTCGCAACAGGAATCGAACCACACACAACAATAATATCAAACTGTGACTCCGGTCACAGTCAAAACCTAACCAATTTAGCAAGAATGGCGACTTACCGGATGTTGTTGATCCGGATCTCTGAAAGCCACCTGAGGGAGGCCAATGGCACGCTTTGGAGCGTTCCGCTCGGCGGCGATTGCAACTCTCGCTCTGCTTTCTGTACAGCAGGCTGTGCTCCGCGCTCAAGAGAAACAAGCCCCGAAAAGCACCCCTGCAGTGGTGGCGACGACAAGTCGTTTACAGGTCGCGACCGCTCAGTACGTCGGCAGCGAGACGTGCAAGACCTGCCACGAAGATCTCTACAACGGATGGGAGAAGAGCCCGCACTGGAAGCAGACATACAAGGAAGGCGGCATCGCGAAGCACGGCTGCGAGGATTGCCATGGCCCAGGGGCCGCGCACGTTGCTGAGGGCGGCGATGTCACCAAGATTT
>Ga0302325_10032560_pt1 | contig 10702 bp, 11 predicted proteins | sample Palsa_T0_2_FD_201948 | JGI IMG/M metagenome (GOLD analysis project Ga0302325, IMG submission 201948) | Peat permafrost microbial communities from Stordalen Mire near Abisko, Sweden - Palsa_T0_2 | ecosystem: Environmental > Terrestrial > Soil > Palsa > Peat permafrost | place: Sweden: Abisko...
ATTGCGCGTCACCCCGGTCTGGTCTCCCGCCTCGGCATGTTTCATCGTGTCCAGCAGCAGATCGGTTACCTTCGACATCGCCGACACCACAACCGCCACCGGCCGATGCGCATGCTGTTCCAGCACCAGCGCCGCAGCCGCGCGAATCCGTTCGGCTGAACCCATGCTGGTCCCGCCGAATTTCATGACTAGAGTCGTTCTCAATCGTGCGCCCGTCCGTTCGTGACCCGCCCTCGGATCAACTTCAAAATCGCCTCCGTAACCTCGTCGATCGAAAGCCCGGTCGAATCCAGATAAACCGCATCCGGAGCCTGCGTCAGCGGCGCCTCCGCCCGCTCGATATCCCGCCGGTCGCGGTCGGCAATCTGGTCGCGCACCTCCCCCACATCACGCGCGCCCACCTGGTCCACTCTCCGCCGCACCCGCTCACCTTGATCCGCATCCAGGAAAATCTTCAACGTCGCCTCGGGAAACACAACAGTCCCGATGTCCCGGCCTTCCATCACGATGTTGGCCTGACCCGCCATCTCCCGCTGCTTCGCGACCAACGCCCGCCGCACGCCTGCAATCGTCGCCACCTGGGAAGCCGCATCGGAAACTCGTGCTTCGCGAATCGCCACGCTCACATCTTCGCCATTCAGCAGCACGCTGCTAGTCTCAGTCACCAGCCGAATTTCGGCAGCTTCCGCCAGCTTTTCCATGCGGTGCGCATCGTTCACTTCCATGTTCTGAGTCAGCGCCCAATAAGCCACGGCGCGATACATCGCTCCCGTATCGATGTACGTATATCCGAGTTGCGACGCAACCCGCCGTGCGATGGTACTCTTCCCAGCCCCAGCCGGTCCGTCAATAGCGATAATGATGCCCATGCCAAACTTCGTACCCTAACACAGCCGTCCAAAAACTACTCTGCAACGCCGCCGAGCGGATACAATCAAAGATTCGCCGTAAGGAAAGCTTATGCCAACAGATATCGCCGACATCGGACTAATCGGTCTCGCCGTTATGGGCCAGAATCTGGTCCTGAACATGAATGACCATGGCTACACGGTAGCCGTCTACAATCGCACCGTCTCCAAAGTGGATGACTTCATCAACAACGAAGCCAAAGGCACGAAAGTAGTCGGCGCCCACTCCATGGAGGAGTTCGCCAAGCTACTCAAGCGTCCGCGCCGCGTGATGCTCATGGTCAAGGCGGGCGACACCGTCGACCAGATGATCGATCACGTCCTCCCCTTCCTCGAAAAAGGCGATGTCATCATCGACGGCGGCAACTCTCTTTACACAGACTCCAACCGCCGCACCAAAGCTCTCGCCGAGAAGGGCATCCTTTTCATCGGCACCGGCGTCTCCGGCGGTGAAGAAGGGGCTCGCTTCGGCCCGTCCATCATGCCCGGCGGCAATCCCACGGCATGGCCCCTCGTTAAGGAAATCTTCCAGTCCATTGCCGCCAAAGTCGAAGACGGCACGCCCTGCTGCGATTGGGTAGGCGAAGAGGGCGCCGGTCACTACGTCAAGATGGTTCACAACGGCATTGAGTACGGTGACATGCAGCTCATCGGCGAAGCCTACCAGTTGCTCGAAGAAGGCCTCGGCCTCAGTGCCACCGAACTATCCGAGATCTTCACCGAATGGAACAAAGGCGAGCTCGACAGCTTCCTCATCGAAATCACCGCCGAAATCTTCGCCAAGCTTGATGACGACGGCAAGCCCATGGTCGATAAAATCCTCGACGCCGCCGGCCAAAAAGGCACCGGCAAATGGACTGCCACCAGCGCGCTCGATCTCGGCACCCCTGTCACGCTGATCGGCGAAGCGGTCTTCGCCCGCTGCCTCTCCGCAATGAAGGAAGAACGCGTGGCTGCCTCCAAGATCCTGCAGGGACCCGTACACTCCAAGCCCGAAGACCGCGCCGCATTCATCGAAGACGTCCGCCGCGCACTCTACTGCTCCAAAGTCATCTCGTACGCCCAAGGCTACATGCTGCTTCGCGAAGCCGCGAAGGAACAGGGCTGGAACCTGAACTTCGGCGGTATCGCCCTCATGTGGCGCGGCGGTTGCATCATCCGCAGCCGTTTCCTCGGCAAGATCAAGGAAGCCTACGACAAGAACCCTCAGCTAGCCAATCTGCTGATCGACGATTTCTTCAGCGGCCTCCTCAACCATTACCATCCCTCCTGGCGCCGCGCTATCGTCAAGGCTGTTGAATACGGCGTCCCCACGCCCGCATTCTCCACTGCCCTTTCTTTCTACGACGGCTTCCGCACCGCCCGCCTGCCCGCCAATCTCCTACAGGCGCAGCGCGATTTCTTCGGCGCCCACACCTACGAACGCGTCGACAAGCCCCGTGGCAAGTTCTTCCACACCAATTGGACCGGACGCGGCGGACGCGTCTCGTCGACCACCTACAACGCTTAGGAGCTCAACATGAAATACGGACTCAACATCGCCCCCACTGGCGCGCTCGACTTCCTGTCTCTCGGCGCCCTGGTCCACCGGCTGGATCCCGGAATCATCCCCTTCCGCAAAGCCACCCACTGCCACATCCACGTCAGCGGCGGCGAGTTCAACGTCGCCGCCAATCTCTCGGACTGCTTCAAGTTGAAGACCGGCGTTGCCAGCGCCATGTCCGATTACCCCATCGGCGACCTCATCGCCGAACGCGTCCTCGCGATGGGCGTCAAGCCTTTCTATAAGCACTTCAAGCACGACGGCGTCGCCGGACCCAACATGGCGACCGTATATAGCGATCAAGGCCATGGCGTCCGCGCCCCAGTCGTGTTTTACAACCGCTCCAACGAAGCCGCCGCCATGCTCAAGCCCGGCGATTTCGATTGGAAAGCCATCTTCGCAACCGGCGTCCGTTGGTTCCACAGCGGTGGCATTTTCGCCGCTCTCTCACCAACCACAGCCGACGTCGCGATCGAAGCCATGCAGGCCGCCAAGGAAGCCGGCGCCGTCACCAGCTTCGACCTTAACTTCCGCGAGAAGCTCTGGAAAGTCTCGGGCGGCAATGATCACGCCGTCAAGACCATCGCCCGCATCGTAGAGAACGTAGACGTCCTCATCGGCAACGAGGAAGACCTCCAAAAGGGCCTGGGCATCCCCGGACCCGAAGTCCAGTCCAAGTCCAAGCTCGATCCGTCCACCTTCTTCGGCATGATCGATAATGTGGTCAAGAAGCACTCCAACGTGAAAGTGGTCGCAACCACCTTACGCGAAGTCCATTCCACAAACCGCCACAGCTGGAGCGCAGTAGCCTGGATCGACGGCCAAAACTACGTTGCGCCCCAAGCCGAACTCGACGTAATCGACCGTGTCGGTGGCGGCGACGGCTTCGCAGCCGGCTTCATCTACGGCTTGCTCACCGGCGAAGAGCCGGAACAGGCGGTAAAGCTAGGCTGGTCCCACGGCGCACTGCTAACCACCTTCCCAGGTGACACCACAATGGCAACTTTGGATCAGGTCCGCAGCTTCGCCCAAGGCGGCTCCGCCCGCATCCAGCGTTAAAAAAGTATCCAAGCAGGTCGAAGGCGAACCCTTCGGCCTGCGCTAAACTATAGAATCTGGCCCCCGTCGCCCGCCTGTACCACCAATCCAAAGGAGATCTTGTTTGAAAGTCCGGCATACCCTTGCTGTGTTCGCTCTCCTAATCACACCCAGCTCCACGGTCGCCGCCGCGGGTGATGCCCTCTGGAATCCGTCCATGGAACTCGTCATCCACGTGGAAGTCGCCCAGATCGACGCCCCCCGTGTACACCGCCCCTACGTCGCCGTCTGGATCGAAGATCAGGACAAGTTCCCCATCCGCACGGTCGCCCTCTGGACCGAAAAGCCTAAATACGTTCCCGATCTCAAAGGCTGGTATCGCGACGATCAAACCCGGGCAGTCGCTGAGGGCACCCAACTCGCGACGATCATCGCCAGCGCCACCCGAGCCGCCGGCAAATACACCGTGAAGTGGGACGGTAAGGACAACAAAGGCAAACTCGTGAAAGCCGGCAAGTACACCGTCTGCATCGAAGCTGCCCGCGAACACGGCACCTACCAGATCATCCACCAGGAAATGGACTTCTCCGGCATGCCGCAACAAATCAACCTGCCAGGCAACACAGAACTCTCCGCAGCCTCGCTTGACTACCGCAAATCCAATTGAGCGCGCGCGTACACCCCTCTGGAAGAGGCGTTTGGCGACCGCATCCCGCTGGCTACACGTCTATCTTTCGATGGTCAGCTTCGCCATCCTGCTCTTCTTCGCGGTCACAGGCTTCACTCTCAACCACGCCGAACTCCTAAGCGGCGCTCCGAGATCCACGCGCTATTCCGGCTCCGTCCAGCAGCCCTGGCTCAAAGCCCCCGCCAAGCTGGAAATTGTCGAATATCTGCGCGCGCACCATGCCATTAAGGGCGCCATGAGCGAATTCCGCGTCGACGATTCCCAGCTCACCGTCGCCTTCCGCGGCCCCGGCTACAGCGCCGACGTCATCATCGATCGAGCCACCGGTAAGTACGACCTCACCGAGCTCCGCATGGGCGCCGTCGCCGTCATGAACGATCTGCACAAAGGCCGCGATTCCGGCCCCGGTTGGTCCTGGATGATCGATATCTCCGCCGCCCTCATGACGCTCGTCTCCATCACCGGCTTGGCCCTGATCTTCTTCCTGCCCAAGCGCCGGTCTTCGGGCCTAATCTTGGCCGCCGTCGGAATCCTACTCTGCCTAATTGTCTACAGAGTTTGGGTACCCTAACCTCAGTGCACAACAGTAGGCGTTGTCGGCGTAGACGCTGAGCTCGCAGGATCCGTACTGGAAGTCTGCCCGGGGGTCGTCGTCGTCGACCCGCCCAACCCATTCGTGCTATTCGGCCCCGCAGGCTGCGGAATCGCCTGTTGCGCCCCCGTGATCATCGTGTCTTTACTCATGTCGTAGACGAATTCCCACTTCTGGTACTCCGTCTGATCGTTGTACACCTTGATCGCGTCGCCCTCGTACTTACTCGCAAATCCCGCAATCCCACCGCCCTGCACCTGCCCCGCGGATGAACCGATCGGAGTTCCGGGAGCCCCACCGGGCCGGGGTGACGTCAATATTCCCTGAATCAACTGCGCCGCCCCTGCCGGTGTACCATTCGCCCCACCCGACTGCTGACCCGGAAGCACGCCCGTATTCTGTCCCTGCAGCGTACCCTGAAGTCCGCCCTGCGCAGGCGGCAGCGTCGAACCATTCGCGCCTGGCGCTGTCGAATAGCCGCCGCCAATTCCACCCAGCACTGAAATTCCACCGCTACCAGCCGACTGTGTATTGCCCTGCTGCGCGGAGTTGTTCCCGCCCTGCAACTGCTGCGGCAATCCGCCCGCGGCCGCTTGTCCCCCGCCCGGTAGCTGATTGAAATTCCCTTGACCCGGTTGCGGCGGATAGGCTGACCCCGCACCAAGCCCATTGGCCCCAGCGACAGTCTGTCCCGTCCCCGGTATCGCTCCAGGCCCCATACCCGACCCAGGCTGCCCGCCATCTCCAATCCCGTTCGGACCCGAATCGCTAGGCCGTCTCCTCAGCCCCGGATTTCCCGGCCCCGGCGTACCATCCGGGATGGCGCTTACTCCGCCCAGGTCCGTAATCAGATTCGTGTTCCCGTCCGCGGGCTTATTCTTATCCGGCGGCTTCACCAGCGAATCCGTCAGCACGCCGTTCGGCCCCACATGCACCAGGCGCCAATCATCCTTGCCGGTCATCGGATCAACATACCGCCGGCGCAGATACCGCTTCCCGTTGGTATTCTCCAGGTCCTCCACCTTCGCCGGCCAACGCTTGTTCTGCCGCACATAAAGCTGAACCGCGCGCTTATACTGGCTTCCAGCATCCACCAACGACTGTTCCTTGTCCCGCTGCGCCTCAAACGCCTGCCGCGGCAGGGCCATGTACAGCATGATCGCCACCATGCCCGCCATCAGCAGCACGAACAGCATTGCGAAACCGGAATCCCGCCGCCTCATCCCGCCAACTCCTCAGCCAGGGGCAACTGCTGCTTCGCGTTCTTGAACTGCGTGTCTTCCATCTCGACAGACCGCAATCCCACGTGAATCACCTTATAGCGATTCTTGATCATGTCGCCCTCCCAGACCACAATCACGTCCTCGCCATCCAGGAAAAACGCCCGCTTCCGAGGCTCGCCCTTCACGCTCGCATACCCGTAATACTTAAACGGAATCGGCGGCGCGGTAGGCTCCGGCGGTGGCCCGGAAATCACCGGCTTCGGTACAGACGCCACCTGCTGACCCGGAATAATCGGCTTCACTTTTGGAAGCGGCCCAGGCGGAGCAGGCGGAGGAGCCGCAGCCCCAAACTGAAAAATGTTCCTCGATCCGCCCGTCAGCGACACATTCTGCACTCGCGCCAGCAGCATCAACTTAATCGTCGGATCAATCTTCGCCGGATCCGGCCGGTTCTCTGGCCGGCTATCTCGAAGCTTCGGACGGAAATCCCCAGCCACACGCCCGCTCGCCCGTCGGCGCTGCCCAGCCCCAACCTCCGGCGCAGCCTCACCCGGAGAAGCCACAGCCGGCCGCGCTTTGCTCACGGTCGAAGTCGAACTACTCCCCGAAGAATCGGGCCAGAAGTAGTAAATCCCGCCCAGAACCACAATCCCTACGAGCACATAAATCTTCCACTGCTCTTTCTTCTCGACGCCGAGCTTCACGATTGATCCTCCGCATCGTCTCTGACGAAGGTATCCAGCTTGATGCTCACGATCAGTTTCCCCGTCCCAGATTGCGGCGCCGCCGACAAACTCTCGATAATCAGGAACCGTTCCGACCGGTCCAGCAAATTCACAAATTTCAACAGGCTCTGGTAATCCGCCTCATACCCAGCCGTAATCGTCAACTGGCTCAGCGAACTGCTGCCTTCGATCCGCTCCGCATTGATCGTCGCATCCTTCGGCTTCACGCCCGCCGTCTCCGCCATGTGATTCAATTCGCCCAAAATCGTGGAATAAGTCGATTTCCGCGGCGTCATATACGATCCCAAAAACGACCCGCCCTGCTCCCGCGCCAGCGCAATCTTCGCCGACATCCCCTTCGCCCTCGTCAACCCCCCTCGCGCCACAATAATCTGCTGCCGCGTCGATTCGATCTTGCTCTCCAGCGATTGCGGCGAATCGCCCCACCAGTGAAACGCAAATCCCGCCGCCACCAGATTCCCAACCAGCAACACTCCCAGCGCGGCCCGCACCAGCACCTCGGGCGACCCCCAGTTGATGTCCCTCAAACCCGTTGGAATCTCAAAACTTCTGGACATATCTCACCGTCAATCTGTACCGAAACAAAGGATCCGTTTGCGTAGGCGCCTGCGTTACCGAAGTCGCAACGTTGCTAAACGCATCCGATCCCTCAAGCTTCACCAGGAACGCGTTTAGCGGCTCCGAAGTTTCCGACGCCGCCGTCATCTCCAGCAGAATGTGGTTGTCGCTATCCAACTGCGGCTTGATCTGCGTAACCCGCGCATTCGGCGGAAGCACCTTCTCCAGATCCGCGAAAATCCTGGTCCAGCTAATCCCCTTCCGCAGCAGCAGCTCGTTGATTAGCACACTCCGCTCCAGCACCTCGGAGTTCTCCGGGCGCCTCACTTCCGCGTCCACCTTGCGCTGGTCCGCCGAGACGCGCAGCAGCTCGCGATCCAATTGCCCCTGCACCTGCCGGTCGCGCTCAATCAGCCCCCGGTCCGTCATCGCAAGAAAAATCAGAGTACCCAGAGACGCCGCCATCAGCACAGCCACCACAGCCGAACCCACCAGCATCGGCCTATCGCGTCGGAACGGCTCGCTAGCGAGATTGATCCCAATCTTCATGCTGCCCGCGCTCCTTGCAAGTACCCCAGCAGCCCCGCATTATTCGCCGAAAGCGCGCCTATTGAAGATCGCACCGGCTCCACCGGAATCTCCAGCTCCGCCTGATACTGCCGCACCGCCGAATCTTCCAGGTCACCAAACCCGCACAGCATCAACCGCGAAGCCTTCGCCCCGAACCGGTCTTCGATATACACAAACGTCGGATACAGATCCGCGGCGATCTCTTCCAGCGTAGTCTCGGTCAATTCCAGCGTCCGCACCAGCTTCAGATGGTTTCCGCGCATCACCAGAATCGTCAGGATGTTCCCGTTCAACTTCGCAACCGCCGAAATTCCCTCGCTCGAAACCAGCTCCAGCGCAGCCAGCGGCGACACCGTGACGAACCCCGTCTGTATCCCGCGCGCCCGAAACGGAGCCTCATATCGGGCCAGAATCTCCAGCGGCGTCAACGCCACCACCACCTCTTGCTTCTTCTTCTCGGCATCCAACTGCCGCCAGTAACTCAACGCCGCCGATTCGATGTCGAACGGCACGCTCTTCCTCAAACGAAACCGCACCAACGCCCGCTGATCCTCTTCTTTGTCCGGAAACGAATCAAACTCCAGCACCGAAAGCCGCGCGCTGTAATCAGGCAATATCAAAGCCGCGTGATACTTCTTCCTCGAATTGCCGCCCGGCGCCAGCATCCCAATCGCAGCCGACAGTTCGTCCGCCATCACCACGTTGTCATGTACAGGCGAGATCGAAAGCACGCCCGGCCGCAGCTCCTGAAACTTGATATTCGAAGGGTCCTTGGTGCGGGCCATGCTCACGCCCGCCTCGCAGATCTCGAACGCCAACTCCGGCGGCGGATCTTTGAATAACCCTGCGAATAGCCCGGCAATCTTGTCCAGCCCGCTAACCTTCAATGAACGTCACCTTATTGATCTCTTTCAGCGTCGTAATCCCCAGCCGGACCTTCTCCACCGCGGATTCGCGCAGAAACGTCATGCCCTCATCCCGCGCCTGCCGCTTGATCTCCGACGTCGGCCGCTTCTCCAGAATCATTTCGCGAATCTTGTCGCTCAAATCCAGCAGTTCATGAATCGCGGTACGGCCCCGGTAACCCGTCCCGCCGCACTCGAAACATCCCGCGCCTTCCATCATCTCCACATCCCGCCACTCCGCTGGATCGAGCGCGCTCTCAATCAGCAGCGAATCCGGTACCGTCGCCCGCCGCTTGCAGTGTTCGCAAATATTCCTCACCAGCCGCTGCGCCAGAATGCAGTTCAGCGCCGAGACAAAGTTGTAAGCCTCCACGCCCATGTTGAGGAAGCGTCCCAGCACATCCAGCACGTTATTTGCGTGAACCGTCGTAAACACCAGATGCCCGGTCAGCGCCGAATTGATCGCAATCTGCGCCGTCTCCTGGTCGCGGATTTCGCCCACCATGATCTTGTCCGGGTCATGCCGCAGAATCGACCTCAGCCCGCGCGCAAACGTCAACCCCTTCTTCTCGTTCACCGGGATCTGCGTAATCCCCTTCACCTGATACTCCACCGGGTCTTCGATCGTAATGATCTTGTCTTCGTCGTTCTTGATCTCGCTCAGCGCGGCATAGAGCGTGGTCGTCTTACCTGACCCCGTAGGCCCCGTAACCAATACCATCCCGTAGGGCTCTGTAATATACCGGCGGAACTTCACCAGATCCCGTTCCGAGAACCCCACCACGTCAAGCGAAAGCTTCGCAAACTTCTCGCTCATCGATTCTTTATCCAGCACGCGAAGCACGGCGTCCTCGCCGTGGATCGTAGGCATCACCGACACGCGGAAATCGATCAGCCGCCCCTTGTACCGCACCCGGAAACGCCCATCCTGCGGCACGCGCCTCTCGGCAATATCTAGCTCGCTCATCACCTTGATGCGAGACAAAATCGCCGACTGCCAATCCTTCGCAATCGGCGGCATCGCATAATGCAGCACGCCGTCGATGCGGTACTTGATCGCCACTTCCTGATCCCGCGATTCGATATGGATATCGCTAGCCCTACGCTCCAGCGCATTAAAGATAGTCGTATCCACCAACTTAATAACCGGCGCAATATCGCTATCGCCCTGCGCCAGCTTATCGATGGAAAGCGTCTCATCGGGATTGTCATCCGCCCCAAGTACATCGAGCGTAAATCCCTCAGTGACCTCTTCCAGCACCCGCTGCGACTGCTCCGTCTTCTTCAGCAGATCGGCAATCTGCGAAGCCGTAGCCACCTTCACCCGCAGCTTCTTATTTAGCAGCAGCCCCAACTCGTCGATCGTGTTCAGGTTCCGCGGATCCGAAAGCGCAATATCCAGGGTTCCATTCACCGCCTTCAACGGAACGAAGTTATACCGGAACATCAGATCGACCGGAACCGACCGGAACAGATCATGATCGATCGCGGCATCGCGCAGATCGACGTACTCGCAGCGATACCGCATCGCCACCGCGCGTGCCGCTTCGATCTCCGGCCCCAAATCCTTCAGTACCAACCGTTCCGCCGCCATATCGTCTTCTTCTTATCCGCGTCGTCCTGAAAACATTACTGCCCTACCTTGTTCCCGAAAACACGTGGCGCACGCACTCTTGGCGTGCCGCGTCGGCACTCTTGCCGACGCCCGTCTTCCCCCGTCTTCATCTTCCAGGGTGGCCAACAGACCATGAGTGGTTTATCTGTGTTCATCCTCGGCCCTTACTCACCTAATCGTATCCGCCAAAGAGAATATCGGCAGATAAAGCGCAATCAACACAAACGCCACAAAAATTCCCATAAACACCATAATCGCGGGCTCAATCAACGAAAGCGCCGCCGTCATCTTGGTATTCACATCCTCCTCGTAAAAC
>Ga0302325_10032561_pt1 | contig 10701 bp, 6 predicted proteins | sample Palsa_T0_2_FD_201948 | JGI IMG/M metagenome (GOLD analysis project Ga0302325, IMG submission 201948) | Peat permafrost microbial communities from Stordalen Mire near Abisko, Sweden - Palsa_T0_2 | ecosystem: Environmental > Terrestrial > Soil > Palsa > Peat permafrost | place: Sweden: Abisko...
CCACCATCATGACGGATCCTGATCTCGCCGACCGTACTTACGTCGAGCCGCTCACCGTCGCCTTCGCCGAGGAAGTAATTCGCCGCGAGCGCCCGGATGCTCTGCTTTCGACAGTCGGCGGGCAAACTGGACTCAACTTGTCTGTCGACTTGGCCGAAGCGGGGGTGCTCGACAAATATCGTGTGGAGCTGATCGGCGCCAAGATCGAATCTATCAAGAAAGCGGAAGACCGTTTGTTGTTCAAGGACGCGATGCGGAAGATTGGGCTGGAAACGCCGCAATCGCAACTGGTGAACAACGTCGATGACGGACTGGCCTTCGCGAAACGCATCGGATATCCGGTAATCCTGCGCGCGAGTTTCACGTTGGGCGGTTCGGGGGGCGGCATCGCTTACAATCGCGAGGATCTCACGGAGATTCTGGAGCGCGGCCTGGATCTTTCGCCCGTGCATGAAGTGCTGATCGAAGAGAGCGTGCTCGGTTGGAAGGAGTTTGAGCTGGAAGTGATGCGCGATCTGGCCGACAACGCGATCATCGTGTGCTCAATCGAAAATTTCGATCCAATGGGCGTACACACCGGCGATTCCATCACGGTGGCGCCCGCTCAAACGCTCACCGATCGCGAGTACCAGATGATGCGGGACGCGTCGCTGCGCTGCTTGCGCGAAATCGGCGTGGACACCGGCGGATCGAACGTTCAGTTTGCGATCAACCCGGAAAACGGCCGCATGGTGATCGTGGAGATGAATCCGCGCGTCTCGCGCAGCTCCGCGCTGGCGTCCAAGGCTACCGGATTCCCGATCGCAAAAATCGCGGCGAAGCTGGCGGTGGGATACCGCTTGGATGAAATCAAGAACGATATTACCGAGGTGACTCCAGCCTGCTTTGAGCCGACGCTCGATTACGTGGTGGTCAAGATTCCCCGCTGGCAGTTCGAAAAATTCCCTGGGGCCGAGCCGGTTCTCGGAACGCAGATGAAATCGGTGGGCGAAGTGATGGCTATCGGGCGCACGTTCAAACAGGCTCTCTCGAAAGGTCTGCGAAGTCTCGAAACCGGCAAAGCGGTCACCTCCGAAACGTTCGATCCAGGGCTCATCCGCCAGCGCCTGATCACTCCGAATCCCGAGCGTCTAAGCTATATCCGATTTGCTTTGGAACAAGGTTGGACGGTGGAACAGATCCACGAGATCACGTCCATCGACCCGTGGTTCCTGAAGCAGCTTCGCGAGATGGCGGATCTGGAACACGAGCTCTCGGGCCACAGTCTGGCGGCACTTTCGCGAGATGGACTTCTGAAGGCCAAACGCGATGGGCTGTCCGATTCGCGGCTCGGGCGGCTGTTGGGCTCGGATGCCGCCACTGTGCGCGCACGCCGCAAGGAGCTCGGCATCACGGCTGTGTTCAATCGCGTGGATACCTGCGCGGCAGAATTCGAGAGCTTCACGCCCTATCTTTATTCGAGCTACGAATCGGAGAATGAATCCGACCCGAGCGATCGCAAGAAAGTCATGATCCTGGGCAGCGGCCCCAACCGCATCGGCCAGGGCATCGAGTTCGATTATTGCTGCTGCCACGCGTCTTACGCGCTGGCGGAGTTCGACCACGAATCGATCATGGTGAACTGCAATCCAGAGACGGTCTCCACGGATTACGACACTAGCGATCGTCTGTACTTCGAACCGCTCACGCTCGAAGAAGTCCTGAACATTTGCGACGTGGAGAAGCCCGACGGTGTTATCGTCCAGTTCGGCGGACAGACGCCGCTGAACCTCGCGCTGCCGCTCAAAGCCGCGGGCGTCCCGATCATCGGCACCGATCCCGCCGACATCGATCTCGCGGAAGATCGCAAACTCTTCGGCAAGCTGCTGGACGATCTGGGCATTCCGTCGCCCCCGAACGGCGCCGCAACCAGCGCCGAAGAAGCGTGCGCGGTGGCTCGTCGTCTCGGTTATCCGGTGCTGGTTCGCCCCAGCTACGTGCTTGGTGGCCGCGCCATGGTGATCGCTTACGACGAAGAAATGGTCCGGCGCTACATGCACGAAGCGGTGGTCTTTTCACAAGAACGCCCGGTGCTGATCGACCGGTTTCTTGAAGACGCCACTGAAGTGGATGTGGACGCGCTGTCCGATATCGATGGGAACGTGCTGATCGCGGGCATCATGGAACACATCGAGGAAGCCGGCGTGCATTCGGGCGACAGCTCATGCGTTCTGCCGCCACAGGGCCTTTCCAGTGCCGTGCTCAAGACCATTGAGGATTACACCGAGCGGCTGGCGCGCGCGCTCCACGTGATCGGTTTGATGAACGTGCAGTACGCGATCAAGGACGGCAAGGTGTACGTGCTGGAAGTGAATCCGCGGGCGTCGCGCACCGTTCCCTACGTCAGCAAAGCTACGGGCGTGCCTTTACCCAAGCTAGCGGTGGGCTTGATGCTTGGAAAGAAACTTCATGACTTCGAGCATCTCACCGGCGGCCGCATATCCGGCGTTCTGCCGGTGCCGCAATGCTTCGTAAAATCGCCCGTTTTCCCCTTTGGAAAATTTCCGGGCGTGGATCCCGCGCTGGGTCCCGAGATGCGATCCACGGGCGAAGTGATGGGCGTTGGCGAAAACTTCGGCGAAGCGTTCAGCAAGGCTCAGTTGAGCGCGGGCACTCCCCTGCCCGACAGCGGCGTGGTCTTCATCAGCGTAAACGATCGCGACAAAGCCGTCGCCGTGGAAGTTGCCGCCAGGTTCGCGGAGCAAGGTTTTCAGCTGGCCGCCACACGCGGCACAGCGGCGGTCTTGAAGGCTGCCGGTCTCGAAGTAAAGACGGTATTCAAGGTGAACGAAGGGCGGCCGAACGCAGTGGACATCATGAAAGCTGGCGCGGTGAAGCTGGTGATTTACACCACCACCGGCGGCCACACGTTCAAAGACGAGCGCGACATTCGGCGGACGGCAGTGGCGTATCGAATTCCGTGCATTACGACTATCAGCGGCGCGAAGGCCGCGGCGCAAGCGATCGTCTCGCGCAAACGCGACCCCATTCGTGTATGGAGCCTGCAGGAAATTCACCGGCCGGCCGGAGTGGCGAGCAGTTAGTAGTGCCTACCGCTGGCTGGCCTCGCCTGCCTGCACTCTCTTCGTAAACTCCACCGACTTCCCGCGCGGCACACTCAACACTTGCCATCGATCGGCACAAAAATGCTTGGCTAGAAATACGATCTGACCGCAGTGATATGAGTAATGCGCCACTTGCCGGTTGATGGCTTGCATCACCGAGTGCGCTTCGCCGCGAATCGTGATGGTGCGGCCGAGATCGGCGTCCGTAAGAGATTCGAGCGTTCCGATTAGCCGCTGCCAGCCATCCTCCCAAATTTCGAGCAGCGCTTCGCGAGTCGCCGGAGGATTGGAGAACTCCTCATCACGATCGCGACCAGGCTTCTCCCCATCGCTGGTCAGAAAATCGGTCCAACGCGAGCGCATGTTCCCGGACATGTGCTTCACGATTACCGCGATGGAGTTTGACTCATTGTCAAGCGCCACAAAGAGCTGCTCATCCGTCAACTGTTGGATGGCTCGCTCGGCAAGCTTTTTGTAGTAACGGAAGATCGCGGTGGAATCCTCCACATACGATGTGGTAAATTGCAGCGCCATGCATCTATATTGACAGACGAGGACAATTGAAATGAAAATCGGCATCATCGGTTCGGGCAATGTAGGCGGCGCGCTGGGTGGCCGCTGGGCGAAGCTCGGTCATGAGGTTGTGTTTGGTACCCGCAATCCGGAGAGCGGCGATGTTCAGAAATTAGCAGCACGGGCTAGCGGCAAGACCAGCGCGGCCACTCTTGCGGATGCGGCTCGCGAAGGCGAGGTCTTGTTGCTTGCAACGCCCTGGCCGGCCACCGAGCAAATCATCACAGGACTGGGCGACCTGAACGGCAAAATCCTGATCGACGCTACCAATCCGCTGCTGCCGGATCTTTCAGGGCTAACCTGCGGAACCACCACTTCAGGGGGCGAGCTCGTGGCCGGTTGGGCGCGCGGCGCGATGGTGGTGAAAGCGTTCAACACGGTGGGCGCCAACATTATGGCCGATCCATCTTTTGAGGGTCACAAGCCCGTTATGTTCTATTGCGGCGACGACGCGGAGGCCAAGCAAGTTGTTAAAAAGCTGATCGACGAACTGGTGTTCGAAGCGATCGATGCTGGCCCGCTCACGCAAGCACGCCTGCTGGAACCCTTCGCACAGCTCTGGATTTCGATGGCATACGCGCAAGGCTTGGGACGCGATTTTGCTTTTGAGCTGATGCGCCGCCCTCCTAACGCCTGATCACTGGGACTTGATCGCTTCGCGCAAATACGCGAGTACGGACGCCAGTTCAGCGTCGTTATAGGCGCCGATCACCGATACGTGACGCCATGCACTGCCGTCGACAACCTTCAGCGTACCGGGATCCACGGTCCGCAGGACCGGCGGCACGGAAGTCAGATCGTAAAACAGCGCGCGAGTCTTGCCTCGGCTCACGATCAGCGCGGGCATCGCTTCGCCATCTACCGTTGTAGTGCGAACTTCCGGCGTCGAAATCGCGCGCAACGCGGCGGCATCGGCGGGGATGTTGGCGATAGGAGTGGTCACCGAAATTCCGATGCCGTTCACTTCGTGACATGTCGAGCAACGTCCGAAACCACGCACGGCGTCGAAGAACAGCGCGCGGCCTCGCTCGCCTTCGGGGGAAAGCGGCGTCTCGGCTGGTCCAGCAGCGCCTGGTCCAGGACCCAGGGTGACGGTCGGATTAGCGATGCCATTCAGACTGGCGACATACCCAACGACCGCGGCCAAGTCTGCACGCGAGAGCGATGTGCCAAACGCCGGCATGGCAGTACCCGGCAATCCACGCATAATCGTGTTCGTAATGTAGGCTTGATCGAAACCGCGTCCGGCCAGTCTCGGCGCTCCCGCCGGTGCGCCTCGTGCACCATGACAATAGCCAGTCGCACAGGATTGCGCGAACACCTTCTCGCCCGAACTCTGCGACCACGCCAACAATGGAATCGCCAACAACAAAAATGCGCCGCGTTTCATTTGGCGACCTCCGGCAACGCAAATACGACTAAGGTTGAACCTCCGCGCCAGTGCTCATCGGGAAACAGCGGGGCGAGCTGTGCCCCGGTAATGGCCTGCTGCCATCCGGTCGGAGTCGCGATGTATTGTCTGCCGCCAATCGAATACGAAACCGCCGATCCGCGATTGCCCGCGCCCGTTTGATAGCTCCACAGTTTCGTCCCAGTGCGCGCATCTAGCGCGAAAAAATCGCCTTCGGGATTGCCCGAGAAGACCAGGTCGCCCGCAGTGGCCAGCACCGAGGCGAGCAGGATGTATCGATATGGCATGCTCCAAACGCGCTTGCGCGTGATGGGGTCCCATGCGTCCAGGTGACTGTACGTCGTTCGATTCGGCGGCAGCTTCAGCGTGAATCCGCCATCGGCGTGAAAGCGGCCTTCGTTCGCTTCGGTGGGCGTGGACGTCAAGTCGTTGCAGACTTCATTGATCGGCGCATAGATATAACCGGTACGCGGTGAGTACGCCGTTGAATTCCAGCTCTTCGCCCCCGTGGCACTGGGACACGTGTTCACCACTTTGCCCGCTTCGGGCTCTATGCGTCCCACCAGTTTGCCGTCTTCGGTGATGCCCGAAATCCAGGTCTGCACTTCGGGTGTGGAGAACGCGCCGATGAATTCGCCCGTCACACGATCCAGCACGAACGTCACACCGCTCTTGTTCATGTGGACCAGAAGCTTTCGCATCTGGCCGTTGACCGGGCGATCGATCAGCACGCATTCATACGCCGAATCGAAGTCCCACAAATCGTCGGGGACTTCCTGGTGATACCAGCGCAGCTTGCCGGTGTCGGCGTCGAGTGCAACCACGCTGGCCGTGTAGAGATTCGCTTCCTTGCCTTTCGCGCCCGGCACCAGGCGATCCTCATCGTTGAAATCGCCGCCCGCATTGCCGGTGCCCCAATAAACCAGATTCAGCGCAGGATCGAATGACCCGGTCATCCACGGAGCGCCGCCGCCCAACTTCCAGCTATCGCCCTTCCACGTCTCGTGACCTTTTTCGCCGGGGCCGGGAATTACGTACCAGCGCCACGCGAAGCGGCCGTTCTTCGTATAGAACGCGGTCAAGTAACCACGATGCGCGGCGTCGCCTCCGGTGCCTCCGACGATGACCTTGTCCTTCACCACCAGGGGCGCGGACGTGATGTCGCAGCCGCACTGGCGCGGATCGTCGACGCTGACCTTCCATTGTTCAACGCCGGTTTTCTGATCCAGCGCGACGAGGAAATTGTCGGTGGTGCCGAAAAACACCTTGCCGTCGCTGACCGCAACGCCCCTATTTTGGAGGAATGTCATGCCGCCTGGCTTTCCCGGCCTGGGTGTTGGATATTTGTACTGCCATAGCACGCGACCAGTGGCCGCATCCAGCGCGAAAACTTGGATGCGGGGCGTGATCAGGTACATGACGCCGTCCACCACGATGGGCGTGGCCTGGAGATTTTCGGCGTAGTCGCCGGTCTGGAACATCCACACTGGCACGAGATTTTTCACGTTGCCGGTGTTCACCTGGTCGAGCGCGCTATAGCGCCAGGAGAGCTGCGTGCCCCCGTAATGCGGCCAATCGGAGTGCGTCGCGCCATCAGGCGACCGGTCTTGCGCGCACGCCGTACCAAGCGCAAACAGCACCAGCAGAAATCGCATAGTGTCCCATCATATTAGAAACGCCGCCGCCTTAGAAATGCTGCGCGGAACGGCTGCTGCTCACGCTACTGGACGCCGGGGGCGGCGCAAACAAAGTTCTCGGCTTCGTCGATGCTGCCGGTTCCTTTGTACTTTGCGACCTGAGGATAGGCGCATAAGGGCCGTGTTCGATACACTTTGCCGGCTGTGCGGTGCGAAGCGAGAATACGCTCGGGCGCGTGACCATTCTCGCGCCACGCTGTGATCGCACTCATCATGTCGAAGCTGTTCGGGCCCTCGCCGCCGCCGCAATGCGCCATGCCGGGCGCCATGAAGAGCCGGATGGAATCGGCGGTCTTGCTCTCGCCTCCCAGCGTATCCACGACGCGCTTGTAATAGTTGACGGTCGATAGAGGCGCGACGTTCTGATCGGCCCATCCGTGATAGAGCAGCAGCTTTCCCTGTCGCCCGAAGAACGGCTTCAGGTTCGCATTGGTGGCGTTGATGGTTTCATTATCGATCTTGTCGGCCAGCGCCACGTCGCTGTCGAAGTTGAGCGTCTTCCAATCCCAGTCGGGATCTTTGAACACCACGTACTTGAAATGATCGGTTGTAGCGGAAAACGGCACCGGACCCGCCAGCGTCGCCCAACCGAGTTCTGCGCCCGGCTCCAGGCCCGGATAAATCTCCTCGCCGGTCCGAGAATTTCGCGAGGGCGAGAGGATCTTCTTCACGGTTTCAACCTGCGTCGCGGTCAGGCACTCGGAGTTGTCGGCGCCCTTGCAGGCGATCACCTGCGGATCGAAGTGGCAGCGCGTAGGGTCGGCGATCAGCCCGTCTTTCAGACCATCCAACGCATCGCAGGCGTTGATCACGGCCTGATGAATCGCCGGATATTTGGCAGGCGGAATGGGGTCCTTCAAATTGGCCTGAGCGATCCATAACGCGGCGAAAGCCAGATGGGTGCGAGGATTGGCGGGCGCGCCGGCAATGATCCCGTCGTAGTCGTCAGGGAAGCGCTGCGCTTCTTTCAATGCCTGGCGTCCGCCCGTGGAGCAACCGTTCCAGTAAGACATTTTTGCGGCGCTGCCGTAGAACGCCGCGATGATCGCCTTCGACTTCACAGTCATCTCGTGCTCCGAGCGATATCCGAAATCGATCAGCTTCTCCGGATGCCCCAGCGCGAAACTGCCGCTGCCGCCGACGTGCCCGGTGTCGGTGGACGATGCGGCGTACCCATCGTGCAACGCCTCGGCCAGCGCGCCATAGCTGATCACGCCGGCCCATCCGCCATTGCCGACGGCCTGAAATTTTCCGTTCCAGCCAGATGCCGGTAGCCAGACTTCGATCTTGATGTCGGAGTCGTCAGTAGGTTTCAATGTCGCCGCGACGCGGCAGAAAGCAGGCAGATCTTTGAATGCGACCGCGGGCGCGGGCGTTCCTCCGAATGTTCGTCCGGGTGGCATAAACTCGCCAGCCGCCACGGGCTGCGCGAGGGTGATGGTTGTACCCGGCAAGGCAAGCGACGCCAGGCTTTCGCAGGTGGCAGCACTTGCTTCCGAGAACAAAGCAAGCGCAGCCAATAAGCTAACAGGCAAAAGCAGCTTCATGGTTTCTCTCCTTGGTTCACCCCTCAAGCCAACTTGAGTAGGCGGCGAGCGTTTCCCTCATAGATCCTTTCCTTGTCGCCGACGCTGATGTCCAATCCATCAACGCAGCGGATGGTCTCGCGAATGTAGAGTCCGGGCTTGGGTTCGAAAGGCACGTCGGAAGCGAAAACACAGTGATCCACGCCAAAGAAATCCAGACCGTTCTTAGTGGCAGCCTGACCGCCAAAGAGCGCCGTGTCGGCATAGAAGTTCCGGAAATAATCGATGGGCCGCTTCTTCATGGATTGGCGAAGCGAAACGTAATCTTCATCCGAAGTGCGTGACCCCAGCACGTCCCACCCGTACCCGACGCGGCCCTCGAAATACGGAATCATGCCGCCCATGTGATGCGTGACGATTCGAAGATCAGGATGCCGATCGAACATGCCCGAGAACACGATACGCGACATCGCGGCGCTGGTTTCATAGGGCCAGCCGAAGGTCCACCAGATTTCGTACTTGGATTTCGTTTCGGTTTTGTAGTCGGGAAAATCGGCGCCGCGCGCGGGATGCATCCAGATGGTAAGGTCGCGGCGGGCTGCGTCTTCGAACAGCGGCGCGAATTCGGGCAGGTCCAGCGGCTTACCCGCGACGTTGGTATAAATCTGAAAGCCGCGCGCACCGAGTTGCGTGACGGAGCGGTCGATTTCCTTCAGGCATTCATCCACATTGTTCATCGGCAGCGACGAAGCGAATCCGATGAAGCGGTCAGGATATTTGGCGACCAGTTCGGCCAGGCCATCGTTGGCGATGCGCGCAAACTCGGGCGACTTATCCGGCGCGGCCATGGTTTCCATCGGGGGCGCAGGCAAAGTGAGGAACTGGCAATACTCGCCGAATTCGTCCATGACGCGGAATCGCGCGTCCAGATCCGCGATGGTGGGCACGTTGCGCACGCGTTTGCCCATGTCTTTTCCAGCGAGCCCAGCCTCGATGACGTCGTGCGCGTAGCGCGGCGGGAAAAAATGATTAAAGAGATCGATCTTCATTAGCAGCGGCCATTATATCGAACGCTCGCGCGCTGGCCCGCGGCCAGTTTGCCGGTCTGTTCAAGGACTTTGCCGATGCAGTAACGCGATCCCTGTCCATGACGCCGATACAAGATACAATCTTTAGGGATAAGAGCGGCTTGCGTGGCAAGCGACAGCGGCAATTTTGTAAATCATAAGGAGTAGCTGATATGACGACTCGACGCAGCTTTCTGGCAGCAAGTGCGGCCGCCAGCGTGGTGGCCCCGTTTGTGAGGGCTGACAGTAAGTCAGGCTCAAGAAACCCGATTGTGGGAAAGGACGACCAACAATACGAGTGCATCCACGATTGGGGCGAGCTGCCTTCCAACATCAAATACGGCAACACCCACAGTGTGTGCGAGGATGCCCAGGGACACATCTACATCCATCACACGGTGTACCAGGACAGCCAGAGTCCCGACAGCGTCGTGGTGTTCGACGAAAAGGGAAAGTTCGTTCGGTCCTGGGGCGCCATGTTCCGGGGCGGAGCGCACGGCATGCACCTTCGTAAAGAAGGAAACACGGAATATCTTTATTTCTGCGACGAAAAGCATGGCATCATCACCAAGCGCACGCTCAAAGGCGAAGAGGTTTGGACCATCGGCTATCCGCAGGACTCGCCAATTTACCAGAAAGGAATCGGCGCCACGGGTCCGGGCGGTCCGGCGGGCTTGAATTACCGGCCGACAAATATCGCGGTCGCCCCGAACGGAGATTTCTGGGTAGGCGATGGCTACGGTTCGTATTACATGTTCCACTATTCCGTTGCGAGCCCCACCGCGTATCCAAAGCTGGTGAACGTTTTCGGTGGTCCAGCTCCTATACTGGCCGCTGCGGCGCGAGGCGGCGGAAGAGGTCCCGGTGGTCCTGGAGGCGGTGCCGGCGCGGGTGGTGGGGCTGCGGCAGGTGCTCCACCGGCGGCGGCTGGTCCCGGCGGAGAGCGCGCAGCCCGGCCTCCGGCTCCCATTGAACAGATGAACAATCCGCATGGGAATATGGTGGACCTGCGCGATCCGGCGAAGCCCGTTCTGCTGGTGGCCGACCGCGGCCATGGACGCATCGTACGCTACACGCTGGACGACAAACCCATCGATATCATCGAGGGCACCCGTCAACCTTGCCATTTCAATGAGCTAAAAAGCTACGTTGTGGTGCCCGATCTGTCGGGCCCGGTCCATATTCTGGATAAAGACAACAAGATCGTAGTCAGTATGGGCCAAGGCCCGGGCAATCCGCCTCGTACCACCGACGATCGGACGAAGTTTATCCCAGGCCAGTTCGTCGCCCCGCACGGAGCGATCTTCGACCATCATGGCAATA
>Ga0302325_10032562_pt1 | contig 10701 bp, 10 predicted proteins | sample Palsa_T0_2_FD_201948 | JGI IMG/M metagenome (GOLD analysis project Ga0302325, IMG submission 201948) | Peat permafrost microbial communities from Stordalen Mire near Abisko, Sweden - Palsa_T0_2 | ecosystem: Environmental > Terrestrial > Soil > Palsa > Peat permafrost | place: Sweden: Abisko...
GCCGTCGCAATCGATCATAGGTTCTTTGATGCATACCTTTCGGTCGCGTCGGAAATGGCTCCCTAAGGTTCGCAATTCCGTTCAAACGTAGCCGCAGCTTCAGCGCTTGAAGATAGCGTCGACTCTCGTCACCTCTACGCTGCGAAGCATACCACAGATCGAGACACCGTCTGCACTGTAAGGATGCTTCTGTGTTGCAAAGCTTTCCGACCCTTCGATTGCAGCGGAAACACTCGAACCACGGACGCCCGCCGCCCAAATGGCATCGGGTCCAAAGGAGCGGTATCCTCTGCGAAGCACCGCCACGAAGTTCGATATCCACGCGCCATCGATTGGCCGTCAGCCGAACCACCCCCGGCCACCGGAATGAGACCCACGGGTACGATACCAACGTTTCCTGAAGTGCCCCCATGCGATGGAGGACATGCACGTCAAAGGATTGGAAGTGTTCCACCGTTCCGTGCTTACCCATGTGGCCTGATGCTCCGGTGTTCCGCTCCGCGAACGTGTGTGAGAGCAGTCGTTCTCCTCACGAACCTGCTTGTAAGCTGCTTGAGTTCCTTGTCAGGCATCGCGCCGATGCGCTGGGGATTTACGCCACGTCTATCAGTGATCCATCGGGGGTGTTGAACTTTGCATTTCGACAACAGCGACGGCGACCCGCACGACGAGATTGTTCGCGTCGAGGAGCACATCGAAGAGCTTGCTGCCAAGATCGTGAGCTGCCGCAAGTTCATTCTGGCCTCGCGAATCGCCACGGGCGGCGGCGGCATTTTGCTCGCCGCGATGCTCCTCGGCGCAATCCGGTTCGATCTCGGCGCGATGGTGGCAGCGGTTGCGGCGTTGCTCGGGGGCATTGTCGTCTGGGGTTCGAACGGCAGCACCGCAAAGGAAGCCGTGAAGCAATTGGCCACGGCTGAGGCAGATCGTGCAGCGCTGATCGAAAAGATCGATCTCCGTGTGATCCCTTAGCAAACGCGCCCAGCGCCGTGCGAAGTTTTTTAAAGCTCCCGCTCGGGCCATCCAGTTAGAGAGAAAACCTCCCTGCCGCGTTGACCTCTCTGTCGTGGTGATCAAAGCCAGAGGTCTCACCTTGCCGTTCTTAGACCAGAATCCTTCGTCGACACCTTAACTGACGTGGCATCGTACGACCGTGCCGTATCTCGGCTGTGATTATTGGCTGGGCGTCGCTGAACGTTCCATCGACGCCGGACCACTGAGGTGCAGCGTAGACGGGCCGTGCGGCAGCGCATTTCAGTGCTTGGTTTGCTCATCTGTGCTGTAGCGCTTGAGGTGCACGCGGTCTTCGTCATCGACAGTACGCTCCCTTCTTATATTGCGTACGGCTTTTTTTATCTGATGCGTACGCGCCTTTGAACGTAGGGAAGGCTTTGCGGTTGCAAAGGTTTTTGCCTCTGCAGCATCATCGGCTTCACGCTTCACGGTTTCACGGTGAAGAAAATCGTACGCTGCAGGTAAATTTTCGGGGTCATTTTCGAGGTCGCTGTGAAGATCGATCTTGCGCGCCATGCCTACTGGACCGCGTGGGCCTTCCACCATCTCGATCTCGATTTGGCCTAGCTCCTCCAGCTTCCTCAGCGCGACATGAACCAGCTTGCGTAAGCCGTTCGGTTTGAGCGGTTTGCCGTCAGAAAGACGATACTGAAACGCCTGTTGGCGGTTCTTTTCGATCTTCTCCACCAGCTCTGCCACCGGCATCCAAACAGCGGTCAACAACCGCATGACCGCGCTCTCGCGTGAAACCTCATTTCTCATCATCTCTCGTTCCTCCCAGCGCTTTAGCCTGTTGCGGCGGCTTCGTTCGCGCTCCTTTAAGAGGCGGTTCTCTTTCTGCCTCCGTTGCACTTCCTCCCACGTCACGTCATATGGTCGGAGGATATGGAACCTACCCGCTTTGCGCTCGTCGTAACTGCATTTGACCACTGTCCCGATGTCGTACCAGTTTATTCGACGTGCTTTGCGTCTCAGCTTTGGTAGCTCGGCGCGATCTAGCCACGGCGCGTCCGTCATCGCGTCCTCGTCTTTGAGGCTGCACCGCAGGAGCGCGAGCAATATGGCGCGGCCATCGGAGCTATTGGGAACGAACGTACTGCCGTATCGCATCGCACAGAGTCGGCTCAACTGTTGGCGGCATCGGTCTGTTGCTTGACGAGTCGGCCCTCTTTTCGTATTTTGCTTGAGCACTGACCTACTGCCTTTCTCGACGACCACCGTCGAATTGGGTTCTGCAGAAGAACCGGCCAGCCCGTACTGGCCGGTTTTTTTATCTGGCATCCTATCTTAATCGGTTGCCTCGTCGTCTGATGGTTTCAAAATCATCTCAGCATCTTGTGCCGAAGGTTCATTCGGCTACTTGAGCGGTAACCTCATTGCTTCCCGCTTGCCGATAAGAAGAAGTTCGTGCTCGTTGCGGACCCAATATCCCGTGCCGGGTCGGTCCTTGATCCAACAAATGTGCGAGACGTAGGAAAAGCCGCTCTCGTGGTTGTCCACAGCTTTTGCCGACGTGGTCCCCGGCGTTGGTGATGGCGCTATAGTTTCGTCAGCCCGGTCTTGGCCGTCATAAACCGAGAAGGTATCCTTTGACGTCGCACTGATATTGAGTCTGGAACACCTTAGGAACAGACTCCACGGATTCTCCACGCATCGAAGCGTGATCTTCGCGTTTCGTTCCGTTCTGAAATGTCTTGAAGGATGAGATCGCGAATAAAAAACATCGCAAAATGCTGGCAAATTGGTGGGCGCTGTAGGGATTGAACCTACGACCTCTCCCGTGTGAAGGGAACGCTCTCCCGCTGAGCTAAGCGCCCGTCCGATAAGGCGCGGGATTTACGGCCCGGCTTGCCAGAGTGTCAAGCGAGCGGCCGTGCAGGTAAAACCGCCTCTCACCGTAGCGCCGCTGCCAATTCCTTCGCCCCCGGCTTCTTTACCTCCTGGTCCATCCGCGCGTCGGTCGCCGCGATCAGCTTGCCGACGACATTGTTGCGCTGCGCAACCGGGTTGTCCTTGTAGCCGCTCTTTTGAAAGAAATTCGCGGTCGGCACCTGGTCGCGCCAGGCGCGCGGCATCGTGATCATGTCGAAGCCGTTGCCGTCACCGGTGAGGTTCATCATTTCCAGCTCGGCGGCCGTGAGCGTTTCGGAAAACCCCTTGCGCCGCGCGAAGACGACGGAGTCCATCAGCTTCTGCGTTTGCAGAAGCGGTCCGACATCGATATCCAGATTCAGTGCATGGACGCCGACCCCTTTCGGGGTGTTCGCCAGCGCTTGATGCTCGTTCCAGTCGTCCGGAACGCTCTTTCCGAAATTGACCATCTTGCGAACGATCCCAATCTTGGTCTCCAGCGCGCCCTTCTCGTTGTCGGGTAACGCGGCGGCGCGCGCCGACAGGTTCCTGATAAACCGATCGCCGCTCTCGGCGATGATCTCGACGGTGTTTGTCGCCAACAACTGGTTATAGCCGAGCGCCGTGGTAATCGCCCGCGCCTGCTTGTTGTATTCAAGCCCGGCCTGGACGGCGTAATCGCCGTTGCCGCCGGCCTCGAAGCCGTAGATGCGGACGATTTGTTCTTTCGTCAGTCCCGCCGCCGCGGCCACCCTGGCGTAAGCGCGCTTGAATTCGCTTTCGCTTTGCGGCGTTCGTGGAACGAACTTGAATTCCTGCTGTGCCGCGGCGAGAAAATCCGCCACCACCGGCACATAAGCCATGCGCGGCGGCGTCTGTTCATTCGGCTTCGAGGGATCGCGCGGTTTCGGCGGCCCGGAATAAACCGGCGGCTGGGTGAGCACGTAGTCGTCGATCGAAATCGGTTCGTGGTTTGCGCGCTTGGCCGTGCGCAGGTGGCGCTTCTCGGCGATCCAGCCCCAATACGCCGCGGCCACGGCAGCATATTTCTCCTGCGCGTCCGTGTACTCGGCTAACGCGCGGCGATACTGCGCCATTGCAGCCGCGGGGGCCGGCGCATCGGCGGCCAGCGTTGTCACCGGCGCTTTCCGTCCGTTGGCTGTTTGAGCGTGCAACACCTGCGGCGACAGGACGATCGCTGCCGCCAGCAAATATCCGAGGCGGCGATCGAGCGGCGCACATGCCAATCCACTTACCTCCGACTGGACAACTAACGCTTCTGCCCCCGCCCACCGGGATTTCCCCGGCGCGGAGGCGCAGCCAGCGCCCCGCCTGGACGGACATTTCGGTTATTCGGTTGTCGCTGATGGCCGGGTTGCTGTTGGCGGCCCGGTTGCCGATTGTTCGGTCCAGGCCGGTTGGGCCCGCGCGAGCGCAACCGCTCATGCGTCATCCGCCGCCCGATATTGTGCGAGACGAACAGGCGCTGCAGCACGCCGCGGTCGCGCGCCGCTTCCTGCGGCGGAATCAGGAAAGGCACGGCACGCAGGCTTCCCCCCGCACCGCGCTGGATGGTGAATGCGCTCGCGCCTTGCGTCAGCGCGCCGAGCCGGCCGCCTTGCGGATTGAACACTTCGATACGGCCGACATGGCCATCGGCGTCCGGATAGAGCTTGATCCTCGGTTCGGCGCCGGCAGCACCGCCCTGCGGCACGTCGACGACGCCGGTGGTGCCGCGGATCCCGAGCGTGGCGGTGGGCGTAGCGATCTTCATGGTGCCGGTCTTGGCCACAAGGCTTGCGACGAAGGCGGCCGTGCCGATAGCGACATTGAACGAGGCCGCGTTGGCATTGCCCCCTTCCTGATAGACGAACTCGTTGACGACGATGCGCGTGTTCGCGGAAAGACTGAAGGTCGTCTCGTCATCGAAGGTGATACCCAGCGAAGAATCCGCGCCGGTCGAGAGCGTGTCGTTCTGGAAGACCGGATCGTTGAGTTTTAGCGCGATCGGGGTAGCGGCATTGCGACGGACCACCGTGGCGCTGCCTTGGAGCGTGCCGACCTGGCCCACTTGGCCCGCCTGGTCCGCCGTGGGCTGATTTGCACCTGGCGGATTTTGGGCTCGCGCCGCGAACGGCCAAAGAAACGGCAGAGGCACGGCACCAGCCGCCGCACTACCCCCGAGGAGCATGATGAATTCGCGCCGTCTCATGTCCGCCCTCACAAGCAATAAGCAAAAGGGAAGCCCGGCGTGCCCGCCGACACGCCGCTCGTCAGCTTCCCCGAATCGATGAGGAAGCAGACAACGCCCTCGCGGCTATTTGTTGATCGTCCCGGCGCCGGCCGTGCACACCACCTCGTCCTGCGACCCCGTGGCACCCGAGCAGCCGATGGCGCCGATGATCTTGCCGTCCTCGATCAACGGAATGCCGCCGCGCGAAGCGATCACGTCGTCGAGCGTCGCGATGTAAATGATGCCTTTTTGCACCGCATCTTCGAAAACCCGCGTTGGCCGGCGGTACCTTGCGGCGGCGCGCGCCTTGTGTTCGGCAATGGAAATCGAGGCCAGTTGCGCCCCGTCCATGCGCGCGAAGGTGACGAGATTGCCGCCGGAATCGACCACGGCCACGTTGAGCAGCCAGCCGTGCTTGTTGGCTTCCGCGACAGCGGCGACGATCGCGTCTTGCGCCTTTTGCAGCGAGATCGGCGCGCCATAGGGAACATTGAAGGGCATTTTTCTCCGGAACGACGTCGAGCGGATTTTGCGCGGGCGCCGCCGGTTGCTGGGCTTTTGCTCCACTAACCACGAAGAATCCGGCCGCCAGCATTGCCGCGGCCCAAGCATGCGCATTCATGTCTTCCTCCTCGCGTGGTGACGGATCGTTTCGCGCGGCGACTTTAGACCAACGGCCGCCATGCGCGCCAGCAGCCGCTGGGCGTCGTCGCGTCTGACGCGAAGTGTTTGCGAAATCCTGATGCCGAAAAGCGAACGGCCCTGGCCCTGAGGGAACACGGGCCAAGGCCGTCCTTATGTCGGCAGGACCCCATCGAATGCCCCTCCCCGACACTCTCTCGATCGTAGCGGCACGAAGTTGACCGATCGTTACAGGACGCATGACGCCACTCCAAGAGCCTCTTTCTGCCACCGGTGGGAATTAACAGCGCCAGCGCGAAGGAACGTTTCGCGGCGCGGCGGGTTCTCTTAGACACGCACGACCATCAGCTGGCCGATCATGCTGAACCCGCGCGAGCCAGATCCCTCCTGTCGCCAGCTTGTGAGAAATCCTGAAGGGTCGAAGACACCCCGGCAGAGTAAAAACTAGGGAGGAAGCGATGTCCGACGACGTGCCCCCGACGCGACATGAAGCGGGCGTCGGATGGGGGTTCGCCGTTTTAGCGGCTGTGATCGTCATGATCATACTCGGCTGGGGAAGCGGTGGCCACGGCCACGGCTGGGGCCGCAGCAATGAGCTCGCTCACATGATGCCGCCTGCGGTCGACTCGGGCGACGGACCGGCGACACGGGCCTGGATCACGGGTCCACCGAACGGGCGCTGACTGCACCGCTCGCCAAGAATCTCTACCCAGCCGGAACGCGCGAGAGATTCTTTTCTTTCAGCTCGTCGAGATATTCGCGCCAATATTTGTCGCGATATTGGCCGAGCTCGAACAAATATTCCCAAGTGAAAATTCCGGTCGAATGCAGATCGTCGAATGCGATCCGCACCGCGTAATTTCCGATCGGATGCAGCTCCAGAATCTGCACGTCGCGTTTACCTCCGATAACGCGGCGTTCGGCCGGCGAATGGCCCTGGACCTCGGCGCTGGGACTGCGGACGCGCAAGTATTCTGCCGGCAGATCGAACCGTTCCCCACTATCAAACGCCACCGCGAGGGCCTTGCGGTCTTTGAGTAAACGCAGTTCCGTCGGCCAAGGACTACCCATCGACAATTGCCCATGCTTGATTCGTGCCGCCAGTTGCGGCCGACTTGCCGGCAATTTTGCCGAACACCGCGCCGGACATGAGCCCGGTGCCGCCGGGATAGTTGAAATAAAACAGGCCGCCGACAAGCTCGCCCGCGGCATGGAGACCGCGGATCGGCCGGTGGTCGGTATTGAGCACCTCGGCGGCGTTGTTGATGCGCAGGCCGCCGAAGGTGAAAGTGAGGCCGCAGGTAACAGCATAGCCCTCGAATGGCGGCGTATCGATGGTGTTGGCCCAGTTGCTCTTGCCGACCGCGAGACCTTGCGTGCAACGGCCGTCCTTGACGTTTGGGTCAAACGGGATGTCAGTGCGTACTGCCGCGTTCCATTCCTTGACGGTCTTGAGAAACCCGGCGGCGTTCACGCCTTCAAGCTTTTGCGCAAATTCCTCGATCGTGTTCGCTGCCACCTTGGTGATCTGCCGGATTTTGTATTCGTCGCGCAGCAGGTGCTTCACTTTCCGGTCGAATATCTGCCAGGCGAACTGGCCCGGTTGCTCTAGCACCACGCGGCCGTATTTGGCGTAGGTGTAGTTGCGGAAATCCGCGCCCTCGTCGATGAAGCGGCCGCCAGTCGCGTTGATCAGGAGGCCGAACGGATAAGAATGTTTCTGGAATTGGTCGCCGACCGCAAGATCGCCGAACTCCGGCGCGTTCATCTCCCACTGTACGGCGTGACAACCGGACCAATTGCCGCGCGGACTTGCCCCGATGTCCAGCGCCATGCGGATGCCATCGCCGGTGTTGAAACGCGAGCCGCGCACCTTGGCAAGATCCCATCCTGGCCCGAGGTAGCGCGTGCGCCATTCCGGATTCGCCTCGAAGCCGCCGCAGGAGAGCACCACGGATCGCGCGCGAAGCTCGTGCAGGGTGCCGTCGTGACGGACCCTTATACCTTCGACGCGGTTGCCATCGTACAGGAGGTCGAGGGCGCGGGTCCTGTAACGGATGCCGATGCCGCGCTTTTGCGCGGCTCTCGTCAACATGGCGACGAGACCCGGCCCGCCGCCGACCGATTCCACCGTCAGCCCGCCCCAGAACTTGAACTTGCCGTCGATCTTGAACGCCTGGCGGCCGTAGATCGGAATAAACCGTACGCCCTTCTCACGCATCCAGTTCAGTGTCGCAAAGCTTCGCGTGACCAGAAGCTCGACAAGGTCGGGATCGGCGCGATGCTGGGTGACGCGCGCCATATCGTCGAAGAATTGCGTGGCGGTGTAGGTGCCGAAATCCGTGCTCTCGACCTCCGCCGCCGTGAGATCGGGCACGAGCGTGTTGATATCGCCGACGCCGTTATAGACCACGCGGATCGAGCCGGCCGTGAAGCGGCTGTTACCGCCGGACTCCTCCTCCGGGGCGGCTTCGAGCATGAGGACCTTGGCGCCCTCTTCCTGGGCCGCCAGCGCGGCGCAGAATGCGGCGTTGCCGGCGCCGACGACGATCACGTCCGCGGCTTGACTCAGCACAAATCCTACTCCGCCGCCTGGGCGGCGCCGCCATGCGCCTTCGACCAGCCGGCCGGATCCTTCATAAATTTTTCAGCTTCCCGCAATCTGCGCTTGTCGAAGCGGCCGCTCTTTTTCGCCGCTTCCAGAACATCCCACCAGGTGGCGAGCGCATGCAGTGTGACGCCGAGATCGCCGAGGATTTTTTTGCCCTCGGGAAAGATGTCGTAGAAGAAAAACACAAAACAGTGCTCCACCGTGGCGCCGGCCTCGCGCAACGCGTTGCAAAAATTGATCTTGCTGCGGCCGTCGGTGGTCATGTCCTCGACAAGCAGCACGCGATCGCCCGCATCGAGATGCCCCTCTATCTGGGCGTTGCGGCCAAAGCCCTTCGGCTTCTTGCGCACGTATTGCATTGGCAGCATCAAGCGGTCCGCCATCCAAGCGGCAAAAGGAATGCCCGCCGTCTCGCCGCCGGCGACCCCGTCGAATTGCTCGAAACCGATCTCGCGCTCGATCGTGGCTACGCCAAAATCGACGAGCGTCCGCCGCACACGCGGAAACGAGATGAGCCTTCGGCAATCGGTATATACCGGGCTCGCCCAGCCGGAGGTGAAGATGAACGGCTTGTCGGTCATGAAGCGAACCGCCTCGACCTCGATGAGCATTTTCGCCGTCAGTTCGGCGATCGTTTCTTTATCGGCGAAGCCGGTCATCGTCATTTCCTCTTATTATTCCTCGACCACCTTCCACTCGATGGTTTCGCCGCCTCGATAGACCAGCGTACGTTCATCGGGTCCGGCGACTTTGACCTCGACCGGCGCCGTCCACGGCGACTTTTCCAGCGCGATTTTATCCTCGTTCGGCGGCAGGCGATAATGCTTTGCGCCGTTAAGCGACGCAAAAGCCTCAAGCTTGTCTAGCGCGCCTTCTTCCTCAAACACCTTGGCGTAAGTCGCAAGCGCCACCGGGGCGTTAAAGATACCGGGAACGCCGCTGATCGCGATCTTCCGCGCGAATGGATGCGGAGCGGAATCGGTGCCGAGAAAATAGCACGGCGCGCCGGAAGTGGCGGCCTTGCGCAACGCGGCACGGTCGTTTGCGGTCTTGATGACCGGCATCGCATACATCATCGGCTTGATCCCCGCGCCGAGCCAGTCGGTTCGGGTGAGGTTCAAGTGGTAGGGGGTGATGGTCCCGCCGACCTGCGGCGCCGCGCTTTTGACGAAGTCGGCGCCGTCCTTCGAGGAGAGATGCTCCATAGTCATGCGCAGGCTCGGAAATTCCTTCACCCATTTCGACAGACGGCGATCAATAAACGCGGCTTCGCGGTCGAAAATGTCGATGTCCGGGCCGACCTCCTCGCCGTGCATGAGGAAGGGCATGCCGATCCTTTCCATGCGCTCCAGCACGCCGGTGATTTTTCGATAGTCAGTAACTCCAGCCGCCGAGTTCGTCGTCACGTTGGCCGGATAAAGCTTGGCGCCGATGAACACGCCGTCGCGAAAGCCGCGTTCGACGTCGTCGGGATCGGTCTCATCGGTGAGATAGCAGGTTATCAGCGGCGTAAAGCGCGATCCTTCAGGCAACGCGGTCATGACACGCGCGCGGTAGGCGGTCGCGTCCCGCGTGGTGCACACCGGCGGAACGAGATTCGGCATCAGGATAGCGCGACCGAAATGCTGCGCCGTAAAGGGCAGCACGGCCTTGAGCATTTCACCGTCGCGGACGTGTAAATGCCAGTCGTCCGGCCGGCGGATGGTGATGCGGGTGGTCATCGGCGCACCAGTAATCACCGAATGCCCCGGCGGGCAATGCCGCGCCGCCCGCGATGCACACGTCCGTCAGTCCGATCCGTCGTCGCCGCTCACCGTGCCCCGCTTGGCGCGCTCCCGAGCGGCGGAACCGGGCGACTCATCGATCAAGTTGTCGAGTTCGGCAACCGGCATCCGCGGAAAAGCAGCAGCGGTGCCAACCAGCGCCATGGCGCAGCCGAGCAAACATATCGATGACCCGTTCCGGCAAAAGCTTGGCGATCCCCTGCGCGTCAAGCTCCGCCAGATCGTAGGCCAGCGACACCAGGAGCGCGATCAACGCCGTATGCAGCCAATAGCGATTGGCGAGATGATGAGGAACGAGCGGGGCTACTACCAGAATGCAAGCGCAGACGACCGCCACAGAGTGAAAGCCCATCGTAATCATCCACGCCGCGAAAACGCCGGCGAAGGTGCCCGCGATACGCTCGACGATGCGGCGATAACTCGCGCGCGTCCGGCTGCATAACGACAAGCGTGGTGGTGACGACCCAGATGGTGTGAATCGGATCGAGCGTGCCGCCGAGCCACAAAGCGGCGGTCGCGGCGCCGGCGAAGGCAACGGCGAAGCGCAGCCAGCCGACGCGTCCGGA
>Ga0302325_10032563_pt1 | contig 10701 bp, 7 predicted proteins | sample Palsa_T0_2_FD_201948 | JGI IMG/M metagenome (GOLD analysis project Ga0302325, IMG submission 201948) | Peat permafrost microbial communities from Stordalen Mire near Abisko, Sweden - Palsa_T0_2 | ecosystem: Environmental > Terrestrial > Soil > Palsa > Peat permafrost | place: Sweden: Abisko...
CCGCCGCTTTTGGGAGCAGGAGTCCAATATCTATGGCGGCATTTCATTCCTTCGCCAGACCGTGGACACGGTCTGGTATCCCAGCGCCTCGCTTTTCTCCGAAACCGGTGTGATTCTGGGGGGGTATGGCATCGAAAACGACACGAAATTCGGCGCGTTACCCGATGCGGAGGCCAAGCTGGCCGCCTCCCGGCACTCGATCGAATTGCTCCATCCCGGCCGTTCGCACGAGTTGAAAAACCCGATCTACATGAGTTGGGGACAAATTCCATACAACCTGGGCTCCTGGGTTGGCGGCGCTGAAACCGCAGGGCCTCCCGGATATGAGCTGTGGATTCAACCGCAGGGCCGCATTTACATGGCTGGGGACCATACCAGCCACATCGTCGGCTGGCAGGAGGGTGCCGCACTTTCGGCTCACCGTGCCGTGAATATGCTGGGCGCTCGCGTAGCGAAAGGTTAGCAAAGGTTCAGCCCCTGCTCTGACCCATCCTGGTAAAGGAAAAAGCAAGCCGCTTCGTTGTCTAACTGGATGTACGCCTCAAGAGTCTGCGTTCTCACGCCGGGGGCGAAAGCCCAGGTCTTTGTTTGGCCTCAACGGCCCGACTAAAAGTCGGGCCCTGATACAAGGCATGAGAGTCGCGGACTATAAAAGGGTGCGCAATTTCGCAGATGAGCCTTACTCTCGAATTATCGGTTACAGTCCACTAGCGTGTCGGCGACTTCGCCAGGAAGTTGTTGAGGTCGGCCTTCTTGCCATCGGTCACCGCTCCGGACGAACGCCACACAACGTGGCCTGCCCGGTCGGTTAGCAGGACAACCACATCCTGCTCGGAAGAAACCTGTAAGGCGCGAAGAAATTTCGACTTATCCACGTACAAGGGAACCGTATAACGCCGGGGCTGCGAGGCCGCCTGGCTGCCGCGTAAGGAGGCGTTCAGCCACCACCGGTATACGCCGTTTTCGCGCTGCGAGATCGGCAGCAGCCAGGTCTGTACACGCGAGCCATTCCCCGGCGGCACTACCGGAAGCCAGCCGTCCACGACGGACTGCTGATCCCGCTGAAACGAAAGGATGAGCAGATTGAAGGGGGTGGCGAAATCCGCAGGCAGTGTGACCTTGGCCTTGTCCAGCGCATACGCGGTAACCGGCGGTAGAGCCGCGGAGGAAACCGGGGAATTTTGCGGGGTCGCCAGCGCACAGGGAACGGTCAGGAGAGAGAAGGCCAGGGTTCGAAGCAGTCGCATTCTGTTGGATCACTGTCTCTTCCCGATCTTAACCCAGGCTGTTCCAGGACGCCGCCAGCGAGGTCATCGCCATCCCTTTTTGATACCGTGCGCCAAAATGCCGAAACCGTAAGCGTGGTCGCGTATCATAGAGCAGTGAGCAGCCAGATAGCGTTTGCGCCTGAGCGGCACAATTTTCAAACCGACGACCGGCGCCTGCAGCCTATCGCCGACAAGGTGTTGGCGGGCGAGCGTCTCGATTTTAATGACGGCGTTGCGCTCTACCGGTCGGGAGACGTTTTGGCTGTGGGCTGGCTCGCCAACCATGTGCGCGAGCGGTTGCACGGCAACATCGCCTACTTCAATGTCAACCGGCACATCAATCCAACGAATGTGTGTGTAGCCGCCTGCCGGCTGTGCGCCTTTGGCCGCAGGAAAGACACCGAGGGCGCTTACACTATGGCCCTGGAAGAAGCGTGGCAGACCGCGGCCTCCGGCTACAGTGAGGCGGTGACGGAGTTTCACATCGTCGGCGGTTTGCATCCCGATCTGCCGTTCCAATATTTCCTCGATCTGGTGGCAGGCTTGAAGCAGCGCTTTCCGCAGGTCCACATCAAAGCCTTCACCATGGTGGAGGTAGCTTACCTGGCCCGTCGCGCCAAGCTGACGATTGCCGAGACCCTGGTGAAGATGAAGGACTCCGGCGTGGATTCCATGCCTGGCGGCGGCGCTGAGATTTTCTCCGACCGTGTGCGGCACATCATCTGCGACCACAAGATCGACGGTGACGAGTGGCTGGAGACGGCGCGAACGGCGCACAAGCTAGGTTTGCGCTCCAACGCGACCATGCTTTACGGGCACGTTGAGAACGATGAGGATCGCGTCGATCACATGCTCCGCCTGCGTGCCGTGCAGGATGATACCCGAGGCTTTCAGACGTTTATTCCTCTGGCCTTCCATCCCGCGAATACTGCGTTGGATCATCTGCCCACCACCACCGGGCTCACGGATATCCGGCAGATCGCAGTAAGCCGTTTATTGCTCGATAACTTTTCCCATATCAAGGCCTATTGGCAGATGATGACGGCCAAGATCGCGCAGATCTCTTTGCGCTTTGGCGCGGACGACATCGATGGAACGGTGGTCGAGGAAAAAATCTACCACGATGCCGGGGCAACGACGCCCCAGGGAATGCGTCGTGCTGATCTGGTTCGGCTCATCCGCGAAGCAGGCCGCGAGCCGGTGGAGCGAGACACGCTTTACCGCAATGTCGTTCGCCACGAAGATACATTCACGGTTGCTGTTTAGACTTAGCCTTCTGCGCGGCTCTCAGCCGGGGGAGGATTCAACCCGGACACTGGACGGAAAGATTCTGAAACCTCCTGCCGCGAGTGGGGGTTCACTCCGGCAGTTGGAGAAGAGTGACGCGCTTTGCGCTTATTCCGCACCTCGCGCGCCGCAACCAGGATGAGCGCGCTAAACGTGATCGCTAACAGGATGAACGCGTAGCGGCCATGCAGTTCGGTCACCTCTCCGTAGAGCAGCGCAAGACCCACAAAGACAAAGAAGACATGGGCACAAAATACCTCGAGTGAAGCCTTGCCCAGAGTAAGAAAAGGCTCGACCAGGACCAAGCGGGTGAGAAACTTGCGAAACCAGTAGATCATGCACGAAAAGGCGAAGAGATTCAGCATGCGCAGCGGGCCGATCTGCCATTTGTCCAAAGCCAGGCCGAGCGATTCCTGCGTGAGGTGGGCGCCTAGCCAGTCGTGGCGCACGCCCAGAAAGAAAAGACAAACCGCCCCACTCAAGGGAAATACATAAGCCGGCAGCTTACCGAGGGGGTTCGCTCCTTGCGCGGATTTGGCTCCCAACCACAAAGCCAATACCCAGATAGCCTGCCAGGCAAACAGGTTGAACGCTCCCGTCTCCTGCAGCGGTATATGGAGGCCAGTGGCATGCACGACCAACGCATGCATCCAGGTGCGCAAACCTAATTGCGCCAGCAGCCAAACCAGGCCACTCACGAGCAGAATGCGGCTCCAACCCCGGCGCACGGCCACGCTCAGGATGTACGGCGTCAGCAGCAGGAACGTGACGTACATGGGCAGGATGTCCAGCAGTGGCGGGCAATAGATCAGCAGCAGGGATCCGATGATCGCCGTCGCGGGGTGGGCCAGATAAAAATTGAGCAGGTTGTAAATCGCCGCACGATGGGTGTGCGCGGCGAAAGCCGCCACCACGGTAAACACCATGGCCAGCATGATCAGGTGGTAGCCATAGATCCTGAGCGCTCGTTTCCAGAGCTTGCTGCGTACGCCCTGCCCGTCTTCTTGAGCCTGGTGGATATAGAGAGTGGCCACCAGCATGCCAGACAGAAATACGAAACCCTCGGCCGAAGAAACGAAGCCAAACGGCTGATTCACGAGGTCGCTGAGACGGGTAGGCAGATGGGTCAGCGTCATCCAGACCAGAAAAAGTCCGCGCAGGGCGTCCAACTCGGGACGGCGCTGGATCTTTCCCAGGCGGAGAACTTTTCTTGACGCCGACTTCACATCCATGCGCACACACCTGTTCTGCCAGCCGGTCTGCTACTACTACCTGTCTAAGACGCAGTTCAGAGCCAGAGGTTGCGGAATCGAGCGGAAAGGGTTGCACTCGGGTGCAACCCGCTGACGTGATTCTATCGAACGGGTGAAATTCCGGACCTCTATCGAAAGGACAGGAGGAGCCATCGAGTAACCGGATCGGGCGTACGAGCAACCCACTTCGGATCTTCACCTTAGAGGCCCGTCTCACCTCGCTGGTGCGTTGCGAAACCGGGAAAAAGCTCTAATACGCCGGAATGCCCGTGACGCTCTGTCCAATGATCAGCGCATGAATGTCGTGCGTGCCTTCGTAGGTCTTTACCGATTCCAGGTTCATCATGTGCCGCATGATTGGATAATCGTCGGTTATGCCGTTACCACCGAGGATGTCGCGTGCCATGCGGGCACACTCCAGGGCCATCCAGACGTTGTTCCGTTTGGCCATGGAGATGTGCTCGAAGCCGACTTTGCCGTTGTCTTTCAGCCGCCCCACCTGCAATGCAAGCAACTGCCCCTTGGTAATTTCCGAAATCATCCAGGTCAGCTTTTCCTGCACCAGTTGATGGCTGGCAATCGGTTCTTCGCGAAACTGCTTGCGTACCAGGGAATACTGCAGCGCGGTGTCATAGCAGGACATCGCGGCGCCCAGCGCTCCCCAGCTGATGCCGTATCGTGCCTGGTTGAGGCACATGAGCGGCGATTTGAGCCCGCCCGAGCCGGGCAGCAGGTTGCACGCAGGAATGCGTACATCCTGCAGCGAAAGACCGGAGGTGACCGACGCGCGCAGCGACCATTTGCCGTGCACGTCGTAGGCGGAGAAGCCGGGACGATTGGTTTCGACCAGGAAGCCGCGCACCTTGCCGTCTTCTCCGTCCACCTTGGCCCAGATCACCGCGACGTCGGCGATGGAGCCCGAGGTAATCCACATTTTCTCGCCGTTGAGAATGTATTCGTCTCCCTCTTTGCGGGCGCGGGTCCGCATACCGCCGGGGTTGGAACCGTAGTCGGGTTCGGTCAGACCGAAGCAGCCCAATTTTTCCCCGGTCGCCAGCTTGGGCAGCCAGGCATTCTTTTGCTCGTCGCTACCAAAGGTGTAGATGGGATACATGACCAGGGCGGATTGCACGCTGACGAAGCTGCGCAGGCCGGAGTCGCCGCGCTCCATCTCCTGCATCACCAGCCCATATTCCACGTTGGACATGCCCGCGCATCCATAGCCCTCGAGGCTGGCGCCAAAGAAACCAAGCTGGCCCATGGGCTGGATCAGTTCTCGCGGGAAACGTCCATCGCGATTGCACTGTTCGATAATCGGGATCACATTGTCTTCGACGAACTGGCGCGTCGTGTCGCGCGCCAGCAGCTCGTCACCAGAGAGCAGCCCGTCAAACTGAATAAAGTCGACGCCTTTGAATTTGAACGCCATGCCGTAGGCACCTCAGAATGCTGATAGCAAACCCTTAAGACTAGCAGACCGGTTGAACTCTGTCTCAACCGCGAAGGGAAGAGAAACCGACCGACGGTGGATGAAACGAGGTTCAACGGAAGGGCACGGCTTTAGCCGTGCCGCATTGCGTCCTGGCCAATGTGGGCTTTAGCCCCTGCGGTACGGCTTTTTCATGATTCAGCGCGAAAACATCTGGAGAAACCGTACCTCAGCGGCTGAAGCCGCGGACTGGATGGAACTGTTTCGGCACGGCTAAAGCCGTGCCCTTCTTCAAGGTCTTTGCCGCATGCTGTAAAGCGGCGCGTCCGAATGCGTCCTTGTAAAGCCTTTGTACTCGTCTCGATAAACAAACAGTAGCAGTTCCTTATTACGACAGGTATTCTTTCAAAAAAGGATCGTCACTGTGCACCAGGTCGTGCGTGGAGCCATCGAAGACGATGTGACCGTCGTGCAGGACGAGGAAGTCGGTCTTGGGGTCCAGCTTTCCGTCGGGGATGGGGACCATATGGTTCGCTGCGCGGTCGAAGGTGTGGGTGGCGAGCGTGAAGGCGTCCTGCAGGCGATGCGTAACCAGCAGCGAACTGGTGTGGTAAACATCACGCTGCTTCATGACCAGCTCAATGATGGTGGTTGAAGTAATCGGGTCCAGTCCGCCGGTAGGCGAATCATAGAGCAGCAGATCGGGCCGGTTCACCACCGCCCGGGCGATCGCCACCCGGCGGCGCATGCCGCCCGAGAGCTGGGAGGGATACTTCTCCAGGGTCTGCTCCAGTTCCACGAAGCGAAGCGCCTCAGTCACGCGCTGCGTTACTTCCGCCTCCGGCACTTTCTGCTCCATCAACCGGTAGGCCACATTGTCGCGGACAGTGAGCGAGTCGAAGAGAGCGCCTTCCTGAAAAACCATGCCGATGCGTCCCCGCAACTTGAACAGCTCCTCTTCCCGCATTTGGTTGATCTCTTCGCCGAAGACGGTGATGGTACCGGAGTCAGGCCGCATGAGCCCGTTGGCGAGCTTGAGCAGAACGCTTTTGCCGCTCCCCGCGGGTCCCAGCAAAATGCGGGTGTCGCCCGGAGACACCGTCAGCGAAATGTCATTCAGAACCGGCTTGCCTTCAAACCCGATCGAGACGTGATCGAAGATGACAACCGGTTGCGTCGGATCTTCCTGGGCTGCCGCGGCGGCCGGCTGGGTCGAGGTGCTCATAGGCTCAGAAGCCGAAAATCCCGATCATGAGCTGGCTGATTACCAGATCGATCGCAATGATGAGCACCGACGAAACCACTACTGCCTGCGTGGTGGAGCGGCCAACGCCCTGGGTGCCGCCCTTGGTATTCATCCCGTAGTAGCAGCCAACGCTGGCGATGATAAAGCCGAAGACGACGGGCTTGACCAGGCCCTGAATAATATCCGGGTACCGCAGGGTCTGGTAAGCAGTATGGAAATACTGCGAACCGTCTTGTCCAAGCATGAAAATCGAGATGACCGCCCCCCCGAGTGTCCCCACGGTATCGGAGAGGATGGTGAGAAAAAAAAGCATGATCACGGTGGCGTAAAGGCGCGGTGTTACCAGCTTCTTCAGCGGATCGGTGCCCAGAGCGCGCATGGCATCGATCTGCTCCGTCACCATCATCGAGCCGAGTTCACTGGCCATTCCCGAGGCGTTGCGGCCAGAGACCATGAGGCTGGTGAGAACCGGGCCCAGTTCCTTGATCATCGAAAGGCTGACCAGCTCGCCAGTGATGGCGGTCGCGCCAAACTGAGCGAGCGAAGACGCGGATTGCAGGGCGAGTACCCCACCGGTGAAAAAGCCAGTGAGGAGCACGATGGGCACCGACCCGATACCGATGGAGTCGGCCTGGACGATCAGATCGGCGAAGTAGCGCGGGCGCTGAAAAATATTGCCGATTGCCCGGCCGGTGAGGATGGCATAGTCCTGTACCGAGGTGACGCCCCTCTTTGCGATGCTTTCAATGGAGTTGATTGGCATATTTCAAATCGTTGGGAACGCCACTCTACAAAACTACCGATAAAAGCCGAGGGTACCACAAGGCCCCGATCTTCCTGTACGCGGCACCATCCACCGTCGCTTGCGCGGCTTTCCGTAAGAAAGCCGCATCAAAGTTCGTTGCCTGTGACGAGCCCGACAGGAAATCGGGTGCGAGTCTAGTCTTTGAGGCGCTTTTTGATCTCAATTGAGAGCCGCTTGATCTTCTGGTTGAGCGTGGAAAGTGGGATGCGGAATTGCTCTGCCGCATCCGTCTGGTTCCACTTGCAGCGCTCCAGTTTGTCGATGATGATGCGCCGTTCAATATCCTCCAGAATGTCGAACAGGGAGGCGTCGGGGTTGTGCTCAAGCAGGCTGGAGGAGTAGCTGCGGCCGGTGAGGTGGCCGGGAAGAAGGTCGAACCCAATGCTTGGGGTGGAGGAGAGCACGACACCGCGCTCGATTACATTTTCCAGTTCGCGAACATTCCCCGGCCAATCGTAATCCATGAGCACGCGCATCGCTTCCGGCGCGAGCGTACGCGGAGCCAAACCATTTTCCTCGGCGTAGCGTTTGAGAAAGCTCGCCGCCAAAAGGGGAATGTCTTCGCGGCGGGTGCGCAGCGGCGGCAGATCGATGGTGATGACATTGAGCCGGTAAAAGAGATCTTCGCGAAACTTTCCTTCCCGCACGGCCTGTCGCAGATCGACGTTGGTGGCGGCAAGAATGCGCACGTCCACCTGGATCTCGTGCACTCCGCCCAGATGCATAAAGCGGCGATCCTGCAGTACGCGCAACACCTTGGCCTGTGTATCCATGCCCATAGTGCCTATTTCGTCCAGAAAGAGGGTGCCGAAGTTAGCTACTTCAAACAGTCCCTTTTTTGCCGAAACGGCCGAGGTAAATGCGCCTTTTACGTGGCCAAAAAGCGTGGATTCCAGCAGATCGCTGGGCATGGCCCCGGTATTGACGGGCACAAACGGCTTGTCGCGGCGCGGGGAATTGGCGTGGAGTGCTTTGGCGATCAGTTCCTTGCCGGTGCCACTTTCCCCCTGGATCAGAATGGTGGAGCGGGTCGGGGCTACCTGGGCGACAAGATCGAAGATGCGCAACATCGGCTCGCTTTTGCCGACGATATTTTCAAAGTTGTAGCGCTGCTTCAGTGCCCGCTTGAGCTGGACATTTTCTTCTTCCGCGCGCTGCCGCGCCGTCGCAGCGCGGATATCCGCCAGAAGCTTTTCGTTGTCCCACGGTTTCTGGACAAAGTTCTGCGCCCCGCCATTCATGGCGTCGACCACGTTGCCTACCGTTCCATACGCGGTGATCATGATCACCGGCAGGTTGGGTTGGCGCTCCCGGATGCGGGCCAGAACTTCGAGCCCATTCTGGCCCGGGAGCGCCAGGTCCAGCAGCACCAGGTCGTAGGTTCTGGTATCAATGCAGCGGAGCCCGGCTTGACCTTCGGGGGCCGACTCCACGACATAGCCTTCGAGCAGAAGAAGCGTTTCGAGGGACTCACGAATCGCTGCTTCGTCATCGATGATCAGAATCCGGTGTCCCGGTTCGGTCGGAGTTTGCGCTTTCGGTTGCGGGGTGAGAATGCCGGCCTCAGACATGAGCGGGCTTCCTCGCCATGGGGAACTCCAGATGGAAGGTGGTGCCACTGCCAAGCTGACTCTCGACCTGGATCTTGCCCGCGTGTTCCTGGATTATGCCGTAGCTCACCGCCAGACCGAGGCCAGTGCCCCTGCGCTGCCCTTCGACCACCACCGCTTTGGTGGTAAAGAAGGGGTCGTAAATCCGCTGCATATGTTCCGATGCTATGCCTGAGCCGGTGTCGGAAACATCGACCGCCACATGCCCGTTCGCCTGGGTGGCAACGCGCAGTGTTCCGCCGGCGGCCATGGCATCTTTGGCGTTGAGAAACAGGTTGAGAAACACCTGCTGCAGTTTGCCCGAGTTACCCAAAATGGGTGGCAGATTATGTTCGAGGGACATCTGCAGATGAACCTGGGATGCGCGAAATTGATGCTCCAGCAGCTTGAGCGTTTCCTCGATGACGTGATTCAGATCCAGAGATGTAAACTCCGCCGCGCCGGTGCGTGAAAAGTTGAGCAGGCCGTTGACGATTTCCGATGCGCGGAAAGTCTGTTGGGTAATCTTGTCCAATAGAGGCGCGACCCGCATATCCCCGCGTACCTGTTTGGCCAGCATCTGGGTGTAGGAGGAAATCACCGCCAGCGGGGTGTTAACCTCATGCGCCACGCCGGCCGCCAGCAATCCGATAGAGGAGAGCTTGTCAGCCTGGGACAGCTGAGCTTCGAGTTCCATCCGTTCCGTGATGTCATCCACGATAATGATGCGCCCCACTACCTCAAAGTTGCGCGAAACCAGAGGGGCGATGGCAGCATTGACGCAACGGTTCTCTCCGCTGCGGGTCTTGAGCCGGAAGCGATAGAGATTGTGCACCCCGGGCTCATCCTTCAAGCGTAGAAACTCGGTTACAAACTCGGCGGGAAGAACGTCGCGCAGATATTGCCCCACAGCCTCCTGGCGAGACATGGCATACATCACTTCCATCTGCGCGTTCCAGCTCTCTACACGCTCTTCCAGGTCGACGGCAAAAACCCCGACGTTGATCGATTCAACGATGTTCTCGTTGAACTCCTTCAGTCGCTCGTACTCGGAGATCTTCTGCTCCAGGCTGGCGTATAGACGCGCATTCTGGATGGCGATTCCGATGTAGCTGGCCATGGACTCCAGCAACTCCACGTCCTCGGAGGAGAGGAAGTCTCCGTGGGTGGTTCGGCCCAGGCCGATCACCGCGATGGTCTTCCGCTGCAAGCGGCAGGGAAGGTAGTAGTTGAGATCGAGCAGGGATGCCGCATGCCGTTCGTCGCCGGCGAAGTGCAGCACCTGTTGCGGGTTCTCCAGGAACAGGTGTGTCCCGGCGTCGGGTTGATCGAAATCGAGATAGCTGAGTTGCGGGCGGCTCTCCGGGTGGAGCAGTTGCGCAGGGAGTCCGTGGGCAGCCATTAACCGGTAGCCATTTTCGAAATCCGGAAAGAAGATGGCGACACGGGCTACCAGAAGCGTTTCCGACAGCCGGTCGACAATCGAATGGAGCAGCCTGTCCAGGTCGGTCTGCGAGCTCAAGCCGCGTCCGAAGGTGATCAGGGTCTGACGGTAGTCATAGCGCTTGCGATCGAAGATCCGGTCCACCCGATCCTGAATGGCGCGTTTGAGCGGTTCGAAAAGATAGGCGGTAATGATGATCGCGGCAACCAGGCCCCACGGTCCGGCGTTGGGCAGGCGGGTGTGAACCACCTCAGCCGAGAAGGCGACCGCGCCAAAGTAGAGGCCGACCAGGGAAGCCGTCGCCAGGGTGTAGGTGACCCCGCGCTTGAAGATCAGATCCACATCCATCAAGCGGTAACGAACGATGGCCCAGCTAAAGG
>Ga0302325_10032565_pt1 | contig 10701 bp, 9 predicted proteins | sample Palsa_T0_2_FD_201948 | JGI IMG/M metagenome (GOLD analysis project Ga0302325, IMG submission 201948) | Peat permafrost microbial communities from Stordalen Mire near Abisko, Sweden - Palsa_T0_2 | ecosystem: Environmental > Terrestrial > Soil > Palsa > Peat permafrost | place: Sweden: Abisko...
CGAGAAACCTAACCTAACTAACGTACTTACTAGAACTCCGTTCATGACAGTATCTTCCCCTCCGAGAAGGTCCTAGCTCTGTATCTACATCCGAGGGCTACGCCGAGTAGGCCGAGAAGTGCGCTGAGTCGGCCAAGGTCAGGGCCGAGGAAGTCGGCCTTAGCGACGGTGACGAGCCGGAGTATCGGGGGGGATGTCTTTGGGAGCCGGACGATTCGGATAACGTTGATGGAACTCGGCGACAGCTTCAGTGGCGTTTGAGAGATGGTCCGGGGGTTCCCAGGTGCGCTCGTGAGGTCCGTAGCCTAGCCAGTGGACGAGATACTGTATCTTTCCGCGCTGGATGCGCGAGTCCAAGATCTCTTCTACTTCCCATTCCACGTCATCCTCAAGCTCCACGGGAGGAGGGGGTGGTTGTGTTCGGCCAGGGAAAGGGTGAAGAAATATGCCACTCTCGGCTCCAGGACAATGTGGCTTGATGGCTTTGAAGGACCGAAGGACCGAATGGACCGAATGGACCGCATCCGGAGAGCTCAAAGATAAAGGGAGCCAGCTAGCGCGTTGATAGAGAATCATAGAAGAGAGAAATATCAGTTCTTGATCGCACATCGCACCAATTTCTTCAGGTTATGAGCCCGGCGTAGCGCAGCTAGCCCCATCCACAAACAACCGAAGCATCAAGCATCGATTCGAGATGCAGCACTAATCGGCGCGCACGAATTCATCCTGCGACAAAACCTCTCCATCAAACAAACTCGCAAAGCCGTTATCCTCAAACATTTCGACATCTTTGACAACAATGGCCTCCATCAACGACTCCGAACGATCTTCAACCTCCCGAATCGAGAAGCTCACCGAGAAAAACTACCGTTCTTGGGCTACGATCGTACGAGCGATCCTGCGCGAGAAGAAACTGTTTGAGGTCGTTGAGGGCACTGTTAAAGCCCTAGCGCAACCGGCAGATGCATCGGACGAAGACCACGTTGCCTATGACACAGCACTCGAAGCTTACGAGAAGAAGGCATTCCCAGCCTGTCGCATCCTACTGTCAGGGATTTCAAGTCGACTGATCACCTATGTGGAGGATGAAGATGATCCAGCAAAGATCTGGACGACTCTGAAGGACCGATTTCGTCCTACGACTGATATTACGATGGCCCAGGCCCTCAAGAACATCATCAGCATGCGCATGGCCGAGGACGCCGACATGGAGAGCTATATTCACGATTTTACGGCTGCCAAACATCAACTTGAGGAGCACAGCGTCTACCTCGACGATATCGTCTATAGGACCATTTTTCTGCTGTCTATGCCCTCTGTGTATCAGATGACTGTTACAGCACTCGAGGGACAGACCGATATGCGCCTGGAAGTGATTAAGAATCGTTTGTTGGACGAATTCCGAAAGCGCAAAAATTCGGCTCAGGGAGGCATGGTGATGTCTGCGTTGCTGACCAACCAAACTTCCAGAAAAGGCAGGTTTCGAGGTCGCAACTCCGGGAACTCAGCTCGAAATCCCGGCAATCCACCAAATAACCTCCACTGGGCGCACTGCAGAAAATCTGGCCATGTCGAGTCAACATGTTGGTCACTTCACCCCGAATTACGTCGCAACGGGAAGTCATCCATCAAGGATAGTGCTAATGTCGCCTTCCACACATCCTTGGATGTGATTCGCTCCGCTAGCGTCAAAGCAGACAGCAAAATCGGCGAGAAATGGGATCCCAAACATTGGACCCTCGATTCAGGTGCGTCAGAGCACTTCTCACCTTATCGCCACCTCTACAGCTCATATGTACCGCTCAGGGAAGCTGTTAATGTCTATACAGCAAAGGGAGAGCTGCAAGGAATCGGAATTGGTCATATCGACATCATGGTGGAGGACGGAGGAGAATCTCCGCTTCGGATAACATTGATGAATGTTCTCCATGTGCCAGACATGGATGTCAACCTTTTGTGGACCAACGTCCTGCTTGCAAACGGCGCAGAAGTCAACATGCACCCCCAGCGCGGCACCAAGATCATCAAGGACGGCCGCGTTGTAGCTACAACTGTTCCCCACGGGAAACTCGCGCGCGTCAAGACAGTCGACGTCAGCATCGACGTAAGCATCGACGTCAGCGCACTCAAAACGATCAATTCAAAGTTCATTCAGCTCCCTTACGATACATGGCATCGACGTCTCGCTCATCTAGGACTATGGAACGTCAAGAAGGTAGAGCAATTGGCCAAAGGGGTAGCTATCGACCCCAAGACATTTCCCGTCGAGAACGACGACAAATGCGAAGCGTGCATCCAAGGAGGACAAACGATGCACTACGGCGACCAGGCAATGCGATGGCGCACAGTACCTGGCAACCTGATCCACAGCGACATCTGTGGGTGGATCACACCAAATTCTCTCGGCAACGCGCGCTACTTCATCCTCTTCATCGACGATGCAACATGGATGACGTATCTATACATCTTGCAGTTAAAGACGGCCCTAGAAGTTCGACACGCTTTCATGGACTTCCGCAACATCTTCGAACAGGATAGAAGGCGCATCAAGTCAATCAGGACAGACGGCGGTGTAGAATATCGCAAACAAATGGGAGAACTGTGCAGAGAACTCGGCATACATCACGAGGAAACAGCTCCCTATACGCCACACCAGAATGGTGTCGCAGAGCGCATGAATCGGACCATTTGCGAGAGGATTCGCTCCATCATCGCCAAGACAAAGCTCCCCAAAGAACTATGGGCAGAGCTAGCGCGCACCATCGTTTATCTCAAAAATCGCAGTCCTACTCGGTCCTTGAGGGACAAGACAACATTCGAAGCGCTCTACGGCGAGAACCTATCTCACCTCATCGCTGTCGGCACAAAAGCGCTGCCGCACATCCCGAAGTCCAAGAACCAGAAGCTGGACTCGCACGCAGGAGAAGGGATCATGATCGGATACGGCGGCAAGAACCAGTATCGCATCTGGAACCCTGTTGACAACAAAGCAGTAATGGCATTCGGTCGGTCCAGGACCGGACCCGAAACTCACCCCGACCTGGTTTATCGGTCCCCGGCTCGATCTCGGTCAGATCTTTGTCAGATCCGGCCCGGTTCGGTTCCTAGATCACCAGTTCTGAGATGAGGTCAATCCCGGTATCGGTCCCAACATCTTCAACATAGTCGGTTCTGGAGTGCAGCGGGGACCCAACCCCCCTAGAGCCGACCGAGTTCAAGAGCTAGTTCTGGACCGGCGTCACCAGGTCGGGTTGAAATATGTCCTTTCCCAAACTGAGACTCGGTCGGTCTGTAACGGGAGAATGTCACAGGGATGTAACGGGAACCACTCTTATTTCGATTCAAAGAGTGTTATTCCCGTTACATCATTGTGACATCCACGAGCTGGAGGCACGAGCTTGTTCTGCGAATGCGCTAGGGCCTGGAGAATGGTCGCTGGAGAATGGAGCTCCTGGAGCTGGTCGCTGGAGCATGGTCACTGGAGCATGGTCGCTGGAGAATGGTCGCTGGCGCATGGAGCTCCTGGAGCAGGTCGCTGGAGAATGGTCGCTGGAGAATGGTCGCTGGAGAATGGTCGCTGGAGAATGGTCGCTGGGGCATGTAGCCACGAGCTGAATGGATGCGCTAGCTGAATGGATGCGCCAGGAGCTGGAGGCCGTGTAACGGATGACGTGTAACAGGAACCACTCTTTTTTCCGTTCAAACACTGCTATTCACGTTACATCCCGTTACATTCAACCGGTTCTTCAGTTCGGTCCCGGTTCGATCCAAGGTCGGGCTGGTCCAGAGGATCTTGAGAACTGTCGGTCTCCGGCTCGGTCCATCCAAGCTCCTAGAATAAACCAGGTCGGTTTGACCATGATCTATTCCCGAGCCGGTAAGAAACCGGTCTGCTTCATACCAGGACCGGTCTACACCGGCCCGGGATGAATTGAGGTGAAACCCGGTCACATCCCGACCTGAACCCATTACTGCAACAAAGTCACAGTTACGGCATACGCGGATTTCATCAACGAAGTCAAGAATCATACGCCAGCCGCGGAGCCAGAGAGATTTATCTACGACATGATCGAGGTCCTCCCTTGTCCACCAGATACACGCGCCGCATCAGATGAGCACAGCGAGGAAGCTGCGGAGGACGCGGCAAACGACGAGGATGAGCTTGAAACCGTCACAACGGACGCGCGTGAAGAATCCTCAGAACCAGAGCGCGCGCAGCAACCTCAGGAGGAACCCCGGCTTCCTCCTCGGTGCCGAGCACCCCCAGTTCGCTACGAATCGGAGGAATGGACGAGGAGGACCAGGCACTCTGCGCACATGTCAACGACCATGTGGAGTGAATCGGCAGAACCCTGCAATTATCTGGAAGCTGTCAACCACCTCCTCTACAGGAAAGAGAGGGAGCGCACGATCAAGGAGGAATACAATTCGTTGATGAAGAACGGCGCATGGGAACTTGTCGAGGCACCTCCAGGACGCAACATCGTCATCTGCAAATAGGTCTTCAAGGCCAAGAGGGATGCGGAAGGGAGAATCGTGAGATTTAAAGCCAGGTTGGTCGCGCGCGGATTCACACAGGCTTACGGCGTCGACTATCACGAAACCTACGCACCTGTCGCTAAGTTAACAACTTACCGAATCATCTTCACGCTTGCTGCACTCGAACAGTGGGAGATCCATGGGATGGATGTCATCACTGCATTTCTGCTTGGAAAGCTTGACGAGGAGATCTTCATGATGCAGCCGGAGGGATTTGAGAGACAGGGGATGAAAATAAAGATGGTCTGCAGGCTTCTGTGCTCCCTCTATGGACTCAAACAGGTGTGGCGAGTCTGGAATATTGACATGAACGGAGTTCTAGTAAGTACGTTAGTTAGGTTAGGTTTCTCGGGGACTGCTCTTAAACCCCCGAGAATCTTCATGTACCTTAGCTTGCAACAATTCATCCTTAGCAACCTCGTCCTAGTCCTCCGGTGTCCCTGGCTAGTTCTCCGACCCTCCCTCCTAGTTCCCCGAGAGTTGCGGAGCTCCTTCCGAGTGTCCCGGGACTCGCTCCGTAACAGTTTGCAAGCTCGCCAACTCCCTTTCTTGTTCTCGGCCTAGCCCTTGGACCCTTCTCGGAGTCCTCGCCAAGCTCATCGATTCTCCAGGCATCACCCCGAAACCTCCGCCAACCTGCATTCTCGTCTTCAGTCCACGTCCTCGTTGTACCACGACGCTCCAACCTCCCCGGAGATGTATTCCGACGAAATGGACGTCCACAACGACTTCTCCCAACCCCAGGGCCCAACGCAGGGTGCCTGGGAAGCACAACAACAACAACAGGACCGAATCGTCGTGCTGGAAGGAATGATGCAAAGAATGAGCCAAGCGCTAGCCTGCCTCGCCTACCCCGAGGCCCCTACCCCCTCAGTCACGCCACAACCCCCTCCGCCGCCAGCCCCGATAGCTCCAGTCCCTGTTCCGATTGCCTCGATGTCCCTTCCGCCGATGCGTAGTGCTAAGGTGTCCCCTCCTGAGATGTACTCCGGGGACAGGCACAAACTATACCTATACCTTTCTAAGTGCCGACACAACTTCCTCAGCCGCCCCGAACTCTTCCCGACCAAGCACCAAAAGGTCCTCTTCGCCTCCGGCTATCTCGATGGTGCCGCGTACAACTGGTTTCAACCCCTCCTGGATCAATACTCCCGAGCTATGGATAACCCCACCGAAGAAACCCCCGCCGAGTTCCAATCCTTCCAACAGTACGCAAAGTCCCTGGAAAACACCTTCGGAGACCTGGATATTGTGCGCTCTAAGGAACGGGAACTCCGGAACTTGAACCAGATCTCTTCCGTCGCCTCTTACCTTGCCGACTTCAACCGTATCAAGGGGTTTGTCAAATGGAACGATGAAGCTCTTGCGAGCCAGTTCTACAAGGGCCTCAAGCCGGCGGTAAAGGACGGCCTTGTCTATGAAAATCCCACTCCAACAACCCTTGCACACCTCTCTTCCGCAGCCCTCCGGATTGATAGCCGACAATTCGAACGCCTTCTGGAACGCAAACTTGAAGCGTCGGCCCCTTCGCAGTTCTCCCGGAACCCCCGACCTTATCGCGCCAACTCCCCGCCTCTCCGGCCAAGTGCTCCAGCCACCGCTCCGGCTGCTCCTCGGCCTGCACCTGCCCCTACTTCGGCCCCTGATGGATCCACCCCGATGGAACTAGACCTTATGGTACACCGCCCCAGATCACACCTCCGCGCACCCCTCACCGAAACCGAAAAACAACGCCGCTACGATAACAACCTCTGTTACTACTGCGGGTCCGAGCAGCACCGCCTCGCAACCTGTCCCCTAGCCCCGCCGACTAACTATACTCCGCCGCCGCAACAGGCCCGAGCGGCTCAAACCCCCAACTACGCCGAAGCCGCGTCAAAAGCCCTGGCTCAGGGATAACCCAGAGGGCCCCCCTGAGCAACAGATACCCCGAAGCCCCTCTTTTCCAAGTTCTCGCCACCTCGAACACCCTCGCTTCCGACTTCCAACCTTACTCCGAAGTTCCGAACGCGCACTTTTCACTCCCGGTTCAAGTAGAAACGGCGGAGGGGTGGAAGGACACGGTTGCTCTGGTAGATTCAGGAGCTACACACAATTTTATAGACTCAGATTTCAGTTCAATGCATTCTCTACCCAGTTACCCCATGTCTCGCCCAACCCGACTCCTAATGGCCGATGGCAAGGAGAGCCAAGGAGATTTGGTCTCTCATGAAGCCTTCCTCACTCTCGCAATCGGGCCACACACGGAGAACCTAAAGTTCAGCGTCACCAAGCTAGGAGGACGCCCTATGATCCTCGGGATCCCCTGGTTAAAATGATACGATCCATATATCCGCTGGTCTACGCCACCAGATCACCTTCGGCTCTGAGTACTGCCTCTCCGAATGCCAAGTCCAGACACCTTGCACCATCTCAGCCCAGTCCCGGACCAAACTCCCGCACCCTGAACCCAGCCCAAGCCCCCGACCTCAACTCTCGACTTCGTCCTCCAAGCCAACGCCGAATCCCGGAACACCTCGCTTTAGTCCTCAACCTCAGCCTTCGTCCTTGTTATGTCTATCAGACCTGACCCAAGCTCCCGGAGCTCCCCGATCCTCGTCCGCAGCGCCCGCCATGAGTGCGAGGCTGCCCAACTCGGAGGTTTGCATGCAGAAGACCTCAAGACACCAAGAACCACGCCATCGCATCAGATCCAAATCCTTGCCCACGTCTTTGCCTATGTTCACACCAATGGTCCCGGTCGTTCCGCAGTCGCAACCGGTTGCCACCCCGGAGGCCCCGGCCGCTCGGCCGAAGACCCGAAACCCATTCCTTACTCCGAAAGTCTTCCGGATCAACTCCGCCGAGTTCAACCTATGTGCACGACTTCCGGGCTCCCAAATTTACCAGCTAACCATGACCCCAGCAGACACCGACGCTAAACCGAAACCTACCTCCACGATCCCGGCTGAATACTAAGATTACGCTGATGTTTTCAGCAAGACCGAAGCGCACAAGCTCCCCGAACACTGGCCCTACAACCTCAGTATCCCGCTGCAGGAAGGAACCGTACCTCCCTTCCTGCCGGTCTACAACCTTTCCCCCCTAGAACTCGACGTCCTCCGCAAGTATATCGATGAGAACCTACGGAAAGGGTTCATCCGACACTCCCAGTCCCCCGCCGGTGCCCCCATCCTCTTTGTCAAGAAGGCTGACGGCAGCCTCCGTCTCTGCGTGGATTACCGCGGAATCAACAAGATCACGATCAAGAACCGATACCCCCTCCCCTTGATCGCGGAGCTCCTGGACAAGGTCGGTAAGGCAAAACGCTTCACGACCCTGGACATGCGAGATGGTTACCACCTGCTCCGAATGGCCAAAGGGGAAGAATGGAAGACGGCCTTTAGAACCCGGTACGGTCACTTTGAATACAACGTGGTGCCCTTTGGTCTTTGCAACGCACCGGCTGCCTTTCAACATCTGATGAACGATGTCCTACGGAAATATCTCGATGTCTTTGTAGTCATTTATCTGGACGATGTGTTAATCTACTCGGAACCCGCCTCGGAACACAAACGACATGTCCGCATGGTCTTAGAAAAGCTACGACAGGCAGGCCTCTACGCTAAACCGGAGAAATGTCAGTTCTCGGTCCAAGAAGTCGCCTTCCTAGGGTACCTGATCAGCCCGCACGGAGTACGAATGGACCCGAAGAAAGTCGAAGCAGTAACCGCCTGGCCGATACCCCAGTCTCAGCACGACATCCAAGTCTTCCTCGGCTTCGCAAACTTCTACCGGAAGTTCATCAACGAATACAGCCGTGTAGTGACGCCCCTCACAGCCTTACTCAAGAAGGACGTCGCCTTCCAGTGGTCCCCGGAGGCCCAGAAAGCCTTCCGGACTCTGAAGGAAGCATTTACAACAGCTGCGATTCTCCAACACTTCGACCAAACTCGCCCGGCTATCCTAGAGGCAGACGCCTCCAATGAAGCCCTCGGTGGTACAGTCTCTCAGTACGATGATGATGGCGTCTTACACCCCTGTGCATTCCACAGCCACAAGTTCACTCCTCCCGAAAGGAACTATGAAATCTACGACAAGGAGATGCTAGCTATTGTGGAGTGTATGGATGTTTGGCGACATTTCTTTGAAGGTGCGGACCACAAGCTCAAGGTGCTCACGGACCACAAGAACCTCGTCTGGTTTACCGAAACCAAATCCTACAACCGCCGGCAAGCGCGCTGGGCGGAGAAGCTATCCCGATTCGACTTTGTGATCCAGTTCAGACCAGGAGTGGAAGCAGGGAAGCCCGACGCGCTATCCCGTAGACCGGATTATTGGCCTAAAGGGAGGAGCGATCCCACGACACGCAACGAATTCACGTTCCTCAAGCCCGAACAAATGAAAGGGTTCCCGAGCGAAGCGAACTACATGGTATGCGCAGCCATAGCGCAGTCACTGGACATCGACCAAGATCTCGGCGCAACAATCGGAGCAGCCCTACCAGCAGACCCCGACATCGGACCTCATCTAGAACAACTCCGAAACCCCGAAATGCCGCGAGACGAGGAAACGCAAGAGTACCTGGAACCCTTCACACTCCTTGGTGATACAGTGCTATACAACGGACTAGTCTATGTACCTAACTCTGAGGAACTCAAGCTCCGAATCATCCGAATGCACCACGACGCCGCTCCGGCTGGACACCTAGGACAAGAAAAGACACTCGAACTCGTTACCCGAAACTTCTACTGGCCCCGCATGCGGAAAATGATCAATGAATACATAAACACCTGTGACACCTATGTGAGGAACAAAGCTACGCGACACAAACCCCACGGACAACTGCACCCGCTGCCAATCCCCTCGGCTCCATGGTCCTCCGTCTCCATGGACTTCATCGTTGAGCTCCCGAAGTCAGGGGGCTGCAACGCGATCCTTGTCTGCGTCGACCGGCTTACCAAGATGGCGCACTTCTGCCCGACAACAACCAATGTCGATGCGAAAGAAACAGCCCGCCTTTACCTGAAACATGTATTCAAACATCACGGCCTTCCGGATGACATTGTTACAGACCGGGGTACCCAATTCACATCCAGATTCACAACGAGCCTGCTCAAACTTTGCGACATCCATAGCAACAAGTCCACCGCCTTCCATCCACAGTCCGACGGCCAGACGGAACGGGTTAATCAGATCCTAGAGCAATACCTACGGATCTTCTGTGACCATCAACAAAGCAACTGGTTCGATATCCTGCCCTTAGCTGAGTTCGCCTACAACAACGCCAAGCACTCCTCCACCCGCATCTCACCGTTCTTCGCAAACTATGGCCTACACCCCCGCTGCACCCTCCGAGTAATACCCGCAGGCCCCGGAACAAGTCCGAACCCCTCGGCCGAGGAACTCACACAGAAATACCGAGCTATCCACGACCAAGCAAAGGAGGAGCTCAAGCACGCGCAAGCCAAATACAAAGGAACTTACGATGCCCGCCACAAGGAAGCCCTGGCCTTCGAGCCTGGAGACCTCGTCTGGCTCTCACGAAGACAATATCAGAACCACGCGTCCTTCTTCCAAGCTCGATGTCAAACGCCTCGGGCCCTTGAAAGTCCTTGAAGCTGTCGGAGATAGCAAACTCGCCTTCCGGCTGGAGCTACCTCCGCAGATGCGCATCCATCCGGTATTCCATGTATCGCTCCTCGAACCCCATCGGGAGAACCCTTTCCCTGGCCGAAGACAACCACCCCCTCCTCCTGTGGAGCTTGAGGATGACGTGGAATGGGAAGTAGAAGAGATCTTGGACTCGCGCATCCAGCGTGGAAAGATACAGTATCTCGCCCACTGGCTAGGCTACGGACATCACGAGCGCACCTGGGAACCCCCATGCCATCTCTCAAACGCTACCGAAGCTGTCGCCGAGTTCCATCAACGTTATCCGAATCGTCCGGCTCCCAAAGACCTCCCCCCCGATACTCCGGCTCGTCACCGTCGCTAAGGCCGACTTCCTCGGCCCTGACCTCGGTCGACTCGGCGCACTTCTCGGCCTACTCGGTGTAGCACTCGGCCTACTCGGAATGACCTTCGGCACACTTGGTGGATCCCTCGGATGTAGATACAGAGCAGTAAAGGGCTGCGGCCGGTCCAGGCAAGCGTTTTACACGCTAATTGTCTCAAAAAAAG
>Ga0302325_10032567_pt1 | contig 10701 bp, 8 predicted proteins | sample Palsa_T0_2_FD_201948 | JGI IMG/M metagenome (GOLD analysis project Ga0302325, IMG submission 201948) | Peat permafrost microbial communities from Stordalen Mire near Abisko, Sweden - Palsa_T0_2 | ecosystem: Environmental > Terrestrial > Soil > Palsa > Peat permafrost | place: Sweden: Abisko...
AACCGAGAACAACGTCTCAGCGCTTGCTCCCGCATTGGTCACAATCGCAAATCGGCCATCGCTGCTTACCACATCCCAGCAGGGCGCCGCGCCTTGGGTGGGTATCGACGCACTGACAACTTGGAGCGTTCCGTTGCTGGTAATCACATACGAAGACGTAGCTGCTCCAGTAGGACCGCCATCCGCTTCGGCAACAACAAGAACACCACCTGGCGTGAAAGCACAGGCAAACGGCATATTGCCGCTAGATATATTTGGCACGGCTGTTCCAGTGGTTCCATCAGCCTGGAGGGGAAAAACAACAATTTGATTTGCGTCGCGCTGAGGAACTACTAAAAATCGTCCATCGGGGCTGAAGACAATATCGGATGAGCCTAGATCTCGCCCACCGACCGTCTCGAAATACCGAGTGGACGAAGGAATCGGTTCAAGTCTTCCGTCCGACTGAATCCGAAATCCGGAAATGCTAGCAGTATCCAGCACATACAACAGACTGCCCCTTACTGCAATGCTGATCGGCTCCGCTCCGCCGGAGTTTACGTTCCCAATGTAAAACAATTGGGAGGGCGTCGATAAAAACGACGAAATTGTTCCACTGCCTGGGTTGACGGCAAAAAGATATTGACGATTCGCACTAAAGGCTAATGAGCTTTGAGACTGCAACGGGTCAAGTATTCCCCCAGAGCCCGTTCCGTGCGTTGGAACTGCTCCCGCAAAGTGAAGCTGTCCATTTCCATCTCGATTATAGACTAGGATCTCATTTTCCGAGGGATCGTTCGTCATCGCGTACACCGCGCCTCCGATTGCGAAGTTCTCATTTGTACTTTGGGCAATTGCTCTATCGGTAAAATGCGTTCCGGCCATAAGTACGGACGCGAGAAAATAAATGCTTTTTTTCATTCTTTTGTGATTCTATTTGGAATACCGCAGATTGCCCTTTAACGGCGATCGATAATCGCTGATCCCGTTAGTAAAGAGATAGGTTCTGAGATTTTATTCCGGCATTGGCATTCCCTTTGGAGTTTTCGACTTCACAAGGAATGTCCATCACACTCTACACTTATGTTTGTTTGGTATTGCGCAATTGATCGGCTGTCTAATAGCGATCATTAAATCGCACGCGCAAACCGCCGTACGCTCCCTCCATAGCCTCCCTATAGACCTTTTCGCGCCGGGAATAAATCGATCACCGTCGGTCTCGTAGAGAATACCTGCCACCTCTATGTGTTCGCTTGAAGGATGCTGCAAACTTCTAATTCGTAGAAAGAAATGAAAATGTTTGTTTGATCAACTATACGATAGTTCTGTGCCACCGAACAGTATCATCGAAGCGGGGTCCACTCCGCGGGCGCCTCTTCCTGGAGGTCACGGGTGCCATACACTTTTTGCTTACAATGGATGGCTTGGGGTGAGCCGCCAATTGAAGTCATCTTTCTTGATATGCGCCTCCGGATCCCGCAACCAAAGGCCCTGCCCAATGGATTGTTGTTGAGGTAAAGTCTGCCTCCTACGATTTTCCACTGTTTTGGATCGATATCCACCACGTTGTCAAGCGAGATTGCATACGAACAGTAATCGCCGTATTGGGGTGCCTATTTCTCTTAAAACATTCAAAACAAAGCGAGATCAAGCGACTGAGGGTCGCAGTAAAACTATCCAATCGATGTTTAGAGTGGAATCCATTGCGCACACCTAACCCAACTGTAATGATCCACCTTTTTGTTCGACTAATGTGCTGGTGAATTCATTGACTAAACTCTCTCTCATAAAATGCGGGCCGCCTATCAACGGCCCGAATCTGCTCTCATCTCCCAGACGCTGTTAATATTGAGATTACACTGCACTATCGACACTTTGACTCTCGAAAGACTGCAGATCGCGACGCCGACTGGTTGCATCATGTTGAAGCGAGCGAAAGATTGGGATGGTCGCCCGGCAGACCGGGTGATGATCGTCGGTGAGCTTGGTGCCGGCAAGACCATTGTTTCCAGGCAAATAAGCCCTTATGGCCTTGAGGCTCGGGAGCGTCTCGCGGTCGTTGGATGGCGTGATGTTCATGACGCGAGGGTCATGTCCCAAATGGTTTGCTGCACGCGGCACCGATCTATTCGGGGCTTGAGGCCGACGACAAAGGCGAGAACTTCGTTTCTGGTTAGATGGGAGCAAAGCTTCCGTTGTGTTGATGGAACTCTGACGGCACCCTCGAGTTTTGCGACGGGCCCTAATTATTAATAGCGACTGGATCAGTGGTTGTGGCCTCCGCTCACGTCGAAAGTTCCGGTGGTTTGCTTGGCCATTGCCCGGCTTCACTTCCGGGAAATCCACCACGGTTTGGGCGACGTGGTTCACATAGTTGGCGGAGATTTGGCTTTTTTGGTTGCTTGGACCGGGTCGAGTTGAGTAATACGGTTCATCTTTTTTTTGACCGCAATTCGCGGCGAACCGTGTTGCGGCACACGGCGTATCAATGCTCGCCGTATTCGATAAGTCGCTAATTCACAGTTACTTGAAAGAAAATACGTTCTGACCCATTCCACTACGATTATTCGTATCAGCTACAATTTATCATTGACCATTCTACGACTCATCGTAGTATACCCGCCCAGATGAGCGTCGACGCCATGCTGCCACCAGACGAGCCGGAACGCTTGGCTGCATTGCAGCGGTATGAAATCCTTGATACGCCGCCTGACGGAGCATTCAACCACCTCACGGCAGTGGCCGCAGCTTTGTTTAGGGTGCCGATTGCCGTTGTCAGCCTTGTGGATCACGACCGCATTTGGTTCAAGTCGCACTATGGTCTCGAGGTGTGTGAGACCGGACGCGAACCGGGGTTGTGCGCATCGGCCATTTTTTCGCCAGACGTCTATCACATTCGCGACGCCCTTACCGATGCGCGTGCGCTGGCCAATCCGCTCGTGACTAAAGAAGTCGGCCTGCGTTTCTATGCGGCGGCCCCGCTACGTACGCACGACGGTTTCAATCTCGGCACGCTGTGCATCATGGATCGAAAAGCCCGTAAGTTGTCTGTCTTGGAAGCGGGGATGCTGACGAAACTGGCCGCGTTGGTCATGGACCAGATGGAACTGCGGCTGGCGGCGAGGAAAGTCGCCGAACTGGAAAAGGTGGAGCGCAGTATGCGCGAGGAGCACGAGGGTCTGGGCAAGAGCGAGGAGCACCTCCGTGATCTTTTCGACGAAGCCCCGATCGCCTATGTGGAGGAACGCCTCGATACCCGCCTTATCCGGGCCAACCGCGCTGCGATGAGAATCCTGGGCATCAAGCCAGAAGAGGTCGCCGAGACGCTCGGGAAGTCTTTGGTGCCCGATACCGTCGGCGCCCAAAGTCGCCTGCACGAGGCGCTGACATCTATCGAACGCGGAACCGGGACCAGCGGCGTCGTGCTCGAATTGCGTCGCAAGGACAATGGAAACCCGATCTGGGTCCAGTTCTGGTCCAAGCCCGCCCCTGAAGGGAAGTACACCCGCTCGATGTTCGTCGATATCACAGAACGTGTGCTTTTGGAACAGGAAAAAGCTCGGCTCGAAGCCCAGAACATTTATTTGCAGGAGGAAATCCGTAGCGAACACAATTTCGGCGACATCATCGGTGGAAGTTCCGCCATGCGGAAAGTGACGCAGCAAATTCAGCTCGTTGCACCCACATCTGCCGCGGTGCTCGTCACAGGAGAAAGCGGCACGGGCAAGGAACTCGTCGCCCGGGCCATCCACGACCACAGTCCGAGAAAGGGCCGTCCCCTCATCAAGGTGAATTGTAGTGCAGTACCCGACAGCCTGTTCGAGAGCGAATTGTTCGGTCACGTGAAAGGCGCGTTCACTGGAGCTCTCGAGGACAAGCTTGGCCGCTTCGAATTAGCAGACGGTGGCACGTTGTTTCTCGACGAAATCTCCGAAATACCGTTCGCGATGCAGGCAAAGCTGCTGCGCGTTTTGCAGGAGCAGGAATTAGAACGCGTCGGCGACACCCGCAGCCGCAAGATCAACGTTCGTATCGTAGCGGCAACCAATCGCGACTTGAAGCAAGAGGTCGATGCTGGCCGCTTCCGCCAGGACCTTTACCATCGCCTGAGCGTCTTCCCGATAGAACTTCAGCCGCTGCGCGAACACCGCGACGATATCCCGCCCCTCGCCGCCCATTTTGTGAAGCAAACCGCCCGGCGAATGAATCGTCCCGCACCCCGAGTTACGCAAGCCACGATGAGCCAACTCACTTCCAAAGAATGGCCTGGCAATGTGCGAGAACTGCAAAACGCCATCGAGCGCGCCGTCATCCTCGCCCAAGGTAGCTTTTTGCAATTCGACTGGGTCCACGCCGCGAACACTTCGCCTGCTGTGCTCGCCCCGGCGGCAGATGCACCCGCTGTCTTGACAAGCGACGAACTCAAGCGACGCGAGCGTGAAAATCTGAGGGTCGCGCTGGCGCAGACCGGTGGAAAAGTCTTCGGCCCCACCGGCGCTGCCGCTCTGCTTGGCATGAAACCCACGACGGTCATCTCGCGCATCAAGGCCCTTGGCTTGGAACGCAACAAACCGACCTGAAAGTATCCATGGTGTATTGCAGGCCCCGCATCATTGAGTTTTGGGGGACGGTACACTAGTTAGCTGGGATATAATCGCAGTTCATTGGCCGAGCGTGGCAAAAAGCCCGGGCAATACGCTTCAAAAATTCGAAGACCTATCGCATTGAAGAACCAATGTCGACTGCGCCCAATTTGTGCAGCATCGCAAGGTCATTGCCCGAGGGATTCAGTCGAGTTTGCAGCATAAAAAACATTTCAGCCGAGACGCAGCACTTTGCTTGTGAGACCTTTTTTGTTCGGCGAAAGTAAACAGGCAAGATGAAAACGTTGTACCTAATGTGCGGGCTTTCATTCTCTGGCAAAACCACCCTTGCTAGAATGATCGTCAAGTGGCTGCAATGCGCGTACATTAGTTGCTTGTGTTGGCGTTGAATCTGGATTTCTGGAAAAAGTTCTTAGTTGATGAGGATTCGTCCTGGGCATCTATGTGTCTCGCCATCGTGAACGCAGGCCCGAAACGCAGGGAGATTATCACCCGGAAGACCCTTGACCAAATCCTCGGATGGCTGTCGAAAACTGATATTAACACGGTGGACCTAACCGGAGGCGGGCCTGAGATGATGCCTGATTTCCGTTATCTTTTCCGGCAGCTCCGGAAAATGCCTCAGGTGGAAACTATCATCGACCGCTGTAACCTCACGATCCTCTCAATGGCCGAGTCTCCGCCTGTGCTGGAGGGGTATATGTCGTTAAGTAGCGCTTTGAGTAAAGGCTCGTTAGGCATGACGTCGCCGCAACACTGGCAGGTGTCAGCCTTTTGAGAGACATGCCCCCGCATTCTCTGCATTCAACCATCGCCATAAATATATCTTAAGAGGATCGATTTGAGTTTCACCTTGCCTCGCGACAATCGCGACATCACTGTGCCGATCGGGATTTGGAGAGCTTTGCCAATTTCCCTATACGATAAATTCTTCACATAAAAGAGCTCTAACGCGGTTCGGTATGATTCCTCGACTTGCAAAAGGGCTCTTCGAACGGTGAGCGCATCCAAGCTGCGCCACTGGCCGGGATCCTCGGCTTGCAAGCCGTGGACATCGGGCAGGAACTCGACTTCGGGATGGTTCGCTCGGTGACGAACTTCCATCAGGAATTTCCGGCGCAGCGTGGTAAATAACCAGCATTTGATTCTGGATAGGTCCCGGATCTGGTGTAGGTGTCGGATCAGCGTGAAGAACGTCTGCTGAACCAGATCCGCGGCATCCGATTCGCTTCTGGTAAGACGAACAGCAAACTGGTAAAGCGGTCCGTAAAAACGGTCAACAATTGGCGGCAGGCTCGTTGATCCGATGAGTTTGCTTTCGTTTTGATCAATCGTCTCTTTGCTCTCAAACATTTTGCTCTGGCTCTTTTTCTAGATGAGTCGCTTTCTTACGCGAGACCTTACAGAAAATCGCATCTCTCCGGTTCTTGAGAAGAAACGCCGCTGATGCCAAGAAATCGCAAAAGCAGCTTGCGACGGCAAGTGATGGGCAAGTAACCAACGAACCGAAGTCATTGCCAGCTATTGAATCGCGGCGGGCGCAACGCGTCCCCATCGAGGCTTTGCAACTTCACTAAACGACGGCTGCAATTCTTTAATCAAGTCACCTGCGTGAGTCTGAAATCAACACTCCCCGGAGCGCCGCCATGCGCGCGCGATGCAGCATCATCTCTGCTGGCAAAATTCAAATCGAAGGTTCCCACGTCAATTTGCACCAACGTCGACGGGTCCGCTTGCGTTGAACTCGCAGATCTCCGATCTGGACATCGCTTTCGGGAGCCTTTAGGAACACGATCTCGGAACCCCGAGGCGAGCGGGTCCGAGCGGTTTGAACGAGACCCGGAACCTCCTTGTAAAAAGAAACGGCTTATTCCAAATCTGAAACACGATACCCGATGTGCAGAAGTCTTCTTGTAATATGATGATATTATAAATTCCAGCCAGAATGGTAGAATGGTCCAAGACTGGCGCGGCTATCCCGATTCGGGTGACAGCCAAAACGTTTTTTATTGCAGCGAGTCAGAATATTCTTAGCATATCATATCATATGACGACGTCTGCCTAGAGATTTACCATGCCTGATCCGTCTCCTTTGCTTAGCCCCCTCGCTCAGGCTCCAAATCTGACTTCTGGATTGGTGGAGCGACTGACATTTGAGATCGAAAGCGGAAAATTGGCACCGGGTTCTCGACTTCCGACAGAACAGGCGCTGATCAACGCGACTGGCGTAAGCCGAACCGTGGTTCGGGAAGCGATCTCTGCGCTGCGCGCCAATGGACTCGTCATCACGCGGCAGGGGGTTGGGGCCTTCGTTTCGCCTGATGCGCAGAACCGACCCTTTCGAATACACGCGGATGAATTGCGGTCGATTAATGAGGTTCTAAAAGTATTCGAGTTGCGCATCAGCATCGAGACGGAGGCTGCGGGATTCGCCGCAGAGCGACGAACAAAGCGCCATCTTGGCGATATGAAACGTTGCTTAAGGCTGATCGACCACCAAATTGAGTTGGGACAATCGGCTGCGGACGCTGATTATATTTTTCACAAAGCGATTTTCGCGGCCGCGAACAACTCGTATTTCGTTCAATTCTTGGAATTTCTGGGAAGATTCATCATTCCACGCCAGCGCATCCAGCGCGGTTTGGAAGATCCCGATCAACGCGGCATTTACCTAAAACGGATCCAAAAGGAACATTTCGCGATCTTTGACGCGATCAAAGCAGCAGACCCTGAGGCGGCCCGCAAGGCGGCGCGTGCACATCTTATAAACGCCCAGGAGCGTTATCGGCAGCTTGCGGCAGGGCCATGAGAGCATTCTGCTTGACCAGATCGACGCTTCGATCGTTGTCCGCTACAGAATATCTAAGCTCTACCAGGAGCATCCGCGCTGTGCCACCCATTGCAACGGTCGCAACATGTGGAACTTAAAAGCCCACTGAGCAGGAGTCTTTTCCCACTGAATACTTGACAACGACACTGAAGGTTATCATATGACATTATAACCAGGCGGTTGCACGATAAATCATGAGTTGTGCCGTCTTTGTCCAGCACCCTTTTCACAAGATGGATGACACCGAGAGCCAATTACGGCGTTGTCCGCCGCGGCGACGGTAATGACTGAAGATTATGAAATACGCGTTCAACACTTGGGCATATAGCAGCTTTCCCGCTTGGCTACCGGCGTACACGCTGGATGAGGCGATTCGTCGCCTGGCGGGAATCGGGTACGATGGTGTGGAGATTGGCTGCGCTGCGCCGCATGCCTGGCCGGCATATCTAAGTGCAGAGCGACGAAGAGAGTTGAGAGGACTGTTAGACTCCTCGGCTCTCGAGGTGGTGAGTCTGCTGGCTACACCGGGTGGCGGTCCGGGTTTCAACCCGGCGTCTCCGTACGTTGAAGAGAGGAATGCGACCGTAAAATACTACCAAGAAGTGACGGACCTCGCCTCTGAACTGGGTGCCAGGAAAGTCATCTACATCGCTGGCTGGCAAATTTTCGGCACAACTCGCCAAGAGGCGTGGTCGCGGAGTAGGGATTGCCTGGATCGCATTGCCGCCTATGCCGGTCAAAAGGACATTACCATCGTGGTGGAACCTACAGCCGCCGCCACTAACCTGATCGAAACCGCAGACGACGCTATCGAATTGATGCGAAGCGTGGAACACAGCAACGTAAAACTGATGTTCGACACGTTGCATGCGCTTTATCGGAATGAAATACCTGCGGACTACGCTCGCGCGATGGGCAAAGATTTGGTGCACATTCACGTCTCGGACAAAAATCGGGTGCTGCCGGGGGAGGGGCAGGTCGATTGGGTGGGTTTATTGCACGTTTTGCGGGAAAGCGATTTCGACGGATTCATTACAATGGAAGTCGGTCTGGACGCTCGATCAGCAGACCCGGACCGCATTGCAAGAACGGCGTTAGCGTACTTGAAGGATGTGGAAAGTAAGGTGAACGCTTCTGCCGGACTGAGCGAGGAGAGAAGAGCACTCCGTGCATGATTTCCTAATGAGTCGAAACGTAAAAAAGGCATTCTGGGGACAGACCTTTGATCAGGTTGATCGAATGCGCCCGAGCGCATATGTGGATCCACACCGGTTGGCTCGGTGACGAAAAATGGTCAGCTACCCCAAAACTAACAACCAAATGCAGAACGGATGGTAAAAAAACATCCAGATTTCGTGCGATTATATCGACAAGACCAGTTTTAACTTGTATTAATAACAAGATTTCCTCGGCTGCTCAGCCGTTCGTCCTAGCTGTTTGACGATCCAATGGTGTCAGTTAGAAGCAATTATAGCATTCCCCTCCAAACGCTTTATTATCATGAATAGATCTCTACTTAGAATTAGATTCGCAGCACTTTCGATTTGCTGCTTAGCATTTGTAGCGGCCTCTACAGGTTCATTCGCCGCGGACCCACAAACAACACTAGCGATTTCGATCCGAACCCTTTCGAGCCCTTATCAAGTTATGTACAAGGATGGCTCGGAAGCCTATGCGAAATCGATCGGATTGCCGCTAGATATCTTGACAACCGAGGCGAACAGCCAAAAGGGATTGGCTGATATCAGAGCAGAGGTGGCGCGCACCGGCGGCAACGTCGCATTTTGCATCGACCCTAATGATTCGTCGGACGCTCTGCCTATCGCGAAGACCCTGGAGGCCGCAGGCGTCTATTTTGTTACCTGGTGGAGCAAACCGGCCGACGTGAAAGCTTGGGACTATCCGCATTGGGTTGCCCATATAGCGATGGACGGTGTCGCTGCGGGGACATACACGGCGATGGAGCTTCTTAAAACGCTCAAGACTCCTGGACAAGGAAAGATCATTGCTTTGCAAGGACGCCTAGGCGATACACCGAATGGCGAACGTTGGCAGGGACTGCAGTCTGTGCTTGCGAAGAATCCAGGTGTCCAACTAGTGCAATGGGAATCGGCGCAATGGGACAGAAGTCAGGCGTACAAGGCGACCAAAGCGATGCTGGTTGCCCATACCGACATCGACGGAGTCTGGACAGCGAATGACGATATGGGCATGGGCGCAATCCAGGCTCTGAAAGAAGCCGGTCTCGCCGGCAAGGTACTTGTTACAGGCGCTGACGGGATACCGGAAATGTTTGATGCAATTAAGGCCGGCCTCGCGGCGGCGACCATTCTGAACGACGGCAAATACCAGTTTCAACTTGGGCTTGCCATGGCACTGGCCGCAAAGCAGGGGAAGCTGGATGTGAAATCGCTGCCGCAGAAATATCGGCAATTCGAGATTCCGGCCGTGAACGTGAACCGGGAAAACGTTAACCAAGTGGTGCACGACTATATCGAATCCACGCCGAAGTACGATCTAAGCGGTTTTTTCGCTCAGTGGTCAGTGGCGATCCCCTGAACCGGACCGGGGGTGGTTTTAGTCAGGCATGTGATCTCAGCGCTGCTCGATGTCCGATATCGAAGGATGTGCTGAAAGAGAGGAGAGTAGCCTGCGAAATCATGCCTGATAAAGTCTCGTCAAGGCCGTCCGGCGCTGGGCCCGGCTGGGTTAGCGCCCATACGGCGAATGGAAAAAGCTGGTTTGGTCGAAGTGGAATCGCCCGTCAGCTTGTTTCCCTCGCAATCGTGACAGCGATTTTTGCGATCGGGACGAGAGGGAAGTACCTTTCTGGCGCTAATCTCCAAGTCATTTTGAGCCTCGCTGCGATCCCCGCAATTATCGCGATTGGGCTTCATCAGGTCGTCGTCTTCGGCGGAATCGATTTGTCGGTCGAAGGAGTAGTCGCGCTGTGCGTCGTCTTTGTCGGATTCCTGGCGCACAACAAATTTAACTCGAACGATGTGGGGCTTTGGATTGTTCCCATCGTCGTCGGATTTGGCGGCATCACCGGGATAGTGAACGGTCTGCTGAACACGAAGCTAAGAATCCCCTCTTTCATCAGTACTCTCGGAATGAGCTGGGTTTTGTGGGGCCTAGCCGTATTTGTCAGCAAAGGCCAGACAATCCCCTTGCTTGAGAATCCACTGACTAGGTTTGTCAATGGGACTTTCTTTGGGATCCCGAACCTCGCACTCGTTGCGACCGCGTTGTTCATCGTCATTCAAGTTATTCAGGACAGGACTCGAT
>Ga0302325_10032571_pt1 | contig 10699 bp, 14 predicted proteins | sample Palsa_T0_2_FD_201948 | JGI IMG/M metagenome (GOLD analysis project Ga0302325, IMG submission 201948) | Peat permafrost microbial communities from Stordalen Mire near Abisko, Sweden - Palsa_T0_2 | ecosystem: Environmental > Terrestrial > Soil > Palsa > Peat permafrost | place: Sweden: Abisko...
TCTACTTTTCTTATTCAGCTCAAGGGTAAGGAATATGTTTCAGTCTGGCCGGCGGATCGCGCAACCAGCAAAATAGAACTGCCGATGAAGGGCTGGCACTGATCTTGATTGCACCGCAAGTAATCGGATAGGGGCGGGCGGCACGTGCCGCTCGTCACCGCTACCGCCAGCGGCGATGCAACCAGAGCCATTGCTCGGGATGTTCGCGCACCCAACCCTCAATCACCGACGTAATCTTCTGCGTGGTGCCTGCGATTGCGATCCGGCCGTCGGCATCGCGCACCGGATCGATAGCTTCGGTGAATTCACCCCAAAAGCTGTTGCCGTCGGGCTGCCGCACGAGCCGGATGCCGTGGATCGGACACTCGGTCTGTCGCGCAAGTTGCGCGACCAAAGGGTTGGCGAGACAGCGGCGGCCGAAGAAGGTTACTTCGACGCCTTTAGTATAGTGCTGGTCAGCCAACATCCCGACGTGGATGCCGGCCTCGAGCATGCGGGCGAGTTTCAACGGGGCGTCAAAGGATGTGGCGACCAGTTCGCCCATGAGCGGCTGACGCAGCTTGATCACGGCGTCGCTGAGGGCGCCGATATTCGGCCGCCGAAATAGCGCGGCTGTCTTCAGGCCGGTGAGTTTGGCCCCGACACCGGGGAGCTCCCAATTGGCGATATGGGCGGCAAAGGCGATCGTGGCTTTGCCGCTTTTCGCAACGCGGTCGAACCGCGCCCTTGTTTCGAGGTCGTAGATAATCTGGTCGGCTTTGCGCGGCTCGAATCCTTCAACGCCGAAATCGTCGAGATGGGCGAACTCGACGGAGACGCGACCGAGATTATCCCACACGCCTGTCAGAATAGTTTCGATCTCGGCATCGGATTTTTCGGGGAAAGCGGCGCGCAATTGCTCACGGCCGAGCCGGTGTTCCTTGAACATCGGTCCGACCTTGCGCATGAGCGCGCCGGAGAAATTCGCCGTGCGTTTTCGGTCGAACCAGTGAATGGTGTTGATAGTTGCAATCGCAAGTGCGCCGACGACCGCGTCGAACACGGACTTAAAGCGCCGCCGCAACATCAGAAATTGACGATGATCTTGCCGAACACCTGCCGGCTTTCGAGACGCCCGAGACCACGCTCGAAGTCGGCAAGCGTCACTTCGGTATCGATCACCGGGCTAAGCCCCGATGCCATCTTGGCCAGGCTCTCGCCGATGTTGCGAATCGAGCAACCGAACGAGCCAAAGATGCGGTACTGCTGCAGATAGAGCTGGAACAGATTGAAATTGATCGACTGGCCCGTCGTCGAGCCGCAGGTAACCAGCCGGCCGCCGCGTTTCAGACACAGCAGCGAGCCGTTGAAGGTGTCGGGGCCGACATGTTCGAAGGCGACATCGACGCCTTTCTTGCCTGTGAGCTTGCGTACGATGGTTTCGAAGCGAGCCGTGCGGTAATTGATGACGTGATCGGCGCCGAGAGCTTTGGCTTTTTCCGCTTTGGGATCGTCGCCGACTGTGGTGATCACGGTGGCGCCGATGGCCTTTGCCATCTTGATTGCGGTCGTCCCGATGCCCGAGCCGCCGGCTTGCACCAGGATGGTCTCGCCCGGTTCAAGCTTGGCATTGTCGAACAGCATGTGTTGCACGGTGCCGAACGCGACCGGGGCACAGGCCGCATCGCGAAAGCTTACGCCAGCAGGGATCGGGACAACGAGGCGTGCCGGCATGTTGATTAGATCGCGGGCGAAACCGTCGACGTGGAAACCCATGATCCCGGCGACGTTCTCGCAAAGATTATCGCGGCCTTCGCGACAGGCTTTGCAGGTGCCGCAGGTCAGTGCGCCGTAAGCGACGACTCGGTCGCCTGCCTTCAATGACGTGACACCGTCGCCAACAGCAGCGATCTCGCCGGCGGCCTCGACGCCGACGATCAGCGGCAGCTTGCGCTTGGCAAACGCCATGCCGCGCCAGCCCCAGACGTCGATATGGTTGAGCCCGATCGCCTTGACACGGATTTGTACTTCGCCGGGGGCGGGTGCTGCCGGTGCCGCTGTGTCCAGAATCTCGATTTTGCGGTCGCTTACCAGCGTCAACGCGCGCATCGTCCAGCCCGGTGCCGCAAGCGGTTCGTTCAGAGTTGGTGCGGCAACGCTCGTCACGCCGGCTCTCGCGTCATGACAAGGCACACATTCTGACCGCCAAAGCCAAAAGAATTGGAGATCGCTCGCCGTACCCGCGCATCGCGCGCTTTGTTCGGCACAACATCGAGTGTGATCGCCGGATCCGGCATATTGTAATTGATAGTTGGCGGGATGCGCTGGTGTTCGAGCGTGAGCAGGCTGAATGCTGCTTCCACGGCCCCCGCCGCCGTGAGCGCATGGCCGATCATCGATTTGTTAGAGGAGATCGGGATGTTCCGGAGGTGGTCGCCGAATACGGTCGAAACGCCGAGATACTCCATCTTGTCATTTTCCGGAGTCGAGGTGCCGTGCGCATTGATATAGTCGACGTCTTCCGGGCCGATGCCGGCGTCGGCGAGAGCGTTCTTCATGCAGGCAATGATCGGCTTGCCATCGGGGCTCGAACGCGTGCGATGGAAGGAATCCGATTTTTCACCGCAGCCTTCGAGGATGCCGAGTATGCGGGCGCCGCGCGCTTGCGCGAAATCCAGATTCTCCAGCACCAGCGCCGCCGCGCCTTCCGCAAGGACAAATCCGTCGCGATTTTTTGAGAACGGCTTTGACGCCTGTTCCGGTGGGTTGTTCTGTGTCGACAACGCCGAGAGCAGGGAAAAGCGCACCAGTGACTCGGGCGTCAGCGAACCGTCGGCGGCGACCGCAAGGGCTGCTTGGCACTCACCGCGGCGTACGGCTTCGACGCCCAGCTGAATCGAACTGCCACCGGAGGCGCACGCTGTATTGAGTGAGATGGGAGAGCCTTCGGTGCCGAAATGCGTAGCCAGGCGCTCGCCGAGGACGCCGTATTTCAACGACTTATGAATCTCACCGAAGCGGGCGTCGCGGGCCACGTTGGTCAATTCGGCATACCCGGCGTCATCCTTCAGACCGGCATCGTTGGCCATGGCGATGCGATAGTGCCATTCGATCTCGAGCGGTGGGGCAGCAAAGAAAAGCGGTCCTGGGAAGTGGCCTTTACTGCCGATGCCGGCCTCTGCGACCGCTTCCTCGGCGGCTAGTGTCGCAATACGTTCGGAGAACTCCGCGGGCGACATGTAGTCCTTGTAGACGTCGTTCACGGCACCCGCGATCGTCGTGCGCAAGCCTTCGGTCGGAAAGCGCGTGATCGAGCGGATGCCGGATTGCCCCGCGGTCAATTTCGCCCAGTTATCGGCTTTGCCGACGCCAAGCGATGAGACAACGCCGATACCGGTCACGGCGACAATGGGACGGCCGGCTTTATCGCGTTTCGGTGCCAACGGTGCTTCCCTTCAATCGGCTCGTTCTACCAGAGCAAGTCCTTCGCCGCGCCAATTGCCGACGCTGGTGACGAGAACCTGCGACAGTCCTCGCGGACTTTCTCCTGTATCGCCGCTCCCGGCCGGCGCGAACAGCTTGCCGTGCTCAATCGCCGCGCAGGCGAGCCCCAGATTGGCCACGAACTGGGTCTCGACCCCATGCCCGATATACGTTCCGGTATTGCGAACCGGAAGGCCAATGTCCTTAAGAACTATCAGCTCCCCGGAGGTTGCAGGTTCGATCCCGGTAGCGCCGGAAATGATCGCGGCGTGGTCGCGATCGACCTTGCCGGAGACCGCCTGCCATTGCCGGCGCAGCGCGGCTTCGGATTCTCCGGGATTCCGCTCGTTACGGTCGGCGTAGAGATCGGAAAGTTTTCCGTGCGGTTTGGCACCGCGGGCTTTGGCATGCTCCGGGCTTTCCAGCACCAGGAACGCGCCCATCGTGGCAAAGGCAATGCCTCCGTTGGGGCCGCGATCCCATACCGGCGCGAATTCGCCCTGCAGCAGCGTATGGCCGAGTTCGAAAGCGAGCAGCACATCCCAACGAGCGCCGTTGTAGGACCCGCCGACCAGCGTCAGCTCGCTTTGACCGGCGGCGACGCGCGCCCAGGCAACACGGACCGCATCGAGGCCCGCGGCTTCCTCACCCATGAATGTGCGCGAGGAGCCAACGACGCCGTGGACCAGCGAGATATTACCAGCGAGCAGATTGGGCAACTGCGCCAGAAACAGGGTGGGGCGGAGATCGCTCATCAGGCGCTCATTGAGGAAGGCGCCGGGCTTGTTGGATTTGCGGACACCAGCAAGAATTGCGTTGTCAGCGGCCACATCGCGTTCGCCGCCGCCTGCCGCAACGATCATATCGGTACGGTCGAGCAATTCAGCGTTGCCGGCAATGCCGGCGTCACTCAATGCAAGGCCAGCGGCGTAAGTGCCCGCGCGCTGCCAGAGCTCCATCTGGCGCTGATCTGCTTTCTTCGGGATCTGCTTGTCAAAGCTCATCGCCGGAAGCTGATGCACGATGTAAGGAGCGAACGTCTTGTCGTCATAAAGTGGAGGATCACCTCGCTCGAGATGATTCCAATTCGTTTCCATCCCTTCGCCGAGAGACGTGAGCAGACCGACGCCGGTGATCCACACCTCGCGGCGATCCATCACTTCACCGGCTCCTTGAAGGGATATTGCAGGCGTCCCGCCCAGTCGCGTATCGCTTGGCGAAATTTCGGGTTTGGATAGGGTAGCAGGCGATAGGTGATCTGGGCATTGCAGACGACTTTGCCATCACGCAAGCCCTTCACCTCGCTGACGGTGAATCCCGAACCTTCGTGAATTACTTTGCCGTCGAATTCGAGTGCGTCGCCAGGCAGCACCGCAGTGCGTATCTTGGCTTCTTTCACCCCGGCAAGGATCGGCATGTTGTTGAAGTCTACCAACGCGCTTGCCAGCCATCCGGTCGTCTGCGCCATGCATTCGATCAGGAGCACGCCGGGCATCAGCGGATAGCCTGGAAAATGGCCTTCGAATACCGGGCTCTCGTCCGCTTTGGGTATCGTGCAAGCAGTACGGATTACACGCTCGTCGATGTTCACGTCGACGATACGGTCGAGCATCTGGAAATATTCGAGACGCATCCCGGCGCCTCAGGCGCCTTTGGCGGCGATCAGCTCGTCAATACGGTCGCTGAGGTTCTTCAGCACGAAATACTGATCCGTGGTCGCCTTGCCGTCGTTGACTTCCTGAGTCCACTGCTCAAGCGGCAGCTTGATGCCAAACGCCTTGTCGATAGCAAATGCGATATCGAGGAAATCGAGACTGTCGATCTCGAGATCGTTAATGGCATGGCTTTCCGGCTTAATATTTTCGCGCGGAATGTCGCAAGTTTCCGCAATTATCTCAGCCACTTTATCAAACGTCGTGGACATCAGGCACGCTCTTTATGTCACGGCATGGATTGGCGCCGGCTATCGACGGCGTAACGAACGACCCGATGCTTCGTCCGGGCCCCTCAGGTCGAACGCCCCGTATAGCGAAGGACGGGGTCAAGTTCAACGGCGGAAGGCTCGGGCAATGTGAGTAGCCGGGCGGCGTGCGTAACCTTGTAAGCTACTGTATCGGCAGGCTCTTTGGAGCCGGCAGCGAGCCAGCGAACGTCTTGTCCGGTACCGCAAAAGACGCCAACATCGGCCAGAACCGCCGATGGGTCGTGGACCACCGGCGGGACCCGGGGAGGATAAGGTATGCGGTGCTTGTTTTGGCTCGCAGGGATATCTGCCGCCGTCATAGGAACGCTTGTGTCGTCGCCTGCCGGCGCACAGGTTCTCATGCAGCGGGATGTGTCGCTCAAAATGGCCGTCACAATTGCCGAGACGGCAATCGCCGAGTGCGAGAAGGCGGGCAATGATGTCTCGGTTGCGGTTGTGGACCGCGCCGGCCGGCTTCGCGTGTTCCTTCAGGGCGACAAGGCCGCGCCGCATAATATCGAGCTGGCGCAACGCAAAGCCTATACGGCGCGCACTTTCGGCCGTCCATCGGCGGAATGGGCGGAGCGTACTTTGCCGGGATCGGAACTCGCCGGACAGCGTCAGCTTGAGCACGTCATCGCACTCCGCGGCGGCATTCCAATCAAAGTCGGTGATGAGACGATCGGCGCAGTCGGTGTCAGTGGATCGACATCCGCCGGTGACGAGGCTTGCGCAATGGCCGGCCTCGCCAAGGTGCAAGATCAGCTAAAGTAGAGTCGTCTAGCGCTTCGCCGGCAATTCGATCGGGGCGCAATTCTGGCGCCCCTGCATTACGCAATCCTGCGCCTTCTGCATGTCTTCGATGGTGTCTGCGATCCAGACCCCAGCGCCGACCAGCGCGGTTACGACCATCACCGCCATGACATTCATGAGCATGCGGTGCCGATAGTTAATGTGCAGGTCTTCTTGTTCGTACTGGGCCAGATCGTCGAGTGACTCGGTGTCCCCCTCGGCCACGATGGGCCGCGGAAGCGGCGCCGGCACCCGGCGGCGCAATTGAAATTGCAGGATCTGTCCCGATCCTTGCGCCTCGTCGACTTTTGGCCGGTCCTGTATCACGTCAAGGTCACCCACGGCTCCCGGACATTGTAGCGCGTTTGTGATCGGATTTCCTGCGGCATTGCGCGCTGCCGCTCCCGTTTAGCCCGCCGCGAACTTGCCTAGAATCTCGACAATTATCATAACGGACATGGCTGGGAGGACGGAGCATTTTATGACAAATATTGTAACGAAAACGATCGGATGGGGCATCGCCGTAGCGTCAGCCCTCGGCTTGCCGCCGCTTGCGATGACAGCCGCTTCGGCTGCGGATTATGACGTGGGCTCGATCCATATTAGCCAGCCCTGGTCACGCGCGACGCCCAAGGGCGCCAGTGCCGGCGCCGCCTATATGACCCTCACCAATAACGGCAAAACACCCGACAGAGTGAACTGCGTGTCGAGCGACGCCAGCGCCGAATGCCAGATTCACAGCATGACCATGGATAATGGTGTCATGCAGATGCGGCCGGTGGAGGGCGGGCTTGAGATCAAGGCGGGCGAAACAGTGACACTCAAGCCCGGCAGCTTTCACATGATGCTGCTCAATCTCAAGCATCCGCTGGAGCAGGGCAATTCTATGAAGGCGACGCTAAAGTTCGACAACGGCGGTACGGTCGACGTCGAATATCCGATCGTAGCGATTGGCGCGACAGCTCCGGGTGTTCCGGCCGGCGGCAGCATGATGCAGGGCGGCGGGATGATGGGACCGAGCGGTGGCGCAATGGCGCCGATGAACAAGCAATGACCCGCCGCTCGGCAACTTACTTCTTCACGCTGAAAGGCGGCTTGGTGCCCTGCGGCAGCGGGGCCTGAAAGGTGTTGAGCGTCATCGACACCATCGCGTAATAGCCGAGGATGCCGACCAGTTCGACGGTGCCGGCTTCGCCCAGCACCTTCTTGACGCGGTTATAGGCGCCCGTGCTGACGCGCTTTGTCGAATAGAGTTCTTTGACAAAGGCGTAGATTGCCTGCTCGTCCTTCGGCGCCTTCTTCGGCATCCGCCCTGCCTGGATATCGCGGACGGTTTCTGGCTTTACGCCGGCCTTCTCGGCCATCGGCGCGTGCATGAACCATTCGTACTGCGCTTTCCAGTGGTGCGCGGTGAACAGGATAGCGAACTCCGACAGCCGCGGTGACACGCTGGTCTTGAAGCGCAGGTGCCCACCGAGCTTTTGCGCAAGCTCGCCGAAAGTTGGCGAATGCAGATAAATCGCGAATGGGCCGGACATCCGGAATTGGCCGCGTGGCCCCGCTTTGATGGAGTCCGCCAGAGCACTCTGCTCAGCGGTGAGTTTGTTCTGGTCAAGCTTGGTCAGACGGGGCGACTGCATATCGGCCATTGTTTTCCTCTTGATGGTTTCTTGGACGTTGGACGGACAGAACGCCTCGTCCTTGGTGATTATCGGATTGTAATGTTACGCGAACAACTCGTTATCGGCTACCGGCGCCTCTTGGTTTTGCTTTTCTTGGCTGCCTTCGGCTTCGTGCGTCGGGCGGCCACTGCTCGCGCCGTTGGCATCAGTCCGGCTTTCTCGACCTGTCGGACCCAATAATCCCAGGCGCGATTGGTCGACGGCGGCCGCTCCTGATACGCCGCAGTCAGGGTAATTTCAGCCGGCGACAGCGAATCCACGTGGCCGTGCGCCATTGCCTGGCTGAGCAGCTTGCAATTATCGGATCCGAACACCGAGCGGAATGTCAGATTGCGCAGGCTTGTGCCGGCGACAGTCGCGCCATGCCGGCGCATCAGCACCATCCAGTTCGGACCCAGTGCGCGAGCAAGCGAAGCGCCTTCTTCCGGTTTGATAACCAGCATGTTGGTGTCGCCAAACTCGTCGCGCTGGTCCCAGAACGGCACCTTGCCGATCACGGCGGCGAGGTGAAATACCGGCACGATCTCTCGTCCCGAAATGGCGAACGGCAGGATGGTGTGAGCGTGGTGATGACACACCGCATGGACGTCCGGTCGTGCCTTGTAGATTTCGCCGTGGATGACGCGCTCGCTGTAGAGCCGAAAGTCCGTCGGTTGCACCGGCTCGGAGTCGAGATTGAGCTCGACGATGTCCGATATCTCCGCAAGCTCAGGCGCACGATGGCGTGGAATGAAATAGTGCGACGGATTGTTCGGATTGCGTACGCTGACGTGGCCGAAGGCGTCGAGAATTTTCTCATTGGCGAGGATTCGCGTCGCCACAATAAGTTCGTGCAGCGTGTCGGCGAGTGTGTCCGGCATGTTGAACTCCGTTTTACGTTTTCGGGTGTTACGTTATTTTGTGGCGACCAGATCGATAAGCGCGGACATTCCGGAATGGGAATTACCTTCGCTGATCGTGCTGTCGTGCTCGCGGATCTCGAGTATCGCCATGTCGCCGAAGGCGGCTTGCAGAATTTCACGCGTGTACATGCGGGCTGCATCCGATGGACCGCCGGTTTTGTATTCGAGCTGTTTGGGCCGATAGCCCTGGATCAGCAGCAGGCCGCCGGAGTTCAGCGCTCCCTTAAGATTGACGAACAGCGCGTCGCGATCTGGTGGATCGACAAAAATAAAGATCGCCACGACGACGTCGAAAGCGTTTTTCGGCCAGTGCCATTTGGTGACGTCGGCGATTTCAGTGCGCAGTTTGACGCCGCGCTCCTTGGCCAGTGCCTGGGCTTTGGCAATTCCAGCCGGAGAAAAGTCGATGGTCAGCACATCGAGGCCTTGTTCGGCAAGCCATACGCCATTGCGGCCTTCGCCATCAGCAACGGAGAGCGCGGTCTTGCGGCTGCGCAGTAAGGCTTCCTGTGATTTCAGAAAGGCGTTTGGCTCTTTGCCGAAAGCGTAATCGGGCGCGCTGAATCGCTTCTCCCACCGTTCCAGTTCGGGCATGGCCTTTTTCTCACAAGCTTTTGGGCGCTTGTTTTGGCATCATGCCGGGATTGGCGCTAGAGCATGATCCGGAAAAGTGGACTTCCGGTTTTCCGAAAGGATCATGCTCTAACGAGAACGCGCCACGCGGAGTTTCTCATGGCTATGACGGTGAAAGCCTTGTTCTTCGATGTGTTCGGCACATTGGTCGATTGGCGCACATCCATTGCGCGCGAGACGGAAATACTTCTCAAGCCGCTCGGCAATTCGCTCGATTGGCTGGCATTCGCAGACGCCTGGCGTGGCGAATACCAGGGCGCGATGGATGAGGTGCGAACGGGCCGGATTCCGTTCTGCAAGCTCGACGTGCTGCACCGGCGCAATCTCGAACTGATCTTGCCGCGCTTCAAAGTCGATAATCTTAGTGAAGCGCAGCGCCGCGAACTCAATCTAGCCTGGCACCGGCTCGACGCCTGGCCCGACGTGCCGCCGGGCCTGGTGCGCCTGAAGCTGCGTCACATGCTGGCGCCGTGCTCGAACGGCAATATTTCACTGATGGTCGATCTGGCACGGCGCAATCATCTGCCGTGGGATGCCATTCTCGGCGCCGAGATCGCCGGGGACTATAAGCCCAAGCCGCGCGTCTATCTCGCCGCCTGCGAGGCGTTCGATCTTAAACCGGGTGACTGCATGATGGTGGCCGCACACACGAAGGATTTGATGGCTGCGGCTGCGCTTGGATTGCGGACGGGGCATATCGCGCGGCCGAATGAACATGGCCCCGGACGCGGGGAGACTGCACCGAGCGATAAAGTGGACGTTGCTGCAAAAAGCCTTGAGGACCTAGCCGGTCAGCTTGGAGCCTAAGCGGCGTCGTCAGGCGGCCTGATGCCAAAACAGATGCTCGCGGGCACTGATACGGCTAGCGGCGCGGCTCATTTGCCGTTCGAACAACTGGTTGGTCATCTTGCTTATGAATTTCAGGACGGCCATTTTTGGCTCCCCGGTTTCTTTCCATCACGCTCATATGGTTAACGAAAGATGAAAAGCCGCGAAGTGACCCATGTCACAACACGGCGTTTTCGTAATAAGATATTGATTTAACAAGAGTTATTTTTGATCAGAGGGCGGAGTAATCAGTATAGCAGCGGTCCGCGCTGGAACGGCTCGAACAGATCGATATGATTCATTGGCCTCTTAATACCAAACCGTAGGGTGGCTGACTCTCTGGGGGATTCACGAATCACGTGGGGAATGATTCAAGGTGGCAAACGGAGGGGGTTTGCCATGGGCCAGGCGATTGCGGTTCGGACGGACTTTACGGC
>Ga0302325_10032572_pt1 | contig 10699 bp, 5 predicted proteins | sample Palsa_T0_2_FD_201948 | JGI IMG/M metagenome (GOLD analysis project Ga0302325, IMG submission 201948) | Peat permafrost microbial communities from Stordalen Mire near Abisko, Sweden - Palsa_T0_2 | ecosystem: Environmental > Terrestrial > Soil > Palsa > Peat permafrost | place: Sweden: Abisko...
TTCGAACGCCGATTCGTCGAATCGCTCGTCGCTGAAAGCAGAGAAGGTCGCATCGCGACCCTGCAAGCTCGCGATGAAGCGTTGCTGGCTCACGAGGAGGTCCACGACATCGCGGAACTTGGCTGTCCGAGCGAAATCCAGCGCCATCTGCGCCTCGCGCCACACCGCATCGAGTGGATCGTTCCGAGTGAGCAAATATGTGATGGATTGGTGCATACCGTAGCAAGCGGAAGTCAGATCGCCTCTCTCAGTGGCGGTGCGAGTGGTCGCCCGACGGTGTTCGATCACACTCGTGAGCGGCTGCGTCCAGAAGGCGGCTAGTCCCATCGCATGGTAGACCTTCGTGTCGTAGGCGGAGAAGGCGTGCTTCTCCACCAGGTCGCATGCAAGCTTGGCGAAGCGGTAGCCCTCGCGGTAACGGTGAAAGTTCGCTCCAAGGACAGATCCGAGGCAAGCAAAGGAGTGGGCGGAAGCGCCGCTCATCCCGTGCTGTATGCTGACCTTCACCATGCGGCAGGCCAGCAGGCAAAACAACTGAAAGTCGGTAAAGATGGCGGGGCCAGCAAGGACGGAGAGCACCTTCATGGCTGCCTGTATTCTCGGGTCGGTCATCAGCGGCAGATCGATCAGACTCTCGATCGTGTGCCCGCCGAGGGTTTTCCATACCGTCTCGTATTCGCCCCGTACCTGCTCGGGACTCGGGTGCGCCTCCAGGTCAATGCCGAACCGACCCAGGCACGCAAGCGCGCTGTCGATTGCCACGGGATGTTCGCCCGTCAATACATACAGACTGATCTTCAGGCAGGAGGCGTCCGCGAACTCGACGTCTGAAGCCGCGCGCTGCAGCAGCTCCACAATCAGTCGCGCCGCCTTTTCCAGCCGACCGCAGAGAAGCTCGCACTCCGCGCCCTCGAGCCACAGCCTGAACGTCAACTGGTGTTGGTCGCTCCAGGCCTGCTCGTCCAACAGCGCCATGCCGGCTGCGAAATACGCGCGCGCCGACGCATAGGCTGCTGACGCCTTGGCCTTCCGCCCGGCACGGAGGTTGAATGTCGCGACTTCCGCCTTCTCGTTCCGGTCCGCCAGCCGTCCGGCGCCCCGATTGAGCTGGTTCGCCACATCGAACAGATGCTCGTCGATCTGGTCCTCCGACATGGTAGCCAGCAGCACACGGCCAATCCCAAGGTGTGCCCCCACGCGATCGTCTTCGGGGATGAGTGCGTACGCCGCCTCCTGAATACGGTCATGGAGGAAGGCGTAGGAGCCCTCCAGTCGGAGGATCAACCCGGTGCGGACGGCCTCCAGAAGCGACGCTTGGATCTCTTCTTCCGATTCCTCGAAAACCAGACTCAGTGTGGCGATCTCGACCACGTTTCCAAGACAAGCGAGTTGCTGTAGGGCGGTCTGCGCCGTGCCGGACAATCGCTTCAGCTTCTCGACCATGAGATCCACCACGTTGTCGGTGTAGCCGTGCGCGCGAATCCGAGCCAAGTCCCAGACCCAGCCTCCCGCATCCAGGTCGCGCCTGAGCAGCCCTTCCTCGGCCAGCGCCGTGAGGAACTGGATCGCGAAGAACGGATTTCCGGCCGTCTTCTCGTGCACCAATTGCGCCAGAGGCTGGGCTACTTCTCGCTTGCTGTGCAGCGCATCGGCGACCAGCCAGCCGACGTCGTCAACCCGGAGGGGCGCCAGAACAATTTCCTGCATTCTCGCTCCGGCCTGGCGGATCGCGGCCAGCGTTTGCGTGAGCGGATGAGAGGAACTGACCTCATTGTCGCGGTAGGCTCCGACCAGCATCAGGTACTTTACGTCCCGATCGGTCATCAGCCGTTCCAGCAGTTCAAGAGTCGCCGGGTCCAGCCATTGCAGATCGTCGAGGAACAACGCCAGCGGGTGCTCCGGCATGGCGAAAGCGCCGAGGAAACGCCGGAACACCAATTTGAAGCGGTTCTGCGCATCTCGCGGCGGCAGTTCCGCAGCGGTCGGCTGTTTCCCGATAATGAACTCAAGCTCCGGGATGAGGTTGACGATAAGCTGGCCGTTTGGACCCAGTGCTTCCTGGAGAGAGTGCCGCCAACAGCCCACCTCCGCGTCGCTTTTGACAAGGATCTGACGGATCAGGGTCTGGAAGGCCTGTGCCAGGGTCGCATACGGGATGTCGCGTTTGTATTGGTCGAACTTGCCGGAGGCGAAGAGGCCGCGCTGCGGAACAAGCGCCTTGTGCAGCTCATTCACCACCGAGGATTTGCCGACGCCGGAATAACCGGATACGAGCACGAGTTCGGGGGTACCCTGCGCCACGACGCGGTCGAACGCCGCAAGCAGAACATCGATCTCGCGCTCTCGCCCGTACAGTTTCTCCGGGATCAGCAATCGGTCCGACGAGTCGTGGGTGCCCAAAGGGAATGGATCGATGCGACCATGCGACTGCCATTCCGCCAGGCACTGTCGAAGGTCGGTTTCCAGGCCCGAGGCGGTTTGGTAACGCTCCTCGGCGTTCTTGGCGAGGAGCTTCATAACGATGGCAGACAGCAGCTCGGGGACTGCGGCGCGATCGCCAGGCGGCGCCGGCTGACGCGCAATGTGACAGTGGACCCACTCGAGGGGGTCGGCGGCGGAAAACGGCAGCGCGCCCGTAAGCATCTGGTACAAAGTGACGCCCACCGAGTAAAGATCGCTGCGGGCGTCGATCGAGCGATTCATGCGGCCGGTCTGTTCGGGCGCCATGTAGGCGAGGGTGCCGGCGATAATCTCCAGCGGCACGGGCGCCTGAGACTCGCGCGGCAGTTGGGACGCAATCCCGAAGCCGGTCAACCAGACGTTGTCGGCGTCATCGACGAGCACGTTCGCAGGCTTAATGTCCTTATGTACGAGTCCGCGCCGATGCATTTGGCCGATCGCTGCCGCCAAGCCAATACCTATGCGCAGGACGCGGGTCAGATCGAGCGGTTGCCCCACGCTACGCTCAAGAACCAGATCTAGCGGCTCACCGCCAGGGTCCGTGAGTACAAGGGCCGCCCGCCCTTCGTGACGGGTGAGCGCCAGAGGCTTGGCTGCCCATGCGGGGTCTAGCTCGGCTGCGAGCGAGTATTCGTGTTCGAGCCGCCGGAGGCCTTGCGGCGAAGGCTGCTCCGCGGTTAGCGCCACCGCCAGTATCGGGGACGGATTGCCTCGCCGCAGGCCACGATAAAGTGTGAAGTCCGCGCCTTGACGGACGGACTCCAGCAGGTAGCCTGAAAGCTCGGTCATGGAGGGCATTCTCGTCGCCACGGCTGAACTTCCTTCATTTTAGCTTGCGCTCCCGCGAGCCAACCGTGCTTCGCGGAGCATCCTAGAATATCAGCTTCAGCGCATATTGCATGATCCGGGGATTCACCGTTAAGGCGCTGATCACGCCGAAGGTGCTGGGGGTCGAAACATCATTGGACGGATTCGCGAAATTCGGTCTGTTCAGCAAATTGAAAATCTCCCACCGGAAGATCAGGTTTACGCGGTCCGTCAGAGGAGTGGTCTTGATCGCGGCGATGTCGAAATCCTGTTGATCCGGACCCCTTAGGATATTCCGTCCAAGATTGCCGAAGATCGTCCCGCCACCTGACACGGGATATTTGCCGTCGATCACTCCGCCACCTGGAATGGATGGCGCCCGAACAAAAGCGCTCGTGTTGAAGAATTCGTTCACACGGCTGCTGACGCTTCCACTTCGGCCGGCATCGGCAAGTGTCGCACCCGGAGCTAAGCTTCCTGTGGCGAATAGGGTTGACGGACCAAACAGCGTACCGGCTGCGCTGTCCAGGATGCTGAAAGGGAGTCCGGACTGCAGAGTGGCGATACCCGAGATGCTCCAGCCGCTTCCGAGTTTTCGAATGGCTGCGCTGGCCGCGTGGTCGGGACCGGGCACGTCCCACGTGCCGTTGATAACCAATCGCTGCGTTCGGTCAAAGTCGGAGACGCCGCGCTGGGCAGCGACATTGTTTTGATCGTTGTAAACCACTTCCCCAACGATCGGTAGTCCGAATGTGCCAGCGATAGCAGCACCAAGACTATCCCCCGCATCGTCAATCGACTTCGAAAAAGTGTAGGCAGCCAGGAACCGAAGACCATGACTCAGGTCTTTCTTCAGCGTGGCCTGTAATGAATTGTACGATGAATTTCCACTGCTTTCGAGACGGAAGAGCAACGGAGTTAACCCGACGAAAGGAACCCGCTCCGCTGCATTGGCCGCGGAGTTGGTTGTGAGTCCGTTCACAGGGTCGGAAGGGCTGGCAAGGAGAGGCTGATTATTGTCCCGACCCACGCCCAGGTGCGTGCCCTTTGCGCCCGCATACCCGATTGAGAAAACGTAGCTCTTGTGTTGATACTGCAGATCGAAGTCAAAATGCTGGACGGTAGATTCCCTAAAATCAGGATCGGTAATGAATGGGGTTCGGAGAAAGCTGCTCCCGGTAAACGGTGGACCCGGTAGCATGTTGCCTACGAAATTCGGAAACGAAGAGTTCGGAGGTAAATTCGGAAAGGGATTCACCAGGCCGGCGGCCGCGTTAGCGGCGCCGTTTAGCGAAGCACTCAATGCGAACGGCGGGTTAAGAGCTAGCTGTAAGCCATTCGCCGCGAAACTGGTGCGGTTCGCGTAGATGCCATATCCTCCTCGAAGAACCAAATCATTGGAAGAAAATGGCTGCCACGCCAAGCCAACGCGGGGTTCCGGGTGCGTTTGGACGGGGTGATTCAGCAGGGTTGAATCGACACGCGGAAATCCCGCGGGGGCACTGCCGGAAAAATTGTCGGGCAAGGCAAATCCGGAGGCGGCGGGCGCCGTGAAGCCACCCGCCGGAGGGGTGACGTAGAACTGAGGGAAAAAATTCGACTCACGGCCCGCGACTTCGCTTTGCTGGCCGTTCACCTCAACTCGAACCCCGAGATTCATGGTTAGTGTTCGCGTAACTTTCCAGTCATCCAAAGCAAAGAAGCCGGCGGCGTTTGCGCGTTGCCCCACATCGGGAACTCCAGCAACCACGCTTGAGAAGAAGATGTTTGAGAACGACGTGCCGTTCCCTCCTGCGCCGGCAGGCCCGGCGGGCAACCCAAGCAGGAAATCAGGGAATGACAGAAGTGTCATGAAACCGGCCGTCTCATCGCTTAGATGGTTGAACTGATTTCGGAAGATTTCCGTGCCCACGCGAAGATTGTGCTTTCCCGGAGACAGGAATATGACGTCGGAAATGTTAAAGTTATTGCCGGCTGTTTTGCCTCGGTCGTTACTGGAATTCCCAAGCTCAAAAGCGCCGAGAACTTCAATCTGGGGCAGTCCCTCCTGGGCGCCGTTCGGGCTGTCTATCCCCACGTCCCGATCGGTGAGCGTCCCTCCGGCGGCGCTTTGACCCGCATTGCGAGAGAAGCCAAAACGGAATTGGTTGATCGCTCGCGGCGAGAAAATGTGAGTCTCGGCCAATGCCAGGTTCCGGTTCTCAAAGGAACGGAGCGGCGGAAAGCCCGGCACAGTGGCTCCGAAGAAAGGAACGTCTTGGTTGGAGTTTGAGAAAAAGAACTTCGCCGACAGACGATCCGCGGTGCGCAAATTGAAGTCGAAGTTTGTATTGAACTGCTCTTCGTTGTAATGTCCAGGCACAACAGCGGTGTAATTGACACCGCTCCCCGAGGTCCGGGGGCTCGGGATTACATAGGTTCCGTCGGGGTTCTTCGCGTTCAGAAGATTGAGCGCTACCGGGCTGATGTTCGAACCGTCCGGGGCCACTGCCACACCTCCGAGTGCCCCGGTTTGGCCACCGAATACAGCGCCGAGCGAGGCTGGCGTGCGGACCTGCGGTATGGGAGGGAGGCTTAGAGAGCTGACACTGCTGCTCAAGGAGGCCGCATTCACATCCCTGGTGGCTTGATAGGAAACAAAGAAAAAGGCGCGTTTCTTTGTCCAAGGCGCCGGCCCGCCCAAAGTGCCCCCCGGTTGTGAGCGCCGAAATTCTCCTCTTGGCACGCCGGTTGCATCGGCAAAGAAATTATTCGCGTCCAGCGCCTCATTGCGGCCGAAATAATAGGCGTTCCCATGAAATTCAGCAGTGCCCGACCTTGTTTCGACGTTCACGTTGGCGCCTGCCCCTCGCCCATACTGCGCGTCGTAGAGTGAAGTCTGGACCTTGAACTCCTGAATGGTGTCCGGAGCGGGGATCGCGATCCCGGCGCCGCCAAAAGGAGTGACCTCGGTAATATTGGAGCTATAACTGTTCGCATCCACGCCGTTGAGCATGAAATTGTTGTCGCCGCTACGGGCCCCGTTCGCGCGAATCTCCTGGCTTCCGGCCCCCAGTTGGGTGGCATCCACGATATCCGTGCTTGTTCCGGCGGTTAGGCCGAGGATCTCGGTAAAGTTGCGATTGACCAGCGGCAATTCTTCGATCGTGCTTCCATCGATGACTCGTCCGAGAGTGGCGTTCTCGGTTTGGAGGAGAGAAGGTGCTGCGCTGACCGCGATCTGTTCCTTTGCGCCACTGAGCGCGAGTTGGATCTTCACCGTGGTCACCTCGGTGATTTGAACCTGAATGCCTTTCAAAATGAATGGCTCGAACCCCGCTGCACGCACAGTGACGTCATAGTCGCCGGGAATCAGGAATTGGGCCGAGAAACTCCCCTCATCGTCCGTAGCGAGATCACGTTTTTCTCTGGTGCCCTGATTGCTAATTGCTATTGCTGCGCCTCGCACCAGCGCCCCACTGGGGTCGCTCACAGTGCCGGCGATCGCTCCGGTGTTGGCTGTCTGACCGTGCAGCGGCAAAGCGCAGAACGCGAATGCAGCGGTCCGCAACAAAGTGCGAGAGGCGTAGGAGATGTTCCACATCAACTCGTTGCTCCAACATGATCAAAGGACGGCGAACGATGAATCGTAAACTGCGGATCAGTCGCTTTGCCGGTGAATTTGGCCGAATAGTCAAGATTCTATCGCGCTACCTCAAACACGTCCCCCTCGGCAATCTCGGGCGGGAAGGGATGGTCAAGCCCTCGCCGGGCCGAGCCCAACCAGCGTGCCGATTCGCCTCGCGCCAGAGGCCGGCTCGACGCTGGTTTACGCGCTCAAGCAGTCCCCGGCAGTAGACGCACCGACGGCTATAACGAGGCCCCGACTCTTGACTCACGACCACCCCTCGCCTAGTCGGGGCTGGACTCCCTCGCACAGCAGTCGAACTTGCGCCGCCGGCATTTCCGACGCCTGCTTAATCCCATCCATCGCTGACGCCAGAATACAACCCACTGCGGATCCTTGGTACCTGTACTTTGGTGCAAAGCGCTTTCGATGTCTTCCCGAACGCGGCGCAATGCGATCCAGGTATTCACACAAAACGGTCACCGTCTCGGCGCCTGTCGACCCGGCCCCGGATGCGGTGTGCCGCGGACCAGGTTCGCATTGAGAAAAATTGTGCCCGTCTCGATCATAGCGACGAAGAAACTGAGGATACCTTTGCCGAACCCGATTCGGTATCCAGTCGGCTCTCGGCGGATTCGCAGGGTGCGGAACGAGTCGTCGCCCGGACAGTCCGTGTCGCAGAAGCGACGTTTCCTGAATTCATAAGCCCCGCAAGTGGACACCTATGCATGACTCAAAGGGGGCTTAACTGAAGGCAGTGGACGTGCAGTACAAGTGAGCGACGGGCCGCTTACAAGCCGCCGGATACCGGTTTCGAGCACCCCAAGATCTTCGTCGTCCCGCAAGTTCGACATGCTAAAGGAGAGATGCGATGCCTGCCAATCCAGCCGAGACGCTGCTCAGCCCGGAAAATCATTCGCTGCTGATGATCGACCACCAATATCTACAGATGCTTACTATACGTTCGCACGACGCGAACGAGCTCATCAACCATGCCGTGGCTCTGGTCGAGGCGGCAGCGATCTTCAAAGTGCCGATGCTGACCACACTGCCTTCCAGGAGCGTCAGGGTCTGGTCGCGCCTCTGGCTGAGGCGACTAAGGCAGTCAAGCCGATTGACCGGACGACTCTCAATTCATGGGAAGACCCGCGTATCGTCGACTGGGTGGAGAAGACTGGACGGAGGAAACTCGTGATCGCCGGGCAGTGGACCGAGGTGTGCGTCGCTATGCCAGTCCTGTCCGCGCTCGACGCGGGCTATGAAGTTTATGTCGTCACAGATGCCTGTGGCGGCGCGTCGCGCGAAGCGCACGACATGGCGGTGGATCGCATGGTACAGGCAGGCGCATACCCGATCACGACCTGGGCCTATGTGTCCGAACTGCAGCGCGACTGGGCACGTGCGGCAACCGCCGAACAGGTCACTAAATTGTTTGCACGGCGGGGCGGCGCCTTTGGACAGGGCCTGCTGTGGGAGTGGGACCTGCTGAATCTCAAGGTAGGCACGCGCTGAGCCGGCACAGTAGCAACCTCGAATCGATGGGTTGAAATCGACCCGCGGTCGCCTCTGGCGCCGGGTCTCGAGGAGAGGTTGTCTTCGAGACCAGCCCGTGCCCGGTCTTCCAGGGGTGTCAGCCATAGCCGGCAGTGGACAGTTTCGACCCGATCTAACACGACTGATGAGTAGAGATACGACCACCTCCAGGGAGGCGATCAACGCGCCTGACGACCTCCGCGAGTGGATTCAGGATCCCGGTTCCATCAAGACGGGGAGAACCGATGCCCATTCCAGCTAAGTACGTCATTTCAGAAATTCGGCAACGTATTCCTGGACCGCTCGCTTTGGTCGCGGCTCGGAACGAAGCCGCACACCGAGCCGCGACCGCAGGAAGCGTTGTCTCTGGAATACGTTGGCTTATTTATGAAACCATGTACTAAGTGACCGGCGGATGTCGAACGCACAGCGTACTTGGAGACTCTCCGTTAGGTACGGTAAAGGAGAGCGACCGATTGTCGAGCGAATCAATAGCGTTGTTCGGGACCGCACGCCGCCCGCTAATGGGAAGGTCGACCGATGGTTGACCACCGCGGATCGTAAACGGGCCCGTATCCACATGATCAAACTGTTGTGCCTGACTATACTGATCGGCGTCCAGTCCATTTCCTTGCTGGGGCAGAGCCGCCACGTTTCAGAGCCGGCCGTCAACCTCGGCGATACCAGCTTTCTCGACGGCCTTGCGGGACCGGGATTCGTCGTCGAGCAGATTGGGGATGCGGCACATGATGGAAGAATCACGGATTCAGCCGGGAATGCCGTGCCGGGCGCGGGCGCAGTGAACAGCATCAGCGGCCTGACACACGTTGCATGGCTTAGCCCTAGGCAATTTCTCGGCGGCTGGTATGGCGTGGAAGTTGTCCTGTCAGCAGCGCACGTCAATGCCGGAGCGCAGGGAGACGCGGGAGGTTTGGGCGCCACGACGGTGTCGCCGTTCATTCTGCAATGGGCCGAACATCGAGTTTTAGGCATGGCAATCGACCAGCGCGTAGTGGCGGATTTCGACCTGCCTACGGGGCAATATTCGCGAACGTCTAACGTTAATATCGGGGGGAACGCCTTCACCGTTCATCCCTATTACGCGGTCACCGCATTTCCGGTAAAACGACTTGAGACGAGTTGGCGAGTTCATTATCTCTGGAATTCGGCAAACAATGATCCTCCAATAAGCACAGACGCACACTCCACCCAGGCCGGCCAAGCCGTTCACTTCAACGCAACTGCTGCGTACAAGGTGTGGAAAGGATTATGGATCGGCTCTAACGGCTATTACCTCAAGCAGATTACCGACGGAAAGATGGACGGTGTGGCCCTTCACGACTCACCCGAACAGGTGGGTGCGATAGGGCCTGGAATGGTTTGGAACAGTGGAAGCTGGTATTTTTATGCCAACGGGTACCAGGAGTTTGCGGCGTTAAACCGTGCTACCGGGCACAAGCTCGTGCTGCGGATCGAAAAGACCTTTAAGTGACCCCCGCACAGACGAGCTTATAACGATCTTCATCGGCGTTTATCCGCGCCCATTTTTGCTCTCCTGAGACGGTGCCGAAATGATGTGGCCCCGGGACGCCTAGCGCGCAAAAGCCGAAATGCGTTCGCGATACTCCGAGCGGGAAGCGAATCCTGTAAATAGCATAAAGGGTGGCGCCTCTTGCGAGGATGCCACCCTTTCGCCGAATACGCTTTGGACTTAGCTCCGCGCTCCAACCAACTCGGCCACGGTCTTTCGTGATCTTAAGATCCCATGCGGGTCCAGAACGAATTTCTTTGCCACACCCTTATCAAAGTCGCTGTAGCCTCTGGGTGCCTCTTCCAGCGGCAGCACCGTGACATTTACGGCCTTCGCAATGGCGATCTTGTTGTGCAGGATGGCCATCATGAGCTGACGGTTGTATCGAAGAACAGGGCATTGCCCCGTACCGAAGGTGTGGGATTTTGCCCAGCCAAGTCCGATCCTCAGGCCCAGCACGCCCTGTTTCGCATTGGCGTCTTTGGCGCCCGGATCGTCCGTGACGTACAGCCCCGGAATGCCGATCGCTCCGCCAGCCCGAGTCAGTGCCATTAACGAATTGAGCACGGTAGCGGGTTGCTCTGTTCCGGCTTGCTCCGCTTGGCCCTTCGCCTCGAAGCCTACGCAATCAACCGCTGAATCGACTTCAGGGACACCGACGATTTGGGCAATGCGCTCCCCCAGCGGAACCCGCTCGCGCAGATCGATGGTTTCACATCCGAAACTTCGCGCCTGCGCGAGACGCTCTGGAATCATGTCTC
>Ga0302325_10032578_pt1 | contig 10697 bp, 1 predicted proteins | sample Palsa_T0_2_FD_201948 | JGI IMG/M metagenome (GOLD analysis project Ga0302325, IMG submission 201948) | Peat permafrost microbial communities from Stordalen Mire near Abisko, Sweden - Palsa_T0_2 | ecosystem: Environmental > Terrestrial > Soil > Palsa > Peat permafrost | place: Sweden: Abisko...
ACCGCAGGGCGAGGCCCTGCTCGCCCAGGTCGGCGCCCGCCTGCCGCTGGCGCCCGCCCGCGCGGAGATGATCGTCACCGAGCCGGCCCCGCTGATGCCGGTGGGCGGCGTGGACGGCAATGGACTCTATGGGCGCCAGACCCTACGCGGCAATCTCGCCTATGGCGGCGGGCCTCACGAATGGATGGAGGTCGGCCCCACCGGCCCCTCGCGCCGTCCATCGACACCGCTGCTGCGCAACCTGTCGCGCCGGGTCGCGGAACTATTGCCTCGCGCCGCGCACCTGCGGGTGATCCGCGGCTGGGCCGGCGTGGTCGAGAACACGCCGGACGGCCGGCCGGTCATTGACCGCCTGGATGACCCGGACAACGTGACGGTGGCGACGATGAGCGGGGTCGGCTTCGGCCTCTCCCCCGCCACCGGCCACGCCTTGCGCGATCTCGTTCTGGAAGGCCGGTGTTCTTTCGCCGATATCGCCAAACTATCGATCCGGCGCTTCGCCGGCCTGCCGCAGGACTGGCGCGAGGCGGCGGGTTGGGCGCCCACGACGCACGCCGCCGCAACCGCGGTTGTGGGCTTGCCATAGCGTTGTCGTCTTCCGAGGGTGTGCCGATTCGCCTCGGTGTTGACGTGGACAGCCATGGCCCAACCGTGTCACGCTTCGAGGGTGACTAGAGTCAAGACACCCCGCCGGTCACGGTCTCCTTGTTTGGGCTGGGTGGCTCTCATGGTGGCGGCGTCGGTGGCTTTGGCCGGCGGCGCGTCCGCCGCGCCGGTTGTTCCATCGACCGGCCAGGCGCTTTCCAGGGAACAGGTCAACCCCGCGCAGCAGATCCCGCAGCCTCGCCGCCGCACGCCCGACGTCCTGCTGGCCCCGGTCAAGGAGGCCTGCGAGCTGTCGAACGGCCCGGCCGTCGCCTTCGATTTCAAACAGGCTGTCGTCGCCGACGACGCGCGGGTGCTGCCGGACCGTGAGAAACAGGCGGCCTGGAGCGACCTGGTCGGCAAGCGCATCACGCCCAGCCAGATCTGCGATATCCGCGACCGGCTGGCCGACCGCATCTTCCGCAACGGCGTCCTGGCCTGGGTGGTGATCCCGCCGCAGACCATCAGGGACGGGACGGTGCGGCTCCAGATCATCGCCGCCAAGATCGTCGCGGTGCGGTTCGACGGCGACGACATCGGTCCGACCCAGGGCCTCGCCGAGGCCTATCTCGACCACCTTCGCCATCAGAACACTTTCGACCTGGCCACGGCCCAGAAATGGCTGCTGCTGGTCAACGACATGCCGGGGATCCTGGCGGTGGCCCGCCTCGTTCACTCGACCGCGCCGGGCGCGCCGGTGGGGGGCCTCGACCTGGTGGTCACGCTCAGGCGGCTCGCAATGGACGAATCGGTGCTGGTGGCGAACACCAACGCCCAGACCCTGGGTCCGTGGACCGGCCTGGCGCGGGTCGATTTCAACAGCTTCACGCCGCTTGGCGAGCGAACCTCGCTGATCGCCTACAGCACGCTCGGCAACTTCCGTCAGGACGTCGCGCAGGTGCAGGAATCTGTGCGTCTCGGCGACAGCGGCCTCTTCGGCCTCGCCTCGTTCGCCTACGGCCACTCGCGCCCGGGCAATGTGCTCGAGCCCCTCGATCTCACCGGCGATTCCTTCACCGGCAGCTTCGAGGTCGATTATCCGGTGATGCGTCTGCAGGAGCGGTCGCTGTTCCTCGCCAGCGGCATGGATTTCGTCAACCAGCGAACGGCCCTGCCGACCGGGCAGGCGGTGTCGGATGACGCCCTGCGCGTGGCCTGGATCCGCGCCGACGGCGCGCTGGCGGCCAGCGACCGGCCCTGGGGCGCGGAGTTGGTGTCCACGGCCGCCGATCTCTCGCTCCAGCTTCGCAAGGGGCTCGATGTGCTGGGCGCCAGCGTCGAGGGCGCCCCGGACCTGTCGCGGGTCGGCGGACAGGCCGACGCCCTGGTCCTGCGCGGCGAGGGCCACGTCTCCTGGCGGGTCGCGCCGATGGACGCCAAATGGCCGCCGGTGACGGTCACCGTCCACTATCTCGGCCAGTGGGCCGATCGCGCCCTGCTCGCCTACGAGCAACAGGCCATCGGCAACCTGACCATCGGCCGGGGCTACGACCCCAGCGCCGCGGCGGGCGACGACGTCGTCGCCGGAGAGGTGAAGGTCGAACTGGGGCCGTTCGGGGCGGGCAGGGGCGGCAAGATCAGGCTCTCGCCCTATGTGTTCGACGACACCGCCTATGTGGCCTACATTGGCCCCGGCTCACCGGCCGTCACCCTGCGGTCGCTGGGCGGCGGGTTCGAAGTGCGCCTTCCCTACGACTCGCGCGGCAATCTCGTCCGCCTCGACATCGGTTACGCCCAGCCGCTCGATCGGCCGACGCCGGGCATCGGCAAGAAGCCGCCCGGTCGCCTCCTCGTCGAACTCATCGTCAATCACTAGCCCCTGTCTGTACCAGCCATGCTCGGACCATCGCCCCACCTCCGCTCAACACCGCCCTTTCCAGCGCGCCGCGGCCTGCGGGCCCTTTTGCGCGGTTGCACGGCGCTGAGTGGCGCCGCCGTGGTGGCGGCTTGCGGCGGCTTGGCGCTCGCGGCCAACATCCTGCCGACCCAGGGGACCACGAACCTGGCCACCCCCACGATGGCTGGCCCGCTTCCCAAAGTGTTGACAAATACCCTCGTCGGAGACAGCGAGGTGCCCGGGACCGCTTCGTACAGCTCCACCGGGGCCGCCGCGACCGTCAACCTGACTGCCTCCCGAACACTGATCGACTGGACGACGTTCGAGGTCGGAGCTGGCAACACGCTCACCTTCAACTTCGGGGTGAGCGCGGCCGATATCGTCATCAACCGGGTGAGAGGCGCGCCGGCCACCGTCGACGCCGGCGGCACGGTGAACGGCAGCTTTAACGGCGTCACCGCCGGCAACATCTGGTTCCTGTCACCGCAAGGCGTGTTCATCAACGGGACGGTGTCGGCCGCTGGCGTCCTGGCCAGCACCAATGTCAGCGTGAGCGACCTCAACCTCCTCAATGATCTGCCTTCTCTGGAGAGCCAACTGGCCGCGGGCGGCGGGCTGGTGGCCCTGGAGGGCGTAACCTCCGCCACGCAGGTGACCCTGGACGCTGAGGGCGACATCGTGCTGGCCGCCGCCACCAGCGTCGCCACCGGCCTGGACCTCAGCGCGACCGGCACGCTGGCGATCGACGCTCCGGTGGTCCTTACCGGCGCCGTGCCGGTTGTCCTGGCCTACAACACCGCCTCGCCGGCGAACTTCACCTTCGGCGCCTCGGGGTCGCTGACCTTCGCCACCTCGTCGACAGGCAATTCGCTGATGATCAACAATCAGGCCTACACCCTGCTCTACAAGCTCGCGGAACCCGGATCGACGGGGCCTGACACCGGCCAGGACGACGTCGCTGGCATCGATAGTAACACCAGCAACCCCAACGCGCCCGGCGACGCCGGGTTCTACGCGATCGCAACCAATCTGGACGGTACGGGGACGACGTTTACCGGCGCCTTGGCCGGGGCCACCGAGAACAACTTCACCGGCGTCATCGAGGGCCTCGGACACAAGGTCAGCAACTTCACACTGAACGATCCGAGCTCTTTTTCCCTCGTCGGCCTGATTGGCCAGAGCAGCGGCGTGATCCGTGACCTCGGTCTCGTCGGCAACTCGATCACCGCGGCCTCCGCCGTGTCGGTCGGCGCCCTGGTCGGGATCAATTCCGGAACGGTGGCGCAGGCCTACGCCACCGGCGCCGTCAATGGCGGCGAGAACTCAGTGGGTGGTCTGGTGGGCACGAACCAGTCCACCGGTGTCATCGTTCAGTCGTTCGACACCGGCCCGGTCTCCGGTGCGTCCGGCGCGGCCGTCGGCGGGCTGGTCGGCGAAAACGCCGGTTCGATCAGCCAGTCCTATGCGACCGGGTCGGTCAGCGGGGTCAGCGCCGCCGAAGTCGGCGGGCTGGTTGGCGTCAGCGACCAGACCATCGACCGGTCGTATGCGACCGGCGCGGTGACCGACACCGTCGGCACGGCTGTCGGCGGTCTGGCCGGCTTTGTCGAAGGAACCGTCACGCTGTCCTACGCCACCGGCGCGGTCGACGCGCCCTCGTCGTTCGTCGGCGGCCTGGCCGGCCTCAGCAGCGCCACGATCAGCGAGGCCTACGCCAGTGGTCCGGTCATCGCCGGAACCTCCTCGAACGTTGGCGGGCTGCTGGGAAGCAGCACCGGTCCGATCTCGCAGGTCTACGCCACCGGGGTGGTAATCGGTGGCGCGGCCGGACACGCGGGCGGTCTGATCGGCCTCAACGAAGGAACGATCGCGGCAGCGGCCTACGATATCGACACCACGGGCCAGCAGGCCGCGCTGGGCATCGACCAGGACGGGCAGACCGGCAACGTCGTGACCTTGACCACCAACGGACTGCAACAGGGGGGCCTGATCAGCGGCTTCGACGCCAAGATCTGGAGTGGTGGCGTAAACGGCCTTTTTCCCTATCTGACCTTTTTCTATCCCAATGGCGTACAGGCGGTGTCGGGCTCCCTTGACGCACCTTCGGGCAACGTCCCGGACCTTCCCGTCAGCCTGCTCGATGGCGGGGCCCAGGTCGGGACGGCGGTCACCGGCGCCGACGGATACTTCTACATCCTGACGCCATCCGGAACGTTCACCTCCGGCGATTCGCTGCTGGCCTACACCGCGGCCGGCTCGCCGCTCGGCGCAACCCTCGCGGTGGCGACCGGCGCGGTCGCTCAACAGGGACTGCAGGTTATCCAGGGCGCCGTCACCGTGCCGACCTCGGCGATCCTGTTGTCGACATCGCCGACCCTGGCCCAGGCCCAGGCGATGGCCATGGCCGCGTCGGGCTCCAACGCCGCCGCCCAGGTTGCGATCAACTCCGCCACCGGTCTCGGCCTGGAAGCCACCGGCGCCAGCTTCACCATCGATCAGCCCGTGAACACCTCGAGCATTCTGGCGATCCTCGCCCAGTCCCCGGGAGCCCCGATCACCGTAGGTAGCCCTATCACCGTGCAACAGGGCGGTGGCCTGGCGCTGATTTCGGCGGGTTCGGTCGCCGTGAACGCCCCGATAAACGTGAATGGGGCGGGAGCGGTGTACATCAGTTTCGCCACCCAGTCGGGGCCTGGACTCACATTCGGGGCCGGCGACTCACTGACCTACAACACCGCCGCGGGCGGCGCGGCGACGTCGAGCCAAGGGGGGACCCTGGTCCTCGACGGCACGGGAGTCACATTACTTTATAACCTTGCCCTGCCTGGCTCGTCAGGCCCGGACGCCGGTCCCGACGACATCGCCGGCATTGACAACAACACCTCCGTGGGCGGCGATACCGGCTTCTACGCGCTGGCGGTGAACCTCGTTGGAACCGGTACGGCCGCGAATCCCCAGTTCACCAGCCCGCTGGCCGGCGCCGGCGCCAACACCTTTGCCGGCGTGTTCGAGGGGCTCGGCCACACGATCACCAACCTCACCATCAACGACCCCAGCGACACCAACGTCGGCCTGTTCGGCCAGGCGAGCGGCTTCATCGGCAATATCGGCCTCGTCGGCGGCTCGGTCACCGCCAACGCCTCGGCGGCGCAGTCGAACGTGTCCGTGGGGGGGCTGGTCGGAAGCGACACGGGGATAGTGACCGCATCCTACGCCGCCGCCGCGGTGACCGACACAGTCGGCGGTGCGACCGGCGGCGGCGTGGTCGCCGTCGGCGGGTTGATCGGGGCCAGCAACGGAACGATCAACCTCTCCTACGCCACCGGCGATGTCTCCGATGGCGGCTCGACATCGGAGACGGCGTACCTCGGCGGCCTCGTGGGCGCGACCAAAGGCGGCTCGATCACCCAGTCCTACGCCACGGGCGCGGTTACCGGAGCCGTGGGCAATTTCGGCGGCGGTCTGGCGGGCTACAGCAACTCGCCGATCGTCGAGGCCTACGCCACCGGCGTCACCCTCGTCCTGGGCGGCGCCGCCGGCGGCCTGATCGGCTACAACGACACCAACGGCACCGTGTCCGCCACGGCGTTCGACGCCCTCACCACCGGCCTTGGCCTCGGCATAGGCGCCAACAACAACCCCGCGTCGGGGACCCCGAGCAACCTGACCACCACCCAGCTGCAGACCGGCGGCCTGCCCAGCGGATTCAGCGCCTCGGCCTGGGGCGGCGGCTCCGGCGGTGTGTATCCCTATCTGACCTCGTTCTATCCCAATGGCGTGCAGGTCTTTACCGGCTCGGGCGACCTGACGCAGGTCACCAGCGGCTTCGATGTCGGCCTGCAGGCCAACGGGACCTTCGTCGGGGCGGCGAGTCTCGGAGCCAACGACTACTACTACATCGCCACGCCGGCGGGATCGGTGGCGGCCGGTCAGAGTCTGCTGGTCTATGCGGCCACGCCCGGTCTGTTCGGCGCAACTCTGACCTCGGCCACCGGTGCGAGTGTGCAGACGGGTCTCAACCTGTACAATGACGCCGTCACTGTTCCCACTGCCGAGACGAGCCTGTCGACCGCGCCGACCCTCGTCCAGGCCCAGACCCTGGCGCTGGGCGCCGCGGGGAGCAATCTCGCCGCCCAGAATGCGATCGACGGGGCGCAGGGTCTCGGGCTGCTGGCGACGGGCGCGAGCTTCACCATCGATCAGGACGTCAATACCTCCAGCGTGCTGTTGGTGCAGACGGCGGCGGGCGCGCCGCTGTCAGTGGACGCTCAAATCACCGTCGGTCCGGGGGGGCGCCTCGGCCTGTTGTCCGGCGGCTCGCTGACTATCGACGCGCCGTTCACCGTGGAAGGCGAGGGGCGGGTGGCGCTCGCCTACGACACCAGTTCGCCGGCCAATCTCAGCTTCGCCAACGGCGCGAACCTCGAATACGCCACGGTGACCGGTGGGGTCGCCTCTTCGAGCCAGGGCGGTGTCCTGCACATCAACGGTCAGGCCTACACCCTGCTCTACAATCTCGCCGTCCCAGGTTCGACAGGCCCCGACACCGGCCTCGACGACATCGCCGGGATCGACAACAACAGCGCCGCTGGCGGCGACGCCGGCTTCTACGCCCTGGCGACCGATCTCACGGGGACGGGAAGCGCGACCAGTCCGCAATTCACCTTGTCCCTCGCCGGGCAGAGCACGAACTACTTCACGGGTGTCTTTGAGGGCCTCGGCCACACGATCACCAATCTCACCATCAACAATCCCACCAGCGGCGTCAGCACCGGCTCGATGTCGACCGGGCTGTTCGGTTACAGCCGCGGCACGATTCGCGACCTCGTCCTGGCCGGCGGCTCGGTCGTGGGGGCCAGCGACGCCAGCGTCGGCGAAGCGGTCGGCGCCAACTACGGGACGGTGTTCGCCGCCACCGCCGCCGGCTCGGTGAGCGCGGGCGCGAACTCCAATATCGGCGTGCTCGTAGGTTACAATGACGGGACCGTATCCCAGTCCACAGCGGGCGGGTCGGCCAGCGGCGGGGGGACCAATTCGGCCATCGGCGGCGTTGTCGGGGGACAAGACGTCAACGGATCGATCACCGGATCCGCGGCGACGACCGCGATCAGCGGAAGCGGGACCAACTCCGACATCGGCGGGCTGGTGGGCAACACCAACGGTTCGGTGAGCGCATCCAACGCCAGCGGCGAAATCGTCGAGACTGGCGCCAATTCCGCCGCCGGCGGCCTCGCCGGCAACAATGGCGGATCGATTTCCGGCGCCACCGCCACTGGCGAAGTCGTCGACCACGAGAGCGGCTATGTCGGCGGGTTGGTCGGGGACAACGACACCAACGCCACGATCACGGCTTCCAATGCCAGCGGTGTCGTGTCTGGCGCCGACCAGACCAGTGTCGGCGGCCTCGTCGGCTTCAACGATGGCGCGATCAGCCAATCCTACTACAGCGGCGCGGTGTCCGACCTCGGATCGGCCGACCTCGGCGGCTTGGTGGGTGACAACGACACTACGGGAACGATCACGACTTCCTCCGCCGGGGGCACGGTCATCGGCGCGGCCGGCTCCCTGGTCGGCGGGCTGGCGGGGTACAACGTCGGAGCCATCAGCCAGTCCTTCGCCGATGTGCAAGTCACCGATCCCCAGGGGAGCTCGCAGCTCGGCGGCCTTGTCGGCTACAACGACCTGGCCGGCACGATCACCGCGACCTATGCGATGGGGCCGGTGATCGCCGGCGCCGACAGTGACGCCGGCGGCTTGGTCGGTCACAACCTCGGCGCGATCAGCCAGGGGTACGCGACCGGCGCGGTGAGTAGCAGCTTCAACGCTGGCGGCTTGGTTGGACACAATGACACCCAAGGTACGATCGCCTCCAGCGCTTTCGATGAGCTGACGACCGGCTTCACCGTAGGGATCGGCGAGGATTCCAACCCCGTCGGCCAGTCGGGAAACATTGCCGCGCTGACAACGACCCAGCTCCAGAATGGGGGCCTGCCGACGGGCTTCAACCCCGATATCTGGAGTGGCGGCGGGTCGGGCCTGTATCCCTATCTGACGACCTTCTACCCGAACGGCGTGCAGGTACTGTCCGGCTTCGCCTATTCCGACGCCGGTGTGACTCCGCTGGGTTCCGGCGCCAACGGGGTGGTGGTCGTCGGCCTGCAGGCGAACGGTGTCGGCGTGGGAACCGCCGCAACGGGGGCGAATGGCTACTACTACATCACACTTCCGGCCGGCACTGTGACCGAAGGCCAGACTCTGACCGCCTCCACGGTGTCGGGCGCACCGGTAGAGAGCGATAGCTATACCACCACCGGCCAGCTCGCGCAGACTGGGATCAACATCTACGGATCCGGGCCGACCGGCGTTCTGCCCACCCAGGGATCGATCAACCTTGGCGTGGCCGGCAGCGGTAACCTGGCCTCCAACATCCTGGTCAGCGGCGCGGAGACGCCCAGCACGACCGCCTACGGCTCCAGCGGGACCACGGCCAACGTCACCCTCACCGCCTCGCGCACCCTGATCGACTGGACTACCTTCGAAGTCGGCGCGGGCGCCACCCTCAACTTCAACTTCACCGACAGCGCCAGCGACATCGTCATCAACCGCGTCGCGGATGGAGCGATCAACGTCGACGCCGGCGGCGCCGTCAACGGGTTCTTCGACCAGACCCCAGGCGGCAATGTGTGGTTCCTGTCCGGCAATGGCGTCTTCCTGCATGGCTCGGTGAGCGCCGGCGGCGTGCTGTCGAGCAGCAACGTCAATCTGGCCGACCTCAACCTGCTGAGCGACGCGCCCTCGATGCTGTTCAGCGAACTCGCGGCTGGCGGTGGGGTGATCAGTGCGGGCGGCGCCGTTAGCGGCGTCGCGGTAAACGACGCCTCGATCGATCCGGCCGGGAACATTACCCTCAACGGCGACGTCGACGCCGGGCCCGGCGGGACCGTTCAACTGAGCGCCACCGGGACGCTCAACCAGACAGCGGGAACGATCACGGCCACCAACCTGAGCGGATCGTCCGTGGGTGGCGCCACGCTGAACCAGAACAACAACTTCGACAACCTGGTCGGCTTCACCAACACCGGCTCCGGCGCGGTGAGCGTCACCGATTTGAATATGAACGGCTCCGGCCTGAACGTCACCGGGCCGGTGAGCGTCGGCCCCGGCAACGCCTTGACCCTGATCAACGCGCTCGTGCCGGGATCCTCTACAGACTACACCGGCCCGTTGACGATCTCCGCCCCGCTCACCCTCACCGGCGGATCGCTGGCCCTCTCGTCGGCCAACGGCCTGACGATCATCGGCCCCGTGACGCTGAACGGGGCCACGAACGTCAGTCTCACCTATAATGCGGCGTCTGCCACCAATCTCGGTTTCGCCTCGGCCGGAGGCCTGACCTTCGCCAACGCTGATGGCTCGCCGGCGACGGCGAGCGCGGGTGGCGGCCTGACCATCAATGGCCAAGCCTATACGCTGCTCTACAAACTGGCCGAGGCCGGTTCCACCGGTCCCGACGTCGGCGTCGACGACATAGCCGGCATCGACGCCAACACCGCCGTCGGGGGCGACGCCGGTTTCTACGCCCTGGCCACCAATGTCAGCGGCGCGGGAACCACATTCACCGGCGCCTTGGCCGGCGCGGCCGGGAACACCTTCTCGGGCGTCTTCGAGGGTCTCGGCCACTCCGTCTACAGCCTCACCGTCAACGACACCGCCGGGATCTATCAGGCCGGCCTGTTCGGCCTGAGCAGCGGCGTCCTGCGCGATGTCGGCGTGGTCGGCGGTTCGGTGAGCGGCTTCGATGAGGCGACCGGCGCCCTGGTGGGCGACAGCACCGGCTCGATCATTGAGGCCGACGCCAGCGGCGCGGTGATCCTGAACGGGACCTCGGGCGAGGCCGGCGGCCTGGTCGGGCACAACCTCGGCGCCATCACCCAGGCCTACGCCACCGGCGCGGTCAGCGGCGGGTCGAACAGCGACCTGGGCGGACTGGTGGGCTTCAACGACGCCCCCGGCGTGATCACGCAGGCCTATGCCACTGGCGCGGTCAGTGGCGGGGCCTCGAGCAACGTCGGCGGGCTGGTGGGTGAAAACAATGTCGCCTCGGTGAACCAGGCCTACGCCACCGGGGCGATCAGCGGCGGCGCGGGCGCGAACCTCGGCGGCCTGGTCGGGGACAACGTCGGCGGTACGATCGCCGCCGGCGCGTTCGACAGCA
>Ga0302325_10032584_pt1 | contig 10696 bp, 10 predicted proteins | sample Palsa_T0_2_FD_201948 | JGI IMG/M metagenome (GOLD analysis project Ga0302325, IMG submission 201948) | Peat permafrost microbial communities from Stordalen Mire near Abisko, Sweden - Palsa_T0_2 | ecosystem: Environmental > Terrestrial > Soil > Palsa > Peat permafrost | place: Sweden: Abisko...
CGGGAGGGCCGCCCGGGTCGGACGCATATGACTCTAGACGGGTGATCGGACGAGCCGGACAATCGGACCCCACCACGAGCAGGGCTGCCGCTCGCGTCGGTTTCGTTTTCGGCCAGCCGCTCGTCCCAGAACACCTGCTGAGCTGTTGGTCGAGCGGTGGATCGGAACCGCGAGAGGATCGGCGATTGCACGAAGATCACTGCCTTCGTGCCGGGTTGCGTACGAGGGGGGACGCGCGCCCGGCCTACCCGCCCGAGCACGCCACGGCTACGGCCACGGCCAGTGGCTCGTACCCATCCGATCAAGCGCAACGCCCGCTCCCCTTCGTCGCGATGCTTTTGACCAACGGGGAGGGGTCGGCGAGCGTGAGCTCGACCCCCGGCGGGCGTGACAGCCGCTGGCCCGAACGAGCGGACATCTCCCTCGCTCGCCAGATGTCATGCGCGCTCCGAAGCTGGCCTGCGTGTCGGCAGGGTAACCCTCGCAGGTGGCGTCGCCGGCGCTCCCGAGCGTTGCATCTCTCCGGTATGGCACCGACTGCCCCGCCGCCGTACGAGGTGTTCCTCAGCCTTCAACGCGTGCGCGTGGACACCCACCTCGCCGGGCAACTGCCCCTGGCGCTCCCCGATCGGCGACCCGCCCTCCGCCTTCGTACGTCTAGTAGTCGCGCCTCGCCGAGCTCGTACTTACCAGTTGGTCGGTCGAAGAACGCGACCGGGGCTCTCCGGCTCGCCATTGGCCGGCGCACACGCACCCTCTCTCCGGAAGCGTCGAGCCTCGATCGTTTCGGCCAGTGGAGCTATGCCGTCCCGCGTCCGGCGTCGCAGCGTGGATCGTGATGGATCGCGAGCTTCAGAAGAAGGGCATGCAGTGTCTCGCGATCGGCGACGTCGAGCGGTGAGAAGAGCTCGTGTTCGAGGTCTCGGACGATCGCGCGCAGCGTCGTAAGCGTCTCCTTCCCGCCTGCTGTGAGGCTCACGAGGTGACGGCGACGGTCGTCGGAGTCGCGCTGACGGATGATCAGCCCCCGTGTCTCGAGCTCGTCGAGCAGGCCGACGAGCTGGCTACGGTCGTAGCCCAGCGCGTCCGCGATCGTCGCCTGCGTCTCTCTGGCCTCCTCGTCGAGCGCAGCAAGGACGGCGTGGTGGTACGGGCTGAGGCCGGTTGCCTGGAATGCCTGGAACGCGCGTTCCTTGGCGAGCATTCCGAGCCGCTTCAGCAGAAACGAGTCGCTCGACAGGAGCTCCTGCGGCGGCCGTACCTGCGGCGGCGTGAGCAGTGTTTTCGCGATCGAGGGGTTCATCACACGAGAACTATAGCTCGCCCATCGTCGTATGGTACGATCGTGGAGGTTATAAACGATTTAGGAGGTATACGAATGGTTGACGCAACGAGCGCGGCAGGCTGGGACCGGAGACGTTGGGGCGCGCTCGCGCTGATTGTGACCGCGCAGTTCATGGTGATTCTCGATGTCGCGATCGTGAACGTCGCGCTCCCTTCGATCAAGACCGACCTGCGCTTCTCGCAGGAGAGCCTGCAGTGGGTGATCACCGCCTACGCCATCATGTTCGGCGGCCTGCTCCTGCTGGGCGGAAGGCTCGCCGACCTCTTCGGCCGCCGCCGGCTGTTCCTCACTGGCGTCGCGCTCTTCACCGGCAGCTCGCTCCTCTCCGGACTCGCCTGGTCAGAGAGCTCCCTGATCGTCTTCCGGGCACTCCAGGGCCTCGGCGGCGCACTTCTCGCGCCCGCTGCCCTCTCGATCCTGATCACCACCTTCCGCGAAGGCCGCGACCGCAACATCGCGCTCGGCGTCTACGGCGCCGCCTCGGGGAGCGGCGGATCTGCCGGCGTGCTGCTCGGAGGCGTGTTGACTTCCTCCTTGAACTGGTCGTGGATCTTCTTCATCAACGTCCCCGTCGGGATCACGGTGATCGCGCTCGTGCCACGGCTGCTCCGCGAGGGCCGCGCGGTCGTGGCCCATCGTCACCTCGACGTTGCCGGCGCAACCACCTCCACGAGCGGTCTGATGCTGCTCGTCTACGCCATGACCCGTGCAGCCGAGAAGGGCTGGGCGACCCCCGAGACGGCGGGGCTTCTCGCTGCCTCCGCGGCCCTCCTCGCTGCGTTCATCGCGATCGAGCTTCGCTCGAAGGCGCCCCTGCTGCCGATGAGGATTTTCCGGCTTCGTACGCTCGCGACCGCGAACGGACTCGCGGTCGTGATCGGGTCGATCTCGTTCTCCCAGTTCTTCTTGCTCTCGCTCTACATGCAGCAGGTGTTGCACTACTCAGCACTGACGACCGGCCTCGCGTATGTGGCGATCACGCTGACGATCGCGGGCGGGTCGAATCTCGCCCAGAAGCTCGTGACCCGCTTCGGAGCCCGTCCGACGCTGACGGCCGGTCTGCTGCTCTCGGCCGCCGCGCTCGCGCTGTACACGCGGCTACCGGCCGACGGTCACTATTTCTGGGACATTTTCCCCGGGTTCATCATCGGCGGCATCGGCTTCGCTCTCTGCTTCGTTCCCGTCACAATCGCGGGACTGACGGGCATCAACCCGGCGGATTCCGGCATCGCCTCCGGACTGATCAACACCACCCGTCAGATCGGCGGCGCGATCGGACTCGCCGCGGTCAGCACCATCGCCGCGACCTTCACCAACAGCTACGTCCGCGGCCACGCAGGGAGCACGCCACTCAGTGGCGCCGCCCTCACCCACGGATTTCAACTCGCGTTCGACGCACTGACAGCACTCGCCCTTCTCGGGGCGTTGATCGCGGTCACGTTGCCCGTTCGCCGGCCTCAACCCCAAGCGGTCGGCGCACTCCCCGAACGCCAACCGCTCAGGGCCGAGGCGGCCTGATGAACGATCGGCACGCGCCATCAGCTCGCGTGGCGGAGCTCCTCGACCGCACGCTCCAGGCGTCGGACGCCGTCTGAGAGCGCTCGTGCTCGTTCGGGGACTCCTCGGAGCTGCCGGCGCAAGCCAGCCCGAGCTCGAGTCCCGCATTGCCCGGATCCACTGCTTGCCAAACGCGGTCGCGGACGGGTTCCGCGACCGAGGCGGGCGGCGGCAGGCCTCGGACGACCGTGCGGCGCGCAAGCTCTCGCTGCACCCACCTCGACCATCCGCCGCCGGGTTTCCGCCGTACCCGCGCGGGTCTCTAGTCGCCCTGCATCCGGCGTTCACGCCCTCGGGGTCGGACTCGTGCCCTTTCTCCGCGGGCCGAGTAGCCTGTGAGGAGCGGAGTCCCCAACCTCAAGGGATCATCATGGAATCAGGGCTCAACAGCCATCATCGCGACACGATCGAGAAGATCTTCAGCCACCCGTCGAGCAGCAACATCGAGTGGCGACAAGTGCTCTCCCTGCTTCAGGCGGTCGGCACGGCGAACGAAGAACACAACGGGAAGTTCACGGTCGTGATCGGCCCCGAGACGGAGATCATGCAGCGACCCGGGGGGAAGGACATCGACCAGCAGATGATCGTCGACCTGCGGCGAATGTTGACCCGAGCGGGGCTCGATCCGGGCGATACCTCGGCGACCGAGGGCGACGGGTAGGGCGCCCGACGGATCCCGAGATCGATTGCCGCCTTCCCGCCGGAGTGGTTGCCCCCTCCCCAGGGCGGGGCTCGAACAGGCCGGCCTGATCGGCGGGCGTTCACCTCGCAGCCTCGCCGATTCCGTACGCGCCCGCCTTGCGGGCACCGCGGCGGACCGTGGACGGAGAACGCGAGCGACCTCTATCCGGCGCTCTCGGCCGAGCGCAGGCCGCGCAACGCCCAGAGTAGGAAAACGCAGGCCAGCGCGGCCGCCGTCGCGAACGCCGCCCCGGTCTCGGTTGGCGTTCCGGCGATGAAGCTGCGCGCGGTTTCGAGCACGCGTGTGATCGGGTTCACCGTGGCAACGACATGGATCCAGCCTCGCAGGAGCGGAAGTGGCACGTAGACCGGCGCGAAGAAGAGGACGAGAAACACGGGCATCTGCATGATCGGCCCCGCCTGCATCGTCCGCAGACGGAGTGCGACGCCCGCCGCCCAGAGAACCGCCGCGACGTTCATCACAACCGCGAGACCGTAGAGGCCGAACAGGTCGACGCCGTCACCGCCGACTCTCATTCCGACGGCGAACGCGACGACGGTGAGCAGCGCGGCCGTGACGGCCCAGCGGCAGAGAGAGGCGATCGCGTACCCGAGCACGATCCCGGTGCGGTGCGGGGCGGCGAGCAGCAGCCGACGGCCGAATCCGCTCTCGAAATCGCGTGCAATCCCAAAGCCGGTGAAGACACCGCCGAACACCGCCGACTGCAGCAGCACGAAAGCGAACTGGAATGCGGTATAGCCCTCCGGGAAGTCGAACCCCGGCGTGTGAGCGATGTTCGAGAGGCCGCCGGCGAACGCGGTGAAGAAAAACAGCGGGAAGAGCAACCCGGGCAGAAGCAGCGAGCGGTTCGTGAAAACGTTGTGAAGCATCCGCCACGCGACGCCTTCGGCGACGGAGAGGAGACGCGTCAACGGGCCATCCTGCCGCGGAGGGCACGCGCCGAGAGCGTCAGCGAGACAACTGCAACCACGGCGGCAACCGAGAACCCGAGCGCGAGCGCTTCGCCATTCCAGCCGGCGATCACGAGGCTCCGGACGCACTCGATCAGGTACGAGACCGGATTGACCGTCGCGGCGTCCCGAAACCATGTTACGCCGATCAGGTTGCGGGGAATGTTCATCGACGAGATGAACAGGAAGACGAAGAAGAGCGGGAACATCCCCTGCACGGCCTCGCCCGAACCGGTGCGGAGAGCGGTGAACGCGCCGAGCGCGCCGAAACCAAGCGTGACCAGGAACGAGAACGCAAGCAGCACGAGGACGCCGGCCGGACCGGAGGCGAAGCGGACGCCGACGGCGAACCCCACGCCGAGGTAGACGACCGCCTGTATCAGGCCGAGGACAACGACGCCACCGAGCTGACCGGCGAGTACCGCGACGGGCCGCATCGGGGTCAACGAGAGTCGGTTCAGGAACCCCGTCTGGATATCGCGTGCGAGATCGGTGCCGGCATTCATCGTCGAGAAGAGTGCTCCCTGAATAAAGGGCACGGCGAGCGCAAAGGCGAAGAACGAGCGCGTCGGAAACCCGGGAAGGTGAGTCTCGGCGCGCAGGCCACCCGAGTTGACCGCGAGCAGCATCAGCGGAAACACGAGCGGTCCGACCACGTTCGCGGGCTGGCGAGCCGTCCGGACGACCGAACGGCGTGCAAGCTGGTAAACCTGGTCAGCAAGACCATCGCTCACGGTGGCGCCACCGCGGAGTTCCCGCCCCCCGCGCCCTCGAGCGAGTGTCCCGTCTTGGCGAGAAACACGTCGTCGAGCGAGGGATGGTGAAGCTGCAGGTTCTCGACCTCGACACCCTCCGCGTCGAAGACACGCACGATCTCGGCGAGCGTCGCCCCGCCCAAGCCAAGCCGCACCGCCACGCCTCGCGTCCCCAGGACGGGCTCGCCGAAGCGAGCCAGGATGCCCGCGACCCTCTCGGGACCCGTGCCCTCGGCGGGGGTCACCTCGACGGTCGGCCGGCCGATCTCGGCCTTGAGCGCCGCCGGCGTCCCCTCCGCCACGATCGTCCCATGATCGATGATCGCCACCCTGTCGGCGAGCACGTCGGCCTCCTCCAGGTACTGGGTCGTCAGGAAGACCGTCACACCGTCGTCCCTCGCGAGCCGTGCCACCTCCTCCCACAGAGCTGTACGGCTCTGCACGTCGAGCCCCGTCGTCGGCTCGTCCAGAAACAGGATCCGCGGCCGGTGTACGAGCGCAAGCGCGAGATCGAGCCGTCGCTTCATTCCACCCGAATATCCGCGCACCTTCCGATCCGCGGCCTCCGATAATCCGACTCGCTCGAGCAATTCCACGGCCCGAGCGCGCCGCTCCGACCGTGGCACCGCCTGCAGGGCTGACTGGAGGCGAAGATGCTCACGACCCGTCAGCAGCCCGTCAAGCGCCGCCTCCTGCAACGCAGCACCGATTCGCATCCGCACCTGCGGACCCTCGCGCGCCACGTCGAAACCGCCGACCCGAGCCGACCCCGCCGTCAGGGGCAGCAAGGTCGTCAACATGTGCACCGTCGTGGACTTCCCCGCGCCATTCGGCCCCAGGAAGCCGTAGATCTCACCTTCGGCGACCGCGAGATCGATCCCGTCCACCGCGCGCGGTCCCTTCCGGTACTCCCGTACGAGCCCCACCGCCTCGATCGCTTCCCCGCCCCCGGCCACCGGGGAAGACTACGAAACACCAGACGAGTGCTGCAGCAGCAGTCCCGGCTCGACTGCCCGCACCCACGGTGGCGGGGCCTCTGGCCCGCGCGCCGGCGGCAGATCGAGAGGCACGCGCTCCCTCCAGCCGCGGATGCGCACCGACACGGTGGGGCTCCCCGGGTGACGACCCCTGCACCGGAGCGACGCCACCCGCGGCACGACTCTCCCCGTCGAAGAGGTCCGAGACGTCCGAGAGGGGCCGGAGCCAGCCGGACGTTCTCTAGACGTGGGCGGCGTTTGCCCCGAGGAACGCGTCCGCGTCCGCCGTGATAAAGATCGGCTCGACGAGCGGACTGACGAGTCCCGGCGTCTTGAGACCATCGCCGCTGATCAACAGAACGACGCGATCAGCCTCACCGAGTTCGCCGCGCTCGACGGCTAGCTTGAGCCCCCCGTAGGTCACGGCGGGCGCGGTCTCGCCCCAGACGCCTGTGGCGCGGGCAAGCTCGGCGATGTTCGGGGCGATATCACGCTCGGGCACCTTGTAGATGGCACCGCCCGAGTCCCGCGCGGTCGCGACGGCGAGGGCGCCGTCGGCGGGGTTTCCAATCGCGATCGAGAGCGCTGTGGTGGCGGGAACGACGGGCGAGACGGGGCAGCCCGATGCGAACGCATCGGCAACCGGAGCGCACCCCTCAGCTTGAGCTCCGTAGAAGCGGGGAAGCTCGCCGGCGACAAGCCCCAGAGAGTGCAGTTCGTGAAAGCCCTGATGGAGCTTCGAGTAGAGGGCACCTGACCCGATCGGGGCGAAAACCGCCGTCGGGGATGTCCAGCCGAGCTGCTCGGCGATCTCGAAGGCAATCGTCTTCGAGCCTTCGGCGTAGTAGGCGCGCAGCTGCGCGTTCACGAAACCCCAGTCGAGCTCGAAGGAGAGCTCGACGGTGAGCCGACTGACGTCGTCGTAGGAGCCGTCGACCGCGTAGAGCGTCGCGCCGAACACCGACGTCGCGATGAGCTTCTCGAGCTCGAGGCCAGCCGGACAGAAGACCACGGCACGGGTCCCGTCGGCAGCCGCGCGCGCCGCAACAGCGTTCGCGAGATTGCCGGTCGATGAGCACGAGAGCGTCGTTAGACCCAGCTCGGCGGCCTTGACCGCTGCAACCGCGACGCCGCGGTCCTTGAACGAATGGGTGGGGTTCGCGGTATCGAGCTTCAGCCAGAGCTCGCCGAGACCGAGCGCCCGGGCAAGCCGCGGCGCCGGCACGAGCGGTGTGAAGCCCGGCGCCAGTGTCTGGTGCGGGGGCGCGGCGACCGGCAGCAACCCGGCATATCGCCAGAGCGAACGCGGTCCTGCGACGATCGAGGCGTGGCTCACCTCCGACCGCTGACGCTCGCGGTCGTAGATCGGGTCGAGTGGGCCGAAGCACGATCGGCAGACGCCGACACCCTCGAGCTCGTATTGGGCTTCACACACACGACATCGCAAGGCTTGGGCTGGCATGAGGAACTCCTCTCCTGATCGCTCGACACATCCATCCGAACCAGCGGTTCGGCCGGGATTGGCACCTGTGCCAGACAAAGCCGATGGCTTCGCGAAGCAGGTTGCCGAGGCGTCAACGGGCCGGTTCCCTCAGCCTCTCTCGATGTGGAACGGGAAGGCTCGACCCGTGCCGAGGACAAGAATAACAGACTTCGGCGGGGCAGGAGCCGCGGCGTGGAAAGACGCGCACGCTTTGCTCGGCCACGCTAAAGCTCGCTGCCTCCGAGCTCTCCGCTCGCATCGGCAGGTCCAGGCCAGGGTAGCCTCGGCTTTCGTGACAGTCTGGATCGGCCTTGCACTTTCGCTCTTCTCGGCGGTTTCGGTCAACTGGGCCTATACGCGTGAGCACGCGGCGGCCGTCACGCTACCGCCGATCTCGGCGCGCAGGCCGGTGGCCTCGGTCAGCTCGCTCGCACGAAATCGCGCCTGGCTCGCCGGCTTCGCACTCGAGAGCGGCGGCTGGCTCGTCTACCTCGGCGCTCTCCGGCTTGCGCCGCTCGCGCTCGTCCAGACGGTCGGAGCCGCAGGGATCGCCGTGCTCGCGGTCGCCCAATCCGGCGGGCACCTCGCCCGGCTGGCTCCCCGCGAGCGGCTCGCAACCGCCGTTGTGGTGCTCGGGCTCGTCCTGCTCGGGCTTTCACTCGTCGCGACGCATCCGACAGGCCGCCAGCCGCAATGGGCCGCCACGACCATCTGGCTGGGTGGCTGCGTCGCGGCTGCAGCGGTGTTGATGATCGCGCAACTTCGGCTGGCGCGTGCCGTCGCGCTCGGGTTGGCGGCCGGGCTCCTCTTCGCGACCGGCGACATCTCGGCGAAGCTCGTCGTGGACGGCGGGAAGTGGTTGATCGTTGTTCCCTTGCTCATCGCGGCCTACGCGCTCGGCTCGATCGAGCTGCAAGCCGCGTTCCAGCACGGCGACGCGCTGACTGCAGCCGGCATGGCAACCCTGACGACCAACGCGATACCGATCGCAGCAGGCGTCGTCCTCTTTCGCGAGGGCGTCCCGCACGGCGGGCAGGGCGCCCTGCAGGTGGCGGCGTTCACGACGTTGGTGGCCGGTGCCACGCTGCTCAACGACCCGCGCGCCACGGCGGCATCCGCGGCGGCCAGTCCTCCGTCACCCGGCAAGCGGTAGCCAAGCGCCTGGTCGAAAAGCCAACCACGTGCAAGCTGCCGCCGAAACACGGGCGCGCCGCCGCCCCGGAATGGGACGGACGGCTGCAATCGATCCGGGCTTGAACCCGGCGAGCGCAACGATGGTGCGATCTGCCGACAAACGAGGGTAACGCGTCCGAGCCGACGCCACCGCTTCGGGGCTACCAATGCCCGCGATGAACGACCTCGTTGAAAGGTCGTCGGCGCGGTTGGCGCATCGGAAACAACGGCTGTCCGGTCGGATAGCCGAGCGGGATGAGATGCGCGCAGAAGTGGTCCTCGGGGTGACCCAGGATCCTTCGAGCAAGTTCCTGGTCTGCAACGGCGGCATGACCGCTGCCGATCCCGAGGTCCGCGGCCGCGATCATGATGCTGACCGTTGCCTGGCCGAGGTCGAAGTACTCGAGCTCGCGCTGCTCCGCGAGGATCGGCGCGACCAGGGCGATGGTCGCCGCGGAGCGGGCGACGTGAGCGGCACCTACGAACACCGTCGCGAGCTCGACCAGGTCGTCACGATCGGTCACGACAACGAAATCCCACGGCTGCCAGTTGCGCGCCGAGGGAGCGCGCCTGCCTGCATCGAGGATCCGCACCAGATGGTCCTCCTCGATCGGACGGTCAGAGAACTCGCGCACATCGCGTCGCGACCTGATCGCCTTCCACGTCTCCACGCGGGTATCTTCCGTGTCTGGGGCCCGGATGTAAAGCCTCGTCCCTGATACGAATGCTCAGACCCCGTCGAGGCTCTCGGCTTGCCTGCCAGCCGAAACCCTTGCTCGTTCGGCGTCCCCGGAGGCGCGCCAGACGCTGACCCAGGCCGATACGGGGCGGGCAACGTGCGCTTTCTCGACCGCGCTGAGGCCAGTCAGGGCGCTCGAACCGCACGTGCGCTCGCGTGGCTCGTCGCGGGCGCGCGACGGCCCGCGATCGTGCTTGAGCCGCCGGACCGGTCGCGAACCGCGTTCGGTCAGCGGTCCTTTGTCGTGAGGTTCGGATCCGCCGTGGTCAGCCGCGACCGGCAAGTAGTCTCGTTGGGATGGGACCCCCGCGAATGATCACCGACGAGGCGGAACTCCGGGCGATTCTCGGCGCGCCGAGTGCTGTCGTCGTGTCGAAGGTCGCGGATCATCTCAACGATCTCACCCGTCAGTTCATCGAGCGTTCGCCGTTTGTATGTGTCGCGACGAAGCTCCCGGGCGGGGGCATCGACGTCTCGCCGCGCGGCGACCCACCCGGGTTCGTGCGGGTCATAGACGAACGCACCCTTCTCCTCCCAGATCGTCCGGGCAATCGAATGGCCGACACCCTGACGAACCTCATCGCCGAGTCGTCGATCGGCCTGCTTTTTCTGATCCCCGGCGTTGGCGACTCGTTCAGAGTCAACGGCCAGGGCGCGATCACAGACGACGGGGACCTCCTCGCGGCGAGCGAGCTCGAAGGATCGGTCCCCCGACTCGGAATCGTCGTCTCGATCGACGAGGCCTACACCCAGTGCTCCAAGGCGCTCATCCGCTCGGATCTCTGGAATCCCGAACACCACATCGAGCGCTCTGACCTACCGACCTCCGGAGAGATCCTCCGCTCGCTGAACGACCCCGCTTTCGACGCGGTTGGGTACGACAGAGAACGTGCCGACCGCTACGCGCGTCGCGAGGGCCTTTACTAGCTGCGCTTGGTAGCTGGGATGTTCAGGGTTTGGTCGTTTGTTCTTGGTTCAGGCGGCGAGGGCGGCGTCTTGGATGCGTGTGTTGAG
>Ga0302325_10032585_pt1 | contig 10696 bp, 11 predicted proteins | sample Palsa_T0_2_FD_201948 | JGI IMG/M metagenome (GOLD analysis project Ga0302325, IMG submission 201948) | Peat permafrost microbial communities from Stordalen Mire near Abisko, Sweden - Palsa_T0_2 | ecosystem: Environmental > Terrestrial > Soil > Palsa > Peat permafrost | place: Sweden: Abisko...
GCAGCGCTTCGGTGACGGCGGCTCGGAACATCACTTCGGTTTTACCGGAGCCGGTCGGTGCCTTGAGGAGAAATTCGAATTCGCCCTCGGCGAGTTTTTGCGTGATCGCGGCGAGCGCCGTTTTCTGATCGTCGGTCAGCTTGAATTTTTCGCCCGGTTGGATCAGATCGTGGGCGAGCGCGACGGCGTTGGTGTTGGCATCGATGCGCTTCCAGAGCGCCTTCGTGGGGTCTACGAGCTTGTTTGGGATACGAGTGCTTCCTGTTCTGCCGGTGCGTCGCTGTGGACGCCTCCTTCGGCGCTTGCGAGATCGGCATGTGCGGCCTCGGGGTCCGCGAGTGCGGGCCCGGTGGCGATCGCCGCCCCGATGTCCAGCCTGAGTTCGAGGGGTTCTGCCTCTAGATCGACCGGCGGCAACTCCTCTAGGGAGCGCAATCCGAACGATTCGAGAAAATCTGGTGTCGTGCGATATTCGAGCGGGCGGCCCGGTACTTCGCGTCGCCCGGACTCAGCGATGAAGCGCCGATCGGACAGCGTGCTGACGACGCTGTCGACGTTGACGCCGCGTACCGCTTCGATTTCTGCTTTCGTGACCGGCTGCAGGTAGGCGACGATCGCGAGCGTCTCCATCGCAGCGGGCGAAAGGGTGGTGCGCGCAGGCATCAAGTACGCCTCAACGGCCTGGCGTGCGGCGGGCGAGGTGGCGAAGCGATACCCGCCGGCCACCTCGCGCAGCACGATCCCGCGCTCGGCGTACTCCTCGCCGATCTTCGCCAGCGTCTCGGCGACCTCGACATGCGACGCATCAGTCAGCTTGACGAGCGCGGAGATCGAGAGCGATTCCCCGGCTACGAAGAGCAGCGCTTCGAGGGCGCATTGCAGCCGGTTGGTCTCTAGGAGCTCAGTTTGCATATGTTTCCAGGGGTTGGAACGGCAGCAGCCGCAGAGGGTCTTCGGGGGCATCCTGCGCGTATCCGAGGCGCCGCTGGCGGATCAATTCGAGGATCGCGAGGAACGTTGCGATGATCGCTCCCCGGTCCAGATCCCGGCAGATGATGCGGAATTCGACGGAACCGACCTCTCGCACTACCCGCGTCACGTAGTCCATCTGGCGAGCGATCGAGAAACGCTCGCGGGTGATCGACCGTTTCTCCGGCCGGGCCGAACGAATCGCGGCCAAGAGGGCGTTCGCGAGCTTCTCGGGGGCGATCCGGTAGCGCTGCACAAGGTCGGTCGTGGCGTCGCCCGCTTCGCGGAAGAAATACGATTCGGCCAAGTCCCGCCGGACGCGCAGTTCGTCCGCGACCCCTTTGTAGCGCGAATATGCGATCAAGCGACGGCGCAGCCGCTCCTCGACTTCCTCAGCCGTTTCCTCGCCTTCAGCCAGGAACTCGGACGGGATGGCCGGCAGGAGCGACTTCGACTTCAGGAAGACGAGCGTCGCCGCGATGACGAGGTATTCCGCCGCGATTTCGACATCGAGTGCGTCCATAACCGCAAGGTAGTCGAAAAATTGCTGCGCCACGAGGGCGAGCGGAACGGTCGCGATATCGAGCTGACGCTCGCGAACGAGGTGCAGCAGCAGGTCGAGGGGACCGTCGAAGACATCGATGCTGACGCGCAGCGACCGGGCGCCCGGCTCGCCGTCGCCACCGGGGGCCGCTAGCGGTTCGCCGATTCTCGTACCGCCTGCTCGGGAATGGTTTGGTAAGAGACGTCTTCCAAAAAGGCGGGATCCATCTTGGCAAGTTCTTCGAGGCCGAGATCGATCAGCCGCTTCTCGTTGACGTACTTGAGGGCTTTCTTCGCGGCCTTGATCTCGAACCAGGCTGCCTCGTCGACCTCGTGGTCGTGGTTGTCGGTGTCGCCCGAAAGATAGCGCATGAGGAAGAAATGGACCGACTTCTTGTGCTTCGTGCCGTTCAAATAGAACCAGTACGAGATCTCGGAAAGCTTGGCCAGACTCTCGGCCCAACAGCCGGTTTCTTCACGGACTTCGCGGAGTGCGGCCATTTCGTGGGTTTCGCGGGCCTCGACGTGGCCTTTGGGCAGCGACCAAACGCGCGGCATCCCCCGCCCGATCAAGAGCGCGTCGATCGACGCGCCGTTTCGGCGGAGAACGAGACCACCTGCCGAGACCTCATACTTGATCCGCATCTGCCGCTTTCTTTGAAATCGGGGCGGCGTGCCCCCCGATGGCCCCCGGCCCCGCACTCGGGCCCAAGGCTTTGGTGAAATCGGGGCGGACCCCAGTGCCGGGCTGCCGGGCCGAATTCTTGCGCCCACTTGGCGTCTCACTAATGATACCAACCCGGCCCAAGAAGAAACAGCCTCGAGTCCAGCAAAAGGGTCGTCCTTCTTCTCGCTGTACCCTTGTTTCCTATGCTGAGGGAGGTAACCAGCGCAAGTCGGGGGAGCGGGCAGCGCGGGTTTCGTCGATGCGGCCGACGATCGTTGTGAGCGGGGCGTCGAGGACCGTCGCGGGGTCCGTCTTGGCACGCTCGACGATGCCGCGCAGCGCGGCGATGAACGCGTCGAGCGTCGCCTTCGATTCGGTCTCGGTCGGTTCGATCATCAAACACTCGGGAACGAGCAATGGAAAGTACATGGTCGGTGCGTGGAAACCGTGATCGAGCAGGGCTTTGGCGATATCGAGGGCGCGCACGCCCGTTTCGCGTTTGAGTTCTTGCGCCGATGCGACGAATTCGTGACGGCAAATCTCGTCGTACGGTGTTTCCAGAAATTCGGCGACCTTCACGCGCACGTAGTTCGCGTTGAGCACGGCCAGCTGCGAAACTTTCGTGAGCCCGTCGCCGCCGTTCGCGCGGATGTAGGTGAGCGCGCGCACGGCATGGGCGAAGTTCGACCAGAAACTGCGCATCGGACCGATCGATTCCGGGCGGTCGAAATCGAGAGCGAGCGTGTCACCGTTTTTTTGGACGACCGGCGTCGGGAGAAACTCCACGAGATGAGCGGCGACCCCGACCGGACCGTGCCCGGCTCCGCCGCCGCCGTGTGGAATGCTAAAGGTCTTGTGCGTATTGAGATGCATGAGATCGAAGCCCATGTCGCCCGGCCGCGCGTTGCCCATCAGGGCGTTCGCATTCGCTCCGTCGTAATACATGAGGCCGCCGGCCGCGTGCACGGCCTCGGCGATCTCCTTGATGTGGTCTTCGAAGAGCCCAAGCGTGTTCGGGTTCGTCATCATACACACGGCGGTATCGCTACCGAGAGCCGCCTTCAGGGCCCGGACGCCGACGCGGCCGCGCTCGTCGCTGCGCAGCGAAACGACCTTGTAGCCAACCATCGCGGCCGAAGCCGGATTCGTCCCGTGCGCCGTGTCGGGAACGATGACGGTCGTGCGCGTCGAACCTTCGCCCTTCTTCGCGAAGTAGGCCTTCGCGATCAAGAGAGCCGCGAGTTCGGCGTGTGCGCCGGCAGCCGGGTTAAGCGAGAACTGCGCCATTCCGAAGATCGCGCTCAGATACCGCTCGAGATCGTACATGACCCCGAGCGCACCTTGCGCGGTATCGTCGGGCGCGAAGGGGTGGAGGTCGCGGAAACCCGGCAGGTTCGCCATCGCATCATTGATACGCGGGTTGTACTTCATCGTACACGAGCCGAGCGGATAGAAGCCCGCATCGATCGAGAAGTTTCGCTGCGAGAGCCGCGTGAAGTGACGCACGACTTCGAGTTCGCTGTTGTCGGGTAGCGGCAACTCGTCGCGCAGGGCGCTTGCGGGCAAGAAGTCGTCGAGCGGCCGCGCCTCGCCGAAATACGTGTTCGCACGGCCCGCGTGGCCCAGATCGAAAATCAGCGGCTCGCTCGCACCGGGTTCGAAACGATTGCGAATGAGATCGGGCGCGACGGCGACGGACGCCGCGGTATCAAGCGCGGACAAGGGTGTGCTCCTTCGCAATTTCGCAAAGCGCGCCGGCGAGCGCGTCGATCTGGGCGTCCGTTGTGAGCTCGGTTGCGGCCATCAGGATCGTGTCTTTGAGCTCGGGATACCAACGCCCGAGATCCACCCCGCCGAGAATTTTGCGTTCGCGCAGCGCTTCGAGCACCACCGTCGCACTCGTACCCTCCGGGACGCGAATCGCGACTTCGTTGAAGGTCGCGCTCGTGAAGCGTCGCGTGAAGCCCGCGACGCCGCTCACCTTTTCGGCCAGCGTCCGGACGCGTTCGACGTTGAGCGTCGCGCACTGCCGCAACCCGGTCGCTCCGACCGCGGCGAGGTAGACGGTCGCGCACAGCGCGCAGTGCGCTTGATTGGTACAGATGTTCGAGGTGGCTTTTTCGCGCCGGATGTGCTGTTCGCGTGCCTGCAGCGTCAGCGTGTACGCCGGTTTGCCGCGCACATCAAGACTCTTCCCCGCGAGTCGCCCGGGAATCCGGCGCATGTGTTCCTTCGTCGCCGCGATGAAGCCGACGTAGGGGCCGCCGTATGCGACCGGCACGCCGAAACTCTGCGCTTCACCGACGGCAATCTGCGCGCCCCACGATGCGGGCGTGCGCAGTACTCCAAGCGACATGGCTTCGGCAACCACGCCGATGAGGACCGTACCGGCGGCTTCGATCGCGCGCCGCGCGGCATCCGGCGGGACGTCGATCGCGCCGAAGAAGTTCGGCGACTGCACGGCGACGGCGGCGAAACGCTTCTCCGCCAGTCGCTGTGCGAGCGCCGAGAAGTCGGTCGCGCCGTTTCCCGGCGAATACGGCAATTCTTCGATGGTCACGTCCATGCCGCGCATGTAGGTCTTCAGCACCGCGCGATAGTTGGGGTGCACTGCCTCCGAAATGAGGATCGCCCGGCGACCGGTCGCGTTCAGCGCCATGATCGCACCTTCCGCGAGTGCGGTAGCACCATCGTAAACGGAGGCGTTTGCGATGTCGAGTCCCGTGAGCAAACACATGTAGGTCTGCCACTCGTAAATGGCCTGAAGATACCCTTGCGAGACCTCGGCCTGGTAGGGCGTGTATGCCGTCAAGAACTCGCCGCGCATCACGATCGCGGGAACGACCGGCGGGATATAGTGCCGGTACGAACCCGCTCCGAGAAACGAGATGTCCTCGAGCGCCTGGTTCCGCTCCGAATACGCGGTCATGACGCGCAACAACTCGAGTTCGGGCAAGCCTGGTGGAACCGCGAGCGGCTCCCCCAGTGCGAGGGCGTCCGGCACGCGGACGAGTTCCTCGAGCGAAGCGACGCCCACGGCATCGAGCATTTCCGAGATATCAGATTGGGTATGCGGGGTGTACATGTGGATCCTTAACGTTCTTCGTTCGCAGGCTAACTTTCGGCAATGAGCTTTTCGTAATCGCTCGCGCTCAGCAATCCCGGGGGGGCGCCGCTCGGAAGCTTTACCTTGTACATCCAGCCTTCGCCGAATGCGTCGCGGTTGACGGCCGACGGATCGGTCTCGAGCAGCGGGTTGATCTCGACCACTTCGCCCGCAACCGGATTGAAGAGTTCGGAAACGGCTTTCACCGATTCGACGACGCCGATCGATGCGTGCTCGGCGACCGTGGCTCCGAGGCGCGGAAGTTCGACGTAGACGATATCTCCAAGCGAATTCTGCGCGTAGTCGGTGATCCCGATCGTGGCGACGTCGCCCTCGATCTTGGCCCACTCGTGGTCCTTGGTATAGAGAAGATCTGCGGGATTGGCCACGGGATTAGCCGTCCTTTCGTGCGTCGCCGCGACGGTAGAAGGGGAGCGCGACAACGGTCGCATCGTGCAGAGTTCCGCGGACCTCGATGGCGAGCTTCGTGCCGGGCTCGGCCGCGCTCTTCTTGACGTACACGGTCGCGATGTTGGTGTTTCCGAGCGACGGCGCGATCGAAGCGCTCTTCACCTCACCGACGCGCTCGCCGTTTGCAAACACGGGATATCCGGCGCGCGCCGGCACGCGGCCCGAAAGCGCGACGCCCGCGATACGATCGTAATCGTCGGCATCGCGTTGCGCGACGAGGGCGGCCTTACCGATAAAATCCGGCTTGCGAAACTTCACGGCCCACCTCTGCCCGGCGGCCAGCGGTGAAATGTCTTCTTCCAACTCGTGGCCGTAGAGCGGCATGCCGGCTTCCAGGCGCAAGATATCGCGCGCGCCGAGGCCCGCGGGCTCGAGACCGTGCGCGGCGCCGCACTCGAGCAGGCGGCGCCACAGCCGCGTCGCATCCTCACCCTCGACGAACAACTCGAAGCCGTCCTCCCCGGTGTAGCCGGTGCGCGCGATGACGGCCGGTGCGCCGTCGACCGAACCCTCCGCGCAGAAATAGTACTTCATCGCGGCGATATCGACGTCGCAGAGCGGCGCTAGAATCTCGAGAGCACGCGGACCCTGCACGGCAATGAGCGCACGCGAACCGTGATGACTCTGCAAATGCACGCCCGCACGTCCTACGGCTTGCGCCTGCAGGTACGGCCACATCTTCTCAGCGTTGCCCGCGTTGACGACCAGCAGCCAGCGGTCGGGCAAACGATAGAACAGCACGTCGTCGTGCGCCCCGCCCGCTTCGTTCGTGAAAATGTTGTAGCGGGCTTGCAGCGGCGCCATCGTCCCGACTTCGTTGACCGTCAACTCGTCGGCCCATGCGGCCACGCCGTCGCCGCGCAGCTCGTATTGCGCCATATGCGAGAGATCGAACAGGCCCGCGCGCCGGCGCACCGCATCGTGTTCCTTGAGCACGCTTCCATACTGTACGGGCATTTCGAAACCGCCGAACGGCACGATGCGAGCCCCGTGCGCGACGTGTTCGTCGAAGAGCGCGGTTTTTCGCAAGACGCCCGTATCGTCGCTCATAACCGCACGTGTCCCGCGTCGTCGCGTTCCTTCGGTCGCGCGCGAAATTCTTCGAGCGGCTCGTTCATGAAGTTCGCGGAGGCGTGTGCGATCAATTTACCTTCTTCACCAGTGACGTCGATGACGCCGTAAACGATCCGTTTTCCGGCTTTGAGCACGCGCGCGTGCGCGATCAAGTCGTATGGACCTCGCGCCGGGCGCAGAAAGTTGCAGGTGAGCGAGGCGGTCGAGGTCGGTTGCTCGCGGCCGTAGATCGTGGCGAGCGCCACCCAAAAGACCGAATCGCACAGGCTCATGATCGCGCCGCCGTGCACGTTGCCCGCGCCGTTCATCACGGCTTCGCGAAACGGCATCCGCATCGTGGCCTCGCCCTTGCCGACATCTTCGAGATGCAGATCGAGCGTCGCGTTGAAATAGCGGCGCTGCGTCTCGAACATCGCGAGCGCCGACTCGCGGTCGAGTTTCACTCCGCCCCTCAAAATACGTCTCCGTCCTTGGCGAGTTCGCGCCGCAGGTAGAGCGGAAGACTGAAGATGCGCGCGTGCGTCTCTGCGTCGTAAAAATAGTTCTCGCCCCGCAGACCATCCACGTAGGCGTCGATGACCGCCGGTTCGAGTGCGGCGACGTCGATCGAATCGCTGCAAGCCAGAAACGCCCAATCGTTGTCGAAGGCGGGAACGTGCGAATAGAACGTTCGGACGTGCCGATAGTAACGGCGGAGCGTCCGCGCCATCTTCGCGTGCAGCGCCATGTTGTGAAACCCGGCCGTCGATGCTTGCAGGACGTAGACGCCGCCCGGCGCGAGACGCCGCTTGATATCGGAGAACGCGGAGTCGCAGAACAGCGGGTTCGAGGGCGAATCTTCCAGCGGCTCCGTGAGATCGGAAACGATGGCAGCGTAGGTACCCTCGTCGTCGCGCAAAAAAGCGAGCGCGTCGCCGACGATCACACGCGCGCGCGGATCCTCGAACGCGCCGGCCGCCCATTCCGGAAGATAGCGCTTCGAGAGTTCCACGACGTCGCCGTCGATATCGACCATCGTGCAGCGGGACACGTCGGAGCGGCGCAACACCTCGCGCAAGGTCGCGCCCTCACCGCCGCCGAGAATGAGAATTTCGCCACGATCCCCGAGGCCGGCGAGCGCGGGATGAACGAGGCTTTCGTGATAGATCTTCTCGTCGGCTTGGGAACTTTGCGTATCGCCGTCGAGCACGAGCATCTTCCCAAACGCAGACGTGCGAATCACGGCCACGTGTTGGAAGGCGGTCCGGCCCGCGAAATACGTTTCCTCGATGGCGTGATGATGTTGCTCCGTCGGAGCGAATTCTTCGACGTACCATTGCCAGTGCGCGGTTTTCGGCATGCTCGCCTAGCGCAGCGTTACTTGATCACGAGCAGGTCGGAGCCGGACGGCGGCGCGATCATGTTATTCTGCACGAACACGGGCGGCGGCGACGGAGTCGGACTCGGGCTCGCCGTCGGTGTCGGTTGCCCGGCCACCGGGGTCGGCGAAGCGGTCGGTGTGGGAGAAGCGGTCGGGATCGCGGTCGGGGCGGGCGTCGAGCCGAGCGTCGTATCGAACGGTAGCGCAACGAGCGAAGCGTTGTATCCGCTCGGACACGAAACGCCGCTAGCGGTGCCGAGCGCGACGAGGTATGTCGCGGTCGAGGAACCCGGGATGTAGTTCGGCGCGAAGGCGACGGAGTAGATCTTGGTCATCTTCGTCGTCGTGCCGGTACAGGTCGTGTAGGGAATGGCGTTCGCGATCGGTGAGAGCGGGCTTGGGTCGAACGGCGTTACCGTACTGAGCGTCGTCCCGTTGACCGAGGTGACGACGACGATCCCGTCGTCGGTTCCAACGAGCGCATACAGGCCGTTCACCGAAATGACGATCGAATGGATGGCGGCCGGAAGCGTCAACGTCGAAAGCGGCGTGATCGCCGTCGGCAGGCCGCTGACGAGCGTGATCACGCTGTTTCCGCCGGCCGAGGTACCGGCAACGAGCGCGCGCGTTCCGTCTGCCGGATCGAAAGCAATGTTCCCATTGCCGCGCATCGGAGTGCCCGTGCCGAGGTTCGTGTTCTGCGCCTGCAGGTTGAACTGGTAGCCGATGCCGGATTGGGTGACTGCGAACGACAGCAGATCCTGTTGACCGCGGACGAGCACGGCGGTTCCTGAGGACGTGGTCGCCGAAGCGACCCGGATGATCGATTGCGGGAACGGAAGCGGCGATGGGAACGTGTACGTGGGTTCGCTATAGAGGACGCTTTGGCCGTACTGCGGCGGCGCGTTTTCGAGTGAGGTGACTGCGACGACCGCCGGTGGCGAGGCGGCGGGCCCGACGAGGAGCGCCACGCCGGCGGCGCCGCCATTGATCGTCGTCACCGAAGTAATGTCGGGGATGACCGGTTGCGGCGACACGGGGGCCGCCGTGGCGCCGGCACTCGGCGTGGCCGTCGGCGGCTGCATGCTGGCATCGTACGGCGTGCCCGCCGGAACGAGGGTGCCCGCGGTCGCGCCGAAAACGTCTTGCACGAGCGAGTAGGCCCCAAGAGAGTTTTGGAGGATGGCGATGCCGTCGTCCACCCCGTCGGCGCCGGCCGCGCTGATGACGAATTCACCGACGGAACTGCTGAACCGTACGGGTGCCGCCGTCGCGGTCGCGCCGACGCCGGTGCACAGAAAGAAGTTGTTCCCCTCGTAGTGCGTTACCTGAATAGCATCCAGGCCGTTGCCGTTGCCGCCATCAGGTTCGAAGGCAATGCCGATTGACGTGATGCACGGAGGAGAACTCGGCGACGTGGAAACGACCGACGTCGGCGTCGCACTGGGCGTGACGGTCGGCGTCGTGTTCGAGTGACCGCAGGCGGCAAAGGCCAATGCGGCGGTCGCGAATCCCAAGCCGAAAATTCGCGATCGCGTCAGTTTGAGTCGTGCCAACTGGGTCCCCCTGGAGAACAAGCCGCACTGCGGCTCTAGTTTATGGAATTAGGCGGAACGTTTCGCCACGGATCGCCCGGCATGCTCGTGGACGACGTGGGTGTACTGTCCGTTGGTCGACGCGATGCCGCGCTTTACCTCGGTCGTGAGCATGGAGGTTGCTCCCAGCTTCTTGGCCGCGAACTCGCAGGCGCGCCACGGGTCGGTGTGGTCGCCGCACGTGTAGAAGTCGACCGCCGCGTAGCCGGACTCAGGCCACGTATGGATCGAGAGGTGCGATTCGGCGATCACGACGACCCCGGAAACCCCCTGTGGCTGGAACCGATGAAAGGCGACCTTCAAAATCTCTGCATTAGCTTCAAGTGCCGCATGCTCCATAACGGTCCGGACGCCGTCTACGTCGGTCAAAAGCTCGGGGTTGCATCCCGAGAGCTCACAAATGATGTGGGTGCCGCGTGCTTCCAATTGGGTTTCTCCTTAAGGAAAGCCGCAAGCGGCCTCCTCGGTTTTCTGGTTGGGAAATCCCACCTCCAGGCTGCGTCGGCTGGCGCGTGCAGTGCACTTGCGTCCCCGACCTATCGGCCAGATCTTGCCGGCGTTACCGTCCCGTGAGCCCGAAAGCTTCGGTGCCGGGTAGCGCGGACGTCCGACCGCGATGGCACGTTGGGCGTGCCGCCCCCTCTGCCGCTTCTACGGCGTCAACCCCAGGGTTTCTTAATGTCGCCTTAAACGCCACGAAGAGCCGCCCCAAGGTCCGACGGACATGATACCCCCCCACCCCCCCCTTGTAAAGGAGTTTATGTGAGCTTTGTGTTCCGGATGGGTGCCGGGCCCGAAACCCCAGTCGCCGGGGCCGACCTTAGATTGTCAAGGAAATCGTTGACTATCCTCGTCGTGCGGGGTATCTTTAGGGGTATATGGCAACTGAGCTGCGTACCGTCACGCCCGAG
>Ga0302325_10032588_pt1 | contig 10695 bp, 18 predicted proteins | sample Palsa_T0_2_FD_201948 | JGI IMG/M metagenome (GOLD analysis project Ga0302325, IMG submission 201948) | Peat permafrost microbial communities from Stordalen Mire near Abisko, Sweden - Palsa_T0_2 | ecosystem: Environmental > Terrestrial > Soil > Palsa > Peat permafrost | place: Sweden: Abisko...
TGACCATCCGAGTCCGGCCGAGCAGATGAAGCGGCTGGAGGAGATATATGAAGTCGAGGCCGAGGTCGAGGCTGAGATGAAGCACATCACGACCGACCCCGGTATCGTCGCCGCACTGAGCAAGAACGAGGACGATACCGAATCTAAGCCGCACCGCCGCAGGAAGCGTACCGTCACGAGGAAACACAAGGCCGATGAGTGACCTGGTAGGACCCTCAGGCCTGAACTACGGCAAGATCATCGATATCGAGAAGTGCGAGGATGAGGAGTACGACTCTGCTGTGTTCGACTCCTTTATCGTGCACGTGAAGAAACCGGGGGAAGTAAAATGATTCAGCACCAGGTTCGTGATCAGGCCGGGCGCAAGGTCAGGGAAGGCGACCTGGTCAGTACCCGCCGGGGCAAGACCGGTGTCTTTATCAAGGTCGTGCACGGGGTCGAGTACAGCGGTGACGCTAAGATCCTGGTTGAAGTGGCCGGGTACGAGTTCAACGAGGAGATCGAGGTCAGTGCCATTGCGTGGGGCCTGGAGGTTATCACGCTCTGCGGCGTCTCCTGCTGCCGTGAACCAGACAGGCACTCTACCCGCGACCACGGAGCGGAACTCCGGATCGGGGCTTGACACCAGTAGGATCTGTGGTAATGTTGAAAACAGGAACCCAGCCCGACAGGCACAAAACCTCCGGGCTGGGGATCTGCCAACTAAATAGCACGTCTGACCACTGTCAGCCTGGGGTCCTGGTGTCGTAATTATGCCAGGTTTATAGGAGAAGATGGTCCGGGAGGTTGAGCACAATACGTGAGCTTGTCTCACGCAAATGGCGGGCTGACCAAGTGGGAGTGCAACTTTACAACTGAATAGGGGCTGGCTGCGGTACCCCGGCATTTATTGCGTAAGGGGGCTAAGGTGTAGAAGGCCAGCAGCGACGGGAGCGGCAATCCGGCGCAATAACAACTCAATAGCGTGTGAATTAGCTTTTACACGGGGGTGAAACAGTCTCGATTCTGTAGCTGTCCTCATGAGAAGCGAGCCGGGGACAGTGGGCTAACCTCGTTAACAATGGCCGACACCAAATAGTTGCCGTTAATAGCAACGATTTCGCGCTGGTAGCGTGAACATCGCGTCAGCCTCGTGTCCGGGCTGACTATGCGGTGTCGCAGGACACACGCAGTAAGCGTTGCCGATGGGGCGTAGTCAGGCCATCGGGAGTCAAGTGAGAGCCCACTCCAGCGGACTTTGTAAACGCGAATAGGGATACGCTCGTAGAATGCATGATGAAGTCACGGAAGACGCGGGGGCAGTACCCGCCACCTCCACTATCCCCGGCGCGGAAGCGCGCCCGACGCCGGGGGGCCTTTACTAGAGTTTCCCGTCAGGGTAGGCATGGAACTGATCAGCCACCTGGGAACTTGCAACGTTAACCGAAGCCCTGACACCAACGCCCCGGTGTCGCCTCTGCCCAGCATGCGCCCGGGGCTTCTCGTTCCTGGACGGGACGTCCTAGGTCCCGCCGCCGCGAGACACTCATCGGAGAAAGTTACCCGTGGCAGGAGTGCGATTACCGTACAAGGCGCACTCTCCCGTCCAGGATCGGTTTAACAATTAAATAGATGTGTCAGCCACATACTAGGGTGTATTGTAGACGTAGCGGTATAGAGGAGTTCGGTTGTCCTCGTCTGTCTCATAAGCAGAAGATCGCGTGTTCGAATCACGCTACCGCCACTAGGTGCCAGGTGGCCAAATTGAAAGGCAAGCCGAATACGGTGAAATCTGCGGGTATCGAGGCCCGTCCTGGCACCATGATATTATGGGAGACATGCAGTCCCCTGCAGTTGGAGTGGTACGACTTAAGGTGGTGGTCAGGGGATTATGGTGCTAGCATATTGGTGGAAGCAAATCCCTAATTTACTTCGGCGATAGACTTAGCCCGCTCCTCCTTTCCTGGTATACCGGCTTCGCCCCGGCATGGGCACCTATAGAAAGTGCCGAAGTCATCGTAATCGGTTCAGCCCTGGAGCATATCCCGCCCGGCTGGACCGGCCATATCATGGGCACCGGCCGCATACGAGCAGACTCTGTCCTTCACCTTGAGCATGCCAAGATCCACGCTCTGCGCGGCCCGCTCTCAGCCAAGGGAGTTCCGGGGACCTTCGCTCTCGGCGATGCCGGGTTGCTGGCTGACGAGATGGTTTCAGTCGAGACCCGTGATATCGAGCTGGGCGTCGTCCCGCACTGGTCGGACACTGACCTGTGGAACTGGCAGTGGCTTCAGAAACTTCATCCTGTCCTGATCTCCCCCTGGGATGACCCTCGTGATGTTATCCGCACAATAGGCCGGTGCAAGAAAATCGTCACGTCCTCTCTCCACGGCGCTATCATAGCCGACGCCTTCGGCATTCCCCGCAGGATCGAGCAGGCCCGGCGTCTTAAGGACGATCCGCGTGAGGGGAACTTCTTCAAATTCAGGGACTATAACGAGTCAGTCGGTGTCGAGACTGAATTCGGCCTGGTCCAGGAACCTAATGCCGGTGTCGTGTCAGACCGCAAGGCGGAATTGTACGACGCTTTCAATGAACTGGGGGAGCAACTGTGCTGAACCGTCATCACCACGAGAAAATATCCCTGCTCGTGCCATTCCGTGCGGACGTGCCAGAGCGCTGGCGCAACTGGGCCTGGCTGAGGCAGTACTGGGAGAATGAGCTGCCTGAGGCTGAGGTCATCATGGGCCGGGACGATGCCACGCCATTCTGCAAGACGCATGCCGTGAATGACGCGTTCGAGATGTCCAGGGGTGACATCCTGGTCATCCTTGATGCCGACTGCTATATCTCGGGTAAGTCTATTCTTGAGTCCGCTCGCAAGATCCGTGAAGCCAGGTACGAGCTGCGCAAGACATGGTTCATCCCGTATCGCAGGTTTTACCGGCTGACCGAATCGGCTTCAGTCGAATTGCTGGGGTCTGACCCCGCCGACCCGGTACGCTTCAGTGATCCTCCTCAGCCGGATCAGTTCGAGGGCCAGCCAGCCAGCGCGTCCTTCGGGCACTGGTTCGGCGCGCTCATCCAGGTCATGCCGAGGCAGGCTTTTGATGATGTCGACGGAATGGATGAGCGGTTCTGCGTTGATGAGGAGACCCAGATCCTCACCAGAAGCGGCTGGAAGTCACGGACGGAGCTGCGCGAAGGCGAACAGGTGCTCACACTGGATCACGAGATGGGACTCAGTGAGTGGCAGCCTGTGCTGGCCGTGAATTCGTTCGGCGGCGAGCACGAGATGATCTCCATCGAGAGCAAGACGCACTCCTCCCTGACCACCCTGAATCACCGCTGGCCGGTCGTACACCGCCCGGACTACCGGCCCGGTACAGGCTGGGGGTCGAGGAAGGCACAGCGTACCTGGACGACCACCGGGGACATCAAGGACAGCGACAATGTTCCCACGGCTGCGCCATGCAGTGACCTTCCGGTGGAAGCCAAGTACACTGATGCCCTGGTAGAGGCTGTCGCGTGGTGCTGGACCGAAGGCAGCATCACAAGGCTGCGTGGCAACCGGCCCGGCCGGGGGGTGACTATCTCCCAGTCCTTCGTCGTCAATCCGGCTAACTGCGACCGGATACGCGCCTGCCTGGCTAGTGCGTTCGGGCCGTCGTCGGCCTTCCCGCGCCGGGGGAAGTCAATTGTACCTGACATCCCGCGCTGGTACGAGCGCGAAGACCGGCGTAATGTGCTGTTCGTGTTCAACGCCGAGGCCGGGGAGATCCTTCAGCACCAGGCTCCGGGAAGGGTACCCACTCATGAGTTCCTGCTGGCGCTCACCAGGGCGCAGCTTGAGGTGTTCATCAGCGCCTCCATCCTGGCGGACGGCAGTGAGCGCACAGGCGGCGAGTACGAGATCAGCCTGGCCCAGAAGAACCCGGCTGCGGCCGAGGCCTTCCAGTTCGCCTGCATCCTGGCCGGGCATGCTACCTCCATACGTACTGCCCCGGTCATGGAGCGCTACGGGTACGGCATGACCACCGTGCGCATCCGCCAGCAACGGGAATTCCGGCTGGTAAAGGGAACCCATCGCGCCCTCACGCTCACCGGAACCGTCTGGTGCCCGACGACACCCAATGGTACCTGGCTGGCCAGACGGAATGGCACTGTGTACTGGACAGGTAACTCAGGGTGGGGCGGCGAGGACATCTCCATGATGCATGCCGTGGACACGCTGTGGGGCAAGCACAGGCTCATTGACGGCCCGGTCTACCACATTGCCCACCCTGTGATCAAGGGCGACTGGATGGCCACCAGGCAGTGGGAAGGCCAGGTAAAGCCTGAGATGAATGACGCCCTGTCCGGGCGGTATGAATACGCGAACGGTGACAAGAAGCTGATGCGCCGCCTCATTGCCGGAGGTAGCGTGTACGAGGACTGACCTAGCCAGCCAGTTTGACGTACCAGCCGGGGAGGGTGTACTGTGGGGGCATGGGAAAGACACTAGGTGAGATGACTCCCGCAGAGCGCGCCGCCGCGATCAAGCGCGCGGCCGAGAAGTTTCAGGCCGAGCTGGATCGTGACGCCGAGGCTATCAGTACAATCCTCTCGGAGGAACCATGACTAAGATCGACTCAGCAGTCCGCAGGGCTGCGGCTGAGACCGCTGTGCTCGCCGGAGTCTTCGGCACGGGCGAGCGGGCTGACGAGATCATCGCCGCCGCATGCGCCCGGCACGAGCGCCTGGTTATCAAGCGAATCATCGACAAGCTCCAGCTCACAGCCCTTACAGACAGTCACGATGAGCTGTCGACCGCGACACTCGTCTGGTTCGCGACCGAGCTGGACAACGAGCTAGGCCCGTCTGATCAGGCACCCTACACGCCTCAGGACGGGGACGTACTCCAGCTAACGCTGACGGGAACCATCACCAGCTATGAGACTGCCGGTTTCGGCCGGAACGGGCAGGGTAGTGCTGTACTGTGGGAACTGCAGTCTGCCGAGGGGATTATCATCCCGCTGGCCGAGGAGGATTTCGAAACACTTGGCGTTATCAAGCTGGCATGATGACTAACCGCCTGCGCCCGGCCTCAGACGTCATCAACTACTGTTACAACTACTGCTTTGGCTGCGGTAATTTCCGTCCGCTGAATGATACTCTCTGGTGTAGCTCATGCGCAGTAAGACTGCTGGGACAAATGAAGGAGCGTCATAATGCACACGAGAATGCAGGTCATTTCTAAGCGTCAGGCTGCGCACAAGGTGCTGGACATGCAGCCGCAGAAGGCGGTTATCGTCCGGGAGGGCGTGTACTGTCATACCTACGAGCACAGGGACCGCCCGGCCCGGCTCATTTCTAACTCGACAGGAAAGCGAGTCGCATGACATACCGAGGTGAGCCGTTGTCGTTCGAGGAACGACTGGCCAACTACACCAGCCACCCTGCGGCCAAGAGGAACCAGCGACCGGACGGACTCAGCCCGAGGCAGTACAAGCGGCTGATCAAGAAAGACCGGCACGCGTGGGTCAAGAGCACTGAGGGATAATGGCACTATCCGACGACATAAAGGCAGTCCGGGATCTTCTGGCTGATGCACTGGCAGAAGCAGAAGAGGACACCGAGGAGTCGGAGGACATTACGATCTACGACTTCCTGGCGACTGCCGATGATTATCTTATCGCAGCGCTGGGGGAACTCAAGCCTCCGGCGTGAGATACTTAGGGGAGAAGGTGGTCCAGATGATGAGTACTGTGGAAGCACCGGCAATCGAGATGCTCGACCCGGACGATATCCCGGAGCTGACGTCGCATGACCGGTGTGATCGGCATGCTTCGGGTGTCGCGCAGGCGTACGTCCGCATCCTGATCAGGATCGTGGACGGTAGGCCGCATTACCTGGACCTGTGCTACCATTGCGTGAACCTGCTGGAGGCAGAGCTTATCATGTACCCGCACCGCCGGGACCAGCGCGAGGACCTGGCTGTAAAACCGTAAGGCACCTGGAGGGGCAATGAAAGATCCGCTGCAGAAGTATCTTCTGGACGCAATGGGAATGGTAAGGACGCTGGATCAGCTAGAACTGTCACAGCGGAAGTACGTCAAGGACGCGGCGTGCGGGAGCAAGAATCCCAGGCTGTTCGACACGGACAGGCACAAGGGGGAATCTGAGGCGCGGATGGCAGACCGGATCGTAAGAGCCAAGGCCGTCTGCAATACCTGCCCGGTAGTAGCAGAGTGCTTCGCGGACGCCCGTGCCAATCACTACGAGCACGGGATCTGGGGAGGACTGACTCCACTTGAGCGCGGCATAATCCCGCGTAAGCGCTCGGGCAGGAGGAACCGTGCGAAGGTCTGATTACATCTACGTGGCCCTGCTTGAGGTCTACGGAGTCAGGACACCCAAGGCGGCGTTCACGGTCAAGTACGAGATGGTGCGCTGGCTGAAGCAGCAGGAGCATCCGTACTTCTACCTGATATGGCGCATCCGGGATAACGACGTCGACGCCAGCATCGGAATCGCCCCGGTAAAACTGTCCGTGGAAGAGCTGCTGAAATAGTGCCTACACCCCTCGTACGCGCGAGCGACGAAAGCAGTGGCCCGGACATCGACGCCACTGGCCGCCAGTGGATGCACCTGCACATCATGGTCTGCAAGGACTGCATAGAGCTGTTCCGGACCAATCGAGCTGAGGAGCTGGCCAGGAAATTGCTGCTGACAGGATACTGTGAGCACAATTACGTATGGGTCCTTAAGCCGTGATATCCTGATAGCACAATCCCGGGTCGTTTAATGGCAGGACGACAGGCTCTGAACCTGTTAACGCTTGTTCGACCCAAGCTCCGGGAGCTGAAGTGTTATGCTTTAATTGAAGCACGATCCAAAGTAAAGGACTTCTCATGGCAATTGCTTATGGTGTCACCGCCGTTAGCGCGCTGACGACTGCCTCTCTCGTCGCCGCGATCCTTCCGGCCGATGGCCAGTCGGGTCGTGACTTCCGCGCCAACGCTGTCAACCTCAATGGCGGGGCTACCGCCGGTTCTTCCGCCTTCCTCCCTAGTCCCGCCGCTGCTCCCGTTGCTGTGAGCGTTCTCGACAACGCCGCGCCCTGGTACGGTATCTCCGGTCCTGAAGCAGGAGACGCCACGACTCCGGTTGTCGGCTCGTACAAGCTCCACCTCGTGCCCGTCGTAGGCGACCCTAACGGTTCGAGCGTCCTGCAGTACCTTCTGCCGCCGAACGCGCTCGTGGTTACCGCCACCGGCTAAGCACGCCTTGACACGGTACGCTCACAAGGTGTACCGTCTGCGTTAAGGGAAATCCCCAGGTCGGGGTAAGAGTCTCCCCTGTCCTGGGGATTCTCGTGTTCAGATGGAGGAAAGCATGACACCTGAGAACGTGGCTGACATCCTGACCCGCGACCGGGAAAGCCATCCGCAGGAATTCATCCCGACAGGCAGTCTTGGCCTCGACCTCGCGCTGGGAGGCTGGCCGGTCGGTCACATATCTGAGCTGTCCGGTGAACCCGACTCCGGCAAGTCCTGCCTGGTTGACTACGCCATCGCCAATATCCAGAAGACAGATGAGTATGTTTACGCCGGGGTCGTGGACGCGCACGGGACCTTCAACCCGGATTACGCGAAGAGTATCGGCGTAGACCTGTCCCGCCTGTGGGTAGTCCGCTCTCTTTCTTCCCTCCCGTTCTTGCTGATGACCTGCGCCCTGGTAGTTATCGACCCGCTGCTGGAGGTTGTCTACCCGCCTCTTCTGCAGGGATCTACGGTCCTGGTCACGACTGAGCTTCGCAGGAACCTGAGCCGGAACCTGACCGGACCTGTTGCCAGGACCGGGCAGCTCAATGAGATTTCAGCACGGGTGAGCCTGCGGTCTGTCCTTCATGAATCCCGCCGGATCACATCGTGGAAGGTGGCGCTGGCAGCCTTTACCCCGCCTGCTGACACCGTGGAGGGCTGGTTCGACATCCTTGACTATGGTATCAACCATGCCCTGGAAGTCCTGGATTACGCTGTGGCACTAGGTCTGATCGAGAAGAGGGGAAACTGGTATAAGCCTCTCGGCTGGATCACCCAGAAGATCCAGGGCCGGGATAACACAGCTATCTGGCTGGCCGAGCACCCAAGTGTCATGCTCGCGATGGAGACGCAAATTCGCTACAATGGGTAGTATCTGGTGTAGCAAGGAGTAATCTTTTGAGCAGTAGCCTGGATAAAATAGCCGAACGTTCCCGGCCGGTGCACGCCATTCTGATGAGCGACGTTCCTGCCCCGAGTGCTGTAAGCCATATCGCGGGGCACGGCTTCAGTACCTCGGTCAGTGTTGTCAAGCGCTGGCGGAAGGAGAACCGGCCGAGCGAGGAGACAGTGCCTCAGTTCACGACCTCCGACCGGTCTGAATTGCATTCGCGGCTGGACGAACTACTCGACCGTGCCCAGGCTGATCCGTCATCTGTCAACGGATTCAAGATCGCGGCGTGGGATACAACCGTCAAGAACATAGCGACGGGCATACCCGAGACCCACCGGAACTACGGCCTGCGGCTTGGCGTGACTGAGAAGATGGTACCGGCCTGGCCTGTCGTCCAGCCCGCCGCCCCGGTCGTTATCAATGTCTTTGACGGGCTTACCGGGCATCACAAGCAGCGTACCCGTCCGCATACGCCGTCACAGGACAAAGTCGCTCTAATCTTGCCGGACCCGCAGATCGGCTACCGGTATTACATGGACACCCAGGAGTTCGACCCGTTCCACGATACTGCGGCCATCGACGTCGCCCTGCAGATCGCTGCGGACCTCCAGCCGGATTTGATTGTGTGGCTTGGCGACTATCTCGACCTCGCACCGTTCTCTCACTTCGAGCAGGAACCAGCCTTCGCCCAGACGACTCAGCGAGCTGTCGACTACGGCCATCAGACACTGGCTAAGCTCCGGATGGTAACCCCCGATTCCAAGGTCGTTGTCATGGAGGGTAACCACGACCGCCGGATGCAGACCATGGTGACAAAGAATGCCATGGAAGCATTTGGTCTGCGCCGGGCGAACGAGCTGGGTGGCTGGCCAGTACTGTCGGTGCCGTTCCTGCTCCGGTTCGAAGACCTCGAAGTTGACTATGTAGGCGCGTACCCGGCTGGCAGCTACTGGATCAACCAGCGGCTCAAGTGTGTCCACGGAAGTATCGTGAGGTCCAACGGGAGCACTGCCCTGGCCGTGGTCAAGGAAGAGCGGGCGTCTGTCATCTTCGGCCACATCCACCGGATCGAGACCCAGTACCAGACGTCGGACGTTTTCGGCGGCGGCTCTGTACGCTTCGCTCACACTCCGGGGAGCCTCTGCCGTATCGATGGTGCGGTTCCGTCTGTTAAGGGCTCCACGGACCTCTCAGGGCGTCCTGTGGCCAGGTATGAGAACTGGCAGAACGGCTGTTCGGTAGTCAACTACCGAGAAGGAGATAGTCCCTTCAGCCTGGAGTCGGTTTTTATTGATACCTTCAATAATTACAGAACTGTGTACGGTGGAAAGGTGTATCATCCTACTGTCGTGGCGTGATATTCCTGGGTACGAGGGGCTGTACACAGTCTCTTCGTACGGCGAGATATGGAGTTTGCGCAAGAATAAAGTGCTGAAGGCTTTTCTTGCTGGATCTACAGTTCCGCATTTTCAGGTACAGCTTGTGGACAAAGATGGTAATAAAAAGCACTGGTATGTGCACCAGCTCGTTGCTCTAGCATTCATCGGCCCCCGAAAGCCTGGGGAAGAAACCAGGCACAAGGACGGTAACGAACTTCGGAATTGCGCGGATAATCTGGAGTACGGCACCAAGGGGGATAACCAACGAGACTCAGTGGCGCACGGGACGCACAACAACGCTCGCAAAAAAGAATGCAAGAACAAGCACAAGTACACCAAGAAAAACACGTACACATTCCCAGACGGTAGACGTGCGTGTAAGACTTGCATACAGATCTCGCGGGAACGGTACCTCGCCAAGCAACGGGTATCATTAGAGCATGCACCAGCGAGACCCGTTTGACCAGATCGTTCACTACCCCCCGAAGCCTGCCGTCGACCCCAAGACTCAGTCCCGTCAGGAGCACCAGGCGATTTTTGCCGAGCAGATACCCGCACCGCGCGCAAGCGCTCTCACGCGGCCTCAGGTCGCACGGGATGAGGTCTGCGTCCTGGATGAACGTGGCGGGCATTACCGGCTTGGGCGTGACTGCCCGCATGGTGTACTCTCTAACGCGGAGAACATAGGGACGGACGCAGACGCGGAGCGGGCAGCCATGTACCCTCCCCGGCCTTCGCTGGGAATCCTGGACAGTGCAGATACCGATTTCGGCAGGGGGACCAGGTGAGCCAGGAAGTGCTTAACCCAGCGCAGTTCTTTCACGGCTCTAACGCAAAGCTGGAGCCAGGCAAGGATCAGATTACCCCCGGCCGGAAACATACGTATTTCACCGAGCACAAGCCCACCGCTGCCCACCTAGGCAAGTACACGTACACCGTGCAGCCCACTGGTTCTTACGAGCCTGATGACGGTGGTATGCGGGATTCTCATAAGAGCGCGCAGCCATTGAACATTCTTAAGCGGGAGGATTCATAATGCCAGGCGCAACAGGTGCAGGCTTCTGGGCTAAGCACAAGGATGACACGGTCTCCCTGGAGATCGAGTCACCCCGCTATTCAGGTGCGCCCTCAATAGCCA
>Ga0302325_10032589_pt1 | contig 10695 bp, 10 predicted proteins | sample Palsa_T0_2_FD_201948 | JGI IMG/M metagenome (GOLD analysis project Ga0302325, IMG submission 201948) | Peat permafrost microbial communities from Stordalen Mire near Abisko, Sweden - Palsa_T0_2 | ecosystem: Environmental > Terrestrial > Soil > Palsa > Peat permafrost | place: Sweden: Abisko...
ACGGGTAAGCGGCGGATATGACCTCAGAGACGGCCATGCCGGCAACCACGGCCCGCGCGGCAGCGGTGCTCGACGAGATCGAGCGCGTCGTGGTGGGGAAGCGCTCGGCGCTCACGCTCATTCTCACGACGGTGCTCGCGAGTGGGCACGTGTTGATCGAAGATCTGCCAGGCCTGGGTAAAACCCTGATCGCCCGGTCCTTCGCCGCGGCGCTCGGGCTGGACTTCACCAGGGTGCAGTTCACGCCCGATCTGCTACCCGCCGATCTGCTCGGCTCGACCGTCTACGACATGCAGTCGGGTCACTTCGAATTCCGTCCGGGCCCGATCTTCACCAACCTGTTGCTGGCCGATGAAATAAACCGCACACCACCCAAAACCCAAGCGGCCCTGCTGGAGGCGATGGCCGAACGCCAGGTCAGCATCGACGGCACCACGCATCCTCTGCCCGAACCCTTCATTGTTCTGGCGACCGACAACCCGATCGAATACGAGGGCACATATCCACTGCCCGAGGCACAGCTGGATCGGTTCGCGGTTCGGCTCGAACTGCGCTACCTCTCCGAACAAGACGAGGCCTGGATGCTGCGGCGCCGCCTGGATCGGGGATCGGCTGAGCCGACGGTCAATCAGGTTGTGGACGCTCACGATCTGCTGGCGATGCGCGAGTCCGTCGAGCAGGTGAGCGTGCACGACGACGTTCTGCACTATGTGGTGTCGCTGGCCGCCGCGACTCGACACCACCCGCAAGTGGCGGTGGGGGCCAGCCCGCGTGCGGAGCTCGATCTGGTGCAGCTCGCGCGGGCTCGCGCGCTGCTTCTCGGTCGCGATTACGTGATCCCCGAAGACATCAAGGCACTCGCCACGCCCGCTGTGGCGCACCGGATCACGTTGCGGCCGGAGATGTGGGTGAGGAAGATTCAGGGTTCGGATATCGTCGAGGAGCTGCTGCGGCGGTTGCCCGTTCCACGAACGCGCGGCGGCCCGCAGTAAATCCGCGTGGCCGAGATTCGGGAAGTTCAGCTACGTTGGCGCGCATCAACATTGACGCGCGCGATCGCCACGTGCGCTGCGCTCGCCTTGGCGGTCGGGTTGATCAGATCGTGCTGGCAGCTCGTCGCGTTCGCCGCACCCCTGCTTGGCGTGCTTTGTTCGATCAGCTGGCAGCGGCCGCTGCCGAAAGTCAACGTCCACGCCGAACCCGGTTCGCAGCGCTGCTTCGAAGCCGAGCAGACCCAGCTGACTTTTTGGGCCGACACTCAAACATCAGGTACCGCAGTAGAACTCACCGCGTCAGCGATCGATGGTATGCGACTCGAGGTTGTCCAGCGGACATCTGACCGGCGCCAGACGCTGGCCGCCAGCGCCGAACGGTGGGGACGCTATCCCGTCCGCGCCACGGTCGAGGTCGTCGCGCATGGCGGGTTACTGGTCGGCACGGGAACCGTCGATGCGTCTGAGGTAACCGTCTTCCCGATGACGCCGCCGCAGCCGACGGCGCTGCCGCCGACCGAACTGCTCGACCGGCTGGGCATCCACTTGACCCGGCACATCGGCCGGGGCGTCGAATATGCCGACATCCGCACCTACGTGCCGGGCGACCAACTGCGCACCGTCAACTGGCCGGTGAGCGCCCGTCGCGGCCGCCTGCACGTGACTCAGCGATTGACCGATCGGTCCGCGGACGTGATTGTGCTGATCGACGGCTATCCGCAGCCCGCCGGGCCCGCGACGGTCGCCACTGAGCGGATTGTTCGCGGCGCCGCCCAGGTGGTGCAGACCGCGCTGCGCAACGGTGACCGGGCCGGCATCGTCGCACTCGGTGGCCGAAGACCCCGCTGGCTGGGTGCCGACATCGGGCAGCGCCAGTTCTATCGCGTGCTCGACGCCGTCCTCGACGCCGGCGATGAATTCGAGAGCACCACTGGGACATTGGCTCCCCGGGCGGCAATTCCGACGGGTGCGATCGTCGTCGGGTTCTCGACGCTGCTCGATACCGAATTCGCGCTGGCGCTGATCGACCTGCGTCGTCGCGGTCACGTGGTGGTGGCGGTCGACGTCCTGCAAGGCGGTCCGTTTCGCGCCACCCAGGACCCACTGGTCGACCGGATGTGGGCGCTGCAGCGTTCGGCCATGTACCGCGATATGGGCACGGTTGGCGTTGACGTGGTGGCCTGGCGGGCGGATCACACCCTGGATCAGTCGATGCGGGCCGTCCCCGATCATCGTCGGCCGCTGACCGGACGCCGGTCATGAGAGGCGGCGCGCAGTTGGCGGCGCACGTCTTGTCGACGGCGTGCGGTGTGCTGATGGTGGCGGCGGTCGGCATCGGAGCACACGGATCGACCCGGGTCGCGGCGACATCGGCGGTTGCCGCGGTGACGATCGCGGTGCTGTTCCGCCCGGTTGCCACGCTTGCGGTATTGCTCACCGTGGTCGCGATTGCGCTGTCCGGGCCGCCTGCCACGGTCGCGGCGGTGTCCGGCTTGTCGGCGGCCGCCTATCTGGTGCTGCGGCACGCGGCCAGTAACGGCGCCGGACTCGACTCGGTCAGCGGCGCAACGATGGTTTCGGCGGTGGGATTTACCCTTGTCGGCCTCGTTGCGACCGCATTCCCGTTGCGTCTGCCATGGTTGCCGTTGCTGGCTCCGCTTGCGGTATTTGCGGTCTATCTGCTGGCCACGCGGCCGTATCTACGCGACGAAGATGGCTAGTGGAGCCTGCGTCGATTCAAAATCTGCTCGCGCGCGACGGCTTGACCGGTGTCCGGATGGGGGCAACAATATCGGGATGCCGCGAGAAGAGCGGGCGTTAATTGACGACCTGGAGCGTCGCCTCGCCGAGAAGTATTCAGCTCTTCCGATGGACCACGTCACCGCCGTCGTGCGGCATGCGTATTCGCAGTTCCAAAGCAGCCGGGTGAGGCATTTCATCCCGTTATTGGTCCAACGGCGCGCGGACGAGGAGCTCGAGGAGCTGAGCGTCTTGCGGCCGGACCTGGCGGCAGTTGCGCTCGACGATATGGGTGTGACTGATCTCGAGACCATCGCAGCGGTCTAGCAATCCCGGCCGCACCGGCCGACGATGAGATTTTCCTTGCGGGCAGCCATGATTGGCGACTCCAGCCTTACCCGTTTCGGCCTAAGTAATTAACTACCTCTGTACGGTCGGCACTAGGGTTATCGTCGAGGGGGCAATCGGTGAGCAAACTGGGGGAGCAGGCTGTCGTCTGCGGTGCGGGGATGGGCGGGTTGCTCGCCGCTCGGGTGCTCAGCGAGTTTTACGGCACGGTGACGGTGGTCGAACGGGACAAGTTGCCTGAAGCCGCTGACCAGCGCCGCGGAGTTCCGCAAGGCCGCCATTTCCACGTGTTGTGGAGTCGTGGCGCGGAGGAGCTGGCGCGACTGTTCCCCGGCATCCATGACGACCTGATCGCCGCCGGCGCGGAGGTCTGCGATGACGGCGACCTGTCTCGGGTGTCCATTCGGCTGGCCGGACACGAGCTGAGCAGAGAGGGCAAATTCAGCGACCCCTCGGCGGTCAAGCTGCACCTGTTGAGCCGCCCGCTGCTGGAGTCGCACATCAGGCAGCGCGTCAGCGCCATCGACAACGTCGAAATCCTCGACGGCCACGACTTCGTCGATCCGATCGCACCGAATGCACACCTAGTCACCGGTGCGAACATCGTCGACCGCGACAGCGGCGCGAAGCGGGAGCTCAACAGCGACCTGCTGGTCGATGCGATGGGTCGCAGCGCACGCACCCCGGCCTTCCTGGACGGCCTGGGCTGCGGACGACCGGCCGCGGAGCGCTCGATGACGAATGCGAACTACACCAGCCTGCTGATGCGTATCCCGGACGGGATCGTCAAGGAGCGGATGACATTTGTCGTTCCGGAGCCGAAAAGGCCGACGGGCGGCGCATTTTCGGTGTGTGAGCACGACACCTGGATTTTCACACTGACCCGGTTGGCGGACAACGAACCACCCAACGACCTGACCGGCATGATCCGGATGGCTACCCAATTCGCGCCACCCGCGTTGTTGCGGGCGCTGAAGCGAGGCGAGCCGATCGGCGAGATCTCGGTCTTCCGCTACCCGGGCGCGATCTGGCGGCGTTATGACCAGATGGACCGCTTTCCCGCGGGCTTCCTGGTGTTCGGCGATGCGATCTGCAGTACCAACCCCATCTACGGCCAGGGCATGACAGTGGCCGCGCTCGAGGCGACCGCTCTGCGGGACTGCCTGGCCGACGGAAACGACGATCTGAGCCGGCGATTCTTCGCCGCCGCCGCTGATCACATCGGTCCAATGTGGGCATCCAACCAGTTCAACGATCTCTACATGGACAGCGGAGACCCCGATCATGCGGCGTCGAAAGAATTGCTGGACTTCCGCGAGGCGGTGTTGTCCGCCGCGGAGAGCAGCCCGGCCCTCACTGAAAAGTTGTACCGATCAATGAATTTGGTCGACCCTCCGACCGACTACAGCCCTCTACTCACCTAAGACTGCTGAATCTGGCTGCGGTTGCGCGCGCTGATTTCGGCGTAGCGGTCTTTCAAGCCTTCGCGATCCAGCGTCTGCGCACCGGCGATGGCTTGTTCGGCGGCAAGCGCCGGATCGGTGATTGTGGCGGAGCCGGTGCCGTAGATTTCCTTGAGACCGGCCATGATTGGCGCCGGCACCTCGGCGATCTGGCTGGCCAGCTCGATGGCCCTGGGCAACAGCTGATCGTGCGGGACAACTTCGGTCACCAGCCCGATGTGCTCGGCACGCGCGGCGTCGATGACCTCGCCGGTCATCGACAGTCGTCGTGCCATCGCCGCGCCGACCACCTGTGGAAGCCGCGCCGTCATCCCGCCGCCGGGCAGGATCCCCACGCGGGCATGGGTATCGGCGAAAACCGCACGCTCCGACGCAATGAGGAAATCGCAGCCCAACGCCATTTCCAATCCGCCGGTGAACACCGCGCCGTTGACGGCGCCAACGATCGGCGTGCGCAGCAGGGCTGTCTGGCGAATGCAGCTCTGGGTCTGGAACTGCTCGAAGTACACCGGCCCGAGTCGTGCGGCCTCTTTGAGGTCGACACCGGCGCAGAACGCCGGGTCGGCGCCGGTGAGCACCACCGCCCGCACCGCCGGGTCGTCGTCGGCGTCGCAGAGTGCGGCATAGAGCGTTCCGATCAGCCCCGGGCTCAACGCATTTCGTGCTTCTGGACGATTCATAGTCAGCACCCGAACCGGGCCGACGCAGTCGCTGAGAACCAGCACCGGTGTCATGTCAGGAACTGCGCGGCCTGCCGGACAAGATCCAGGAGAGGCTGCGGGAAGATGCCCAAGCCGATGGTGATCGCCGCGCACACCGCGATGGCCGTCTTACTCCAGAAGCTGGGGAGTACGACATGTACCGTCTCGCCGTGCGGCTCGGTGAAGAACATCAGCACGATCACCCGCACATAGAAGTAGGCGGCCACTGCGCTGCCGATCACACCGATGATGACCAACGGCACCGCACCGCCTTTGGCCGCTGCCTGGAACACCGCGAATTTGCTGATGAACCCGCTGGTCAGCGGAATCCCGGCGAAGGCCAGCAGGAACATCGAAAAGAGCAGGCCGACAACGGGATAACGCTGCCCGAGTCCCGCCCAGTGCGAGATAGTGGCGTCTTCTTCGCCGTGCGAGTTGCGGATCAGGCCCACGACCGCGAATGCGCCCACTGTGCTGAAGCTGTAGGCCACAAGATAGAACATCGTCGCTGAGAGGCCCGCTGTGTTGTCTGCGATCACACCCGTGAGGATAAAGCCCACGTGCGCGATCGACGAGTACGCCAGCATGCGCTTGACGTCGGTCTGGGTCACCGCGGTGACCGTGCCGACCGCGATGGTCAATATCGCGATGCCCCACAGCACCGGCCGCCATTGGTCATGCAGCGGCGGCAGCGCGACGTAGACGACCCGCAGCAGCGCGCCGAACGCCGCGACTTTGGTGGCCGCGGCCATGAACCCGGTGATCGGGGTGGGCGCGCCTTGATAGACGTCGGGAATCCACGAATGGAATGGTGCAGCGCCGACTTTGAACAGCAGTCCGACCGATAACAACGCGACACCGATCAACGCCATCGAGTGGCTGCTGCCGGCCGCCAGTGATTTGGCGATGCCCGGTAGCGAGAGTGTGTTGGTGGCGCCGTAGAGGAACGCAGCGCCGTACAGGAAGAACGCTGACGAAAATGCGCCCAGCAGGAAGTACTTCACCGCTGCTTCCTGGGACTGCAAGCGCCGGTGGCGGGCCAGCCCGCACAACAGGTATAGCGGCAGCGACAGCACTTCGAGCGCCACGAACATGGTCAGCAGGTCGTTGGCGGCCGGGAACACCAGCATGCCGCCAACCGCCAGCATGGTCAGCGGGAAGACCTCGGTCTGGCTCGCCCCGGCCCGCGCCGCCTCGTGCTCGGCCGCACTGCCCGGTACCGCGGATGCCTGCGGCGTAAAGGAATCCAATCCGGCGGGGACGTGGGCGGTAGCGGTGGCGGCGCCCGGACCGGCGGCCGGGTTGTCGCCGTGGTGCCGCTCGGCGAAAAAGATCACGGCGAGAATGGCAACCAGCAGGATCGCACCCTGGAGCAGCAGCGCCGGACCGTCGACAGCCAGTGCATGCAGGACCGCGTAGCGGCCCGGGGGATCGAGCTGCCTGGCGACGATGACGTCGGCGACTGCCGCGGCGATCAAGCCGCCGATCGCAAGCAGGACCTGGACGCCATAGCGCGCTCGCCGCGGCAGGAACGCCTCGACGAGCACGCCCGCCACCGCAACACCGAAGACGATGAATATCGGTGAGAGCAGCCCATATTCGACGCTGGGCGTGGGCATAGGTAGAGACGTCATCGGCGCGGTCCTTCCGCCATTCCGGGTAGGTGCGCAGTGCCTGGCCGCACGATCGGTGCGGGGTCCTGCTGACCGATGGTGGCCATGGTGTTCCCCACCGCAGGGTTGATGATGTCAAGCACCGGCTTCGGATAGATGCCCAGCACCAGCAGCAGCGCGATCAGCGGTGCAACGACCAGGATTTCGCGCGGTACGAGATCACGGATCCGCTCGTTGCCCTCGGTGACGGGGCCGGTCATCACCCGTTGGTACAGCCACAGAATGTAGATCGACGAGAGGATCAACGCGATCACACCGATTGCCGCGGATAGCCAATAGCGGTTGTATGCGCCTAGCAGCACCAGGAATTCGCTGACGAACGGCGCCAGCCCGGGCAGGGACACGGTGGCCAGGCCCGCGATCAGGAATGTGCCGGCCAGTACCGGGGCCACCTTCTGGATACCGCCATAGGCGGCGATGGACCGGGTGCCGCGCCGCGAGATCAGGAATCCGGCGATCAGGAAGACCGCGGCGGTCGAGATGCCGTGGTTGAGCATGTACAACGTGGATCCGCTCTGGCCCTGCGTCGTCATCACAAAGATGCCGAGGATGATGAAGCCGAAGTGCGAGATCGACGTGTAGGCGATCAGCCGCATGATGTCGGTCTGCCCGATCGCCACAATGGCGCCGTAGATGACGCCGATCACTGCCAGTGTGACGATGGCGGGGCGGAAATACGTTGACGCGTCAGGGAACAACTGCAGGCAGTACCGCAGCATGCCGAACGTGCCGACCTTGTCCATCACCGCGGTGATCAGAACTGCGGTCGCCGGTGTCGATTCCACCGCGGCGTCGGGCAGCCAGCGGTGGAACGGCCACAGCGGCGCCTTGATCGCGAAGGCGAACATGAATCCCAGGAACAGCGCCTTGGTTACAGCCGAAGATGCGCCCAGCGAACCCGAGGTGACGGCGGCGACGATCTGACGGAAGTCGAACGTGCCCGAGCCGTTCTGAGCGGTCACCACGTACAGGCCGATCACGGCGGCCAGCATGATCAGACCGCCGAACAGGTTGTACAGCAAGAACTTCACCGCAGCGCGAGAGCGGTGTACGCCATCACCGAAACCGCCGATGAGGAAGTACATCGGGATGAGCATGGCTTCGAAGAACACGTAGAACAGCAGCACATCCAGTGAGACCACCGAGATGAGCACCATCGATTCGATGGTCAGCGTCAGCGCGATGTAGGCCTGGGTCCCGCGTGATCGCTCACCGCCGTCGTTCCAGCCGGCCACCAACAGGAACGGCACCAAGATGGTGGTCAGCAAGACCAGCACTAATGCGATGCCGTCGACGCCGAGGGTGTATCCCGCACCGAAAGCCGGTATCCACGTGTGAGATTCGACGAACTGATAGGTCGGGCCGCCGGCCTTGAATTCCACCGCGAGCGCTATCGAGAGCGCCAGCACGACGACCGACACCGTCACGCCGAGCCATTTGGCGAACTGCCGCCCGCTGGCCGGCACCAGAATGATGACCAGGGCACCGACCAACGGCACCAGCCACAGCACCGACAGCCAAGGGAACGTCACCACAGTTGCACCGCCAGGATCGCGGCGACGACCAGCGCCGCTCCCGCCAACATCGACAACGCGTAGTTGCGGGCGAATCCGGTCTGGAATCCGCGCAGCCACTCGGAGGTGCGAGCCACCAAGTTGCCCAGCGCGTTGACCGAGCCGTCCACACCCTGGTCGTCGAACTCGACGAGCGCGTGCGTGAGCTGCGCACCCGGTCGCATGAAGACCTCCTCGTTGAAGACATCGCCGTACAGATCTCTGCGGGCGGCGACGGTCAGCACCGACACGTCGGCGGGTGCCGTCTCGGGCACGGGGCGGCCAAGGTAGCGCCACAAAGCGATCAGGAAGCCGACGGCGACGACACCGACGGCCACCGCGCTGATCACCCACGACGGCGCCACCGACGAGGTCTCCTCGAAGGTGGTCACCGGTTCCAGCCAGTGCCGCAGCGTGCCGCCCCAGCCCAGCAGCCCGCCGGAGAACACCGATCCGACCGCGAGCACGATCATCGGCCAGGTCATCAACGCTGGCGCTTCATGCGGATGTGCATCTGGCGCCCAACGCTTTTCACCAAAGAAGGTCAGCAGCATCACCCGGGTCATGTAGAACGCGGTGATTCCGGCGCCCAGCAAGGCCGCCCCGCCCAGGATCCAGCCGCCGGCTCCGCCCGCTCCCAACGCGGCTTCGATGATGGCGTCTTTGGAGAAGAAGCCCGCGAACGGCGGCACGCCGATGATCGCCAGGTAACCCAGGCCGAAGGTGGCAAAGGTCACCGGTAGCGCGCTACGCAGACCGCCGTAGTGGCGCATGTCCTGCTCCTCGTGCATCGCGTGGATCACCGCGCCGGAGCCGAGGAACAAGCCGGCTTTGAAGAAGCCGTGGGTGAGCAGGTGCAGGATCGCGAACGCGTAGCCCGCCGGCCCGAGGCCCGCGGCCAGCACCATGTAGCCGATCTGGCTCATCGTTGACGCCGCCAGTGCGCGTTTGATGTCGTCCTTGGCGCAGCCGATGATCGCCCCGAACATCAGCGTGACCGCTCCCACGATGATCACGCCGAGGCGGGCGTCGGGGGACAGGCTGTACAGCGGGTTGCATCGCACGATCAGATACACGCCGGCCGTCACCATCGTCGCGGCGTGGATCAACGCCGACACCGGGGTGGGGCCCTCCATTGCGTCACCGAGCCAGGCCTGCAGCGGAACCTGCGCGGACTTGGCGCAGGCGCCCGCCAGCAGCAGCAGCCCGATCCAGGTCAGTGCGGCGTGGCTGGCGCCCGCTGCCTGGCCGAACACACCGGAGTAGGACAGCGTGCCGAAATTGGCGAAGATCACGAAGATCGCCAGTGCCAGCCCGGCGTCGCCGACCCGGTTCATCACGAAGGCTTTCTTGGCCGCAGTGGCCGCGGTCGGCTTGTGGTACCAGAATCCGATCAGCAGGTAGGACGCCAGGCCCACGCCTTCCCAGCCGGCGTAGAGGCCCACGAAGTTGTCGGCCACCACCAGCAGCAGCATCGCTGCCAGGAACAGGTTGAGGTAGGCGAAAAACCGTCGGCGGTCAGCGTCTTCGGCCATGTACGCGATCGAGTAGATGTGGATCAGCGACCCGACTCCGGTGATCAACAGCACGAAACAGATCGACAACTGGTCGATCTGCATACCGAAGTCCACCTGCAGGCCGCCGACCGGTATCCAGGTGAACAAGTTCTGGGTGATGGTCCGGGCGTCGCCGTGCCGGCCGAGCATGTCGGACAGCAGCGCGAGGCCGACTCCGAACGACGCCAGCGGCGTCGCGCAGCCCAGCAGGTGTCCCCACGCGTCGGTCCGCCGGCCACCGACCAGCAATATCGCGGCGCCCGCCGCGGGCAACGCGACGAGCAGCCAGATCAGATGTGTCAGTGATGTCACGGGCCTCTAACCTTTAAGCAGGTTGGCGTCGTCGACCGAAGCCGATCTACGGGCACCGAAAATCGTCATGATGATGGCCAGTCCGACCACCACCTCGCAGGCGGCGACGACCATCGTGAAGAAGGCCACCATCTGGCCGTCGAGGTGACCGTGCATCCGGGCAAACGTGACGAAGGCTAGGTTGACCGCGTTGAGCATCAGCTCGACGCACATGAACATCACAATCGCGTTGCGCCGCAACAGGACACCGGCAGCGCCGATGGTGAACAGCAGCGCGGAGAGGTACAGGTAATTCTGCGGATTCATGACGCACCGTTTCCAGAACCGTTGGAACCGTGACTGGCCGGCAGGTCGCGA
>Ga0302325_10032590_pt1 | contig 10695 bp, 12 predicted proteins | sample Palsa_T0_2_FD_201948 | JGI IMG/M metagenome (GOLD analysis project Ga0302325, IMG submission 201948) | Peat permafrost microbial communities from Stordalen Mire near Abisko, Sweden - Palsa_T0_2 | ecosystem: Environmental > Terrestrial > Soil > Palsa > Peat permafrost | place: Sweden: Abisko...
CGTGCACCTGGTCACCCTCGACCTTTCCGACCTTGCCTCCGTGCGTGGGGCGGCCACCGAGATCTTGAGCCGCTGGGACCGCCTCGACGTATTGATCAACAACGCCGGCGGTGTGTGGACAAGACGCCAGCTGACTGCGCAAGGCTTCGAGCAGACATTTGGGGTCAACCACCTGGGCCATTTTCTCCTCACTGATCTGCTGACAGAGCGCATCAAGGCCAGCGCTCCGGCGCGGATCATCAACGTCTCCTCGGCCGGTCACCACATGGCCTGGGGCGGCATGCGCTTCGATGACCTGCAGAGCGAGAAGCGCTACGTCAGTATGGACGCTTACAGCCGTAGCAAGCTGGCGAATGTATTGTTCACCCGAGAGCTGGCCAACCGGCTCTCGTCGAGCGGCGTGACCGTGAACGCCGTGCACCCGGGCCTCGTGCGCAGTGGCTTTGGTATGGATGGCGACATGACGGGGTTGATCGGCCTGGGCATCCGGGCCTTCAGGCCATTCGAGATCAGCTCTGCGTCCGGCGCGAAGACATCGGTGTTCCTCGCCACGGCGGGCGAGGCCGAGGGGAAATCGGGCATCTATTGGGTGCGCAGCAAGCCCGGCCACATGAGCAGGCGGGCGCAGAGCGATGAGCAAGCGCGTCGTCTCTGGGCCGACAGTGAACAGCTCCTGGCCTCGGCCGGTTTCACGACAAGCCAGTGAGGAGGACAACGTGAGCCCCATATCCGACCAGAGCGTTCAGTTCGCCCACCGCCCCGTCCGCCGCATGGGATTCGGCGCCATGCAACTGCCCGGCCCCGGGGTCTTCGGTCCACCAAAAGACCGCGGCGCTGCCCTGGCGATACTCCGCTCGGCCGTGGACGCGGGCGTCAATCACATCGACACCGCGCAGTTCTACGGACCCGATGTGGCCAATGAGCTGATACACGAAGCACTGCACCCCTACCCCGACGACCTGGTCCTGGTCTCGAAGGTGGGCGCGGCCCGCAACGACCAGGGTCATTGGCTCGGAGCACAACTGCCCGAGGATCTGCGGGCCGGTGTGGAGGCCAACCTCGCCTCCTTGGAGTTGGACCAGATCCCGGTCGTCAACCTGCGCCGCCATCCCGAGTCCACCGTGCCCTTCGACGAGCAACTCGGGGCCATGATCGCCCTGCGGGAGGAGGGGCTCATCGGAGGTATCGGCCTGAGCAATGTGAGCCTCGAACAGTATCGCGAGGCGGGTCAGGCGACCGAGGTGGCGTGCGTCCAGAACGCCTACAGTTTGGCCGACCGTTCGGATCAGGATGTCTTCGACGCCTGCCGAACCGATCAGGTCCCGTACGTCCCGTTCTTCCCTCTGGGTTCGGCGTTCCATGCCGAGAACCCGGTGCTGGGGGCACCGGCGGTGAAGGAAACAGCCGAGCTCCTCGACGTGACACCGGCCCAGGTGGCGCTGGCCTGGCTGCTGTATCAGGCGCCCACCGTGTTGCTGATTCCGGGGACCTCCTCGCGAGCGCATCTGGAGGAGAACCTGGCGGCGCAAGACCTGGTTCTCGACGCAGTCGCCCTTGAGGCACTGTCGCACTGAGCCCCTGTCGCACTGAGCCCCTGTCGCACTGAGCCCCTGTCGCACTGAGCCCTTGCACAGCGAGAACAGACGGTCCGCGACCTCAGGATCAGCTGCAACCGAATTGCACCCTAATTACGAGACTCCATTGTTAGGTTGCCGGCGCATTCGCTGACATGTCCCTCCGCCGCCCATTGCGCGACGCGGTCAGGAGGCCCGCAGTGGATCCACGGAGGGTGGCATTGGCTTTGGCGGCCATGGCCGAAGGGACGGAGACTGATATGACACCGCACGGAGTGCCGGCGTTCGTGGTAGAGGCGGGCGCCCCGCCCCGACCGGTGTCATCGTGATGGGAAGGCGACTCTCCCGGCTTGTCCTCGGCTCTGTGCTCATCGCCGGCTTGGTCGTCGGCTTGGGGCTGGCGTCAGAGGTTGGTGCCGCCCCGCCGGCACAGGCCGGTACCTCCACCGGCCATGACGCTTCCTCGACCAGCTTGCTCTCGACCAACTTCTGGCTGGCGACCGCGCAGGGGAACGTGTGGAGCTTCGGCAGTGCGGGGTCCTATGGCTCGGCGGGTGGACTCGACCTGGCCGATCCCATGGTCGGCATAACGCCGACGCCCGACGGTAAGGGCTACTGGCTCGTGGCCAGTGACGGCGGTGTCTTCACGTACGGCGATGCCGCGTTCTACGGTTCCACGGGAGCGATCTCGCTGAACAAGCCAATCGTCGCGATGACGCCGACGCCCGACGGTAAGGGCTACTGGCTCGTGGCCAGTGACGGCGGAGTCTTCACGTACGGCGAAGCCGCGTTCTACGGTTCCACCGGAGCGATCTCGCTGAACAAGCCCATGGTCGGCATAACGCCGACGCCCGACGGTAAGGGCTACTGGCTCGTGGCCAGTGACGGCGGCATCTTCGCCTTCGGCGACGCCGTGTTCTACGGTTCCACCGGAGCGATCTCGCTCAACAAGCCCATTGTCGGCATGGCCTCGACGTCCGACGGTCAGGGCTACTGGTTGGTGGCAAGCGACGGCGGCATCTTCACGTTCGGCGACGCGCCGTACCTGGGCTCGACGGCCGCGGCTCCATCAGCCGACCCGGCCGAGAAAGTGGTGCCGGACCGTTCGGGCCAGGGGTACTGGGTCGAGGATCAGGACGGCACCGCCCATCCCTTCGGCGATGTGGGAGGGGCGCCTCCGGTGACGGGGCTCATGTTCCAGGCGATCACTGCGGGCGACAAGGCGGTGCTCTACGCATTCACGCAGCTGGGCAAGCCGTACATCTGGGGAGGCAACGGTCCGGTCGGCTACGACTGCTCGGGGCTCGTGCTGGCATCATGGCAACGTGGCGCCGGTGTGACGTTTGCGCGCGTCGCCGACGATCAGTACCACACCGCGGGTCAACCGGTCGCGCCCACTTCTCTCGCCGCGGGTGATCTGGTGTTCTGGGGGACCAGCCAGACCGATTGGACGACCGTATATCACACCGCCATGTACGTCGGGGGTGACCGGATCGTGGAGTCGACCGACGGCGGCGTGCAACTGAACTCTCTCGGCCAGTGGGGAGAAGGCGACATCATGCCGCTCGGACGCCGGCCTTAGGGCGGGATGCCACATGCTCGCGACCTGGTCGATTGAGAGCGGAGTACTACGATTGCGCTTCGGCTGTCGCCTGTGCAGAACGACGTCGTAGGACAAACGACGGCCAGGAGCGCGGGGGAGGGACTTTGCGTGGTTAACGTGAGCGCTCCGGCGAATTGGTACCCCGATCCCAGCGGCAACGGTGGTCAACGCTATTGGGACGGGACCGGGTGGACGCCGCACTGGGTGCCCCCGCCACCACCCAACACCCCGTACGGGCGGGGATACCAGACCTGGAAGGGTGCCCAATTGGGCCGGCCCGCGAGTGGGCCAGGCGCGCTGGCGAACCCCGGTCGCCGTCTCGGGGCCCGGGTACTCGACATGCTCCTGCTGGTTCCCGTCTTCACCCTGTTGCTGGTGGTCACACTCCTCATCGCCGCCCCTCATTTCGGACCGATGTTCCCCTCCTTCACCGAGAGCAGGTCCGGTGTGTCGCAGGCCACTCCCGGATTCCTCTGGCTCTATCTCACGGTTTTCGCGTGTGCCGTGGTCACGGGGCTCTGCATGGTCGCCTATGAGACGGTGGCCACCGCTCGGTACGGGCGCACATTCGGCAAGGCCTGGCTGCATATCCGTCCCGTCCGCGTCGATGAGTCCCTCCTCGGGTGGGGGCGGGCGTTCGGGCGGGTCGCCATCTATTGGGTGATCGGAATCCTCGGCTGGATCGGCCTGGTCGATTCCCTCTGGTGCCTCTGGGACGACAATCACCAGTGCCTCCACGACAAGGTGGTGGATTCCATCGTCATCAACGACGGCACCCCGCAGAGCGCCGAGGCGCGCGCGTAGCCGCGCGGCGGCGCGTCGATCTACCCCCTCCGACACCATTCCCTCTCGGTCTTGGCTCAGAGTTCAAGGTCTGGACCGCCACTCCGAATCGAATTATAGGATCTCGTAGACGTCATATACGGGCCCGGCGGGTACACGCCGACCGATACCGACGGCCACGATCCGGTTGAGCCATGCGTATTCGGCTGCACCTGTCTCGAACGTGGGCGATATACGAAAGTAATAGGCCGAAGCATCGACAGATTCACCACGAGCCAGGGCCTCCATGGCGGCGGGTGGGCCGTGACGGAAACCTCCGTAGTACATGTAGATCAGCGCTCCGTCATCGGTTTCAAGAACGGCCCGACAGTCGATCGCCAAGACATTGTCGGGACGGATAGTCATCCAATCGGCGCCAAACGGCAGGACTCGGCCTCGGAGTCTCGGGCCCTCGAACTCGCCGCCCTCAATTGGAACGATGCGGCGCTCGCCTTGAGGCATCACACCAATTTCCACTGGCGTACCTACCCTCCCCGTCAAGGTCAACAGAAACTCGGAGCGGAGCGGCAATGGTGGGCCGACCTCGGTCGGATCTTTCGTCACGGCTGGGTCCTTTCTTCAGTCAAGATAGCGAACCCTGTCCGATTGGAGGAGCGACTGGATGAAGTCCGGCACTCGAAGTCCATTTGCGACATCGGCCTCGAAGCTCGATTCGGCTGAGCGAACGCTATCTAGGCGAGTCGCCACGATGTCCACGTCGGTTCGCGGCACGACGACTACGCCATCGCAGTCGCCGACAATCAAATCGCCCGGGGACACGCTGACCCGGCCTATGACCACTGGCAGGCCGACAGTGCCAGGACCCGAACGAGCCGACGACCCTGGCGTCACACCTCCTACGAATACCGGGAGTCCCGTGGCGACAATTCCAACGGTGTCTCGAGCGAGCCCGTCAGTAACGATGGCAGTTACCCCGCAGTTCCGGGCATAGCGTGCGAATAGATCACCGACTACCGCCGATCCAGTGAATCCATCAGATGCCGCCACAATCACATCACCTGGTCGTGCTATGGCGAATGCGGCCAAAATGGCGAGGTTGTCGTCCGCGCCGGCATGGCAGGTAAGGGCAGGGCCAGCGAACGACGCCGAGCTTCGATCGAGCGGCTTGATCCGGTAGTCGAGAGCCCCGTGCCCATCCATCGCGTCCACGATGTGGACAGTCTCCGCTCCAATGAATCTTGCCAATTGCTGAGGTCCAACACGGTCAAACTCCCGACGAATGGTCAGAACAGGCGGATCGGCGATCATTTTGACCTTTCACGTGGCATAAGATTTCCGAGCCAACTCGCCGGCCGTGGCTCGCGCGTCCCGAGTAACGACGAATCGCCCGTAGATTTGCGTGGCAGGTGTGCGGCACCGTATCACTGAGGGGATTCCAATTGCCGAGCCACTTCGCCCAGCTCAAGGTTTCAGATCCACGTCTCAGCGGATCCCAGGTCATGAAGCACATGCAGGTAAAGCGCTCTTCGCACCTGCCGCGATAGCCAGTGGCAATGCCTCAGATGTGCGCAGTCGGTCACGAGACGGACGCGAATATGGCCACTTGGCTAGAGACCGTGACGGTGCCCGAATGGGGAACGGCTTACGGGAATGATCCAGTTCGCACCACTTCAGTCCAGCGAGCGTCCCGTAGGACCCGCCCGCTGAAGATTTTCGCAGAGGTGGGTCATACGGACCGGATCCCTCGGATTCCGGAGCACCCCCTTGCCGTCGCGCTCCGGCAGAGCGCTTACTGTATCCCTCGCTCAGGCTCGCCTCACTGTGCCGACGTCCTCGCGAAGGAAGTTCCCAATTACTCTCGTGGCCTCACGACTGCGGGAAGGAAAGCCCGACCATTGCGAGCAGCGCTACACCGCACTGCTGCACCACGTCGACTTGGACCGCCTGGGGCGGCCTTTGTGGCCATCAACCCGAAGGCCGCACCAGGGGTGGACAAGGTGACGTGGGACGCCTACGGGCAGGATCTCCGAGCGAACCTCGAAGACCTTCTCCGCCGTGTCCACAGCGGTGCCTATCGGGCGAGTCCCTCTCGTCGGGTATACATACCGAAACCGGACGGGCGGCTTCGCCCGCTCGGCAGGTTCATTCAGTCGCCTGTAGTTGCGCCAGCTGCCCTGTGATGACGGAGACCAATTCGTCCGGAACACCTTCGGTTTCATTACGAGCGGCTGCGATTGCAGTGGGCGCTTTCTGTAGGAGTTCGCTGATTATGGTGACCGCCCGATCCCTGGACAGGCCCCACCGAACGGCCTCATTGGCGATGCCTTGTGCGGTCACTTTGTTGGTTCGGCGCACGTTGTCGATGTACATCGCAAGCCGATCGTCTCCGTAATTCAACGTGCACATCAGGTCATACAGCGGTGTGAAGGTGAGAGCGCCCGAGGGTTGATGCAGCATTGAGAAGTTCTTGGCGTGTGCATCTCCATTGCCGATCAATACATTTGTGGTCACCGCCCGAAGTAGATCGTCGACGGCGTCTGGGGTCGCTGCTCCTTGGAGGAGTTCTGCGATGCGGCGGAGTGAGGGGCCGCCGTCTTCTTCGTACTTTTTGTCAGGAGTGGTTCGCGTTGCCTGGCAGAAGTCCTCTTGGTGGATGCGGTCCACCGTGCCGTCCGGGTGAACCACGCGATCGAATCGCTCGACAACGAGCAATGTGCGACTTCCGAACTTGACTGCGTCGACGGCTGCGACGGGGAGCCCAAGATACCGGGCTACACGCATACAGAACGACTCGTTCTCTACAGTGTTGGGAAACCGGGCGATTTCCGGTTTCAGAATGTGTGTGGACGGGGTGCCGTCAACGGGTCGACCCCAGGAGCCGTCGGGCATGCGAGTTAGGAGGAGTTTCTCCTGGACTCCTCCCAATGAGATCCGAACCCGCTCGCCCACTCCAAGCGGGGCGGTGCGGAGGTTCGCCACCAATATCTCGATGTCGGCATCCGTCAGGGCCTCCGCCCTCAGGGTCGACGAGGGTGGCGGCCCGGGTTCATCGTCAGGCTGGATGACGACGGCACCTGCGCAGTCTCGCCCGATGGCTCGAATCAGCCCGTATGTATCGTCGGCCCGGAGATTGAAATGGCTGGCCACGGCAAGGCGAGCCTGTCCCTCTGGCAATAGGCCATCGAGAAAGGGCCGAACGACCCCCTGGGCGTGCCGCTCGGGCCGGAGCGGCAGGGTCAACGAGAGGAGCGGTGTACCAAGCGAATACCGAGAAAGCGCCACGTCTGTGTAGAGAAGCCGCGGTCGATGACGCTCCTCGTCAATGGTGGCCACTCGGTCGCCGTAGAGCCAGACGGCCAGTTCGCCAGCCACTACCAGTCCGCCTTGTCCAGCGTCATTCGGACGCCAAGTTGCCTCAGCACTCGAAGGAGGCGCTTGAGTTGCTCGGTCTCCTTTCCGCTCTCCAACTCGGACAGATACGAGCGATGGAGACCCGCTTTGTCGGCGAGTTCAGCCTGCGTCAGACCGGCCTCCGTGCGATAGTGCCGGATTGCGTCCCCAAGGGAACCAGGCGTGTAGATCCGGTACCCACCGCGCCCGGGCCCCGGAGTTTCCGATGTCTTCATATTCCGACATTGTAGCAGAGTGTCGCGATTCCTGTATATCCCGATATTTTTACGTCTGGGTGGGATGTCGGCAAATTCCGACAGATTTCCCTGGCCGCTGGGTTGGAGCGGCGCTCTCGGGCGAACCTATGCGCTCCTGAACCCCGAATCTGAGGGGTTTGGGTCTGCGACCACCGGGGCGATTCGAGCAGGTGCAATGTCGACCGCCGACACATCCTCCAACGACCTGCCGGCTGGTTCCGGGAGCAGGGTAGTCACGGCGAACCCGAGCACTGCCGACGCACCCGCCACGGCCAAGAGCCCACGTAAACCGATGTGGTCTTGGAGAACGGGCACCAAGAACACGCCGACGAACGCGCCCAACTTGCCGATTCCCGCTGCCATGCCGTGGCCAGTGGTTCGCATGCTCACCGGGAACACTTCTGAGGGCAACACGAACGTCGTCATGTTCGGACCGAACTGAATGAAGAAGTAGCTCAAACCGAGGATGCCCAAGAACGGCGCTACGTGTTGCGTGAGTGCCGGGACGATGGCCAACACCACGAAACACAAGGCCATGACAGAGAACCCGACGAATTGCAATCGCCGATGGCCGATTCGGTCCATCTTGGCAATGGCCAACAAGTAGCCCGGTACGGCGAAGATCACGAACATACCCAGCGACCACAACAGCTTGGTCTCGAGCGAGGCCGTCGGATTCACTTCTTTCAAAATGGCGGGCAACGACAGTGTGTTCCCGTAGTACGCGTAGTCGAATAGGAACCACGCTCCGGCGGTGCCCAAGATGAGTTTGAGCATGCGAGGGTCGGAGAGGAACTGACGAAGCTGCAAACGACCCGAGACGATGGCGGCTCCAGTGGGCTGGGTTATGACTCCGTCGGAGAAACGCTTCAAGTCCGTTGCCGCCCTGGCGGACTCACCCTGAACCTGGGCCAGGTAGCGGGGTGATTCGGGCATTTTGGAGCGCAGGTAGACGACAGCGGCGGCTGGAACCGCCCCGAGGCCGAGCAGGATGCGCCAGCTCAACCCGTCGCCGATGCCCGACGACAGCAGCAAGAGGGCGATCAGCGGTCCAACGATCAGTCCCAGCGCCTGCATGGAAAAGACCAGACCGACCAGGCGGCCCCGGTCCTGGCGGTTGGAGTATTCGCTCATAAAGACGGCGGATACCGGGTAGTCGCCGCCAATGCCCAGGCCGAGCACCAGTCGAGCTATGACCAGAAAGATGAAGTCGGGTGCAAAGGCCGAGGCGACCGCTCCGAAGATCATGATCACAGCGACGGTGACGTAGACCTTCTTGCGGCCGATCACGTCGGCGATGCGCCCAAAGGTGAAGGCGCCGACGAAGGCTCCCAAAATGGCTGCTCCGGTGACCCAACTGGTCTGGAGCGTGCTGAGATGCCATTCCAAGGCGACCAGAGTTGCTGCCGTGCCAATGACAAAGAGATCGTAGGCATCGGTGAAGAACCCGACACCCGAGATGATCACGGTTCGGCGGTGGAACTTGCTCGCCGGAGCTTCATTCAGAAGATCGGTGACCGTTTGAGCGCCCAGACCGGGGTCGCTGACCTCGCCATGGCCCGGTTGTGCCTCAGGAGAAGCGATTTTCCCCCCTCGTGTGGTGAGCACACGTCACTCTTGCTGCCTCGGGTAACCCGAAGACCATCTGAAGATGAACGCTGCGCGAACAAAATGCGAAATCTTGGTTATCTGTCCAGCTAGCCTGCGGTGGCGATGAATCCATCACCGGCTCAGCTCGACCCCATTGAAGCCCGAATGAGGCAGCTGTTTGCCCTGGTATCTGAAGCCTTGGCTGGAGCCACGGCGGCATTGTTAGGCAACGATGCCTCGGTGGGAGCGGCAGTAGTTGAGGGCGACCAGGTGGTGGATGACCTGACAGCAGAAGTGGAACTTATGGTCTGGCAGCAGATAGACGATCAGGACACTCCGAGCACGTCCCTGCGGCACCTGGTGGGAATCCTCCTCATTCTGCCCGAGTTAGAGCGCAGCGGAGACCTTGCCGAGCACATTGCCCAGCGAGCGGTTACCAATCTCGGCACCGAAATGAGCCCACTCAGCCGAGGCATCGTGCAGCGCATGGCCGAAGTCGCCCTGGAAATGTGGCGTGATGCCGCCGATGCCTATGCGGATCGATCTGCCCAGTCGGTGTCCCTGCATGAAGACGACGAGGAGATTGACATTCTTCACGACCGGTTGATCGGGGAAATCGCAGCCGAGACCATGCCGACCGCCATCGGCGCCCAGGTCACTTTGTTGGCCCGGTTCTACGAGCGACTCGGCGACCATGCCGTCAACCTGGCGCGCCGCATCGAGATGCTGCATCCGCGCTCGGACTCGGACTGAGACTCGGACCGACGCCGGCGGCCAGCGCCGGGTCGTCAACGCCAGTCGCCGTCACCATTGCGGAGGCTGGTGCCAGTCACTGACTCACGATCTTGGACTTCATGCGTTCGAACTCCTCGTCCGTGATGATCCCTCTATCCCTGAAGTCCGAAAGGCGGGACAGATCGTCCACTGCGTTAGGACCTGCCGCCTCTCGCACATACTTCCGAAACGCTTCATCCTGTTGGTTCACTGCTTGCTGTGCGTGCACCTTCATTTCGTTTCCGTAGATGATCAGGTAGAACACGATCCCGACCAGTGGGAGGAGGATCACGAGCACGACCCAGAATGCTTTCAGCCAACCCTTCATGTCGTGTCGTCGAAAGATGTCGACGAAGATGGTGAAAATGAGCCAGATCTCAACGACGAAGAGGAAGAACCACAGCACCTCGAGTAAGACCTGTCCGGTACCCCACGTGACACCCAGCATCGCGACGACTCCTTTTTCCGGTATGTGTGCACGCTGATTTTACGGTATTCCCATGGCGTTCGCTGGGTCCGGCCATGGCGTCGAGCACGGTGGCGGACGGCAAGCGGCGACGCCCGGCGCTCTTTGATGTGCTCGTCGCTTGGCAACGTGCAGGCCGGCACGACGAGCTCAGTGGCGGTGCCTCAGGCGGGTGGTCGGGTCTGGCACAGTGCCGGCGACGATGGCGGGACGAGCGCCTCGGCCGTAGGGTGTGCCGATGACGCAGCCTTTGTCCGG
>Ga0302325_10032591_pt1 | contig 10695 bp, 11 predicted proteins | sample Palsa_T0_2_FD_201948 | JGI IMG/M metagenome (GOLD analysis project Ga0302325, IMG submission 201948) | Peat permafrost microbial communities from Stordalen Mire near Abisko, Sweden - Palsa_T0_2 | ecosystem: Environmental > Terrestrial > Soil > Palsa > Peat permafrost | place: Sweden: Abisko...
TTGCTTCAGTGTTCCAGCTTGGTGTGGGACAATGAAGATTAGTGCCGCTTTTTCTGTCCACGACGAGTTTAGAGAGGAGAGAGTAATCTGAGGATGACTTACTGATCAATCCGACTGGGAAGACCAACGCAGAAATTGTACGGATAAGGCCGGGAGCGTTTGTCTGGAACCATGGGGATGAATTCGTCGAGAGCGCGAGGGCACAACCAAATGAGATCAAGGCGCCTCCCATGAAAGAATTGACGAACATCTTGTCAATCCGCATTCGAGCTTTCTTAGCCCCAATACGGGAGATGAGCTCTGTGGTCTGGGCTGGTGTAAATGCGTCCATGATGATTTTGTTCACTAATTGAGTTCAAATTTTGTAGAAAATTGGCAGAAAAGATGTATGAAGGGAAGAAAAGAAAGAGGGGGGGGGGGAGCAGCAATAAAAGAAACACCGAGTATCAACGGGGCACAGCAGTGATATACATATCTCACGTCCTGCAACTTAAGGTAGTAAGCTGATGGAAGTTAAATCGGGCACCCTCCTCACCCATTTTCCATTCGGTAAGACGCACGCTAAGTGGTTACCCCATGTCTCCGTGTGCAGAGAAGCCTTGCAACTCTTCACCCTGGGGTAGAGAGCTATCTCCTTGCGGAACAAGACCGAGGGTTTTGCAGTCCGTTCCCTGACACTCGCAATTGTTTCGGTGATAGCTCGGTTGCCATTGTAGACATCGGGTTTGATTTGTTTTAGGAGAGGGTGGCGGTGACGGGGAAGGAGATAGGGAGAGAGAGGTACAAGGGATGCGATGCGGGGTAGATGGGCCTAAGCGCTGATGAAGAGTTCGGGGAGGTTGTTAGAAATGCGGGTTTGTAAGGTTTGTAAACGTGAGATTGGCTGACGCGGAATGCAAGTAGGGAGGAGAATGATAATGCATGTAAGAAGGAAGGATGGATCCACCAAACAACTTGGGCGGATGTCATCCAGCTTTGGGGTTGCCGCTGGGAAGCGGCTCTTGCATCGGGCTTTACTCGCTCGAGGGAATTCATTTGGATCTGTCGGCATCCTTCACTCAGCCTAAAATAATGCCAGCGGATACATTGCAGCTTCCATCTGATCCATTTATCGAAATCGAGGCCGCTGAATGGTAGCTGGAGCGGAATACCGTATTTCCGGGCACATTACAGGGCAGGATTGCACTCCGTTGATATTTTGAACGCGTGGCGTTAACTGGTGGCTTACACAGGTTTGATGTCGCTATAATGAGGCGATCTGGGAGATGTGTAGCTTGACCAGGAGAAGCTAGCGATGCCTTAGACAACAGCGCCAAAAGCCACCCCGAACGCCACTGCACGTGGCCCAATCTTTAGCGTGTGGGGGGCCTTTCATCTTATTCCAAAGGAGTCATCCAAACTGTATTCTTGCTCTTTAATTTTCATCTCACAAGCTCCCAGCTCAAGCTCATTTGATCTCTGTTACGACCCATTTTTGTTCTCAAAATCAAACCAAAAATCGAGTGGACTGGAAGTTCCCCCGCTGGCGGGCATAAAATTATGCCCGCGTTGCATAATGCAAGCCACAGTTGTGAAACCCCACTAACTTCGTCCAACAATCGTTGATGGAGCCGTCACTGGCAGTACAACTACTGGCACTCCTTGGAAAAATCGCAGACCTGGTCTCATTGAGCTGTATAGGTACATGCTCAGCTCCGCTCGTTGCGCACTCTGCTATCCCAGCGACATGATTTCGATTCAAAAATGTCGTACCGTATTAAGTGCATCTCAAGATAAGACTAAGACGTGTGATAAGATACTACGCTTTTATAAGGTAAGGTTCAAAGCAAAGCTGTCAGCTGAGGAATTAAGATATAATCTAATACATAAAAGAGCCTCAAAACATCCACTTCCCTGCAAATTTCCTCACCACCTAAGCGCTCTAATTAACCAATAACATAGTCCGTATTCATCTCTTGAAGATCGCATAAAAGGGGGAGGTTGGGCACCCCACTACCCCGCCCTAGTCAATCAGAAGCTTTAAGATACTACCCTTACATAAGGTAAGGCCTAAAGCCTCAAAAAATTGTCCGAAAGCTTCAGAAGATACTATCTTGGGATGCAATTAATACGATATGTTGTATGTACGTGAGCTTCGCAGAGACAACGGCGAGATCTCGATTCACGGCCCGGATGCCGCAGCTATATATACAGAGATAATGGTACAATGGCTCGTTGCCAGAAATATCAACTCTAGTGCGACTGCACTGTAATCCAACAAGAATCGAATTCTCTTCGACCTCAACGAGCCGCTGCATCGATCCGCACGAAACCAGCTGATCTGATAAGGCACGCAGGTATCAATCTGTAGTCTGCCTTCACATTGGTGGTATATTCTGGCGCTTGGGAGGAGTTACTGCTTCAGGAGTTGGAAGATCCGGTAAAGAGCCATCAGGTCGGCATTATGCAGAGGTCACAATAATCTACAAAGACTTTGGATGTGCCAGAGCCATGCAATGTTGTAGACAGCTTTCTCTATTGTCTTCGAGTATTCCACAACTATCAAGCGGGTTCCCTTGTTTTTGTCAAGATTGTCGCCTTTGGTATGGCCAGCTTGGATTTTGCTGTGTTTTGAAGCCTGAGCTTTGCAACCTTTGGTGCCAAGGCTATTCGCGCTTTTCTTCTCCATCCTTCTATTTACATGCACACATCCGCTGCAGTTCTCGACTCACTCATCTTCCAATATTGACTCGGGTTGATGCTCGATTCTTCGATCTAGCTTGACGAAACTTGACGACAGGGTCGCGAGAGAGTAGAACCCCTTGATATGTTAGCTTTTCAGCTCATCCTTGGAAGTCTTGAACTGACAGCTCCAACGAAGAACGGCATAGCTTGCCAGAACGGAGGCAAGCCCAACGAGGCGGCAAAGATTTGCTGCATCGAAGGATCACCGATTGCGTGACCCAAGCTCTCGAGGACGACTATCGCCGCATACAAGGTCGCTTTCGCATCATCTGAAATCCAGTAAGATACGAGCGAGAGCGCAAATACCCTGCTCCCAAACCCCGCTGCGAAGATGAATACGCCTGCCAAAGACATCAGCAGAAGCCTACATGGTAGAGACGAGTCGCAAACCGATTGGAAGAATCACACTACTCTGAGAGAGTCCAATGGCAAGACATCCCAAAGTTAGGAGCACGACGCTCGTTCGGACGAGAACAAGATCAATTATCTCTGGTCTAATGTTTTTTCCTAGACGTATATACGTTGTCAATTGGGGAACCAAGAACAAAAATAGACCAATATTAACAATGGCTGTCTCGGTGTAGAAAGTAGCTCCAGTTGAGATCTTGTGGCCAAATCTAACTGATGCGTATTGTATCAGGACATTAAGTGTAGTGTATCTGAATATGCCCACGAGGAAAACGGGGATAACAAGCAAGGTGTTTCGATTCGAAAGGGCGGAGATCACGCCGTCGACCGAGTGAGACTTTAGAAGAGTCTTCGAGTTCAGAGTTGAAGTGTCTGCGTCTTCTGCTGTCGGCTCAGGAGGAATGTCCCGAAAGGAGTCGGGGCGAGATGTGCGAGGATCGGGCATGACTGCGAGCAATACCAAGCACAGAATCACAGATCCCATTGCTAGACCACACGGAATCCAAGGTGAGATATCTGTGGTTACAGACGCTATGAAAGATGCCACCAGCTCAGCAATGTAAAAGGCAGAGAAGATGTAATAGAAGGCATGACTCCTGAAAGACAAATCAGCCAAATACCGTCACGTGATCAAAGGTTTTTGGGACCTTCTCTCTTCAGGGATTGAATCTGATGCCATCGCCCACATAAAGGCAGAAGCAGAGTTCAGACCACCGCCGCATAAAAGTATCACCGATGATAGCCATACCAGCCGTAGTGGGAATATCTTAGGGAATGCACCTGGTCACATCTCAGTGAGAGACGAGGATGTTGGACCAGATTGAGCTACGTCCGGAGAGAGAGAAAGGTGAGATAAACGTACAAACTGTGAATATCTCGGAGAGAGACCCAGCAACTCCGAAGAGGGCCATGGCCATAATTTTCCGACGTCCATGATGATCTCCCAACCTCCCAATCGGGACAGCAACAAGCAAGACTGAGACCATATCAGTGGCGATCTAATATCCCAACAGAAAACCGGGTACCTGGAATCGTATCAAACATTGACTTCCATCCTCTGATAGTTGCCAAAGGACGTTGAATCTCCGGGATCTTGCAGAGGGACTCCTCGACACCGCCAGCCGGAAAATCGAAGTGAGAAAGGCATAAGGAATTCTCGAAAAGCTTGATCAACGGTGCAACTAAGATGATTTCGCAAAATGCCAGAAGGAAATGTATTGTCATGAAATAGAGCACGAGGCTTGTCAGTGGTTTGGCTCGTTTGAGAATGGATTCTTGGTCGTTTCGAGCTTCACCGCTGCTTCCGGGTCGATCATGGAGAAGAGGAATATTAGCGGCGGGTTCATCTTGATCATTCAGAGTCGATGAATCTGTTTCACTTGAAGCAGACATCAGGTTTGCGGCGAACTCTATCGCAGGACTGAGGTATTAGTCGGAAGAAGAATGGGGATGCGATACGACGATGTCCACTCACCGCCCGGCAGAATCACGTGGTGGAAACGCCACGGCGGAAGGCGTTTTTGATATCAACGACGACAAGAAAGCGTAGTCACGCAACACTGGGAGCGCTGACGATAGATCTATTCCACTGATCCATGTAAGACTGAACGGAAGATTAGAGACAGGGCCTGAACCTAGCTTTGGTGATATCCGAAGTAATGCTGGTGACCTATCTTCCACGACGACACCGGTCCTCCTCGGCATCTCCTACCGTTTTGGACCATTTTTCGAAGTCAACTTGAACTCTATTGGGTTCTAATTGAAGAGTTTCAATTATGCGGCGACTTCCAGATGGAGTTCCCACTCGATAAGGCTGCTGCATCGACGTTATCGCCCATTCTACTCCCCACTTTTGTTCTCCTCTGAGTGCCCAGTGCCCTATCTCTGCGAGCTGCCCGGATAGTGTGGTCGACGGCCAATCTGCTAGTCCAGTGTTTCTAAGTTATCAGTTTCTTAAGATGATCTGCACGTATAAAAGCGTGGCGCTCTCGAGACTCCCAAACTTCTGCAATTTCACTTTCATTCATCATGGCGGTCATCGAGGACAGGTCAGCTCCCGGAACGGTTCACCTTATTGATGCTACCGGTGAGCTTCATGTTAAGCATTCGGAAGCTGCCCAAGATATCGTGCTAGTCCCTTTACCATCAGGTAAATGCTCAGGTGTCAGCCGGTAAACTTCAGCTGACTTTCTAAAGATGACCCGGAAGATCCCCTGAACTGGTCGCGAAAGCGAAAACTGCTCCAAACATCGTGTGTCGTCATGTACACTGTGATGATGGTCTTCCCATCTTCAGCAGTCTACAGTGTCACGACGCCTATCTCAAAAGCGACACATCTGACCGTCAGTGACCTCGTATCTGGCACGGGAGCAATGTTCTTGTTCTACGGGTGGGGATGTATCGTGTGGCAGGCTATGGCATTACAATATGGCAAGCGTCCTGCATATTTGATATCCATGGCTGGCTCGATTATCATCATGGGCCTCGCTCCCTTATGCACGACGAACGGTCCATACCTAGCCAACAAGATCCTCCAGGGGTTCTTCGGGGCGCCCGTGGAAAGTCTGTGCGAGATCAGCACGACAGATATTTGGTTTGCCCATGAAAGGCCTTTGTATCTCGCCGTGTATGGACTGAGTTTGGCGGCATCTGGGAAATTCGCTCCAGTCTTTGCGGCCTTCATCAATACCGGACAGGGGTGGAAGTGGACTCTTTGGTGGTGCGCCATTGGGATGGGAGTTGCATTTGTTTACTGTTTCTTTCTGATGGAAGAGACGAATTACGATCGCCACATCTCCCAATCCACCTTGAGCGAGGGCTCAGGATCCGACAGCGAAGACGTCGCTGAGCCGGTCGCTGCCGCCGACGAGAAGACGACAGAAAAGAGTCGCGTTGGGAACGAACAAGCGACTGTTGAAATGGGCCAAGTGACCTACTCGCGCAAGACCTATTGGCAGAAACTCGGCGTTATTGACAAGAAGCGCCCAAATCGTATTCTCGATATCATGTGCGCGCCTTTCAAGTTCTTCAGCTTCCCGGTTGTCGTCTGGGCAGGATTCATGTACGGCACCAACGGCCTAGTCTGGCCTGGTATCTTGAACGCGACAGCCAGTCCACTATATACCAAGACCTATGGTTTCAATAGCACCGATGTTGGGTTTGCTTACTTCGGGGCTGTTGTAGGCATGGTACTCGGGCATGTCTCCAATGCCCCTCTCTCGTTACTCTTAACTAACGTTTTCAGATCTCTCTGGGTAGCCTTCGCCGGCCCTCGACTCGTCCTCCGTCTTGCACGTCGGAACAACGGTATCGCCGAGCCGGAACATATCCTTTGGCTGTTTCTCGCCTCCCTGATTTGCGTCTCATTTGCCATGCTTCTCTGGGGTCTTGGTGCGGCATACAAAATCCACTGGTTCGGACTCGTCTTCGCACAAGCTATCCTCGCAATCTCCAGCACCCTCTGTCTGTCTACCGCTATCCAATATGCAACGAGCTCGTACCGCGATCTTTCTGGAGAGTTTATCACGACAATCATTCTGATAAGGAACACGCTGAGTTTTGCGATCAACTATGGGATTACGCCGTGGATTAAGGCCGAGGGGCAGAGGAACACGTTTATAACTGTGGCAGCGATCGCGCTAGTGTGCAATGGGACGATGTTCATTATGATCAAGTATGGGAGACGACTAAGAGAGTGTAGTGCGGAGAGATATTGGAGGTATGTTGAGCAGGCGAGGGCGAAAGGGTTGAGTCATTGAAGGGGATTGGATGAAAAGAGCTCAGAAAGATACTCATGAATAGAGACTTTATGACTTCGCTCGAGCACCCTTTCGAGAATACAGTCTGATTTAGATGATTCCCCACTCAATAGCATACGCATAACTTTAATTAGACGTTATCTTTAGATCTACAGTCTGAACGCGTCATGTTCTCCTTTCCCTGGCAAGTGCCTGAATAGACCTTTAAAGTTGGCTTCCTCTCTCAAGCTGTATTTCAAACTTTAAGAACACCAGGCAACGACCAATTCCCAAATAATCATGAAATTACATCAGCACAATTTTGGCCAAATACCTCGTTCTGCATTGCCCGTAAATGGCAGTGTTTGAAAAGCATTTCCAAAAGGGGTATCAAAATATATTCACATTTGACCTAGGACCCATCCGCCTCTTTCAAACATATTTTGATCAAATACAAGTCTCAGGCTCTCTGTTCCCCACAAAGTTTTCCATTTCAGATGTCACATCATCACTCACATCACAAAGTTCCCCTGGATCCGATGCTATTTTAGCTCCCGTACTTTGACACCAAACGGTTCATTTCACCTTCTAGACAAGGCCCCAGAAAGCACCAAAAGTTATAGAAGTCTTCTGACGCATCTTAAGGATGTTCTAGAAAGGTGATCTTCTGCTGATGGTATTTTTATGATCAGGCTTCGCTCCTTATTTATGAATGTGTCATAGTTGGCTCTTTATTTCATCATCTCTTACAATTGAGAATTGCAAAGACAAGCACACCATCTGGAGAAAGAGAAAAATGAATGCCGATTTTCGCTGGGGCCTTTGAGTGGAGGGCACAGGGTCGAGAGTTATCCTTCAACGGGTAAGCGGGGCGTCACTGCTCTATGCAGCTATGTAGACAAGCTATTTCGACCGGGACCCCGGCTAGTGTCTCTCGTTCTACAAGTCTCACGTGGAGTTAGCGCTACCAATGAGCTTCAAGCTCGTTGATGCACGCCCAAGTTGCCTTGGGGAGGGAAGAGTCACGCGAACTTACAGTCTTCGACGTAGGCGATCATTTCAATAGAGATGAGGGCATATATACTCTTCGCATTGATTGAGTTACTTTATACAGGACACTTCACTATGGTAATAGTACATATGACAGAGAAATATCCTCAAGGATGTTTTTAAGCCCTCTCATCTCCTTGTCTGGGCAGCCTGCTCAGATGCAAGAATGTACTGCTCAGTCGATGCAGCCAGTTCCTTCTCCGAGGGAAGATTGACGATCATGAGGTACGACACATTCTGGATGAGAACGTCAGCTTCGTGGTCAGAAAGCGGGAAAATAGGAACTCTACCGTGCTGAGCAATCTCTTGACACCTCTCGGGGCGAAGTGCTCTCCAGATGGAGGTCCTCCGGCTCCTCCAAAGTCTGCACCTTGTCCGGTTGCATTGCCAATTCCTCCCGATTGTCCATTCTGGTCAGAATCAAGATCTCGGTCGACAGTGTGCGCCACTCCTCGCGTCCCGACATCTCGTCCTTGGTAGTAGTTGTTGTCCATTCCCATGCCCGGTTGACCACTTTGAACCATTCTCGGATTCATCTGCATCCCTCCATCAAATTCGCGTGCATCTCTGCGGTCGGACGCATCGATAAGAGTGGCTGCTAGACCGAACAAGCCTCCACCCATGGGTCGACCGTATCCCCCGAAACCGCCCCCAAATCCGCCGTACGGTCTATATCCCATGCGCCCACCCCCGAAAGGGCCTCCGAAACCTCGCCCAAAGCCGCCCCCTCCCCAGCGTCCTCCGCCAAAGCCGCCATAGGGTCCATAACCATATCCACACCCATCTCCGTATCCATATCCACCTCCATAGCCGCCCCCAAAACCGCCATAGCCCATTCTCCCACCAAAACGGCCGAAGCTGTCGAACCCACCCATTCCGCCTATATCCCTCGCCATGGGAGCATTGTTCTGGGGAGCCGAGACAAAGGGCGAGCTATTTCCGCTGCTCGGGAGTTGAATCGCATTGATGTCTCTTGAAGTGAATTCTGGTGCTGGGCTCTGGGCGCTTGCATGTTCGTCCACCTAAAATTCGTAAAATTACATCAGTTCCCGCAAAGAGGATTTGGTTCGAGGCTTACCCATCTTGCTGATACTCTTCGATCCAAGGACTCATCAACGATGTTCGACTTCTTCTTGAGCCTGTCTTTTGCCTTGATGGCTTCCTCATTTGTCTGTTCCGCCAAATGATCGAGTACAGGAAAGACCAGGGGTGCGGTCTCCGGTAGTTCTAGTCCGCTGTGGGTATTCTGGCTCGATGGGTAGAAATACTCATTCGCTGATCCGTTCGACTTTTTCGTCAAAAGATTTGCTGAGGCGAGGTCGACTGAAGTCTGAGATTCGGCTATCTCGGGGTTCCATGTCAAAATAAGACAGAAGAGCCCTCGGGGGCGGAAGAACTCGTTGTTTATTCTGTCGAGGAAAGTGCTGCTTCTGCGGAAGGAGTCAGTTCGAGCTCTTGACCGGTCACACTGATACATACTTTCCTCGACCTTGTGCTTCAACTCCGGCCTCGACTGCTATAGCGGTCGCAATTTCAATAGCTGTTGAAGTCCCGGGGGGTAGGAAACCGAACGCAGCTCCTGCCAAATTGACCGCATTCAAGCAACGAGAGGCTCGTGTGGACTTGTCAAAATACTCGAGAAAATGGAGGAACATTGCATGATCGATTCCACGATTCACGAGGACTGGCGCATATGCTCGAATGAACCCACCCGAGTGAGTGTTGGGACTCCGTTGAGGAAGTACAACGGGAAATGGAATTCTTTGGGAAGCATGGTGCGTTTCCGCGTATTCCGGTGGCGGTCGGTCTCGCAGGAAATGGTCAACGAGAGCTTCGTCAGTTTCCAATTCCATTGGCGCCAATTCGCCAACAACTTCGTGCTGTGCATCGTCAAGCGCCCAGTCGTGTTCGTCTTCTTCGAGTGGTGAGATCTCGCGAGGTTGTTCCGACCCAGTTGAGGCATTTCTAGATTCCGGAGCCTTAACAGCTCGGGCAGCCATCTGTTTCTTGTGATGATGATGCGCAGAGATACTTTCTCCAAGAGCAACAAGTTCGTTGATCAGGGCTGCCATGTTGGGCAGAGAATGATGAATCAAATGGCAGGAGGGGACGGGTGAAAAGCAAGAATTATGAGAGGAAACAAGGAGTTGAGTGTGAAAGGGAGTAGAGATTGGATATCTGAACGATTCCAATGCTTTAGGAGATCCTCTGGGGGCAATCCGTATCCTCTTATGTCTCATCCCTCACCATGATCTTCATCTTTCTCCAGCTTGGTTGTGGACATGCTTCGCCCAGCATCCTGCGAACTATTTTGGTTTGTTTAGGGATTCCAAATTCCCACGAGAACATAGACTAGCTGCAACGACGCGTTGACAATGGAAAGATGAAGGGGGGAGCATGCATTATCGCAGGGACGATGAACGAATGAAATACGACGGGAAAGATAAACGAGCTGCGATCCCCTGGCCGCCGAGATCTCGCTCTGGTTCCGTAAACAGCAAGGCGTCCTCGTCTATTTAAAGTTCACCAATCAAGGGCTCTCGGTATCACGTGGCTAATCTTCCCAAACGTGGGGTCGCTTCCTTTCAGAGCTCGCTTTCGTTCCCAGAACGGCAAAGCGTCCTTTTGCACCTCAGCTCGTCGATCTTCGCCCTAGGAAGCGCCGAAAAACAACCTCAACAGCCCCTGGAACGGTACGCGATGGCTGCGACTCAGTCTACGCCTCGTGTTTTGGGTTCCCAAGATGGTAAATAGGATGCTGTTTTAATTTGATCTG
>Ga0302325_10032592_pt1 | contig 10695 bp, 9 predicted proteins | sample Palsa_T0_2_FD_201948 | JGI IMG/M metagenome (GOLD analysis project Ga0302325, IMG submission 201948) | Peat permafrost microbial communities from Stordalen Mire near Abisko, Sweden - Palsa_T0_2 | ecosystem: Environmental > Terrestrial > Soil > Palsa > Peat permafrost | place: Sweden: Abisko...
CACGCAAACTCTGGAAAACCACGCAAACTCCAGTGCGCGCCCATTCCGAGCGAGCGGGGCCTAGTTTACAGGTTTAAACTATTTAAATAGGGCAACGACCCTAAATTGATGTCTACGCGTAGTCGGATTTAATTTGCATCATCTACGCGCACGCATCCATCACGAACTTTACTGCATCTCGTGTCTCGTCATTTGTAACGCCATCAACCTCCGTCATCTGCACACGAAATCACAATGTTGGAAGCAAGACTGTCTCATGCTGCTAGTATTGCTCTCTCTCTCTGTTCTTGTCTAACCATCTAGCGCTGAAGAAATTACTCGACGCGATCAAAGAATTGGTGTCCGATTGCAACCTGGATTGCAATGATACAGGTAATCCTCATTCCTTGTAGTCTTAGTACAATGCTTCTCGCCTAGTCGACGCGCGTTGATTATAATTGCTTACTTATTCGTGTAGGCATTGCGCTTCAGGCAATGGACAACTCACATGTCGCTCTCGTGAGCATGCTTCTTCGCGCAGAGGGATTCGATCCCTACCGATGTGATCGCAACGTCGCCCTGGGAATCAACCTCAACTCCTTCGCAAAAGTCCTCCGCTCCGCACAGAACGATGATATCATCACCATTAAAGCAGAAGACACTCCCGACACATTGAACCTAGTCTTCGAATCGGCAAAGCAGGAGCGAATGAGCGAATACGATGTCAAACTCATGGACATCGACAGTGAACATATGGGAATCCCTGATGTACTCCCCCTTCCCCATAAAACTCTCATCGTGATTATAGCATCACCCCTCGCATCCGCATCTTGTGATCTGTATTGATGATAGACCGAGTACGATGCCACGGTAACGTTGCCATCGTCTGAATTCCAGCGCATCTGTCGCGACCTCGTCGGTCTCTCCGAGTCAGTGACAATCGAAGTATCAAAAGGAAGCATCAAATTTTCCTGCCAGGGCGATATCGGCAACGGACAAGTGACTTTGAAACCCTACGACGACCCAGAGAATCCCCACAACAACGTCGCGATAGAACTTTCCCAGGGCGTCACATTGAGTTTCAGTCTCAAGTATCTCGTCAATTTCACCAAAGCTAGTCCCCTAAGCGGCAGCGTCACGTTGAGATTGTTGGAGGCGATGCCCATCTTGGTCGAATATAACATGGAGGGTGTGGGACATCTTCAGTATCTGCCCTTTGTCCCTATTACTTGTTTCGCTGAGGCTGATGTGATAGTTTCTTCCTTGCGCCAAAGTCGACGGATGAGGATTAGGTACTTTGTCGTAGTAGATAGTGTCGATATGTATGATAATGACACGTATTTCTTCCCCCACTTTAGTTTCATGTACTTTGGGCTTTCATCCACTGGTCCGCGTTGATCCATTTACTTTCAACAATTGCCATACGAAACAGTCCACTATCTCGGCTAATGCAAGGTCGACATTTTCCTATTAGATCCAACTTACACTAGTACAAGCATTACAAATCCAATTATCCATGTCACTGCTCTTTCTCAGCCAATCCCCTCTTAAGTTTATCCTTTAACAACGCCTCCTTCAATTCCATCTCCCTACTAGCACTTCCACTCTTCTACCGATTAGTCATTTTCTATTAAACGCTTCCTACCCTTTTATGATGGTCATTGTTCTCACGATACGGGCTTCTGGATCCGCTCCTGCTAGATCCACTGGCACTAGACTCCCGTGACTCGCGGTGTTTCTCCCTCCCAAAACTATCCCGTCTTGTCCTCACAGGCGACTCAGACTCCTTCCGAGTAATAAACGTCCTAGCCGACCGATGGGGAGGGATATAACGGTCAAACTCTCTTGAGCGGGAGGGCGGTGGAGATCGCGAGTGGGATGGTGATCGCGGGCGGCGGGAGTGACGCAGCGGTGTAACCGAGGGAGATCTTCGTCGACGGGGCGGCGGAGAACGAGACGGTGATGAGGAAGAACTCCGTGAGCGACGATGACGATGACGGGAATGACGGGGAGAATCGTCGTCTCTGGATGATTTTACAGGTTTGTGGGATTCTTCGTCACTGTTGTCCTTGGGGTGATGATCTCGGCGGGACGGACGACGGTCATCGTCATCACGGTCACGACGATGGTGGTGACGGTCGTCGTCGCGTCGGTCTCGACGGCGGTCGTAATCTCGTTTTCTGTCATCCTCATGACGGCTTCGTCGTCGGTCGCCTTCGTCGTCGGAATCATCGTGGTGGCGGTGACGTCTTTCATATCGGCCATCTGGACTGACTCGTCGGCGTTTATATTCTCGATCTCGGTCTTCGCGTTCAGGATCCGGAGACTTAGCGGCTTTATCCTCATCAGCCGCTTCCTCGGGAACAGTCTCCTTGGTGTCATCGTGAATTCGCTCCTTTTTGTCGTCAGAAGGTCTCTCGCGTCTGTCATCCCGATCTCGATCCCTTCTGTCTTCACGATCTCGCTCCCGTGGCCTATCCTCCCCATCCCTATCTCTCCTGTCCTCCCTGTCTCTATCCCTTCGATCATCTCTGTGACGGTCCCTTCGGTCATCATAATCCCTATCCCGTCGCTCATCCCTCCTCTCATCCCTCCCTCCATGTCGATAATCCCCCCTATCCCTATCATCCCTCTCCCGCCCATCATAATCCCTCCCCTCCGTCCTTCCATATCCTCCTCGCCCACCTTCCCACCCCCCTCGCCCTCGTCCTCTGAATCCACCTGCACCTCTAAACCCGCCTCGCCCTCGTCCCCGAAACGCCCCTTCCTCATCCTGTCTCTTCAACTCCTCGATAGCAGATAATTTAGGCTCATCACCCTTATTCTCCTTCTTGACTTCCAAGGCCTGTCGTTCCCTGATTTCCGCTTTCTTCTCCTCGAGAAGTTTCGGGGGAATGCCATGTGGATCGTCCTGTGCAGACAACAATAGTTTCCATAGCGAGTTCATGAATTTAGGTGTATTCTTCTCCAAAAATCCCGTCAAATTAAGCTGCATTTTCTTTGGATCGGGCTACGAATCAGTACGCTCATTTGTGGGACGGGGGGGTACTGTGGTCGTGTCTTCGAGAAGCGAGAAGGTATAGTCGATGACTACATCGTCTTCAAAGCCCAGTAAGTCAATCACAGCCCTTGTGATCCAGGGCTTAATCACATCGACATTGACTTTCGTTAAATCGACCTGTCCGTCAACATTGCCACGCCAGAAGTGCGAGAGAGAAAAGTACCTTCTTGTCAAAGTAGTCGGGGAATTTGGTTGCCCGGAGCAGCTTTTTCTCGGCGTTGGGAGCCCTGTGGAATTAGAGCTGTTAATCGGGGAGGAGGGTTACTTTCCGTCTTGCGCGGCAGAGACACCTTTGTAGCCTGCGCCCATGACTGCTTTGCTTGAAGGTGGTGGACGAGGAGGTGTGGTTTGTAGTTTGGAATTTGCGGCGGCGATGGAAAATCTAAACGGACAGGACCCAAGCCGATTTCACTGGCGGTTGATCTGACTATCTATCACAGAAACAAGCTGAACTACATAACAATAAAGATTTCCGAGTTCTACATCTAAACCATCTATACTCGTTTTTGACCTCAATTCAAGAAGGGACTAGAAATTCGTATGAACATAAACTGAAAGGATGTAAGTAGCCAGTAATTTGATTAAAAGAGCTCAGCTTGATGCCAAGGGGTTTTGGTAATCAGTTCACTCATGAGAAAGTTCATCACGAACAGTCGAAGGCGACTCCAAAAGACGATATGACCACACAGCGCATTTGCATAGATATCTAAATTGTTATCCTATGATACGAGAAATGCACCTCTATCCCAATAGTAGCAACCAGCCCACCCACTAACAACACTCAATCTTAATCCCCAATCCCCAAAATAATTTTCCTCCATTAGCTTTTGGTATCCTTTTCCTTCGTCCCTGCTTCCTCCTTGGCCTCCTGTCCTTCTTGACTCCGGGCCTCCTGGTCTCGAGCCTCTTGTTCTTCCGCAGCGGCCTCGGCTCTTTCTGCCTCGGCATCAGCTCGGCGCGCCTCCTCCTTCTCATCTAGATCGACGTCATCTTTGACCTTGGCGGTTGAGCCGGTGGTTTCTTTGACGTGTTCTTCTTGTTTGTTTTCGTCTTCGATGAGTTCTTCTTGTTCTTCGAGGACTTCGAGACGTTGTTTGTTGGTGGCGGCGCCTTCGGCGTTATGCACTTCGAGCTCTGCTTCGTGGAACTAAACATTAGATATCGCACGCAATAAACGAAAGAGATGATAAAGACAGATAGATGGGGAAAGGGGAGGGAGCAGGATTAATACCAATTCGTCAGTGAGACAAGATAGAGTGGTGCGAAGGTTATCAATATGCGAATCATTACGATTTTCTTGTGCATAAGCATACGCATTACTCAACACAAGCAAAGTCGACGGAATCCCATGTTTCAACCTCAACTCGAGCCACTGCTGCAAATCATCCCTGAGATGCGCCGGCGACACACCGGTCGTTCGAATCCCCCTCGCGGCAGTCGCAATCTGTAGCTCCGGCACAGAAAGAGAGTTGACTCCCTCGTACGCGATGGCTTTATCGTCGCGTTTGATCTGGCGCAGATGGTGACGCAGTTGGTAGCGCAACATGGTGTCTGTGCCGAAAGTGTTGAGGTTCATGTATCGACACATGGCCATGAGTTGGGCGCGCGAGAGGTTGTCGAGGGTTAAGTCGTCGCGGAAGATTTTACTGATTGCAATGACGTCTTCATCTGAGGGGCATTCACCGCTTGTTCTCACCTGTTATTGTTAGCCATATCTACGAGAATAAACATACCTTTTTGAAAAACTCGGAGAACGCTTCGGATTGTTTCGTTGCCTTGCTTATATACAATCCACTCTCTTGAATTGTAGTGCGCAGGAAAGTACTGACATCCTTCCTCGTCTTACTGAGCTCCACTCTCTTTGCTTCTCGAGCACTCTCGCCCTCATACGTGCTCGGCAACATATTGGGGAACAATTTGAGCGCCACAGGCAATAACAACTCTGCAAACGGAACGATAACAAACACTGAAAAGGGGACAAGTCGAATAAGATCCTGCGTCGTCCGTTTAAGTTGTCGAGACTCACGCCGAGAAAGTTCATATCCGGCGGCCATCTTCAACGCCAATCGGAATGAGATTCGGATTTCCTTGCCAAGTAGTTTTGTTCCGTCCCAATAGTGATTTGCCTCCTTCTTGACTTTTTGCCATAACGTAAGTTTCTTGTCTGATTTCTTGTCGGCGTCTTTCTTCTCCACGGATGAGGCGGCGGATTTGTCGGTCACTGCGGTTGAGTCTGTCGATGAAGTTGCGGATGAATTGGCGGAGTCAGCGGAGACGGATTGGTCGGATTCGGGCTTCTTGGGAAGGTCTGTACGCGGCGGTTGAGGAGGCATCGGAGGCGGAGGCGCCCTTGTATTGGATTGCTGTTGTGGAGATTGTTTCGAAGGAAGAGGAAACGGTTTTGGATCGGGAGGATGTGTGTCCGTACTAACATTCCGTTGAGCCTGAGCGGTCCTCCATGCTCGCATCCCGTCGACATACTTGACAGCAAGCACCCTGACAACATCATTCGTCACCCTCCCCGAACGACTAAAACTTCCTCCAACAATTCCTCGGCGGCCTACGCAATCAGCATCATTCTCAACCAAATGTGTAGGAAATACCTTGTCCAGCGAAAAGGACGACGGGGACAATTGCTTGACGTGTTCCGGTCCCGCCATACGCTCGAATGAGCTGTCGCTCGCTTCTCGCTAACATGTGTCCTGTGGAGTTTGTTTGTGGTTGTCGATGGTTGCAGGTCGAAAAGTTTGGGGGTCACACACGGGCGTTTTGCAGTAATAGCCAGCTGTACAGCGTAAATTGGGATTACGTAAGGCCACCATTGACCGGATCCGGATGACGTAGTGCGGTCCGCGTCGGTTTAAACTTCACCCTTCACGGTGCAGAATTTCCCCCTGAGTCGAAAAACATTCTACTGACGCATTGCAATTGACTGTAATCATGTCTGAAGCGCCAAAGATGTCTGAGTCTCTTGTCCCAGAGACGCCGGTTGAGAGTATCCAACCCCCAGAGATTCAAGTCACTTCACCTGCTTCGAATACTGGTTTCCCCTAACTTGGACCCCACACTGATCAGTTAGATTCTGCTCCTGTTGCGGCTGAACAACACACCATCCCCGAAGCATCAACTGCACTTCCGGGAACTGTCGCAGCCGAAACTCAAAACACTGAGCCACCTACACCGACTTCCCCATCTGGCCCCTCTGCTCCCGGGGCATCCGAACTGCAACCTTCCTCAGACCGACCATTCAAGTCACTCGTCGCGTCCTTTACCCAGCCCACGACAGGAAAACCCACAGACGGAACTGTCGCAGCCCCAGTCGACCCAGAAACAGGGGTCGCCCAGGTACATCCCACTTTGATGGTGTTGACTTTTCAGCCCAACGAGAATTTCACGCCGAAGGAGAATCTCGGATTAGTGGGACAACAAGCCAAAGCCAAGATGCGCAAGATATTCTGTTGCGGTGGAAGAGACGATGTGGAATCGTGATAACACTGATATGACGCTATAATGTGGGGTTCGGAGTTTTTGCTGGTTGTGATTCGGTGTTCCTTGCTTGGGATTGTAATCTAATTAATGGTTAATGGACGTGTGGGTAATAACTACACCAGATCACGAACGTTGTTCTCTCAAGTGTCCTACTTCTGGCATTCTTGATCTTGTTACCGAGCTCAAAGAGAATCCACCTGGATTATGAGCTCGCTTGGATATTTCCGAGAGGGGTGTTGGATCTAAGTTTATCATCCTATGATTTGCTCAGATGTCATCTGGAGCACGGACCCCTCGAACTTCGCAAACGGCGCGCAGTGGTTAAAGCACAAGCAATTCGCGTACTTTTTACATTTTTGGGCTCCTTTGAATGCATACTTTCAGATGATCAAGGCCCGATGTCATGAAGTTGTCGTTATTGCTTCGTATCCTTCATGGTTTTTCAGCTACACCCCTGGTCACAACATTACAAATCATCCTCGAGAAGCCTATTTTTGTGTCAATTCTACAATAATTGAACCCAAAAGACTAAAGGAGCTTATATCCAAAGGAAATATATTTCAAATCTCCATTATTACGGCGCCGTGCCTTGCCATTGTCCCCGAAGGAGGGCGAATTTCGCAATCGCCCGATAAGGCAATTATTCCTATCAGGGCAACATAAAGTGCGGCGGAAATTTTGATAAATAAGCCGTACCACAGCCCTCGGCCTTCAAAAACGAGTTACATACAACAAAAGCACTTCCACAACGACACTGCCCCGGCTTCAGGGAATCTATTTCGGGTCGCTCCACTCTTCGCCCGTATTGTCCGCCGAATCTGAGGTGGTGCACGGTGTTCTGTTTAACCGGAGAGTGTAGCAGGTTGACTTTGAATTAAGGACCTGCGCAAAACTGTTGCGAATAAAGTTTTCGGACCGATATATACCGAGGCATTGCTGTACAGTGTGCGCTACGACTACTCGACGCGGCAGGTTCTCCTTCCGGCCCCGGGCCGTGTTGTCCCCTTTGTAGCGGAGGAGGTAAATTTCCAGCACCCCGCCCCTGAGTACAGCGCCCTGGTCCACTCGGCGGGACACTTTCCTTCCCTTTTTTTTCGTGTCGGCTAAGGCGGGGCGGATCTAGTATTTGAAAGCGCACGTACATACATTAGGAAGTATGGTCCCAGCCAACACTTATCGCAACGACGAGTACGGGGGGATGGATTTTTCCCATGATTCAGACGATAGTTCAGACAGAGCAAGGTACCACCACCGCTCTTTGTCTGCGGCGGCGGCCGTAGCAGAAGACTACGAGGTTGACTATGACAGTCACGGTGTCAAGCGTGGGGGTAACAATCATTTCGGCTCAACGGGGATATTAAAGTGTCTAACGTGTCGGAAACGGAAAGGCAAAGTCAGTTCCCCCTTAACAGAACTCAAGGATGGTGCTTATCGCAGTGCGAGTATAATGACCAGTATGAAGCGTGTCGATTTTGCGCGGACAGATCCTTGCAATGTGGGACGAAACTCTCTGCGAAGGGAGCCCGGGCGCATGAGCTTTCGCAACAGTTGCTCAGCTTGCAGAGAGAGGCAGGGATGGTGCCGTTTCCGGATGTCAGCAAACTTTCTGCTATTGCCGCAGAACTGGAGAAGAGGTTTCCTATGGCTACGGTCGGGGAAATTTATGCGATGTCGAAACCGACTGTTGAAAGCGCGCTTGCGGTCGCCGATTCACGACAAGATGGTTTTGTACTGCTTGCTTTTCTCAATTAATCCATTAGCTTCGACGGTGTTTTTTAATGGCCAATTGACGGATCTGGCCTCTGTTCACAATCAATTAGCGTCTGCTAGACACACTCCAGTACACAAGGAAGTTCACTTCAGAGCAGCCTCTGATCATCAAGCTCAGCAGTTAAGTCGACATCCATCGTTTTCGCAGCCTCAGCCTCAGGCGACTACTTCACGGTCGGCAGACAACACACCTTCTTACGACATGGAATCTTGGTTCAGCACCTTCCCTGCAACCACAAGCACAACCAATACGGTGCAACCGGCAGCCACTTCATCTACATTCACACCGTTTCATGTATCCCTGCTAAGTGAACTTGTCTAATAAGCAGACGGAAGTTCCTGAGTTGGCACCGAATTACTATGGCCCGATTCAGCCGCCTCCAGCACGTCAGGTACGATCATACTAATTACAAAGTTTCGCTTACAGTAGCGTCATGCACGTCCTTCAGTGCACACTGACGAGAGTCAGATGGATTACTCAAGTCTCTTCAATTGATTTCGGACGAGGGTCGGATATAGCTGCATGGTGGGATTAGAAAATTAGGGGTGACATTGCTGGAGTTTGGCGTTGGCGACAAGTTTATGACATATGTATGGATATCCAATTTATAAACGTCGGCTGCAGAGTCTGTATCACTATACCAATTTCGCAATGTTTGGATACTATATCACTGGTTCGAGGCTGACCATTGAGATTTCTGCTGCGCAGGATGCAGTATCAGAGATATTGATAAGACTGATCCCTTGAAGTTTACAAAGTCCGTCGGGAAAGATTATTCAAGATGTGATTTAGCAGCTTAAGGTTCATCCTGCCTGATAGTACTAGTAGCACCACATAACTCTGTCCCAAAGACTTGAAGTCGAAGGAGGATATCGTGCAAGTTGGCGTTGTGGGGGCTCTCTTTGAACGGTATTTTCGAGGTGTTTGTTGCAGAGATCGACATGAAAATCCAGGGGCAGCAGGCGCGCGCCAGTTCTTGTCTTCGACTGGCTAGACAGCCTCGGGTCATATAAATCGTCTCCAATGATTGGATCCCGACACGTGCCACTGACAGCCGCTACCGGCGCTGGTAAACCGCTCGTGTGTATTTGTTGATGTCCAAAAACAACAGCATCATCCGTTCCTGCAAAGCCGCTGAGAAGTCATCATCGCTCCTGTTGCATATCCATCCGTCTCCGATTCCGAGGAGGCTGAAAACACTTCCCTACACGTGACGGCTTAACAATCTCGCATATTCAGAAAACTCTAAAACAGCCCGAATTATTTGTGAGCCAAGGCAAAAAAGCTCTGCTGCAGACAGCGTCACCCGGTCCACCATTAGGGACGGTCCACCGATCAATCACATCACCTTATATTATCCTATTTTGGCAGATGGCTGGAAGAGACTCGCTCCCACATTTCCCGGCGCCAGAGAAAGCCCAGCCACATCGACCTCAAAGCCAGTCTCCAGGAACCAACATGTACCCGCAACAGACTCCATACCAGCAGCCATACCAACCCGCGCCTGTCCCTGGCGGCTATACCTCTCCGGGTTCCCCCGTCGGCGGCTACCAGGTCGGTCCTCCTGCGACCGGCTACGCAGCGCCGCCGCAACAGGGATATCAACAAGCATATGGCCAGCCGGGGTACAGTCCCAATCCTGCTCGCCCCGTTTCAGCTCAGCCGCCTCCTGGTGTGGATCCGCAACTCTACAATCTCTTCAGAGCGGCCGATACAAATGGAAGTGGACAGCTTAGTGAGCGTGAGATAAGTCGTGCATTGGTCAACGGCGACTGGACACCCTTTGATGCCAAGACCATCAAACTCATGGTCAAAATGTTTGACGTCGATCAGCTAGTCTCCATCATGTGGCGCTGTTAACAAGTAGCTCTGGGACAATTGGGTTGGACGAGTTTGTGGGGTTGTGGGGGTATCTCGATCAATGGCGGGGGTTGTTTCGCAGGTTCGATCGCGATAACTCTGGTGCGATTGACCACGGCGAGTTCGCAAATGCGCTCACGGCGTTTGGCTATCGTCTGACGGATAAATTTGTCAACCTCCTCTTTGCTTCGTACGACAAGAGAGGTGAGACACCTGAGCCTCAGCTAGGTGAAGAGCCAGCTGATCTGCTACATGGGGCTAACAATTTGTAGGAGACGGTCAAATCGGCTTCGATATGTTTGTTCAGTGTATGGTTACTGTCAAGACATTGACGGAAGTCTTCAAGGGGTAGTGCTCTTTCTTTCAAGACTGACGATATATAGCTTGGATACGGACCGCGACGGATTCATTACCATTGGTTTTGAGCAGTTTTTGGAGATCATTCTCCGTCAACGTTAAGGGCTCGCGGTTTACATGGCGTTTATCGCAGGTTAATTTATTTGCATCATTAATGTGAAGAGGGAGGGAATCATGT
>Ga0302325_10032594_pt1 | contig 10694 bp, 6 predicted proteins | sample Palsa_T0_2_FD_201948 | JGI IMG/M metagenome (GOLD analysis project Ga0302325, IMG submission 201948) | Peat permafrost microbial communities from Stordalen Mire near Abisko, Sweden - Palsa_T0_2 | ecosystem: Environmental > Terrestrial > Soil > Palsa > Peat permafrost | place: Sweden: Abisko...
CCTCGCACGTGCACCTGGTGCAGCAGGTGCTCGACACCGCCGCCAGGCACCGGCGCAAGGTCGCCTTCGTCGGGCGGTCCATGGTCCGCAACATGGGCGTCGCCCGCGACCTCGGCTACCTGCGCGTCCCCGGCGGGCTCCTGATCGACCTGCGCGACGCCGAGGAGATGCCGCCGGGCGACGTGGTGCTGATCTCGACCGGGTCGCAGGGCGAGCCGATGTCGGCGCTGTCGCGGATGGCGGGCCGGGACCACCCCATCCGCATCGCCGCGGGCGACACGGTCATCCTCGCCTCCTCGCTCATCCCCGGCAACGAGACCTCCGTCTACCGGGTGATCAACGGGCTGACCAGGCTCGGCGCGCGCGTCGTGCACAAGGAGTCGTCCCTGGTCCACGTGAGCGGCCACGCCCCCGCGGGGGAGCTGCTCTACCTGCTCAACCTGGTCAAGCCGAAGAACTTCATTCCGATCCACGGCGAGTGGCGGCACCTGCGGGCGCACGCCCGGCTGGCGTCGCTGACCGGGATCCCCGACGACCGGATCGTGATCGCCGAGGACGGCGTGGTCGTCGACCTGGTGGCAGGCAAGGCGTCGATCGTCGGCGCGGTCGACTGCGGCTACGTCTACGTGGACGGCCTCACGGTCGGCGAGGTCACCGAATCCCAGCTCAAGGACCGGCGCATTCTCGGCGACGAGGGGTTCATCTCGGTGATCATGGTGCTCGACTCGTCCAGCGGCAAGATCGTCGGCGGCCCGGAGATCCACACCCGCGGGTCCGGCATCGACGACCAGGCGTTCCGGGTCGACGTGCTGCCCAAGCTGGAGGACGCCCTCGAGCGCGCGGCCAACGACGGCGTGGCCGACGCGCACGCGATCCGCCAGCTCTCCCGCCGTGTGATCGGCAAGTGGGTGTCGGACAACTACCGGCGGCGGCCGATGATCATCCCGGTGGTCGTTGAGGTCTAGTCGTCAACGCCCCGGGCGATTCACCGCCCGGGGCCGGCCGGGCGCCTTACCAGGCAGGGGCCCACATAATGCCCCGCCACTGCGCTGACCTGCCCGGCCGCCGTACGAGGCGGGGCGCCCACATGACGCCGCGCCACTGCGGTGACGGGCGCGGCGTCTTCCGCTGCCGCTTGCCGGTGGCCTGGTGCTCGCGCAGGATCTCCGCTGCGTGCTTGGTGATCTCCGCCAGCTCGGTCTGGAGCTTGCGGACCTCGCGCGCGCCCCAGATGGGCGAGCTGAACCGGTGGTGGGTGATCGCGGTCACCATCAGAAACCGCGCGTCGGCCGGGTCAACCCGCTCATCCAGCCAGTCAGCTCGCTCCATGCCATCTCTCCTTGCCGTCGCCGCTGCCAGCGACGTCGCCGTCCCCAAAATGGATGGCTCCGGCCGACATGGGTCATTCCATGGGGCCGGAGCGCTAGGTATGCAGTGGCTCCCGCCTGCGCACCCCGCGCCCGACGGCCAGCCTCAACCTAGAGATAACGTTTACGTCACGCTACAACATTCCGGCTTCCCCGGTGGCTCTTTCCGGCGCCTTTCGGCCGCCGACGAGCCGGCCGGTCGGGCGCGGCCCTGCTGCCATCATCGTGTGCCCTTTTGGGCGCTCTACGACCCGAACGGCACACAATCATGTCTATGGGGCCATCTGTCGTAATCTTGGCCATGCATCCCGCTGCCCGCCTGCATCATCGCAGCGCCAAGCAACCCACCTAAGACGCTGAGGGTGGTCCGCTGGAAACGCGATAGATCGCGAGTGCGGCTGTGCGCTAGCATGGTGGCGGCGGTAATGGGGCGGTCTGGCTCTGATCGGGGAAGGCGACGTGGTTACGGCGGCGGACACGGTTCGGGTGGGTGTGCTTGGCCCGCTTGAGGTCACCGATGCCGCCGGCCGGCCGGTGCACGTGGGCGGGCAGCGGGTGCGGGCGCTGCTGATCCTGCTCGCGCTTGACGCGGGCCGGGTGGTCTCCGCCCGCTCGCTGATCGAGCGGCTCTGGCCCGATGAACGGCCGGCCGACGCGGCGAACGCGCTCCAGTCGCTGGTGTCCAGGCTGCGCGTCGCGCTCCGGCAGGCGGGCCTGCCCGCGGCGGTGCTCGAGTCGTCGGCGGTGGGCTACCGGCTCGCGGTGCCGGCCGAGGCGGTGGACGCGCTCGCCTTCCAGGCGCAGGCCCGGGCCGGTCGCGAGGCCCTGGCCAGCGGCGATGCCGTCACCGCGACGCGCCTGCTGCGGGTCGCGCTCGCCTGCTGGCGCGGCCCCGCCCTGGCCGACGTGGCGGGGGAGGAGTTCGCCGCCGCGCCGGCCGCGCGGCTGGCGGAGCTGCGCAACGCCGCGCTGCTCGACCGGATCGAGGCGGACCTGGCCCTCGGCCAGGCGGGCCCGGTGCCGATCGGCGAACTCCGCGAGCTGACCGCGGCCGAGCCGCTCGCGGAGCGCCCCACCGCGCTGCTGATGCGCGCGCTCGCCGCGACCGGCCGCCAGGCCGAGGCCCTCGCCGTCTACCAGCGGACGCGCGACCTGCTGGCCGACAGCCTCGGCGTCGACCCGTCCCCGCAGCTCGACCAGGCCTACCTCGCGGTCCTCAGGCAAGAGGTCATGGCCGCCGTCGCCCCTCCCGCCGCCGCCGTGCGCGTTGACGGCGCCTCTGCCGCCGCGGCTCCTGTCGCCCCGGCGGTCGCGTCCCCCGTTGACGGCGCTCCCGCCCGTCGTGGCGACGCCTGGTACCAGCCCACCAGCTTCGTCGGCCGGGACCAGGATCTCATCGGCGTGCTGAAGCAACTGGCCGCTGAGCGCCTGGTCACGCTGACCGGGCCGGGCGGCGTGGGCAAGACCCGGCTGGCGGCGGAGGCGGCCGCGCGGTTGGCCGGCTCCGCGTGGTTCACCGGCTCCGCCTGGTTCGCCGAGCTCGCCCCGGTGGCGGAGCCGTCCGAGGTGCCCTACGCAGTGCTGGACGCGTTCGGCCTGCGCGAACGGTCGCTCGGCCTGCGCGGCTCGGACGGGGCGGCCGATCCGCTCGACCGGTTGTGCACCGCGCTCGCCGCCCGGGAGGCGGTGCTGATACTCGACAACTGCGAGCACCTGATCGACGCCGCCGCGGTGCTCGCCGCCCGCCTGCTGGCCGACTGCCCCGGGGTGCGCGTCCTCGCGACCAGCCGGGAGCCGCTCGGGATCGGCGGCGAGACCCTGTTCCCGGTCAGCCCGCTCGCTGCCCCGCCCGCCTCGCCGGCCGTATCCCGGCCCGCCGGTACAGCCGGTACAGCCGGTACAGCCGGTACAGCCGGTACAGCCGGTACAGCCGGTACAGCCGGTACCGCCGGTTTCGCTCGTCCCGCCGGGCCGGAAAGGCTCGCCGGTTCCTATCCGGCGGTGCGCCTGTTCGCCGACCGGGCCGCCGCCGTGCTCCCCGGCTTCACCCTCAACCCCGCCAACGAGGCCGACGTGGCGCGAATCTGCCGGGCGCTTGACGGCATGCCGCTGGCCATCGAGCTGGCCGCCCCCTGGCTCCGCACGCTCGCGCCCGCCCAGCTCGCGGAGCGGCTGGCGGAGCGGGTCGCGGAGCGACTCGATGACCGGTTCGCCCTGCTCACCGGCGGAAGCCGGATCGCGCAGCCGCGGCACCAGACGCTGCGCGCGGTCGTCGACTGGAGCTGGCAGCTGCTCTCCGAGCCGGAGCGGGCGCTCGCCCGCCGCCTGGCCATCTTCCCGGCGGGAGCCACCCTGGCCGCGGCGGAACAGGTGTGCGCGGACCCGGCGCCGGCCGAGGCGCCGTCGGCCGCACGCCAGGAAACTGAAGGCCAGCGAACCGTCGGCGCTGACACGCTGCCGCAGCCCAGCGTCCTGCCCGCCCTCTCCGGCCTGGTCGGCAAGTCGATCATCACGATGACGGACGCGCCGGGCGGTTGCGCTCCCCGCTACCGGACGCTCGAGACGGTCCGCGCCTACGGTCTGGAACGGCTGGCCGAGGCGGGCGAGGAGAGCGCGACCAGGGACGCGTTCGCCCGCTATTACCTGGACTTCGCCGAGACCGCCGACCCGCTGCTGCGCGCCGCCGATCAGATCCGCTGGTTCCGCGAGCTGCTGGCCGAGCAGGACAACGTCAACGCCGCGCTCCGCTGGACGGTGGGCCGACGGGACTCCGATACCGCGCTGCGGCTCGTCAGGGCTCTTGGCTACTACTGGATGCAGCGCGGGTACGGCGAGGGGGAGGCACTGGCCCGCGAGGTGCTGGCGCTGACGCCACCGGATCCGCCGACGGAGCGGACCGCCGAGGCGCGGGTGATCTGCGCGCTGCTCGCGGCAGGTCCGTCCTTCGACCTGGAGGCGGTCAGGGCGCCGCTGATGGAGGCCATCGCCGACCTCGCCGAATGGGGCGACGACTACACCTCCTTCCACCCCCTGGTGGCGCTGGCCGAGCCGGTGCTGCTGCAACTCCAGGGGGAGCGCGAGCGCGCCCAGGACCAGTACGACCGGTACGCAGAGGTACGCGATCCATGGCTGCGGGCAATGGGGCTTGTCTACCGTGCGTCGAATGCCCGCGAGATGGGTCGGCTTGATGGCGCCGAGGACCATCTCCGGGTCGCGCTGCGCGAGTACCGGGCGATCGGCGAGCAGTGGGGCAGCGCCATCGCGCTCACCGAGCTGGCCGAGTTCACTGAGCTCCGCGGCGACCATGCCGCGTCGCTGGCCGCGCTCGAGGAGGCGGTGTCGCTCGGCCGCGAGCTAACCGCGTGGGGTGACCTGTCCTACGTCGAGGCACGGCTCGCGATCGTCAGGGCGCGAACCGGCGAGCTCGCCCGGGCCCGCGCCGACCTAGACCGGGTCGACGCCGCTGCCGCGACGCGTGGCGGCACGGTCGACATCGACCGCTGGGTGACGTTCATCCGGGCTGAGCTGGCCTGGCGGGAGGGCGACCTCGCGCTGGCCGCCCGCTGCTGCGCGGACGGGCTCGCCGCGCTCGAGACCTACCGGGCGGTCTGGTGGGAGGCGCTCCGCGCCCGTCTCCGCGCCAGGCTCGCCCTGGCGGTCCTCGCTCAGGGCGACGAGAGCCGCTGCCGTGACCTGCTCGCCGCCGCCCTTGACGCCACTGCCGCCTGGACCGAGCACTCGGCCCTGGCCGATGTCCTCGACGCCTGCGCCCGCTACGCGATCCGCCCCGACAAGACCGAAGTGGCCAGAGTGGCTGGAGTAGATTCCGCTGCCAGAGAGGCCGAAGTGGCAGACGACGCCTGGGATGTCAGCAATGTGAGCCGGCCTGGCCGCGCCGAACTCGCCGCCCGGCTGCTCGGCGCGGCGCACGGCGTCCGCGGTGCCTTCGACGAGTCAAGCCCGGACGCCCCGCAGGCCCGCGCCGCCGCCCGGGATACGCTGGGCGACGCCGCTTTCGAGGCGGCGTACCAGTCCGCCGCCGGCCTGACCTACGAGGCATCCATCGCCCTGGCCCGGGAGACCCTGTCGCCAGTCAGGTGACGATCCTGACGGCGGTCATGGAGCGGACGGAGCAGGCCGCGTGCGTTCCATCACGAAGGGATTTTGATCTTCCGCGCCCAAGGGCCGGAAGATCAGGTCCGGCGCCGGTAGGCCGCGACCGCCAGCGGGGCGAACACCACGAAGATCCCGAGCGCCCACAGCAGCGCCCGCTCGGCTACCCCCGCCGCCGGGCCGCCGGTGAGCAGCGCGCGCTCCGCCTCGGTCAGGTAGGTGACCGGGTTGACCTTCACGAACGCCTGCAGCCAACCCGGCAGCGTCGACGTCTGCACCAGCAGGTTGGAGCCGAAGACGAGCGGGAACATGAGCAGGAAGCCGAACCCCTGCACCGCCTGCGGCGACCGCATCAGCACCCCGATGAGCGCGGAGAACCAGCACATCGCGAGCGCGAACACGAGCAGCAGCAGGCACCCCATGGCGGCCGCCAGCGGCGTCGCCTCGATCCGGAAGCCGAGGATGAACCCGAAGCCGAGGGTGACCGCGATCGAGATCACGTACCGGACCGCGTCGCCGAAGATCGCGCCCGCGAGCGGCGCCCAGCGGGCGATCGGCAGCGAGCGGAACCGGTCGAAGACGCCGGTGGTGATGTCCGCGTTGAGCATCATCCCGGTGCCCATGGTGGCGAACACCACGCTCATCACGAGCACCCCCGGCAGCGAGAACTGCAGGTACTTGTGCGTGCTGCCGGCCACCGCGCCGCCGAACACGTAGGTGAACAGCAGCAGGTAGACGATCGGCGTGAGCGAGAGGCTGAACAGGTCCTCGGCGTTGGTCGGCATCTTCAGCAGCGACCGCCAGGTCAGCGTGAACGCATTCCGCAGGCCGCCGAGCGGGCTGAGCCTGCGGGCGGGGACGGGGGCGAGGGCAACGGTCATCGGGTGCTCCCGTTCAGTTCCGGAGTCTCGGTCTTGGCGGGCGTGTCGGCCGTCGTGTCGGCCGGCTGGCCGGTGAGGGCGAGGAACACCTCGTCCAGGCTCGCCTTGCGCAGCGCGAACTCGGCCAGCTCGATGTCGGCCGCGTCGAGCTCGCGGACGATCTCCGGCAGTAGCCGGCCGCCTTCGATCGCGGCCGACACCGTGCCCGATTCGGCGCTGACCTCCGGCGTGCTTCCCAGCCGGGCCGAAAGCAGCGCCGTGACCGCGGCCACGTCGCCCCGCTGCGCGGGGGTTACCTCGAGGACTTGCTGTCCGGCCTGGGCCTTCAGCTCGTCCGGGGTGCCGGTGGCGATGACCGTTCCGTGGTTGATGACCGCGATGTCGTGCGCGAGCTGGTCCGCCTCCTCCAGGTACTGGGTGGTGAGCAGCACCGTCGTCCCGTCGGCGACCATTTCCCTGATCATCGCCCAGACCTCGTTGCGGCTGTGCGGGTCAAGCCCGGTGGTCGGCTCGTCAAGGAACAGCACCTGCGGCCGGCCGACGAGGCTGGCGGCCAGGTCGAGGCGGCGGCGCATGCCGCCCGAGTAGGTCTTCGCGCGCCGCCCGGCCGCGTCGGCGAGCTCGAACCGCGCCAGCAGCTCCGCCGCCCGCGCCCGCGCCTGCTGACGGCCGAGGCCGAGCAGCCGCCCGATCATGATCAGGTTGTTGGTACCGGACAGGCCCTCGTCGACCGACGCGTACTGGCCGGTGAGCCCGATCAGCTGGCGCACCTGGTGCGCGTCCCGCTGGGTGTCGTATCCGCAGACGAAGGCCTCGCCGCCGTCCGGCTGGATCAGCGTGGCGAGAATGCGGACGGCGGTGGTCTTGCCCGCCCCGTTCGGCCCGAGCAGGCCGAGCACGGTGCCGGCCCGCGCGGTCAGGTCCACCCCGGCCAGCGCCGTCGTCTTGCCGAAGCGCTTCACCAGCCCGCGCGCCTCGACCGCGTAAGGTACGTCTTCCACGTTCATGCCGCCCATACTGCGGCACGCCGCTGTCAACTCCCGCACGAAGCGCTGCCAGCTGCTGCCAGCCGGCTTTCACGTCCAGGTCAAGGTCCAAATCAGTCGTACTGAACGCACGCGTGGTTCCAGTTTCAGGAGGCGTTAGAGCGCCCGCCCGTGGCCGGCGGTTCGCGCCGGGATCCGCGTGCTGCGCGAACTTCCCCGCGTCGGGGCGGGGGTTGAAACGGGTAGAGTTCGGCCAGGAAGGTCATCGCGGTTTGTCCGCGATTCGCTCGGCGCCCGGGAGACCATGACATGGCGGACAGTGACATGACGTGGGCCAGACTGGACCCGACGCATGCGCCGCCGAACATCGACACGACCGTGCCCAGCGTGGCCCGGGTCTACGACGCGATCCTGGGCGGCAAGGACAACTTCTCGGTCGACCGCGCGGTGGCCGAGGAAGCGATGCGGGCCATGTCCGACGGCGGCAATGGCGCGCGGCTCAACCGGGCCGCGCTCGGGCGCGCGGTCAGGTACATGGCCGACCGCGGCGTCACCCAGTTCCTCGACCTCGGCTCCGGCCTGCCGACCGCGCAGAACACCCACCAGATCGCCCAGCGGGTCAACCCCGAGGCGCGCGTGGTGTACGTCGACAACGACCCGAGCGTCTCCGTGCACGGCCAGGCGCTGCTCACCGGCGACGATTCGACCGTGGTGGTGCTGGCCGACGTGCGCGCGCCGGACGAACTGCTCGCGCTGCCGTCGGTCGCGGGCTTCCTCGACTTCAGCCAGCCGATCGGGCTGATCCTCAACGCGGTGATTCATCACCTGAACGACGACGAGCACCCGCACGGCATCGTCGCCCGTTATAAAGAGGCGCTCGCGCCCGGCAGCTACCTGCAGCTGACGCACTTCTGCGACGAATCGGCCGAGGCGCGGGCCAACTCGGAGGTGCTGACGCGGTCGCTCGGCCGGGGGCAGGTGCGGAGCCGGGCTGAGATCGTGAGCTTCTTCGACGGCCTCGACCTGGTCCCGCCCGGCGTCGTCTTCCTGCCCTACTGGCGCCCGGACGCCCCGGTGGAGAGCCCGCCGCCCGCGGGCAGCATGCTCATGCTGGTCGGAGTGGGCAGTGTTTCCCCCGCTCGCCGCCGGGCGCTCTAAGCCCTTTGGCTCGCGGGGTTTGGCTCGCGGGGCGCGGGTTAGCGCGCGGCGACGGCCGGGGCGGCCGCGATCTGCGCGAGCAGGTCGTGGACCTTGGCGGCGCCGTCGGCGACCTCGTGCCGCATGGCGTAGATGCCGATCAGCTTCTGCCCGCCGAGGTCGGGGGTGGCGTCCTTGACCAGCGGCCACGGGTGGGTGATGTCCGCGATCCGCTCCTTCATGGCGTCGAGGCGCAGCCCGGCCTCGGCCACCGGCCACCGGTCGAGCGGATGGCCGCCGGAACGGCTGTCAGCGGGCGATTCGCCGAGTCCGGAGGTCGCCGCGGCCATGGCGGCGTTGAAGGCACGGCGGGCGTCCGAGTACTGCACGCTGGCCAGGATCGAATGCCCCCAGCCGATCGCGGAGGCGGTGAAGATGTCCGGCGGCGCGCCGGCCGGAGCGACCCGGGCGACCCGGAACGCGGGCGTACATCGAGAGCCGCGCCCGGCGAACGCGAGCACCGCGTCCGGCCGCGGGCGCTCGGTCCCGTTCCCGGTCGCCGGGTGGATGGCGTGCACCGCGACCCAGTCCCAGGTCGGCGTCAGCGAGGACAGCACCGCCGGGCTGCGGAACCGGTACCCGCTCTCGCCCGCGGGGTCGCACCGCGACTGCGGGTCGGCCAGCCGCAGGTCGCCGCCGGCCGAGGTCGCGCCGTGGCCGGCCGCGAAGAGCGCGCCGCGGGCGGCCTCGAGCAGTATCCAGCGGACCGAGTCGTCGCCCGCGCGGTAGGCGTCCGCCGCGGCGCCGGTCCAGTACAGGTGCGCGCTGACCGCGAGCGCGGTGAGCGGGGCGTGCCGGGCGAGACGCCGCTGCCCGCAGGCGGCCTGCCGCAGCGTGCACCCGAGCCCGCCGAACTCCGGCGGCAGCGCGACCTTGAGGTAGCCCACGTCGTCAAGCTTGGCGATGTCCCGCCGCATGACCGCGGCGACGTCCGGCCCGGTGCCCGATGTCCCGGATATCGTCGATGTCGCCGATCCGGCCCCGGGCAGCGCGGGGCCGGTGCCCGCCAGGACCTGCCCCGCGAACGCGCTCGCGTACGGTGACGTGCCACCGAGCCGCGCCAGCAGGCTGTCGGTCAGCAGGTCACGGGGCCTGATCTGTGTCATGGACCGGTTTCACTCCCTACAGGTTCGCGCTGATCCCTATCAGATCACGTGTTCGGGCGTAAAGTCAACTTACTTGGTAGGAATTATCTAGTTACACTCGTATCCGCTCAGAAGCGGTCCCGCCGAGTCGGCCAAGGGCGCCCGCCGGCCGCCGGCCGCCGCCGCTCGCTGGCGAAGACGGCGATGTCCTCGATGAGTCCCCCGTGCAACATCCGATAGCCGTCATCGGTCACTTATCCCAGCTGCGGGGTCAGCGCGGCCCTCGGCGCGGACCGCAGCGGATGTCCCACTGGCAACGGTTCCTCATCATAGACGTCAAGTGCGCCCCCCGCGATATGGTGTGTTTCCCCCGCTGTGATCTGGCCCGGGCTGGCTCCCATCGGGCCGGCGCGGCCCGGCTGGTAGCGTCTTCTCCCATGACCTGGCTTGACGCGCTCGCCGATAAGGCACTTGACGGTTCGCTTCCGACCCGGGAGGAGGCCCTCGCCGTCCTCCGCTCGTCCGATGATGAGCTGATGGACGTGGTGGCCGCCGCGTTCCGCGTCCGGCGGCGGTTCTTCGGCCGCCGGGTCAAGCTGAACTACCTGGTCAACATCAAGTCCGGGCTCTGCCCCGAGGACTGCTTCTACTGCTCGCAGCGGGTCGGCTCGGCTGCGGACGTGCTCAAGTACAGCTGGCTGAAGACCGACGAGGTGATCGCCACCGCCGAGGCCGGCGTGGCCGGCGGGGCGCGCCGGGTCTGCCTGGTGGCCAGCGGCCGGGGCCCGACCGATCGGGATATCGACCGGGTGGCATCGACGATCGCCTCGTTCAAGGCCCGCAACCCGGACGTCGAGGTCTGCGCCTGCCTCGGCCTGCTCTCCGACGGCCAGGCCGAGCGGCTGGCCACGGCCGGCACGACCGCGTACAACCACAACCTCAACACCTCGGGCGGCCACTACGCGGACATCTGCACCACCCACGAGTACGCCGACCGGGTGTCGACGGTGGACGCCGCCAAGTCCGCGGGTCTGTCGCCCTGCTCCGGCCTGATCGCCGGCCTGG
>Ga0302325_10032595_pt1 | contig 10694 bp, 8 predicted proteins | sample Palsa_T0_2_FD_201948 | JGI IMG/M metagenome (GOLD analysis project Ga0302325, IMG submission 201948) | Peat permafrost microbial communities from Stordalen Mire near Abisko, Sweden - Palsa_T0_2 | ecosystem: Environmental > Terrestrial > Soil > Palsa > Peat permafrost | place: Sweden: Abisko...
TTCTTCTTCTACAGCCAGGTCATTGGTCTGTCCGCGGCCCTGACTGGCCTTGCGCTCGCGAGTGCGCTGACATTTGATGCCGTGTCAAATCCGCTGGTCGGATATTTGTCGGATACCTGGCGATCGCGACTCGGGCGGCGCCTCCCGTTCATGTACGCATCGATACTTCCGCTGACCGTTTTGTATGTGCTGGTTTGGTATCCACCGGCTGTTTCACGATCGCAATGGAATTCGTTCGGGTACCTTTTGGCAGTGCTAATTTTCTTGCGGCTGTCGATGATGATGTTCGATGTGCCAGTCCGAACGCTGGTGGCGGAATTGACCCCTGATTATGATGAACGCACCCGACTCGCGTCACTTCCGACTTCGGTTAGTTGGTTTACGAGTTCGATCATGACGATTGCAATGTACGGCATCTGGCTCAAAGATTCCGCCGAGCACGTGAGCGGCCAGACCAGTATCGCCGGATACCGGCAGGCCGCTGTCGTCTGCGGGGCGATGATCCTTGTTTCGCTGCTGTTCTCCACAGTAGGCCTTCATCCGGAAATTCCTCATCTTCACATGAAGACCTCGGTACAAGCAGCCAGCCTCAAGGACCTGGCCCGCTCTTTTGGCCAACTGTTGCAAAACCGTTCGATGCGGGCGCTGCTCCTTTCCGGCTTGTTTGTGGGCACAGGTCTCGGCGCGACTGCCGCGCTTTGGATCTATCAGTACGGCTTCTTCTACGGGATGCGCAGCCAGCAGATGTCGCTGCTGACCATCGTCGAGTCGCTGGCATCACTCGCGGTCGCTCCGGTGATCCGTCAGTTTGTCGTCAAGGGTGACAAAAAGGTCATGGCAATTCGCTTTTTGACGGCTTCCGTAGCCATTAGCATAATCTTGCCGCCGCTGCTCGCTTTGGGATGGCTTCCGGAACGCGGCAGTAACGGCCTGTGGTACGTGCTAACGACCTATGATTTTCTGAGCCAGTTGATCTGGATCGTAACCGCTTCCATCATTTATTCACTCTACGCAGACGTTACGGATGACGTGGTGCTGGCGATAGGCAAACGTTTGGAGGGGGCGATATTCGCGTGCCAGACATTTATCGAGAGAGTCGCGATGGGCCTTGGCGCATTGTTTGCCGGCTTGCTGCTCACCCTGATTCATTATCCGACGGCTACCGACAATGCACCGATTCCAGCTAAGATTCTTACGCGACTCGGATTAAGCTACATGGGCGTGTGGTTCGTATTCGCTTCCATCGGAATCTGGTTCCTTTCCAAATATGAAATCACGCGTTCCTTACAAACGGCGGAAGTCGATGTTCTGGAGCAGTCGGACGCCGGAACCGAAGATTGGTAGCATTGTGCCCTGAATATGTTCGGCCACAATTCAAATTCGAGTGGCCAGTTCCGGAGTTTATTTCTAAGGCGTTCCGCGACCCGGCTTCAGCGTGGTGGAGACTCTTCCAACAATGGTCGACGCAAATCGACGCTTCCCGGCAATTGCCCGCGCGCCGCAGCCTCCGCTTCATCTTGCTGCACCCAGACCGGATCGTTACCACCGTAATAGCCGAGTTGGTCGTGACCGGCGCCATGAGTCGTATATCCCAGGAGACGCCGGACTCTCTCGTCATACTGCCGTGCCACTTGCGGTGGAACCTCGAGACAGTGGTTCTCCTCCGAGCGAAGCCAGCCCAGACAATAGGTGTTAATAAGACCGACCCGAGGAGCATGGCTGCGGTTTGCGCCACCGCCATGCCAAGTCGATCCCAGATAGAAAAGCGCGGAACCCTTCGGCATTACAGCGGTCGCCCAGCGTGTCAGGTCAGGCCGGTGCCAGGCGCGGAGAAAGCGATGACTGCCTGGGACCACGCGCGTTGCTCCATTCTCCGCCGTAAAACCATCAAAAGACCACATCACACCGATTTGGAGTTCAAGTCCCGCGACCTGGATCGGATAGGGCGTATCGTCGCGATGAAGTTGCTGGTCGCTCTCCCCCGGCAATATCTCAATACCCGTGGTGCTCCCGAGCTGATAGTCGGCGCAAGACGGCAAGAGGATAGCGTCGGCCACATTCAGTACCATCGGGTGAGCGATCAGTTCGGCGCAGCGCGGCGAGTAGCGCAGCACGCCGCCACACCGAAGCGTCTTTGGACCACTAAAGCCGGTGCGTTGACTTTCGTCGAATTCATCGAAGGACGATCGCAACTCGGCGGCGCAGGCGTCGATCAGTTCGACTGCAGCCAGATTGTGGACGATGACGCCACCGTCGCGCCGCAGAACATCGACAACCGCTGCCGGTGATGCATTCGCATCAAATGACGTCAGTATCATATTCGTTCCCCTGATTTTGCAATCAGCACCCGAGTGTGTGACGGAACCATATTCAAACGTTCGCCGACGCCTTCAGCCACGTCAACGCCCTGCGACATTTCCAGTGATGTTGGCAAATGCACCCTGTGGTTATCAAGGTGTAGGCTCATCGGCCGCCCTCCGGGTCGGCTGTCGGCTTTGCAGCGGGCAGATTGGGCACCGGAAGGTCAGGATTTGACCGGTCAGCGCCGTTTGACCCCGACCTCGAGCGGTATTTCCGCTCCTGACCCTGTTGCTGCCGGCCGCGAGTGTCCGGTTTCGGGCAGGCAATCGCAACTATGGCAAACTAATACCTCAGCACAGTCGCAGCCGGTAACTATCTATGCTTGTCCTGCGCCTGAATGCGTTCGATCTCCTCCCTCAAGTTATCTCGCAGTACGTCCGCTTCGGCCCGATCTCTCTCCGGGCTGACTACGCGCACGATCTTGCGCCAGTCGGAGGGATCTGGACCGGGTGAGAACTGTGGGAACTGATTGTGCAGATTCCACTGGAGGTTGAACATTCGTGCGTAGAGTATCAGGGTGGCCGTGACAGCCTCCATGGAAGCGTCAAGTTCCGCAGGCGTCATGCGTGCTGGGTCCTCATCTCGTATCCCGTAGCTAAAGCTAACCCAGATGCGTTGGGTTGCCTCCTTGGTAGACTCATTAAGTGCGGCAAGTGAGCTGTAAAGCGCGGAGCGCTGCTCGACTTCGCGGCGTGGCATCAGCGCGAGTACGCTGGACTCGTGGGCCGCGTTCCATGCCGACAGGACGTATGCGTAATCCGCGTACCACCAACTCAGTTCGCCGGGCCAACTGCTGCGCGGCGCGCCGGGGTGTTCACGCAGGAAACGGAGGACCTCAAGGTCGCGCTGAAGAATCGGGGCAAGCCGACGCATTTCGAGTATTTGTGTATCGAAGATGGCAATGTTGATCCTGAGCTCCGTCTCGAGCTGTTCGCGCGCTTCGGCGACCTGATGCCGGTGATGAAAGAATTCCACTGTCTGCTCCAAGCCAATGGCTATGAGCAGCCCAATGACGATGGTTGCAATATGGATGAAGAAGTCTTTCCAGGTGCGGACCGTCTGGTGGAGCGCGTGGACGTCGAGCATGGATGCCGAGACCTCCGGCATGTAAGGTGTTTCTGCATCTGCAGGTACCGCCGCCTTCGGGCTATCGGCGGGCCTCTGGGGAATTTCTGGGTCGGCGCGTTCGGCCATTTATGGGCTCTTCGTTAGCGTCCCGATAACCTATCTTAAGCTACCAGCGACCGCTTCTTTGCTGCAATCTCGTCTTTTCGAATGACTCAAAATGGCCGTCAGGCGCCTATGGCATCACTAGCTTGGTGCCCAAGATCGCACCGCCCCGCGCCAGCCCCGAGCCGCTGGCGTGGGAGACTTGGTCCGAGAGCCGATCACTCCGATGAGCCAGCAGATCCCCGCGGCTCTCGAGGCGCAATGCTTCGCCGGTGACTAGCCATCATTCGCTGACCCGTCCGCAGGCGTAGCGAGCTGTCCGCCGCCAGCATTCTTCCCAACCGCGCCGTCGTTGCTGTCCTGCGCACCGATGCCGATCAATTCGCCGGCCGCGTCCACCTGACCCTGAACGATCAGGGCGACGAAAATGACCACCGCAAATATCACCATCAACTCACCGCACAGGAAGAACGCCGGGTCCAAATGTTCGATGGCATTGCCGATGTCCCAGAGCCACTCGGGCTTGATCTTGGCGATGGCGCCCATCAGCGCGACCAGAATGGTCGAGCTGACGGAGAAGACCCGGGTGGAAGCGTTCGGCCGGATCAGCCCGACCAGCAGCACGATTGCGATGAAGGCGGCCGGAACGGACACGATGAAACCCCCGAAGTGCTCGAGGTCGAGGTCGTAGAAATTGGCGTACCAGTCCGAATACAGTCGCAGCGGCAGCCACAGTACGAGCAGCGCAAAGACCAGCACCAGATCGTTGACCGCCGCGGGCTTCGCTCGTGCGCGCAGCACCACCAGGGCGCCCAGGTACCACAGATAAAAGATCGCAAACTCGGTTGAGATCAGGTTCAGCGCCAGCGCGACCCACGAGGTGATGCTGCCGCGCTGTGCCTGGTCGCTGAAACTGCGAAACGGCGGGTACTTTTGCAGATATGTCTGTCGCTCGCTGCTTGCGAGCTTCAGGCCCTGATCGTTGGTACGAAAGTCGCTGTCATGGGGACTGTAGAGCGCTGAGCGCAGCTGCTGTTGCATGGTGGCGGCCGCTTTTGAGTCCTGCAGCATGTAGGGGGCGAGGCAAAGCGGACGGCGACTGCCATCGATGACCGCCAGGGCGATGATCAGCACGAAGGCCACGAGCGCCAGCAGCAGCAGCGCCTGGGTGGATCGTGCGGCGCGGCGCAGAAAGCCCGGGTCAAACGCGGTAAAAAACACAGCGACCGCGAGGGGAAATATAAAGGGCAGGTACACCGTGAAGGCGAGCTCATTGCGCAAGGACTCAAAACCGACATCCCGCCAGTGAATCAGCGCGCTGATGGGGTATGACAGCGCCGCCCCACAGCAGAGCGCGAACACCGAGAATCGAAAGCCACGCGCCGGCGTCGCCGCTGATAAAGGAACTGCCTGAGCCTGCCTCACTGCGTCCCTCCCGGGAACTCGCCTCAGCCGCCCGCAGCCTGGGATTCTACGTGCAAGATTACGGATTCACTCGATTAATCGACAGATAAATATGCGGCACCGCGCTGCAGTCCCCCGCGAGCGCGACTGTGTGACTTGCGGAGGCGGGTTGAGCGCCCGCTGGCGGGATCGTGAAGGTCGAAGCGCGGGCCGGCCAGTCCATCGGTGGCATCGGCTCGGACGGTGGCACCAGTTGAAATTGGATCGAATACGCGGCCGTGCGGTCACTGTTCTCGAACTGCGCTGTCCAGTCGTGGGTACCGTTGGCGTTGGCGGCTGCGCGACAGCCCTTACGCGATTGCACCGGACTGGCATGACCAGGCGTGTCATGATTAATGATCCAAGCCGTCCATTGAAGGGATGAGCGCGCGGCACCACCGACCGGATTGCCCGGGGGAGTACTGATCGCGGCCGCAGGGCTGACGGATCTCGCCAGCGTCGCAGCGGGGCCAGCGAACATCACGGTGCGTTGCGAGACGACGAAGTCCGGGCCTTGTGGGGGGTGCGCCCAGACCGTTACGTAGTAAAGACCGTTCGGCCAGGGCGCATGGGTTGCCCGATCGATGCTCGTTATGTGGGCCGAGAAGCTCTCCCCGTCGGCCCCCTCCCGGACAGCGACCATCGCCGCCGCATCGCTCGGGAAGTAATCGGCGATCGAGGCATCCGAACCCGAGCTGTAGCTCCCGGTGTGCCACAGGGCAGCGAGGCTCATCGGCTGCGCTAATGCTTCGGGGCGAATCTGGATCGACTGCAGCTGATACCCCGGAACGAGTTTCCCGGTAATGTCAAAACTCTCACCGGCCTTGAGCGACTTCGGGATTACCCCGTAGGTGCCATAGTGATCGATGAACTCCTGCGTGCAGGCGAGGCGTTTGGTGGCCCACTCACCGCCCGGGGGCGCTGCACCCTCGGCACGGCTCAGCGCGATGCCGACGCGATTGCGCGTCGGGTTGAGAATGTTCTGCCGGTGGCCATCCGCCCCTGGCTTCTCGCCCATGAACTTCGCCTCGATGGCGGTAATTTCCTCGCGCGTGAAGGTCGGCTGGGCCGTGGCGTTCAGATGCTCGGGCGGCGGCCCCGCGGGATCGTACTCGGCGCCGTTGTATTCGTAATGTTCATTCTCCGCATCGGCATCTGTGCCGCCCCCTTCTGTGTAGCGCTGATCGGGCTTCTTCCCATCCAGTCCCCAGTGCGAGGAGTAGCCATACTCCACCATCTCGTCGGTGTGCGGCTGCGCGGCGCGTGAGGCGGTCACATCCAGCGCCACCGGAGCGAGCCCCTGCGCCCGGCGGTCGCGATTAATCAACTCCACCATGAAGGTACGCGCCTGAGCGAGTGTGAGGGGCTGATCCGAATCCGACGGCGGAGCCGGCCCCGCGTACGCCAGGGCAGCGCCGAGTGCGCAGATCACAGCCACCGCGGGCCGATTCGAGCGCGGCGGCCACCTCGAGCCGAGCCCCAACACCGCTCCCATCAACTTGATTTGCGGGTCGGCGCGGGCGAGGCCGGCAGCTTCTTCGGGCAGCTCTCCGGGCCCCCGGTCTTCGTATAGCCGTACGTATAGTCCCCGCTGTCCGAGCCCTTCACGATGCCAGGCTTCACGCCCGGCTGCGCCGTGTCGGCGCCCGTGTAATCCTTTTTTTCGTTGTACCAGCAGGTGATCAGACCCGGTCCTGTATCGGCGACGCGCACCGGCAAGCCAGGCTGGCCGTGCGCCGATGCGGCAGCCAGTCCCGTCAACACAGCGCTCAACAACAGCGTTTGAATCGCCATATAGCCTCTCCGATCAGTGCCTGTACCCACAGTCCTTAGAGCACCCGCCGCTGCGCGTGTCCAGCTGTCAAAGATTACAGTCCTGCCCGACCTCTGTTCATGCGGCAGTCCCTGACAGCTCCTTCGCTGATCGCGGGCGCTTGTCGCTGAGCTGCGGGGGCTCCGCGCGGGCAGTTCACGGGAGACCCATTGATTGCCAAGTGCCGTCGGCAGCGCCGCGAGTCAGGGGACAGAGGAGGGCGGTCTTGCCTGTACTTCGGAGTGTGCCACGCTGGTCTCGCCGTCAAGGCCGTGCGCGCGGCGCTGCGCGCCGTGCTCCGCGAGTCGGCTGCGCCGAGCCTTGACGGCTGCGCTGCGGCGTGGGGCTCGCCTCCTCGTGGGCAATTGCGCCCACTCAAGAGGATAAGCACCATGGCTCACACGCTCTTCATCTGCGACGGCGAATCCTTCCGCGAGGCCCCGGCCCAGCTCATCATCGACCGCGCCGCAGCGCTCATCGCCCAGCGCTTCCGAACCGGCGCTCCGGCTTTGAGCAGCCCGGATCGCACCCGTCAGTACCTGCGGCATCAGATCGGCGCGCTGCCGTACGAGGTCTTCGGCCTGGTGCTGCTCGACAATCGGCATCGCCTGATCCTCGCGGAAGTGCTTTTCCGCGGCACGATCGATGGCGCCTCGGTGCATCCGCGCGAGGTCGTGCGCACGGTGCTCGAGGCCAACGCCGCGGCGGCCTCAATCGGCGTCATAAAGACATACAGCTTATCGATCACCACTGGAACAGCTTCCGGACCTGCCGGGATTCCTGAAGCTGGCATCGTCGTCGAGTTGGAGGCGTTAGAATTAGACCGGTGTTGACCTCCAGTAGTCAGTCACGAATGGCCACTATCGGGTTTTCTAGGACGTCGCCACGGCGACCTCGCTTATTTGAACTGGGTTGGCAACGCTGAGACGTGCTGCTTAAGGTAGGGGGTCATCCCTTCGAAAGAAGAGACATCGTTGGCGACCGCATCGCAGGCGCCGGCCCATACGGCGTTGTCATGGATAATTTCGGTCATAGAAGCTAAATCTGATGCGAGGCTCTGCATGAGAATGTCACGCTCTGGGGTGCTGAGATGTAGCGTAGCCCCAGGTTTGACCACAGTGCCGTGGCGCATTCCAGTTGCGGTCAGATCGAGGTCGACTTTCCTGAGTCGTTCTTTCGCATTTTCCATTACGTTAAACTCGCGATTGAGTCGCTCGTAGACCTCCGCGCGTTCCTCTGGCAGCAAGGCGGCGACGCCATTGGTCTTGGCCACCGACCAGGCCAGCAGTAATGGCGCGTCGTTACCCGGAAAAGGTGCTGCGGCAGGAAGGGTCAGATCGAAAACACCGTTGCTGGGAGTTGCGCGTCCGACAACGTCGACAGACTCTCGGAACCAGGCAGCCTGGGCAGAGTAGTGGTCAAAGGCGTCCTGAGCGGATTTGAGATTCCGGCGTGCTTCATTGCGCATATTTGCGATGAGCTCCCGACGTTCGCGGCCATGATGGACAGCCTCGACGGTTTGCTCGAGGCTGATGGCTATGAGGAGGCCAACGGAGATAGTGGCGATGTGGATGAAGAAGTCGCGCCAGGTATGGACCGACCGGTGGGAAGCGGGTACATCGAGCATTGGTGTTGAGATCTCCGGAGTGAAAGGATGTTCCGCTGCTGGGGTCGCCACGGCCTCAGGAGCGTGGGCGGCCTGCTGAGGAATTTCTGGATCGATGCGGTCGGCCATTGACGAGTTCTTGGTTAGACCCAAAATAGCCTACCCCAAGCTGTGAAAGACTGCTTCTGGGTGGCCCTATTTGGCATGGCGACCGTCACGTTCTGGCCGGTCAGTGACGGTCGCGTGGCTATGCCTGCTCGTGACCCGGAGCCGCCCGTGACGAACGGCAGGTACCGGGCAAGCCAACCACAATAACGAGGCGGATAGACGCGACTACTCCGGAAGCTTCATCTTGCGCAGGAAGGCCTTGAATTCTCCATCGCCCCTCAGTCCCCGGAGCAAAGGGTCTGTTTCGACAAGTATTAGGCCGCCGTCCCGCTGTTGGTCGGAGCGCTCGAGCCACTCATAGGCCTTATGCTTCTCGCCGCGCCACGCATAGGCTTCTGCAACCTGATACGCGGCATTGTGCGCATACATCGCCACAAGTTCCCCCAGAGCCTTGTCGGACTCCTGCGAATGGCCCAGCGTGTGCTCAGCCATCGCCTGAAACATCAGGCGCTGCTCCTCGAAGCCGATTTTTCCGGCTGCCGCAAGCGCTTCCGGAATGCGGCCTTGCAGGAGCTCAAGTTCCGCCGAATAAGTCTGTGTAAACCCGTTTCCCGGATCGATGTCGATAGCGCGTTCAATCGACGCGCGCGCAGCCGCGAACTGACCGTGCGACATCTGTACCCTCGCGAGGGTTTGCCAGGCCTCACTCGACAATGGATCTACCTCGATCGCCTTCCTCAAGGCGGCCTCGGCGTCCGCTGCACGGTTTACCGTATCCAGCACCTCGGCGTATCGAGTCTGGATGTGACTATCGCCCGGGTTGATCGCGACAGCTTTCTCTATGTCTGCTTGCGCCCCGACAAAATCGAATAAATAGTCATTTCGCACCAGGGCGCGAGCTGCGTAACCGTCTGCGAGGTTCGGCGCCAATGCTATTGCCTTATCGGCGGCCGTCAGCCCGCGCTGGAAGCCTGCGCCAAAATCGGTGAACTCCGCCAGATACATCTCCGATTCAGACAGGCCCGCATAGGCCGCCGCATATTCCGGGTCGAGCTCTACCGCCTTGCGATAGAATTCCACCGCGCGCCGGAACCCCTCCCGGGTGGTCCGGTTATAGAACTGCCGGCCGAGCAGATACTGATTGTGGGCTTCGGTGTTTGCGGTACGGGCCGCGTCTGCGGTTGCCGCGGTCGGCAACAGCTGGACTTTCAGCGCTGCGACCACCGCGGCCGAAATCTCATCCTGGACCTTGAACACGTCCTTTATGCTGCGGTCATATGTTTCGGACCAGAGATGGACTCCGTCCTTCGCACGGATTAGCTGCGCGGTGACCCTGATCGTATTGCCTGCCTTGCGGACGCTGCCCTCAAGGACATTCGCAACATTGAGGGTCTTGGCGATTTCCGCGATCGTAACCTGCTTGCCCTTGAAGTAAAACGATGACGTGCGTGCGATCACTTGGAGGCCCTGGGTCCTCGCGAGCAAGTCGATGAGTTCCTCAGATAGGCCATCGGAGAAATACTCCTGGTCTTTTTTCTCGCTCATATCCACGAATGGCAGTACGGCCACCGACTTTTCGGGGATCGCGGTGGCCGCGGTTGGTGCCTCGGCCGCCGGCATCGCGTGCTTCGAGGCCAGGATCTTGTCGGCCACGATGTACCCAGTCGCAAGAATCAGGAGGCCGCCCACGATCCACGGCACGAGCGAACGGGAGGCCGAAGGCATCGATCGGGTCGATGCAGCGCCAGTTGACGACGTGGGCAGCGCCGAAGACCCGACGCTCGTCCCAGCGGGTGTCGTGGCATCCGATGACAGCAACCGGCGCACATTCTCAACAAAGGCGTCGGCGCTCCGGCCACCTGGCAGGCGCGTCCATTGCACCTCGCGAAACTTCTCCGGCACCAGTGCTTGCGAATCGGATGTGCCATCGATGACGACCGGGAGCAGGAAGGCCCGGGCGCCGGCCATGTCGAGCGTACGGGCCACCGCAAGATTCCACTCACGCCGGAAGTACCCTTCCTCGCGTGACTGGGTGTTCGCCGAGATCATGGGCACGAACAGGTAACAGCCCTTGATCTGCTGTCGGATCAACGCATCCCAAGTATCGCCGCCGCGAAGTTCACTCTGGTCGAACCACACCTCGACGCCTGCGCTGCGCAGTGCGTTGCATAACCGCTCGGCAGCGGGTGCGTC
>Ga0302325_10032596_pt1 | contig 10694 bp, 15 predicted proteins | sample Palsa_T0_2_FD_201948 | JGI IMG/M metagenome (GOLD analysis project Ga0302325, IMG submission 201948) | Peat permafrost microbial communities from Stordalen Mire near Abisko, Sweden - Palsa_T0_2 | ecosystem: Environmental > Terrestrial > Soil > Palsa > Peat permafrost | place: Sweden: Abisko...
CAAGCATGAACTGATTCGCGTGTCCTCCTCTGGCCCAACTCCTGCCCCCTCCCCAAGGCCCGAGATATTTCTCGGTACAAAGGCATTTACGCCAACCCATGTCGAGGACGCTATCATCCATAAACTTGAACTCCTTACACCCCAAGATGCTGTCTCTTCCTACTGCCGATCTATGCTGCTGAGTTTGCGCTTTGTAATATGTGAACTGCCAGTCTTCCAGGCTCGGGGTTGTGGGTGATGTTGAGGTGGGACAGTGCCTTTCTCCTAGCTTTCGAAAATGGCAGCAGAGTATCTCTCCTTGCCGGCATCACAGATAGCTGCGACTCCTTCGCCACCACATCTCTCGTGTCCGTCCTCTCCGCCATAACGAGAACGGTCGACCCTTCACACTGGGCACTATCCAATTGAGCACAACTTGCTCCCACCATTTGTACTGTTTATGGTGTATAAAGTAGCGGCGAGCAATACGAAGAGGCCGTGGATGGATGGTGAATTGAATGAGGGGTTGCGAAAGTTGAGGGTTCTGAGGAAGTTCTGAGGAGAGGTGGGCGGGCTGCGGTGAGTGGTGAGAATGGGAGAAGAGGCACTGCCGATGAGGTGCGTAGAGCGATACCTGAAGCTGCTCAATGAGGATACAACGCCACGGATTCGGAGGGCTTTGGACCATGAAGAAATTTGTCTCATTGCATGTCAAAAGTCCCCGCGTGGCAGAGGTGAACAGCAAGCATGGGCTTAATCCTTCACCCTTGGTGCGCATAGTCATTTGATCTTCTCCCCTTGTAAGGATCGATAGACCACGCAGAGCTCGAGTTGGTCTTGATAAAATGATGAGCCATGCCATGGACTTTCTATATACCATTATCTTGATGTTTTTATTGTGTAATCTCTGCTTGTTTTTATCTGGGCATTCATTTATAGGACAACGAGCTGCCATGGAGGCAGCCCATATTTTTGCTCCATCTTCATTATGCATTGTGTGACGCTCTGAAGACTAGTTTTTGCTTGAAGCACGAGCACCTTACCTGGAGCCGGCTCTGTGTTCTGTGATGGAAGAGGTGAATAGTTAACCTAGTAGTTTAATTATCCTAAAGCATCGTCTCTTTGTTGTACGATTACATGTCATCTCAGCGCTGCAGAACGTGAGAGAGGTCGATCTAAGTACTGCATTGTTAGTCATTCTTCTCCTTACTTTTACGCTGATTATCCAAATAATTTCTCACGAAAAGGTTCATATTCTGCTTTATGAGCTTTTATTTATTTGTGTGATGCCATCAGAGCTATGAGAAGACTCAATCTATGCACATTCTGTCTCATCTTCAGACAACATCCATGCAAAGCAATTTATGAAAGAGAGAAGCAAAGACCCGTTGACAACCCCCAAATGAATGCTTCCACCATGCAAGAAACGCTCCATCCTATGAACGCCTCTCCAGTCCATGAAAACAATCCACCCGAAGCCCCAGTTACAGGTACAGAAATCTCCCTCAAGCTTTGTAATGCTCAAGAGAGGTTGCAATCAGCAACTAGTGACCTGACCATTGTTACCACGAAGGATCACGTCGTATTTGTCACTGTCGAACATCTGTCCGCCAAGTAACAAAGGAAACATTGGGTCATAACAAGCATCGGCGATGTCGGAGAGGTAAGTGGCGATGTATAGGAGAGCAGGGTTGATAGCGTAGGTGTTCTGCACAGTCGGTTAGCTTGCGGCTCGTGAGAAGAGAGCGAAGGTGAGACGGAAGAGGGATCAGACTCACGTCGTTGCACAGCCAAACGGTGTCGCCTTCCTGGCAGCAGATTTGAACGCAGGATTTGGCACCAACCAACTGGCGACCGCCGAAATGCATAAGTTTGCCATAGCAATACTCAGCATTGCGGCCATTTGCTTCTCCCCAGCTCCAGCCCGCGATAGGCATACAGAGAACAGGATACACCTATCGGATTCAAACGCGTCAGCTTCATTATTTTCAAGAGAAGGAGATTGAAAGGGGAGGGCGATGAGAGTATGTACCTTGTTACGAGCCTCGAGGGTAGTAGTATGGTTGAAGAGACCAAGAGAGTCGCGACGAGCCTTGACCTTCTGGTAAATCTCCTCAGGGGTGCCAATAAAGTCAGAGCCATCAGAGAAGACGCCTTGGGCAACGGTGCTGCTGGCATCAGAGCCGGAGGTGGCAAGCTCAGAGCGAGCAGCGGGAAGAGGACCAGCGGCCGAAACCAAGGTGACCAAACTGAAGATGATGGAGATGAACTTCGCGAGCGTCCTAAGTCTCCGACCCATAGTTGCGGTTGGTCCGAGAGGTTGGTTTGAAATGGTAAGGGGGTTCAAAGAAGCTTGGACGTGTTGGGACGTGAAAGTTTGCGTGTGTGGAGGTTATTGTTGAAAAAGGAGAAAGGAAGGAATCGAAGCGAAAAGGGGGGGGTTTATATCCTCTTGAATTTCTTAAGCGAGTGTTTGTCAATTCGTCAAACACTTGTTTGTTATCGTTGTTTAGATCGATAAGGGGGAGGTGGTGGCCGGAATAGGAAGGGGTCAGGAGGACCTAGCCTTAGTATATCTCCCGCGTTGGAACAACGCGCGCGGAAACTTCAGGGGAGGAGGAGGTCGGAATAAGAGGAGATTGGGAGGAACTAGCAGTGGTATATTTTTCCACATGGGAACAATATAGCTACTAGTTTTCACCATCAAATCCTTTCCTTTTTAGACTTTGGAAACCTCAAAGCGCGCTCTATATGCCTTTATGATAGTTCTTCTATATTAAAACACATTTGCAAGTTTTCCAAAACCTCAAGAGTTTCGTTTTTTTTTACTGAAAACTTGGAATGATAATTACAGTTTCTCTTCAAGATTAAAGAAAAAAACTCTCAGCAATGTGGGAAAGATAGAACATCAAACTTTTATATACAACATGTTCTTTGCTTGCAGTGTTTTTACTTCTGCTTGCACTGTGAAGGTAAAAGAGGAGAACCCTACCGCAACTTGAGTAGCACGATATACCCTTTCAGAAAGTGGGGCCTCTTCCGGTCGTCTGAACGAGTAAGTAGCGATATGCGGAGCCAGGCTGAAGAGGGTATTTTCAAATCAAGTGACTTGACTCTAAAAGTGGAGGGGTCATGTCGGGACTCTTTATGTCCGGTCTTGGTCTGTGTTGTTGAAGGGGGAAGTTACACTGATTGAATATATAAAGACCGCGTCACTTTTAGCGAGAAAAAGAGGAAAGCGCGACTGCAAACTTGCAGCACAGAGTTCATAGGAAGTCATGACGAGTTGAACCCTTGGGACCACTCGCTACCGAGTTTAATGTGTCGTGAAAGGCACGGCTAGGAGTTCCGATCTATGTGCAAACCGAAGTCTGTTTGAACTTCCAAACGCTCGACATGGAATGAGTCTAAAATCTCTCGCAAAAAAAGACTGGCGGCTGATAGACATCGAGGAAGCCTTTGTGTAACTCACTTGCCAGATTGACTGATGGCCATGTGTTCCCAGTCAAATTCCAGATCCGCATCCGCCTCCATATGGGTAAACTGGATTGAAACTTCCCTTTACAACAACACTGTAGTCCTAATGATTAAATTCTTGGCCACCAGCCCAAATGTACTGAGGATCCTTGGGCCCAACGAAGTATACTCCGCAATAGGTACGGATGTCTAGTGCAGCGCTTGCAATCTCGGATGTGTTGATCTGGACAGTTGGCTCCTAATAGTCATTGTAAGAGCATATTAACTAACCAAAAATAAGAGAATCAAAATCAGAAAGTACTCACACCATTGCAAAGGATAATCGAGGTCCATCTATTGTACCAGAGCGCACCGCAAGCCTCAGTTCCAACAGCTGCTAAATAATCTGCATCAACCAGCGCCTTGATACCTTCATTGAGATCAATCTTGCCTGAGGCCCCCCAAAGCTGACCCGCTACTGGAACGCAAAGAGGAGGGAGCATCTCGAGAAATACGAGTTAGCTGAGTCCTCCTGTGGCCAAAATCTGGGGAGAAACTTACGGCAGCACGAGGCTCCAAAAGAGCAGAAGTTTGATCTAGACTACGTTTTTCTCGGAAATAAGTGAAATATCTGGGTAGAGTTCCTTCAGCTGAGAATTGACTTCGAATGTGAGACGAGCATGGATACCGTTGGAATGTGATCCGAAGAATTGTGTTAGGCAATTAGTGGTTATGCTATTGCTCAGGATATATATGCGATGACGGTGAGGGAATTCTACTTTAAGCCTGCTTACGAGTATGAGACCGGCTGTATACTCGCCAAGACATCCAGACGGTTTACGGGGAAAATGCACATGAAGTTAATGAAGATTGTGGACATCCAGTGAATCAATTTCCCTGCTTTGTATGACTGAGGAATTAGATGCAGAATGTACTGCTCAATCTGCGAGACCTCTATAGAATAGTACTTCATCTCCGAAGGTTGGAGAAGCACTAATCGCAGAAATCAAACCATCCATAAGCGTAACAAACATCCACGTCGACGACTCCAGCGGATCCCTGCTTGGTATCGCCCAAGCTGCCCCCAACCAAACAACAGTACAACCGTATAGCCTCAAATCTCAATCAGATTGCTCGAGCTTCCACCATCAACCTCCAGTTGGTGCAAATAAAGCAAGCTTGAACCCTCACTGAACTGCTTCGGGAAACGCAGCTCAGACTCCGATTGACTTTCTATCTTCCTGCATGTATAGGTCTCACAGTGTTCCTTTATCGTCGCCTCCAGTGCTTCAACCTCGATCTTAAGCATCTCAATGCGTTCAAGAGCAGCGCTCAATGTATAGTTCCTGGCGGAGATCTCGCTTTGACTTGCTCCGCTCGTCACACTCTTCGAAAGCTGTCCATTGGTTTGCGTTGTCTGGAACTCGGTCGCTTCAGGGTTCAAACCGAGAGGGTGGCGGGGCACATGGTCTGCAGGTCCTTGGCTCATTATTTCCTTCGAGGCTTTTTCAGTGATGGGTGCTCGAGAATTGGCAGCTTGAGACTTGAGTGGCTCAGAAACCCATGGTAGCTTGCCAGTTAGCAGCATTTGCTGAAATATTTCTGTTCCCTCCTCCAAATCGTCCAAATCCTGGCTGACGTCGGCCGTAGTCCGTCGAACTTGGACTGGAGCCGGGCGAACGGGGGTGGTAACCTGTCGAGACTGTATTAATGGCTCCCAAGAGGCTTGAAGCTGATTGAACGTTCTTAGTTGTCCCGCTGTTCTCAGCATCAGATTATGTTCCGAAGAAAACCTTTTCCTGGCTGAGACGATACACTTACCCTTCCAAAGCTCGAAAGGAGTTTCCATCTTGCTCTTGATTCCGTCTTTCAATAGCAGTCGTTTCTGTGCAAATGCAAAGTGTCCCACGGATGCGCACGGGTGGACGTGGGTTCAAAAGTTGGTATGCATATGGGAAAAAACAGATCGAGGCGGAATTGTGGAATATCATGTCGGAAAAAGAGTTATTGCGGTGGCCTCATGTTTCCTTTCTTTCCGAAATCAGTAGCGCGTCTGTCGGCATCGGCTCTTCTTTCTCCTTTCACCACAGTACATCAGACGATGAAAGACACTAGTGTAACATGCTGCAATATCGAAAGCGCGCCGGTAGCAACAACTTTTACCTTGTCTTCTGTCCTTCCAATGTGGCGATTTAGGCATTACTTTGATAACTCCAAGGACGAGAAAGGTAGAGAGCCTTGACAAAGGCCTACCTGGAAGCACTTCGGCTTGAGATTTAAAATAGAATATAGCAGTTTGGTTGTTCTCGACTGTTCCTCGTGTGGTGTTCGAGTGTTGGCTCTTGATTTTTGTTCAATGGCCTCATCCTACACTTTGGAAGATCTACAGGAAATAAAGTCATCGCAAGCCTTGTATAATATCAAGAAAAAGCTGGGGTTGTGACCTCATGGCCCTTTCGTTATGCTTGGTCTTTGATATCGTTATATGAGCCCTCAGCCCTTCCCCACTCGCTATATGACAACCAATCTAAGTTGCTTGCACCTCCTAATCTACGGTTTGAATTCTACTATGATCTTCTGGCGGACCTGGGTTTTAAATATATCAACTTAGATGCTTGCTATTCCCATCAAACCTGATGGTCGAGCACTTTTCTGTAGCTGCTGCTCCTTCAAGCATGCTCCCGAATGTTGCAAACTTCAAAGCAGAAAAGAATCTGGTACTTGGCACTGGTGCAACCCTTTCGCTTTCCAAAAATAAAGCACTTTGTGAAGTATCTTTAAAAAAAATATTCTTTAGGCAATTTGTTGTCACAGTGAGGCTGTTGCAGATCCCTTTTGCTACTAGGTTCCACAAAGCTCTCGATCCACTTCAATATTCTTCACACCAAATGCTCTCGAAAACAATCAACTCGAGTGTATAATATTGACTGGAACGCTCCAACCTTGAAGAACAGGCCGCCGAGCATGGTGGCTTCAGGAGGAATCCGCTAGTCCTCGCTTAAATGTTGGTATCCTTACCCCTAAGTTTCATCTTTCATCTTTCCATCGACACTGATTCTTTGGCATATCGCAATCGCACCTAATCATTCGTCACTTCCACAAAATAATTCTGAGCACAACAGACTGCAACTAATTTCACACCTACAATACTAGGCAACAGGCGGTCATCATGAATATTCTCGACCCCAAACCCATCACAGACTCCGACGACTCCACTGTCAACAACGCTATGACGCCTCCAGAATCTGTAGCCGCCGACTTCTTGGAAAACCAAGACCCTCTGGAAGATGTTAAGCTCAGTCCATCCTCGGTCCCTTGGCCTGGATCTACATTCATTATCCGCTCTGTCGAGTCCGGACACGTACTCACGTTGTGTGATGGGCAGGTTGGGATGGCATCGCCAGGCACACGCGGGTCTATCCACTGGGCATGCATGGATTTCAAGGGCTGGCTAGGCTTCCGGAATACAGTCTCGGGTAGGTTCCTAGGGCACGATATAAATGGGAAACTGCTGTGCGTGGCCGATCGTCATCGCGAGTGGGAGAAATTCTGTGTTAGGATGACGCCTGAAGGAGGTTACGTCTTGCTCATGACGCATTGGGAGAGGCTTTGGCAAGTTGGATTTACGCTGGAGCGGGGTGTGCAGAAGCTGGCGAAAATCGGGGAAGCTGGGATTGTTTGGGAGTTTGTTAAGGTTTAAAATGTCTGGCACGGAAATGTTCAGGTAGCAAAAGAGCCTAAAATCAGCGAGACGAGTCTCTGACAAGCTACTCTCTGAGCACGATTCGATCTCCACTGGACAGCATTTGGGTAAAAGGGCAAGAATCGCTTGATACACCACGAGATGAAGGATATCTGGATACTTCTCGGATTTTGGCACAGACCGCAGAATCAAGAGGCGGGACGTATGATAAATTGCCAGCATTCAGCCTTCTATGTATGCATCGCGGCGGGATCTTGGTCTCAGCCTCTCAGGCCTACGAAGTAGAGCAACTCCACGCTACAACTAAAGTGAAATTGTCTTGTAAACGCTAAAACGGTCCCGGAAAGACAGCAATGCAAGCGAGTATTTTGTTGGCAAAAAATTTAAAGGACAGAAACTGAGATAAGAAGGAAAATAGTGGTGGAGTGGCTTCAAATATACGCGCGATGTGTACTTTTGAACACCCCTGATGAATGAGGTTTAGTCTACCAGCACTAGCCGAGCGGCTTATCCCTTGCACATCTCGAATCTCTTCTTCCTCCTCCTCTTCTTCCTCTCCTCCTCTCATTTTATTGATGAATTTTCGCTCTACTTCATCTGGCAATTGCCGGACAGGACCGTTTGTTCCATTACTAGTTATCGCAGTTCTCTCCCTGCTCTCGGTCTTCGGTCACTTGAGCTACCTTCCCTCATAACTTTCTTGGTCATTTCCCCGCCTTGGCTGTCATCCTCTTGGACTGCTCCAGTGTTTATGCACGAATGACAACCTCAAATATCCAGATTGACCGGTGATATTCTCGCCTTTGGGATCTTGGCATCTTATTCCAAGACGGACGCTGGCCTCCGAGTCACGTTATTTCCCCTTTGGGACGCGAATATCGAGGGGACTGCATGGACCCCCATTCTTTCATCTGGCTACTAGACCCTGAAAGTGCTGCAAACACGAGCTTTGCCATGATAAACACCATGGTATAGGCTTGAGCCTCGAATCATATGAATGTCCATTTACAAGGTTTGCCAAGGTTGACCAATCAGTGAATGTTTGAGAAAGGTCCTGTGGGCCAAGACTTTGCCAGTGCGAAGAGCTTGCATGCATGGTTCCCCTCTGTTGTTGAATGATTCTTTGGACATGGTACACAACTGTAGAGTTACTGAGCTACCCCACATCTTGGATGGGGACTTTTATATTGCATCTCAAGTCGCTGCAGCATCATCAAATATCACTGCATCCTTAGCCAATTTCTCTTCGTGCCACTTCAAGGATATTCTCAAAATCATTGTTTCCTTTCTAAATCCCCTCAATCATTGCATTATACTCCCCAAGCTACTGCAATGGGTCTCATAGACCTAGGCCATGAGGCTGATCCAGTATTGACACGAGTGGTCGAGGAAGACAAAGTGAAATGGTGGCAGAAGCCAAACCTACGACTCCTATATCTTCTATTGTACCCGACTTGCATGGGAATTGAGATCACTTCTGGCTTTGACTCTCAGATGATTAACGGGCTCCAATTTATTCCAGCATGGAACAAATGTCAGTAATTAAGTCGTGCTTTCCCAACGTAGCTTTCCGTGTTAACATCAGCAGACTTCGGAACCTCGTCTCTGGTGAAGGGCAAGCTCGTCTGGAATGTGACAGGCTCTCTACTTGGTATCATTAACGCATCGTACAATCTTGGCGCTATTCTTGCTGTTCCAGTCGTTCCATGGGTCGCTCAGAAAGTTGGGCGCAGATGGTCAATCTTCATTGGCAGCACTTTCCAATGCGTGGGAGCAGTCCTACAAGCTTTCGCACAAGACAGTGAGTTCCCACCACTGTATGTAACCGATGACAGCACTGACAAAATCCCGAAGCTGCTATGTACATCATCGCTCGAATGGTCCTTGGGTTTGGAATTGTCTTTTGCATTGTCTCAGGGTCTGCCATGCTGGGAGAACTCTCTTACCCCAAAGAACGCCCGATCTTGACATCTATGTTCAATGCCTCTTGGTTTGTAGGCTCCCTAATAGCAGCTGGAATAGTTGTGAAGACAGCGACAATTCATGGTGATTGGTCGTGGCGACTTCCGTCTATACTTCAGGCTTGCCCGTCCCTCGTCCAGATGTCCTTGGTGTTGTGAGTTCTCGTCGTCCAAGTCTTGATCGGTAATTAATCACAGCCCCTAGCTTCCTTCCCGAAAGTCCACGATATCTGATCAGCAAAGACAGAAGAGAGGAAGCCTTTGATATTCTGGTTCACTATCATGCCGAAGGGGATCGAGACTCGCTCTTTGTGAAGGCAGAGATGGTGCAGATTGAGACTACGATTAAGATCGAGCTTGAAGCAAGCAAGCTGACATGGATGGATATGATCAGAACACCGTAAGCTCTCTTCATATCACACAAAGTCTTCTGTTTCCGTATAATCTGGTCCTGGCTAATCTTCTTATCTAGTGGCATGCGTCGCCGATGTAAGTTTGAAAAGAGAGATTCAACTGTTTGCGATTCCGTCTTGCAGAGGTCATTCAACCGCAAAACACTGACCCACTCTCTCTATAGCATTCATCGCGGCGGCCATGGGGCTGTATACGCAATGGTCCGGCAACACCTTGATCTCGTAAGTACCTAGTCCGATCCAACTCTTTCCCACAACTAACAACGGGAAGTTTCTACCTTGGAAAGATTCTCGTCATGATCGGATACACTGATACTTACACCAAAACTATGATAAATCTTGGGAACACTGCCTGTACGAGAACCTCCTTTGCCAATGCATTTTGCCTTAAGAACTACCTCAATGCATCTCAAGTCTGCCGAAACCACCTCTCAGTGACACTTGCTAATGTACTTACTACCTAGGGAGCTTCATCAACGGAACGATCATTGCTATCATTTCCCCACGGTTCAAACGTCGCACCATGTTTCTCACTGGCGCTATCGGCATGCTTTGCGTCTATATTGCGTGGCTAGTTGCTGTGCAAAGAACAGTGACTGCTCTTAATGCAGGGACTACCAACAAGTCAGCTGCCGTAGCGGTTCTCTTCTTCATTTATTTTTACAGCCCATGGTACAATATTGGAAATAACGCACTTGCATACAGTAAGACGAATCTCTGCTTTAATGGCTGGAAACTGACAATACATCAAGCATACATGGTCGAGATATTCCCCTACGCGGAGAGATCGCGAGGTATCTCCATTGAGCAGTAAGTACCCGGGCAGCAATCCCATTGCTACCGTGGTGTCAGACACTCTCTCGAACCAGAAAGTAAATGATATATAGGTTCTTCGTCCGAGGCGCTGGTTTCTTCACAACTTACATCAACCCAATTGGCATGGATCAAGCAGGATGGAAATTTCTCTTCATGGTAACCATCCCCCAACCTTCATTATCAAAACGACCGTACTCACCCAAGATCAGTACATAGCGATGATCTGCTGCGAGATCCTGACCATCTATTTCTTCTACCCCGAGACGCAGGGTCGAACATTGGAAGAATTGGCGTTCTGTAAGTCAAGATATGTGCGGCTTCCGAGGAGCTATGCTGACAGAGGCAGTGTTTGAGGATGAATCATTT
>Ga0302325_10032598_pt1 | contig 10694 bp, 11 predicted proteins | sample Palsa_T0_2_FD_201948 | JGI IMG/M metagenome (GOLD analysis project Ga0302325, IMG submission 201948) | Peat permafrost microbial communities from Stordalen Mire near Abisko, Sweden - Palsa_T0_2 | ecosystem: Environmental > Terrestrial > Soil > Palsa > Peat permafrost | place: Sweden: Abisko...
TGTCATCGGCCATAATCTCATTATAATGTACCGAGGGCGGGTTCGATTCAATATCCGACCCCCAATACGTATAGCTTCGTTCATCAGCAATGATACACAGAGGTGCACGCCAATAACTCACGGATCCGCCCGCATGTCCTTTTCTTTTTGTGAAAGGAGAACTCCGGGCTGCTTTCTGTGTCTTACGATCCAATCCCAAGGGTAGATACTCACGTGACCATCATTTGCCCCTAACCAGTCTGTTAGATCAGAACTCAAATAATTGACAAACTTGACTGACACTTGACTTGAAGGCCTTCTTTCAGTGTAGTCACCTCTTCCGGCAGGAGGTCTGTTGGTATCTGATCAAAATGTCAGGATAAGAGGTCGTCCAGTACAGGTATAAACATACAGAGAAAGTGTCCAGTGCTCGCTGCATGGTGTCTTGGTTAACACATGTTGCACAACGGCAGTTGTCTCTATAAAACTATTTTAACCACGGGAACGAGCGAAAATGGTCACAATTTGAAGCTCACCTCAACCAGAGACTAGGTCTGTGTAGGGTCAGAATTAGTGAAATTCATACAAAAGGAGAAGACTGACAGAGTGAGGGTAGTGGAACCACCCCAACCAGTGAGTTTAACACAGACTCCCCAGTCACCCCAAGTTGGTAATCCTCTCTCATCATGTCTATCCAACGGCCCTTTTCCATGCTCCAGATGTCTACCTTCTTCATATCCATCGGCCAAAGCCCAATAAACTCCTGACAAGGGTCGCTGAACTACTTTAGCTGGATCATGAGTTCCTGTTGGCGGGCTTTGCGCTTCTGATGAACGATCCTGAAGCTCCGAGAACGGTTTCTGAATCGCCTCTTTGAGACTCGCTATAGCTTTCTTGCGCAATCCAAGTTTCTCATTCATCTCGGCGACATGTTGTGTCTCCTGAGAATCAGTTGCTCTGACGCCCGCCACAGGGAGAATGTCTTCATTAGGAACCACCTTTGGTGTTTCTTCTGTAAGTGTCCGTCTGGCTATCCGAGGCAGAAGCCTATGCACTCGAGAGAGGCGTTGAGGGCGCACAATCATTTTGTTTGTTGTCGTGAGCAGGCTATACACGTTGAGATGTTTTGTAGTCGATTCACATGCAAGCGTCGTTTGGAGTCCGGGGAAGCTTACCGTTTTGGCGGGCCGAAACATAAGGTTAGGTACTCGTACTGGGTTGCCGATAATTTCAACCCTTCCTCTTGAAAGCATGAATTACCGTTACACATATGTCGAAAAAAGTACCAGAGCTCGTGGCCCCTATAAAACTGAGGATCCCTTCTTGGAATCTCAATACGGCCCCATCCAAAGAAATCGTATCATTTAAATCGAAAAAGCTCCAAATGCAGCTAGTTAGACCAACGAATCAAAGTCTACAGTAATTTTGGGTGTCGACAATCTGAACATGGAAATGTAATGAAGATTATTTACAAAAAATACATGCATGTTATAGGTTTTCGACGTAATTGTTAGTAAACAGTTAAAAGTTAATTGACATCCACCTGTATTGACTCTCATGTATGTAAAGAAATGGGGCTAAATACTCGTGAGCTTTCTACTTGGGAAGATACCTAGGTACACCTAGGCTCGCTTCCGTTTGAGCCGCATCAGCTTAAAGACCTCCAAATATTTGGCTACTCAGCCTCCCAAACTCCACCATCATAAAATGATACCTCGAATATTAAACAACCGATAACCATACCGACACGATGTCAGAAGATGAACGATACCGAAAATCGACCCAATACCGCCTCTGGTCCTACTCCCCGGACTCCCTGCTCGACCTGCGCTCAACCACGAACCGCATAGCTGCAGAACGCGTCCGCGAAGCTGTGCGACGAGTACGAGAAGCACGCGCCTTATCCTCCGCCGACACAAGTGAAGTCGAGAATGGGCGGTCCACCAGCGCGATTCCTGAGGGAGAGGTGGATTGTCTAACCGTTGATGAGGAACTCAAGCTTGTCGCTTTCTATTGCAGGCAGACGATCCAGTTGGGCGATCATCTGAAGGTGCCTACTGACGTCAAGGTATGGGTTTATTTGGCTAGAATGAGGAAATGATGTTAATAGTAGAGGGCACAGGCTACGGCGATACAGTACATCAAACGCTTTTACATCACGAATTCGCTGATGACTTACCACCCCGCTGATATCCTTAAAACTGCCCTTTTCTTCGCCACTAAGACCGAGAACCACTATTTCCGCCTCACGAAATTTGCAGATGCTATTGGGAAGACAAAGCCAGAGGATGTGCTTGCTTCAGAATTCTTGCTCACGCAAGGCCTCAGGTTCACGTTCGATGTACGGCATCCATTTCGGGCGTTGGAGGGAGCAGTGATGGAGCTCCAAGCGTTATCGAAGGGCGATCTTCCCCCGTTTCTTGGTGCGGGTGCGGTTATTGAGGCCAGACCGCAGAACATGGAGAGGAGGGTGAAAGAGGCACACGGCAAGGCGAGGGAATACTTGAAGACCAGTGCCTTACTTACAGATGCCTACTTTCATTTCACACCAAGTCAGATTATGATGGCCGCGTTGATGATCGCGGATAAAGAGTTGGCGGAGTGGTACATCAACTGCAAACTCTCTGCTGCTGCAGGAGGGCTACAACAGAAGGTTTTAGCTACCTTAGAGAAATGTGCGGATATGCTGAAGGAGGTAGATGCTAGCTCCGAGCCATCAATAACAGAAAGAAAGGAGCTAAAGGCTCTGGCGAAGAAGCTTAACAAGTGTAGGAATCCAGAAAAAATGGATTTGGTTGGACTGCACAGGGCAAAACGAGAAGGAGAGGAGGTTGTAGATGAGAAGATTGTGAAGAAGAGAAAATTAGAAAGAGAGCAATCAGCGAAGGAGGGAGAAGATCTGTTTGGGCCGGCAATCAAAAAAACCTGAGTATCAGACTCAGCTGGATGGCTGTGTGGCTTAGCAAGGCGTCTGGGTCACAATTGCATACGGGTGGCGTTTTCAAAGGAACATTTTCATATTTTGGGAGCTGTGCCATATTGCCCCGCGCGCATAATAAGTAAGTTGCTATGTTTGCAACCATCAAGTACCTTGTGGCAACTCGCTCCTCTCCTCCATTACTCTAAGAATAATTGAAACTAACCGATGAGCAGAATTTCAGAGCGATCCGTCTATGGTAATGCCGTGAACTGCCACCGAACCCGAAATTCGTCGAACGCCTGAACATAGATTGAAAGAATAATGATCAACATGCATTCGTGAAGCGCCAGTCAAGGTGGCCAAGCAGAAGCAGAAGCAAAGGATCCACTCGTAATCTCAGCCTGTAAGCTGGCGAAATGCCGCCAATTCGAGACCACCTCAATGCTTTAGAGCTTCCGGTACATCTAGGACTAGAGAAAGTTCCTCCTTGAGCCAGGGAATATCGTCATTGCCAATGCCTAAGCAAGTAAGGTGCTCGATACCTGCCTCTTCGGCGGACAACATGCTCTTGTTGGCACAAAGCTTGCCCACTTGCTTCTGCGCAAATGCTTTGATCATTTTCAAGTCTTCCTCAATTCCTTGTTCGTCCGCTTCCGTCAGGCGGATCGGCTCACGAAAAGCTTTGATTTGATTGATAACCAATTCCAAAGGAAGATAGGCGTCACCGCCCTTGGCGATTAAACGGTACTTTGTGCTGTCGCTGCGCTTGGTACGCTTTGGGACTTTATCTTTGGTAAGGGCTTGAGAGAACCAATGCTTCCACAATTGAACCACATACCAGGTGTTAATTGTTCTCTTATCCGTTGGTGCAAGCAAACCTTCCTCTCCCTTTAGATTTATGGAAGTCATGAAAAGTGTTCTCTCGGCATCTGCCATGAGAAGCTTTAACTCATCAACTTTCTTTTGGAAGAGACCATCAGGGCCTCTGAAGTCTTTTGGAAAGTCTTGTAGTTGCACGGTGGCCCAGGGCCAATGGCCCAGATTGCCGATTATATGAACAGCAGCTTCCTTGAAGATAGGCGCAGACTCTAAGTAGAGCGACAGCTGAAGCCAACGAGGTGGATCTTGTAGAATAGCTTCATAGAGATCTCGACCATACTGCAAGAGGGAGTTGGCTAAGTGAGCTCGAACGAAGGGAATGGAACCGTACAGCTCAGCGACTCTAACGACAGCTTCAACTTGTCGGAGCGCTTCATTGATTTTGTTGATTTCAATGTTTATGGGTTTTCCATAAAAGATACGGAATAAACATTTGTAGGCTGCGAAGACCTCATCCTTTGGTGGGGCGGCCTGGTCCTCTTGGTTGATGGCTCGGTTTTCCTTGGGGGTAGCGTCCTGATTGTTGCCAGTTGTGACTTGATGCTCTTTTGTGGAAACTGGTGCCTCGTGGGTAACAACTCGTTTGTGCTTATTAGCAACTCGGTTGTCTTCGGCGGCATTTTGCATCTGATTTGTGGCTGCTTGGCTCTCTGTTAGAGGTATGTAGTCTTCACAGCTGAGGATAGGGTTCTCGGTGCCCGTAAGCGTTGAGGTTGAGATATCCTCCTCCTGCTTGATTGCCGGTTCTTCGATTTCCAGCTTGGGCAGGATTGGTAAAGTGAGGGAATCAACCTCTTTGCCTTGTGCTTCTGTCACAGGAGATATAGCATTTGGACTTTGGGAAGTGGAAATTTGGAGCGACCGCGGTATGAGAGTAGCCGAGAGGCTGTGTGAGTTCCTTTTTTGAATGCTAGAGAGGACGTTTGCATTAGTGTTTGAGCTTGTTTGTTCCACGTTGGCTGGTCTTCTCTCAGCGGCGTTGCTTGGATTGGAGCTTCCGGTATTGATGAGGGCACCATGTTGCGTTGATAGTATCTGTGTGGGCTTTCTGACTTCCGTCAAGGTCTGCAAAAGAGATGAGCACTTTCCCCAGAAATATCTCACGACACGAGAAACACCCAAAGCAGCTTATGAAAACGATACTTACTACTCTCTCCAAAACGAACATGCGCAAATCCGAATTGAAGACCAGCTCGTATCTAGCTCGTATTCCCGTTTGTCTTGTGTGATTCGCAGCCACTATGTCATCAAACTCCTTGATAGGATAAGCCAGTGTCTCATCGAACCACGAGGAGGCTCGACTCAGCACTGCCGAGTGAATCTGATACCTCACGGGACTTAGCAAACTAAGATCGATGAATACATCTCCATCACTGAAGCATGGGAAGTCGTTTTTGGTTCGGCAGATCGGCTTGGCCACTACCTCGAGCGAAAGATCAATCATGTCGGGCTCTTGGGGTGATGATACCGGGCCGTTTGGAGAGGTCCGAGTAACGGAAGGATCTGCAAAAAGTATTAGTACAAAGCAATGATTTACCTGAGCAAACTAAGGATATGGTGTGACTTCTTACCTGTTACCTCCTTGAGTGTGATTGCTCTTGTGTTCTTGGCGGATGGGTTTGGCCTCTGCCTCTTGGCCAAAGGGGACATAGCTACAGGTAGACGGGACCCATCTTCCTCCTTCATTGAACGCTTTCTCGTGACCTTTGAATTCTCCATCTAGAGGAAGGTTAGTATATGTGCGTGCCAGATTGAAATATTGGCCGGAAGCGAGTCAGGGAATGAAGTGAGGTTGATTGAGTAGCACGTTCTTTAGAGTCGAGATTGAAGTAGCATGAGTGCTAGTTAGGACGGCGTACATAGAGCCCAATGGATTGGAATCTGGAATGTGGCACTCAAAGTGCAAAATGAGGATGCTAAGGTGGGAGACTTCAAATGGTTGAGACCGAAGTGGATTTAACGTGCCAGAAAGCGAAAAGAGTGGAACGGTAGAGCAATTTGCGAGATTAAAGTCCTCGGGTTAGAGCCTTGAGAGAATGTTTTAGAGTGAAAGTATGACTCACCGTGAAATGCTGTTATCGCCCTTTGCTTGAATATAAATTTCGGGACGAAGGTGATACTCCCCCGTGTCGGAGAGGATGGGGTTGGTTAAGGACAATTGAAAGAACAAAAGTTGAAGAAATAGGAATACGTTAGTAAGTGGCTTCGCAATTTTCCTCTCTGATGACACTTGATTGCTGGATGTATGCTGCCTTGCAGCTGCTGAAACCCTGATACGCTTGGTGTTGTCGATAGAAGAGTGCTTCAGCCGAAAAGGTTGAGGAGTGATTTTGTAAGAGTAAACATTGTGCCCAAAGCTGAATTAAGCGATCGTGTGAATTGACTTACAATCCTTACTGTGGGGAAAAGCGAAATGGGGAAAAGGAGCAACTGGGTCGTGCCTACCCTACTAGAAGGCAAGAGCACATCTGCATTCGGTGTTCCATGGCACTCGGTGATATCGGCTTCAAGTACAGCATTAATTGCCTTAGATGAAATACGATTGGATTGCTATATTTGCTGACCCTGCGTTAACCTAGCTGCTTTTAGCCCAAGCAAGTTTTCCACATTGCGGTATGCGAACATTTCGAGGTCTCCTCCGCTCATCATCTTGCCTCCTTGAAGCTCCTCAATCAACAGCTTCCCCTCCTCATTTGTTTAAAATAGATAACTGACGCTATAAACAATGTGGTTCTATTCTAGTCGTTTACAATGCACAGGCAAGTGGTGCCAACGCAAACATTCCCTCCGCTTGTAGTGGTCCGGATACTGTTCCTACACAGTCCTCCCTCCCTTGCCCACATTTTAGAGGCCAAATATCCCACTCCACCTGGAAGGGCGAGAGCTCTCCAATGTGGCCGATGATAATCGTCAGCTTAGGTATCGTTCGAAGAAGTCACTGAAATACAAGCTTAGGACTTGAAATCCGGTTCTGCATGCCGACACCAACCAGTAGCGCTCAATACAGTTGCAGCTTCGTCATCATAATTGCCCTTATAACGCTCCAGCATTGAGCCGGAAGCAAAGGTCAGATGTGGATAAACAGGGACATCCAGATCCTGACCCTGTTTGAAGACGAGCGAGAAAATTTTATTGTCGTTGAACGTTCATCCCCACTAGATGACGGGGTATTTGGCAATTTTCTCGAACAGAATGCTTTGGGAGATGAAGGTTTTTGAAGATTAATCTTATGAGATACTCTGAAATACCACATGGATTATTTCTAACATTTATAGGTGTTTGTTAACCAAAGTAGGAGTTTCAGGAGGTATAAGGTTGACCTTACAGCCTCAGAGCTCAGAGAGGCTTTGCCACACCTCGCCGAGTCCCCAGAGGAGGCTTTCTATGACCCCTGATAATTATCGTGACCCTTCAGATCCAACTCTATACCAAAAATGATGCACTTGAGGGAGTTCAAGAATCTGGGAGGATTGAAACATCTGCAGTTGTTTCACTCGAAACGAGTAGTATGGTCTGTCACCTCGATGCCCCTTTCTATAAGAACCAGCTCCGCAACTTCGGATCAGTTTTCCAGCTTCCCTGGAAGATCTCAAAATCAAGCATGTCGACAATTCAATGGTGGAACCAGGCATGTATTCTTAGAGCGAGCTTCCCTGAGGTCTCAAGACCTTCTATCTAGGATTAGTATAGAAGCTGCAACCACACCTCGTTACGTCAAAACTTAGAACTTGGTCGAGCGAGCTTTGGAAAGGGGAATTTCGCCTACTTGTTACGTGGTACCAAATAAACAGTATTGCCATTGCAGTGGGAAGTATGAGGACGAGGGAAAAATTGCATTTCTTTCCCAGGGTGGACGGAAAGTGAGGAGAGTGACCGGCTACTTGACGATCAAGATAAAATATCAATATATATGGACATCATGGGGTGCAGAAAACTTTTCACAATTGAACTTCTTGAGTGCTAGATGTTGGTTCTCTGTCTGGAGCGTCTCGAGTTGATATGATCGAAAGCCGAGAGTCCAATATCATCCCCCCTTCATCATATGAAACCGTGATCGACGGACCATGAATTGAAGTTGCCATCCCCAAGGGTTCAATCCACCACTGCCTGGAGGAAGAACGATGAGAACCAAAGCTGGTACAAAGTTTTTGAAGAGCCATACCAATGGAGTTCCTTCCATCAGTCTTCTGAAAGCCGGATTCCCTCCATACTTCAAATTTTCCTGATGCATTTCATCTTGTTGCTGCCACGCGTCAAAAGCGATACCGGCGAGAATTCGGTCTCGAATGTGTTACTCCAGCCCAGAACAATGTGACTGAAACGTTCCCAGGTCCACTTAGGAGAGTCATGTCTGTAACATTGGCTTGCTAGCGTGGCGCGACGTTGAAGATCTCGATGTTCATGTCCAAGCTCCTCATCGCTAGAGCTTATGATACTAGTAGAAGTGCTCAGATTATTGCTTGCTAGAAGATACTCGCTGACAATGGCAACATGAACAATAATCATCTACTCGATGCCAAAACCCAATGAAATAGCAGTATCTTCATCCGAAAGAGAACTTTGAAGGCTCAGAAGTGTGTACAGGAAAGTGCCCAGGTAGAACAACACAGGGCTTTCTATCAACTCGCCAAAGCTAGACTGTGCGCCTAAGAGATTTAAAAGTCGTGACCTGACCTTCTCGTATCCATTTTTTGGAGCATACCTGAAGCATTCGTGGTCAGTATTGTCTTATTCAGAACTTCTGGGGGAAAATGAGAACGATAGAAGCTCTTTGAGGATGTGAGAGTACATTAGATAACACAAGAAAATCTTGGATCTAGGAAAAGGTGATGTAGGGAATCCAATAGTACTCACTCTCCTGGAACCATTAAACTGTTGGGGAAACTCTTCTGCGGATTTCCTTTCTCCAGCATCAAATTTCCCGACACAACGGTGACAAGAAATTCCCTCTTGCTCAACGGAGCTTCGACATCATTACGCGCGTAACGAAGGACGAGAGTCGAGACAGATAAGAGGCTGTGGGGATGTAAGGATATCAATCGAGAGGGCTTGCAGGAAAACTGAAGACACTTGTCGTAGATGCCTTCCTACGACGGGGCTCTAGCTTGGATACATAGCGGGGAACTGGAGAACTTCCCAAAGGATGGTCCGTCAGGCTGCATTACTGCACGTAAGATTGTTTCAGCTTCCACACAGCTCAGGTTTGGGTATGTATTTCGCAAAAGAAAGTAAGCGATCCATTCTCGAATGCCAGATGAGCAATGCTGCCTCTAAACTCCATTCCTTTTATTCCTCAACTCCGCAAATGCATCGATTCGTGTCCGCCAGCCATAGTCCATAGCTCCCCGTATCATTCATTGCCCATGTACTCATTAAAAGCCTCCAGGATGTGTGTTCCTAGATCGCAGTTCTCGTCCATTATCGAACAGGTCGTCAATTGGTGCCAGTCCCCCTCGCTTCCCCCCCTTAATCTCTAAATCGGCCCCGACAATGTTCATATGTTGGATACGGCGACGAGCCTCGCGTTCATACTCCTTTGCAGTCTCAAGCGTACTCGTTTGAAGTGCGGACCGAGGTGCGGAGGGTACGGACGTTAGGAGCTATTTTGGTTAATTTCGGCTGATACAAGAAAATTTGGAAGTACTCACTCGATTCTGAGTATCAATTCTGGCCTCGAGGTCTTTACGCTGGATCATCATGGCGAGCTCCTTGTCGATGGTCTTGCCTGCTGGCACGAAAGCAGCATTCAAGCTATCAAGAGTCACACAAGAGAAAGGAATGAAGTACTGTACAATGCTCTTGCTCCGAACTAGGTGATAGATATCATCGATGTGTTTCTGCAGGTGGATATCCAGCCAGTAATCAGTGCGGTAAGCTTCGAGGATGCTCAAGCAAGCCGAGTATCTGCTGTTTACGAAAAACGTGATGGCTCGTCGAATGTGAGGCTCGAGCTCGAGGTATGTTCGGAATTTGGAATTCTCAAGCACTTGGGAATGCAGCTCGTTTCGTTCCATTGTCGCCAAAGCGCAGAGACCACCATATACTGCAACATCATTGGGGGAGATTATGGTATTGCACACCGAGCCTACCCCAGGGATCGCGCCTGGGGCAGAGTTCCCCCCCAATCCCGGTTGAGTCTGCAGAAAGCGAAGGGCAGCGTTGTAGTATTCTCCAGAGTCCATAAATGCAAGTCCTTCTGTAGTGTAAAGGTATGGCTGAAGGGATAGTTCATCCTCTGAAGTCATGACACCTCTGATCTTCTGAACGTTTGAAGACACGGCGACCCAGTTCTTCTGTTCAACAGCTACCCCGATGAGGTGCTGGCTGATATCGATAATATGCTTGGTCATACTGACGTCTTGTCTCATACGGCTGAACGAATCGAAAGCTCTTGGAAGATCGCCGATAGCTTGGTAGTGCTTGCCCAGATCCTCGTTGCCCATCTATTTATGATCAGCATCTCGATAGAAACCTTAAACTCAACCTTAAGACATACCCGAATGCTCTCTTTAATGAGGTTATTCTTGTACCCTTTCAATTCAGCTTCAAGTCGCTGCGTCTCCGCCTGGTTCTGCTTCTCGGTCTTTTCTATCCATGCTTTGTCTCGTATAGCTTCCGGTTCTTGGGGACCGATCGTTTCGAGATGGTTCTGAGCTTCAAGATACCGTTTAATATCTTTGCCCTTCCTAGCTTCTCGAACTGCTAGCTTAAGAGCTTCAACGCCTAGATAGGAAGAGCATGTGCCAATAAGTATGAGGCGTTCGAGTCGGGTTCGTCCTGTTGCGGATTTAGCATTCGACAATGACGACAGATGTGTGATCTATAAAGAATCATAAGCTGACCTTTGTAGTTTGCAATATAGGATTCTAGGTCAAACTTGGGCGGGTCTATTTGAGATTAGAGCGCATCCTGGAGA
>Ga0302325_10032602_pt1 | contig 10692 bp, 7 predicted proteins | sample Palsa_T0_2_FD_201948 | JGI IMG/M metagenome (GOLD analysis project Ga0302325, IMG submission 201948) | Peat permafrost microbial communities from Stordalen Mire near Abisko, Sweden - Palsa_T0_2 | ecosystem: Environmental > Terrestrial > Soil > Palsa > Peat permafrost | place: Sweden: Abisko...
CAGGATTGGCAGGCGCCGTGCCCCTGTCAACCCCGGAAATCAACCTATGGATATACAACGCAAGGGTGTCCGCAAGCGCAAAACCATCGTCTACTCCATTGTCGGCGTGCTGGCATTGGTCGGCCTGGCCGGCGCCTGGAAATTTGTAAAAGGTCTCAAACCGGCCGCGCCCGGGGTCGACCTCTCCACCCTCTGGCCCGAAACCGTCCGCCGCGGCCCCATGCTCCGCGAAGTCCGCGGACTGGGAACCCTCGTGCCGGAAGACACCATGCTCATCACCGCCCGCACCGATGGCCGCATCGAGCGCATCCTGGTGAAACCCGGCACCCCGGTGAAAGCCGATACCGTCGTCATGATCATGAGCAGTCCCGAGCTCGATACCGACCTCCTGAATGCCGAATTCGCCCTCAAAGCGGCCGAGGCAGACTATAAGAATCTGGAGGTTACGCTTCACAAGACTCTCCTGGACCTCCGCTCTACCGCCGCCCAGACCAACGCCGACTACAACACTGCCAAGCTCGAAGCCGATCGCGATCTTGCCCTCGCTAATGAAAACCTGCTGGCCAGAACGGATGCCAAAATCTCCCAGGTGAAGGCCGACAACCTCGACGCCAAGTATCAGATCGACAAAGAGCGCCTGGTCATCAACGGCGACGCCGAGAAGGCGCAACTGGACTCGCAAAAGGTTAAGGTGGAAGAACTTCGCGCCCAATACGATCTCAAAAAGAGCCAGGTGGACCAGCTCAAAGTACGCGCCGGCTTCGACGGCATGCTGCAGTCCGTGCCGCCGCCCTTGACCCCGGTCGAAGAAGGTCAGAAAGTCCCCGCCGGCACGGCCCTCGGGAAGGTCGCCCAGCCCAGCCATTTGAAGGCGGAACTGAAGATTGCCGAGACCCAGATTAAAGATGTTGCTCCCGGACAGCCCGCGGTTATCGATACCCGGCTCGCCGGCGGCGGTTCCACCGGCCTCATTAATGGGTTAGTTTCGCGCATTGAACAATCCATCGTCAACGGCACCGTCACCGTGGATGTGGCGCTCAAAGGCGCGCTGCCGCCCGGATCGCGGCCCGATTTGAGCGTGGATGGCACCATCCAGTTGGAAAAACTTGACGACGTGGTATTCGTGGGCCGGCCCGTATTCGGGCAGGAGAACAGCACCGTAACCTTATTTAAGATCGAGCCCGACGGCAAGTACGCCAACAAAGTGAAAGTCACTTTTGGACGCAGTTCCGTCAATACCATAGAGATTAAGGACGGCCTGGTGGTGGGAGACCGCGTGATTCTGTCCGACATGTCGAATTACGACCAGTACGACCGTATTAAATTGAATTAGATTGTTTGAACTAAACCTAGGCGATTCGCGTAAAAGGGGTAAAGACAACACCATGGATACTGCCGCACAATCATTAATCCGGCTGGACAGCGTAAGCAAAGTCTTCGTGACGGACGAGGTGGAGACGCATGCGCTTTCCGCCATTCATTTCGACGTCAAGAAGGGAGAGTATCTGTCGATCGCCGGCCCTTCGGGCTGCGGTAAGTCGACCCTGCTCGCCATTCTCGGCTTGCTCGACACTCCTAGCGACGGCGTCTACTACCTGAACGGCAAACCCGTTACCGGCCTCAAGCTTTCCGAGCGCGCGCGCATCCGCAACCGCGAGATCGGATTTATTTTCCAGGCGTTCAACTTAATCGGCGACCTCACCGTCTACGAAAACGTGGAATTGCCGCTGACCTATCGCGGGATGCCTTCGGCCGAGCGGAAACGCCGCGTGCAGGAAGCCCTCGAACGCGTCGGCATGTCGCACCGCATGAAGCACTACCCGTCGCAACTCTCGGGCGGTCAACAGCAGCGCGTCGCCGTAGCCCGCGCGCTCAGCGGAGATCCCCTCATCCTGCTGGCTGACGAGCCCACCGGAAACCTGGATTCGGCCAACGGCGAAGCCGTCATGAACCTGCTGCGCGAACTCCATCAGGCCGGCTCTACCATTTGCATGGTGACGCACGATCCGCGCTATGCCGAGTTCGCGGATAGAACCATCAGGCTCTTCGACGGTAGAATCGTGGAAGAGAGTACCGAAGGAGCCGTTGGTTAAGCGGTTCCGGACCCCGGGACGTTACATCGAGCGCGGAGGGCGCTATGTTTAGACGGCAAACAATCTGGGCGGTGTTCGCGGCGTTACTCGCCGGCAACACTCTGTCCGCCAGCGTTAGTACCACGCCACAGGCATTCCGGCATCTCTATGCGCTCCATTCCAATGGGCGCGTGACGATCCAAAACCTCTACGGCAACGTGAGCATCACCGCCTGGGATCGCGATGCGGTTCTGGTGGAGGCCATCAAACACCCCTCCGCCCCCGGCCGCATGGAAGACGCGCGCATCATCGTCGAACCAGGCGCCGATTCCATCTCCATCCGCACCCAATACACCGGTTCCGATGCGGAACATCCCACCAGCGTGGAATACCGCATTACCGTGCCGCGCCGCATCAACCTGGAGAGCGTCACCCTGACCAATGGACAGCTCTCGCTCGACGGCCTCTCGGGATCGGTGAAAGCGTCCGCCGTCAACGGCGATATTCGCGCGCTCAAACTCGGCGGACAAGTGGAGCTATCGACTATTAATGGCCGCGTGGAAGCCGATTTCCAGCACACCAGCCGCGCCAACGCGATCTCTTTGAGTTCCGTGAACGGCCCCATTCAGCTGACGTTGCCCTGCGGTTCCGGCGCCAACGTAGAGGCGCACAATCTCAGCGGCGGCATCGCTTCGGATTTCGGCCATGTCGCGCGCACCGCCGCCGGGCATCGTCTCATCGTAAAAGGAAACGGTCCCCAGATCCACGTGCACAACGTCAACGGCGGTATTTCCATCCGCTCCTCCGAACATTCCGTTACGTAATCCGCATCCTAGGGTGATGTTCGGAAAGCTGACCGCTGAAAGCTGACCGCTGATAGCACGAGTTCGCGGCTTCGCCGCGAACGAGTTAATCTAAGGGCCATGCTCCCGCTCGGCCGCGACGTTCGCTACGGTCTTCGCCAGTTGCGGCAATCGCCTGCTTTCACCGTCATGGCGCTCGCCACCCTTGCCCTCGGGCTGGGCGCCGCTACTGCCATTTTTAGCGTGGTCGATGCCGTGCTCCTCAAGCCACTACCATTTCGAGATCCCGGCCGCCTGTTAGTCGTCTGGGAGAAAAATCCCGCGCAGAACAAGTCCAAACTGCTGGTCGCTGGAGGCAACTTTCTGGAGTGGACGAAGCAGACGCGCGCGCTCGAATCGATGGCGGCCTTTCAGGAGGTCCACGTCAATCTCACCGCCGGTCCCAACGGCCACATTCTCCCCGAGGAGCTGCCGGCCAGGCGCGTTTCTCCAGGACTTTTCTCCATGCTGGGCGTCCAGCCAATTGTGGGCCGTCTCTTCCTGCCAGCCGAAGAACAGCCCGGCGCCGCCTCCAGCGCGCTGTTGAGCGCTACCCTCTGGCGGCGCCGCTTCGCAGCCGACCGCTCCATCGGCGGCAGAACCATCCGCCTGAACGACAAGAGTTACACCGTCATTGGAGTGCTTCCCGCCAGCTTTCGACTGCTCGACACTCCGGCCGATATTTACATCCCTTTGGGCCTCGACCCCGGCGACACCCGCGCGCTCCGGAGCCGAGCCCTCATCGTCCTGGCCCGCCTGCGGCCCGATGCCACGCTCCAACAGGCGCGCGCCGAGATGGATACCATCGGCGAGCGCCTCGAGCTTGCCGATCCGGTCCTCAATCGCGGTTGGCGGCCTTCGGTTTTCGGACTCCGCGAAGAAGTTGTGGGCAGCGTCCAACAGCCGCTCGTAGTATTGCTGGGCGCCGTCGGATTTCTGGTGCTGATGGCCTGCGTGAACGTCGCCAATCTGCTCCTGGTGCGCGGAAATGCCCGCCGCCGCGAGATCGCCATCCGCATGGCCATGGGCGCCGGACGCGGACGCATCGCCGCGCAATTGCTCGCCGAAAGCTCGCTGCTCGCGCTCGCCGGCGGAGCCCTGGGACTGCTGCTCGCCTGGGCCGCGATCGCGCTCGTCGTGCGTTGGGGGCCGGCCGGCATTCCGCGCCTGGCCGATGCCACTCTCGATTGGCGGCTGTTTCTGTTTGCGCTCGGCATCTCCGGCGTTATCGGAATTCTCTTCGGCCTGGCGCCCGCCATTCAAGGCTCCGGATCTCACATCCACGAGGCCCTGCGCGAAGGCGGCCGCGGACGCACCGCCGCTCGCTCCGCACGCTTTCTCCGCAACAGCCTGGTGGTGGCCGAAGTTGCCCTGGCAGTGTCGGTGCTCATCGGCGCCAGCCTGTTGATCCGAAGCTTCGTCCGCCTACGCCATACGGACCTGGGCTTTCAGCCGGACGGCGTGCTGACTCTGCGGCTCCCCATGGCCGGCCCCCGTAATGCCCCGGCGGAACGCCGGATCGCCTTCGTGCAACAAGCCGAGGAGCGCCTCGCCGCCCTGCCCGGCGTCCGCGCGGTGGCCGCCGTCGACACTCTGCCGCTCACCGATTTCGGATTCGCCACCAGCTTCGCCGTCGAGGGTGAACCCGCGCCCGCCGAGCATCCCATCGCCCTGGTGCGCGCCGTTACCCCGGGCTACTTTCGAACCATGGGGCTGCCGCTGCTCGAAGGCCGCGACTTCACCGAGTCCGATACCAGCCAGTCCGCATTATCTATGGTAGTGAGCCGCGCCGTGGCCCGCCGTTTTTGGCCGGAAGGCGGCGCCGTCGGCGGCCATCTGGTGCTCGACCCCGGCAACCGCGTTACCGAAATCGTGGGTGTGGTGGGAGATGTCAAACAGCACACCATCGAGGGCGAAGACTGGCTCACGCTCTACAGTCCCTACTCGCAAAATACCTTTCGCGGCGTGACCCTCGTGATGCGCTCCGCTCTGCCCCTGCAAACTCTGTTGCCCGCCGCCGAACGGGCCATTCAGCAGCTGGATCCCGATCAGCCCGTCTCCGATCCCCGTCCGATGGACCGCGTGGTAGAAAACGCCATCGCGGAGGCCCGCTTCCACACCGTGCTGCTCGCGATTTTTGCACAGATCGCTTTGCTGCTGGCCGCCGTAGGGGTCTACGGGGTGGTCTCCTACGACGTCAGCCAGCGCACCTGCGAAATCGGAATTCGTCTGGCGCTGGGCGCGCGTCCCGGCAATGTGTTGCGCCTGATTCTGACGCAGGCCGTATTGCTGGCCGTGGTGGGAATTTCGCTCGGCCTGGCGGCCGCCTGGGGACTCACACGCCTCATGACCGCTATGCTTTACAACGTGGAGCCCACCGACACGTATACTTTCCTTGCTATCCCCGTTCTCTTGGGAGCAGTCGTATTAATGGCTGGCTATCTGCCGTCGCGGCGCGCCATGGCGCTTGACCCCGCCCTCGCGTTGCGGCATGAATAGGATGACATCATGATTACACTTCGCAATGTCGAGAAGTTTTATGAAGGCGGTTATGGCCGGACCTACGTTTTGCGCCGCGTCAACGTAGAAATAAAAGAAGGTGAATTCGTCACCATTATGGGCCCGTCGGGCGCCGGAAAGTCCACGCTGCTGAGCATTCTCGGAATGCTCGACGGCGCGTGGACCGGAGAATTCGAATTCTTCAATCACCTGGTCCACCGCATGAAGCCCAAGGATCGCGTGGAGCTGAACAAGAAGTACATCGGCTTCGTGTTCCAGAGCTATCACCTCATCGATAATCTGACGGTGTACGAGAATCTGGATATCCCGCTCTCCTACCGCAACGTGAAAAGTTCGGAGCGCGCCGCGATGGTGTGCGATACGCTTGACCGCTTCCATATCGTAGGCAAGCGCGACCTCTATCCGAGCCAGCTTTCCGGCGGACAACAACAACTGGTCGCCGTAGCGCGCGCCGTGATTGCGAATCCCAAGTTGATTCTGGCCGACGAGCCCACCGGCAACCTGCACTCCAGCCAGGGCAAGGAAATCATGGAGCTTTTCAAGAAGCTCAATGGCGAAGGCGCCACCATCGTGCAGGTAACCCACTCGGAAGCCAACGCGGCCTGCAGCCATCGCGTTATCAATCTGGCCGACGGATGGGTAGTAAGCGGCGGGTCGGACGAAGCGGCCGCCAAGAAGGCGTGATTACGAGCGCTCACCGCTGAGCATCGTCATGATCTCGCGGTACGGAACGCCGTCCTTCGCGAATTCAAAGGCGCCGGTGTCCAGCATTTCGCGGGCGCCGCGTAAGAAGGCGCCGTACGCGGCGCGGGCAAGCGCGCTGCCCACACTGATCCGCGCCACTCCGAGGGCTGAGAGTTCCGCGACCGATAACTGCGCGCCTTGCAACCCCATCACCACGTTTACCGGCCGATCCACCGAGCGCACCACTGTGGCGATGTCTTCCCGCGAGGCCAGCCCCGGAGCGTAAAGCACGTCCGCGCCGGCTTCCTGAAATGCTTGCAGGCGGGCAATCGTGTCCTTCAAATCGGGCCGGCCGGCGATGTAATTTTCCGCGCGTGCAGTCAACGTGAAACGAAAGGGCAATCCCCGAACCACCTCGGCGGCGGCGCGGATGCGGTCGGCGGCATGGGCCAGCTCATATGGGCCCTTTTCGTGCGAGGAAACATCTTCGATGGAGCCGCCGGCGAGCCCGGTGGTCGCTGCCAGCCGTATGGTCTCCGCGGCATCTTCCGGAGCATCTCCGAAACCGTTTTCCAGATCGGCGCTGACTGGCAGATCGGTGGCAGCCACCAGGGCGGCCGCATGAGCCAGGGACGCGTCGCGCCCGATAGCGCCATCCGGCAGGCCGGCCGAGAAAGCGTAACCGGCGCTGGTGGTGGCCAGAGCTTCGAACCCCAGGTGCGCCAGCAAACGCGCAGTGCCAATGTCCCAGGGATTGGGAATCAGGAACGCCGCGCCGCGCCGGTGCAGCGCATAAAACGCGGAGCCTTTCTCCGCTTGCGAACGCACGCCTAGTCTCCCGAAGCTTCCGCCGCCACTAAAGCACTCGCGCGCCGTTCGCGCTGCGCCGACCGCAACATCATGGCTGCCGTGTAGACCACCACGCAAACCACCAGCCAGTTGACGTAGGAGACTGGCAACGATTTCACCAGGAAAGCCGCAATCAGAACCCCAGGGATACCGCCGACCGCGAGGCCCAACGCGGCCTTCAGACTGTAGCGGCCCGAACGCACGAACTGCGCGCTCCCCACCGGCATCAGAAAAGCGCACGACCCCATCATGATGGGAAACGCGGCGAGCGGATTCATACCCAGCAAGGCGACCAGAATCATGCACGGGGCGAACAGTCCGATACCCAGCGTCATCAAGGCGCCCAGCAAAGCGTTGCCTACCAGCCCGATGACCAGCTTGGTTCCCGTGAGTTCCAAGGCCATGCCGCCGCCCGGCATCCAATGCATCTCTTTTAATACGATCACCAGCGCGGCAGCCATCAAAACGCTGCCCATCCCGATTTGGATTTTCCGCCGCGGCCAGCTACTCACCAATCCCGCGCCCAGCCATGCGCCCACGGTAGCGGCCACGATCATGCCGACCAGAGTGGTAGTATCCACCTGCACCAGCGCCAGATAGATGAAGGCTTCGGTGATGGTAGGCAGCGTGTGGCCCACGTTCAGAGTGCCCGGAATCTGCTCATCCGGCACCAGTTTGCCAATTTTAAAAAGCGAGCTGGTGGTGGCGAACGACCCCACCCCGAGAGTGTCCAGGAAGTTAGTGAAGAACCCGATTCCGATATCCAAAGGCATAGGGACATGGGCCGGAGCGTCTTTCGCGGCGCCGAGCAACCGGCGGGTCCGCACGATCTGCTGAATCCAGAAAATCAGGTAACCCAGGCTGAAAATGCCGAGGCCGTAATACAAGGCGGTCTTCATACGGATTGCAAGAAGTATAGCTCGAACCGCCCCCCCGCTGCACGAACCGACCTCGCCATCGGTTAGAGTGTTAGCTGGATTCTGAGGTGGAAACGATATGGCAATACGCAACCACATTCCAAGGGCCCTGCTGCCTGGCATCCTGCTAGCGGCCCTTTGTTCTGCTGCTTTCGCTGCGTCGGCGATCGCCACGCGCCCGGACGATCCCAAGGCAACCTATTTAAATGCCGCCGAATTCGGCGTCCACGCGGACGGAACCAGCGACGACAGCGCCGCCATCCAGGCCGCCATTGACGCCACTCGCCAGGGAGTTATTTTCGTGCCGCCGGGCCGGTATCGGCTGTCGCGCACCATCTATGTGTGGCCGGGAGTCCGGGTCTTCGGCTACGGCGCCACGCGACCCGTGTTCGTGCTGGGGCCGAATACGCCAGGTTTTCAGAAAGGTGTGGGCGTGATGGTGTCGTTCGCCGGGGCACGCACCGGAGGCGGCGGGCCAGCGGGAGGCGGAAGAGGGGGTCGCGTGCCGTTTCCGCCACCGGATAGCGTGCCTCCCAACGACGCGATTCAGGACGCGAATCAGAATACCTTCTACTGCGCGATGAGTAACATTGACTTCGAGATAGGCGAGGGCAATCCAGCCGCGGTGGCGATACGCTTCCACGTTGCCCAGCATGCCTTTCTCAGTCACATGGATTTCCACATCGGTTCCGGCCTCGCGGCGCTCACCGAGGTCGGCAACGAGGCCGAGGACCTGCACTTTTTCGGCGGACGGTACGGCATCCTCACCGACGGAACTTCGCCGGGCTGGCAGTTCACCCTGATCGATTCGGAGTTTCAGGGTCAGCGCGAGTCCTCCATCCGCGAGCACAATGTCGGGCTTACCCTGATTCGCGATTCCTTCCACGACGTCCCCACCGCCATCGAGATCGACCCGCATTATTACGATCAGGTGTGGGTCAAAGACAGCCGCTTTGAGAATATCTCCAATGCGGCTGTGATCATCAGCAACGAGCAGAGCCCACTCAACGAAATCGGATTCGCGAACGCCGTATTGAGGAACGTGCCGGTTTTCGCGCTCTTCCGTGAGAGCGGGAAGAAAGTTGCCGCGAAGGGGCCGATCTACCGGGTGACGAGTTTCAATTTCGGAGTGATCCTGCCTGGCGAGGGGCGGGCCGGCTTCGTCGGGATGGTCGACAATTCCGCTGCACTCAACGCCATGCCCGCCACCATGCCCGCGGCGATTCCGGCCCTGCCGGCCACTACCGATTGGGTGAACGTTCACTCCCTCGGCGTCACGGGCGACGGGAAGACCGACGATACGGCCGCCATCCAAAAGGCGATTGCGCAACATCGCGTGCTCTATTTCCCGACCGGCCGGTACATGGTCAGCGACACGCTCACTTTGAAAGCGGACACGGTGCTGATCGGCTTGCATCCCACGGCAACGCAGTTCGATCTGGCGGATAGCACGCCGGGCTTTGAGGGTGTGGGAGCGCCGCGCGCCATGATCTCGACGCCTGCCGGCGGCACGAACATGCTGAGCGGTCTTGGCGTTTCCACCGGTGGGATCAATCCGCGCGCCGTGGGAATCCTGTGGCGTTCGAGCGCCGCTTCGCTGATCGACGATGTGCGTTTGCTCGGTCCTGGCGCCGGCAACAACAACGGCACCGCCGATACGGATCTGCGCAAACGCTGGGACGGCCAATATCCCAGCCTCTGGGTTACGGACGGCGGCGGTGGAACCTTCGCCGATATCTGGACGCCCAACACTTATGCGCAAGCGGGATTCTTTGTCTCCGACACCAAGACTCCCGGCCACGTTTACGAGTTATCCAACGAGCATCATGTGCGCAATGAGATTAAGTTCGACCACGTGGAGAACTGGGATATCAACGCGCCCCAAACGGAAGAAGAGGCCGGCGACAGTCCCGATGCCTTGTCGCTGGAAATCAGTTGGTCGAAGAATATTACGATCGCGAATTATCATGCCTACCGGGTGACGCGCTCGCGTGCGCCCTTCCCCGCCGCGGTTCGTATTTATAACTCCTCTGACATTCACTTTCGCAACGTTCATATCAATTCGGAGGCGGGGTATCCGATCTGCGACCAGAACGGCTGCGGCGCCTTTTTACGGGTGAGTAAATACCCGTTCGAGAATGCCATTGAGGATGTGACGCATCATCTGGTGACGCGCGAACGCGAGTTTGCGGTGCTCGACATTGTCGCGTCGCCAGTTACGCCGGCCGCGCCCGATGCCTCGGCGGTATTGGGGCCGGGCTCGACGGTCCGTAAGCTGGAAGACGGATTCTTTTCCATTTCCGGCGCCGCCGTGGACGCTTCCGGCAAGCTTTATTTCGTCGATCACCATGAGCAGCGCATCTATGGCTGGTCGAACGCCGAAGGACTCACGATAGAGCGCGACAGCCCGCTCGATCCCGTGAACCTGGCGTTCGATAAAGCGGGCGACCTGATGGTGTTCTCCTCGGCGGGACCGGAGGGCACAGTGTATTCTTTCCACCCTGGAACGCCCAAGGGTCGGATCACCGTGTTGACGCCCCAGCCGGCGAAGGCGCATCCCGGCGCACGGGCCGCGCTGCCGGTGAATTACTGGAACGATGGCGAATTCAAGACTCACCTGGATCTGAACACCCTGGTCTATAAGACGCTCGCGGAGATGTTCCAGGAAGACGTCTCGACGCCGAAAGCGAAGGAATACGTTTCGCCGGACGGCAGTCTGTTTTTGCCGGCATTCCGTGTATTTCAACAGGGTCCAGCCGATTCGATTGCCGGATGGCGCTTTTCCGATACTCTGGACACTTATGGTTT
>Ga0302325_10032603_pt1 | contig 10692 bp, 8 predicted proteins | sample Palsa_T0_2_FD_201948 | JGI IMG/M metagenome (GOLD analysis project Ga0302325, IMG submission 201948) | Peat permafrost microbial communities from Stordalen Mire near Abisko, Sweden - Palsa_T0_2 | ecosystem: Environmental > Terrestrial > Soil > Palsa > Peat permafrost | place: Sweden: Abisko...
TTGTCGCAACCGCAACCCGCTACGCGCGCACCGGTGGCTTGGGCGACGCCGTCAAATAATGGCAGCTATGACCATTATCTCGACCTTACGATCTGCAGACGCCAAAGCAGCCTGAACCGTTGCCCGTGCGGGTGCGGTTCCCGGCGGTATCCATGCCTCCCAAACCGAATTCATTTCCTGGAAGTCGGCCATATCGGTCAGCCAGATGTTCGCCGACAGGAGCCGTTCTTTGTTGCTGCCCGCCTTAGCCAACAGCGAATTGATCTGCGCCAGGATCTCGCTGGTTTGCTCGGTTGCGCTTTTGCCTTTCGGTTGCTCGGAAACGATGCCAGCGAGATAGGCTGTGCCATTATGTGTAACGGCTCTACTGAGCCGCGGGCCGGTCTCGTAACGCGCAATATCCATTTTGCATCTCCGTTCGTCCAATGCCGCCGGTGAATTCAAATGCCGCGTTGATGTCGCACGGCACGCCATTTCAGTTCGCGTGCAAAGGAGATCGCCAACGGCGGCAACGCGCAGGCGCTTATCAGGAACAACGGAACGGCCCCGAAGCGATCAATCAGCAGCGATCCACCAGCGACGCCGATGGTTTGTCCTAGAAAGATCGCCGAGGAGAAGATCGCAACCGCGGTGCCGCGTGCTTGCGGCGTCATCTGCGTGGCGTTGGTCTGCAGCGTGTTGTGCAACATGTAGAAGCCAAGCCCGATCGCGATTGTGCCGATGGGCGCGACCCACCAGACCGGCGCAATGCACAGCGCGAGATAACCGAAAGCAAGCATAAAGCCGCCGGTAATTGCGAGACGGACCTGGCCGAGGTGCCGGACGAATTGCTTGACCAGCCCGGCATAGATGAGGCCGCCGATGCCGAAGCAGCCGACCGTCAAACCGATCAGCGTGAAGCTCAAGCCGAAGCGCTGGCGCAGGAACGCGCCGATATAGGCGAAGGCCCCCCACACCAGAACATTCTCGGCGAACGACACGATGATAACCACGCGCGCGAAAGCTCCCGTCAGTACCGCCGCATAGTCGGCGACGAAGCCCCGCGTCGTCTCATTTGGATGGCTAGGCTCGCGTGTCACTGGATTGGTGATGAGTTCGAATATCAGCCCCGCGGTTGCCAGCGCGAACACGCCCGCAAGCACGAAGAACACGTTACGCCAGCCCAGCAGGTCGCCAAGGATGCCGCCGGCTGCTTGTCCGCTGAGCTGGCCCAGAATTTGTCCGGTCAGATAGCGGCCCAGGATCGGTTGCCGCCGTTCGTACGGCGTGACGTCGCCGACATAGGCCATCGAAATCGGGATGATCCAGCCGCCTGCGAGGCCGGTCGCAAAGCGTGCCAGCATGAGCTGATGCAGTGATGTCGCCAGCCCGCACAGCGTCACCAACACGATTGCAACGGCGCACATCATGGCGACGGTGCGGTACTTGCCGAGCTTGTCGCCGACCGGACCGATGACCAGCTGGACGGAGCCGTGCGCGACGGCATAGGCGGTCACGACCGCCGCAGCCGAACCGACCGTCGTATGAAAATCGCTGGCGATCTGCGGCAGGAGCGAATCGGTTACCCGGACCTGTGCCTGTGACGCAAAGCCAGCCACGGCCAGCAGCAATATCGAGCGGGTCGGCGTCTTGTAAGAGGAGGCCGCAACGGTTTGTGATGGCGATGACACTTGGATGTTCGCCCAGAATTGAAGCGGTTGCGGGGAAGGCAACGTTGACACTCAACGCAGCGCGGGCTTTCTAGCGGCCTGTACGGAAAAGCGAAATGATCGAAAAGACATATCAGCCCGGCGAGGTCGAAAGCCGCATTTATGCCGCCTGGGAGGCCGCGGGTGCGTTTCGCGCCGGCCGGCCGGAGCGCGCCAAGGCCGAGCCCTATTGCATCGTCATTCCGCCGCCGAACGTGACCGGCTCGCTGCATATGGGCCACGCGCTCAACAATACGTTGCAGGACATTCTCTGCCGCTTCGAGCGCATGCGCGGCAAGGACGTGCTGTGGCAGCCCGGCACCGATCACGCCGGCATCGCTACGCAGGCCGTGGTCGAGCGCCAGCTTGCGGAGCGCAAGGAGCCATCGAGCCGCGCCATGGGCCGCGAAGCCTTCATCAAGCGCGTGTGGGAATGGAAGGCGGAATCCGGCGGCACCATTATCAGTCAGTTGAAGCGGCTCGGCGCGTCCTGCGACTGGTCGCGCGAACGCTTCACCATGGACGAAGGCCTGTCGCGCGCAGTGCTCAAGGTGTTCGTCGCGCTCTATCGCGAGGGGCTGATCTACAAGGACAAGCGGCTGGTCAATTGGGATCCGAAGCTTAAGACCGCGATCTCCGATCTCGAGGTACAGCAGGTCGAGAGCAAAGGCAGTCTCTGGCACATCAAATATCCGGTCGAAGGCAGTGATGAGTTCATCATCGTCGCGACGACGCGGCCGGAGACCATGCTCGGTGACGTCGCGGTCGCGGTCCATCCTGAAAACGAAAAGCTGAAGCATCTGATCGGCAAGCACGCGATCCTGCCGCTGGTCGGTCGGCGCATTCCAATCATCGGTGATGACTACGCCGATCCGGAAAAAGGGTCAGGCGCGGTCAAGATCACTCCGGCGCACGACTTCAATGACTTCGAGGTCGGGCGGCGTCACGATCTTCCGCTGATCAACGTTTTCGACGATGAAGCGCGTCTGACGCTCAAGGATAATGAGCCGTTTCTGAAAGACGCCAATCCTGAGCCTGCGCTCGTGGAAGCGGTGGACGGCAAACCGCGCGAAGTCGCACGCAAACTGATTGTCGAGCAGCTTGAGGCGCGCGGCTTGCTCGACAAGATCGAGCCGACGAGCCACGTCGTGCCGCACGGCGACCGTTCCGGCGCGGTGCTTGAGCCGTTTCTCACCGATCAGTGGTACGTCGACGCCAAGACACTGGCCGAGCCGGCTATGGCGGCGGTGCGCGAAGGCAAAACCAAGTTCGTACCGCAGCAATGGGAAGCGACGTTCTTCAACTGGATGGAGAACATCCAGCCTTGGTGCATCTCGCGCCAGATCTGGTGGGGGCATCAGATTCCTGCCTGGTATGGGCCGGACGGCAAGATCTTTGTTGCCGAGAGCGAAGATGACGCCGTTGCAGATGCGCTGGCGCATTACACCGACATCGAGGAGATCACGGCCGAGGAGGGCCACGATATTGCCGCCGACCCGGAACGTCGTGCCCGCTTCGCTAGCGAGTATCTGCATCGCGACGACGATGTGCTCGACACCTGGTTTTCTTCGGCGCTGTGGCCGTTCTCGACGCTGGGCTGGCCGGACGAGACGCCGGAACTGAAGCGTTTCTATCCGACCACGGCGCTGGTCACCGGCTTCGACATCATCTTCTTCTGGGTTGCGCGCATGATGATGATGGGACTGCATTTCAAGAAAGAGGCGCCGTTCCACGACGTCTACATTCATGCGCTGGTGCGCGACGCCTCCGGCGCCAAGATGTCGAAGTCGAAAGGTAACGTGATCGATCCACTCGAGCTGATCGATCAATTTGGCGCCGACGCACTGCGTTTCACGCTCGCTGCAATGGCGGCACAAGGGCGTGATATCAAGCTGTCCTCGCAGCGGGTTGAGGGCTATCGCAACTTCGGCACCAAGCTCTGGAACGCATCACGCTTTGCCGAAATGAATGGCTGCGTGCGCAGTACGGAATTCGATCCGCATCACGCCAAGGAAACGCTCAACCGGTGGATCGCGCACGAGACCTCGAAAACCGGCAGAGAAGTCACGGCGGCGATCGAAGCCTATAAGTTCAACGAAGCAGCCGGTGCGCTCTATCGTTTTGTCTGGAATGTGTACTGCGACTGGTATCTGGAACTCATCAAGCCGGTCCTGACAGGGCCGGATAGCGCCGCAAAAACTGAAACGCGCGCTGCCGCGGCCTGGGCGCTCGATGAAATCCTGAAGCTGTTGCATCCGTTCATGCCATTCGTGACCGAGGAACTGTGGAAGGTCACGGCAGAGCAGGGCCCGCCACGCCATTACATGCTGGCACTCGATGCGTGGCCCGCCCACGATGGTCTCGACGATACGGTGGCGGAAGGGGAGATCGGCTGGGTCGTCGACCTGATCACAGCGATTCGGTCGGTGCGCGTCGAGATGAACATTCCGCCGGCAACCATGCTGCCTTTGGTCTTGGCGAATGCGTCTGCGGAGACTGCGGTCCGGGCGAAGCACTGGTCCGATTTTATCCGGCGGCTGGCGCGGGTTGCCGACATTTCTTTTGCCGATGCGCCGCCGCAAGGCGCGGTGCAGCTTGTCATTCGCGGTGAAGTCGCTGCGCTGCCGCTCAAGGGCGTGATCGATCTCGCCGCCGAGCGCGCGCGGCTCGCCAAGGAAATGGCCAAGGCCGACGCCGACATCGCGCGTGTCGATGGCAAACTCGGCAATCCAAATTTTGTGTCGCGGGCGCCGGAAGAAGTCGTCCAGGAAGAAAAAGAGAAACGCGAGGAAGCGCAGGCGCGGAAAGCCAAGATCGCCGAGGCGCTTGAGCTGCTTAAGGCTTCTGCATAAGCGCTGTGTCGGGAGGCAGATATGCGGGTCTTTATTGCCGGAGCGAGCGGCGCGATCGGCCGGCGGTTAATGCCGATGTTGCGCGAAGCCGGCCATGACGTCACCGGCATGACGCGCTCGGCCGACGTGGCGCGCCAGCTTGAAGCAGGCGGCGTTCACGCCGTCGTCGCCGATGTTTTCGATCCCGATGCGCTCGCGCGGACTGTGGTCGAGGCGCGGCCCGAAGTGATCATGCACCAGCTTACCGATTTGCCGCGAGAGCTTGCCGACGAGGCCCAGCTTGCCGCTGCGTACCCGCGCAACGCCCGCATCCGCATCGAAGGTACGCGCAATCTGGTGGCGGCGGCCAATGCCGCCGCAGCGCGTCGCTTCATCGTTCAGAGCGTCGCTTTCGCCTACTTGCCCGGCAAGGAACCTTACGTCGAAACCGATCCGCTCAATCTTGTCGAAGGCCCGCGCCTCGTCACCGTCAAGGCCGCTGCCGATATGGAGCAGCAGGTGCTTAATTCCGGCATGGAGCCCGTCGTGCTGCGATACGGCCTGCTCTACGGCCCCGGAACCTGGAGCGAAGGCCCGACGCGAAAGCCGCCGGTGCATGTCGACGCTGCCGCGCAGGCGGCGCTTCTGGCGCTGACCGGCAGGCCGGGCATCTACAACATTGCCGACGATGACGGTTCAGTCTCGATCGACAAGGCCCGTAAGGAGTGGGGTTTCAACCCTGCTTTTAGATTGGATACTTAAGGGGAGCATGATCTTATCGGAAAACCGGTTTCCACTACTCCGGATCATGCTTTGAAGGGCTTGCTTAGAAACTGCGAGCCTTTCAGCCCGTACCGCCAGGGGTAATCGACTGCCTTGGTGAGGCCGATCCGCGGTCCGGCAACGACTTCGACGGCGGCGGAACGGGCAAATAGCTCAAAAGGCGGCTCGTCCAGCGGCAGGCCGTAATGGGCAATCGTGATGCCGAGCGCCTCACATAGCCTGCCAGGACCCGAGCAGAGCAGCCGGTCTTCTTTGATCCCGCGCCGCCGCCGCATGGCCGGCAGGCCTAAGGTCGGCTCTATGGCGCGAAGCAGCACGGCGCTGGCGGAGCCCTTTGGCTCGCAGACGAAGTTCAGACACCAGTGGATGCCATAGGAGCGGTAGACATAGGTGTAGCCGGGCGGCCCGAACATGACGGCATTGCGGGCGGTCGGCCCGCCATAGCTGTGCGCTGCCGGATCGGTCTGGCGATAAGCCTCGACTTCGACGATGCGGCCGCCGACGCCCTTGAACAGCAGCGTCGCCCCGATTAGCTCGGGCGCTACCTCGTGCACGCTGCGTTTGAAGAAAGCCCGACTCAATCGCTTCGGCATGCGCCATCGTTGCAGGCGGGAACCGTGTTGGTACATCGCGAGTTAATGTGCAGTGCGGCAAGTGTGAGATTCTGTGGCTCCAGAGCAACACGCCCGGAACATTTGATCTTGCCACCTTCGCGCCATGCCCAGCGCCGCTTTTTAGCCATAGGATTTTTCGACATCGATGACGCGGTTGCCGGAGAGGCACGGCGTGACCGCTGGGGTGCTTTCGGTTCTTAAAGGCGTTGGGCCGCCTTCGACCGGGAGAGAGGGGCGAGGGGGCCAAACAGGCCCGTGAAGTGTTTTATGGATGCCAAGACTGATCTGAAGTCACGACTGCCGAGCCGGCACGCCACTGAAGGCGCTGAGCGTGCTCCGCACCGTTCCTTCTATTATGCGATGGGACTGACGAAGGAGCAGATTCATCAGCCTTTCGTCGGGGTCGCGACCTGCTGGAACGAAGCCGCGCCTTGCAATATCGCCCTGATGCGCCAGGCCCAGGCCGTCAAAATGGGTGTCGCGTCGGTCGGCGCCACGCCGCGCGAGTTTTGCACGATCACCGTCACCGACGGCATCGCCATGGGTCATGGCGGCATGAAAGCGTCCCTGCCGTCCCGCGAAGTCATCGCCGACTCAGTCGAATTGACGGTGCGCGGCCATTCCTACGACGCCCTGATCGGCGTTGCCGGTTGCGACAAGTCGCAACCCGGCATGATGATGGCGATGTGCCGGCTCAATGTGCCGGCGATCTATATCTACGGCGGATCGATCCTGCCCGGCACCTTCAAGGGCCGGCCGGTCACTATTCAGGACGTTTACGAGGCGGTCGGTAAGCACTCGGTCGGCGGTATGACCGACGAAGACCTCGACGTACTGGAGCAGAACGCCTGCCCGTCGGCCGGCGCTTGCGGCGCACAATTCACCGCCAACACCATGGCGACAATTTCCGAAGCGATCGGGCTCGCGCTGCCGTATTCGGCCGGTGCACCGGCGCCTTACGAAATTCGCGACAAGTTCTGCATGCTGGCCGGCGAGATGATCATGGATCTGATCGTCAAGAACATTCGGCCGCGCGACATCGTCACTCGCAAGGCGCTGGAGAATGCCGCGGCGGTTGTTGCCGCGAGCGGCGGCTCGACCAATGCCGCCCTGCATCTTCCGGCGATCGCGAACGAAGTCGGCATCAAGTTCGATCTGTTTGATGTCGCCGAAGTCTTGAAAAGGACACCTTATATCGCGGATTTGAAACCGGGCGGTCGTTATGTCGCCAAAGATATGTTTGAAGCTGGTGGTGTTCCGCTCCTGATGAAGACGATGCTCGACCATGGGTATCTCCATGGCGATTGTCTCACCGTCACCGGCCGCACGATTGCCGAAAATCTGAAGTCGGTGAAGTGGAATCCCGATCAGGACGTCGTCCACCCGGCCAACAAGCCCCTATTGGCGACCGGAGGCGTCGTCGGTCTTAAGGGTAATCTCGCGCCGGAGGGTGCGATCGTTAAGGTTGCCGGTATGGAAGTGTTGCGTTTCTCCGGTCCGGCGCGCTGTTTCGATGGTGAGGAAGCCTGTTTCGAAGCCGTGAAAAACCGGACCTACAAAGAAGGCGACGTGCTGGTCATCCGTTATGAAGGGCCCAAGGGCGGCCCGGGCATGCGGGAGATGCTGTCGACGACAGCCGCGCTTTATGGCCAGGGCATGGGCAACAAGGTTGCCCTCATCACCGACGGACGTTTCTCGGGTGCAACACGCGGCTTCTGCATCGGACATGTCGGCCCGGAAGCGGCGGTGGGCGGACCGATCGGCCTGATCCGCGATGGCGATATCATCGAGATCGATGCCGACAAAGGCACTCTCGACGTCAAGCTGACGGACGCGGAACTCGCCGCCCGCGCCAAGGAGTGGAAGCCGCGGCCAGAGGAATTCGGCTCTGGTTATCTCTGGAAGTACGCCCAGCAGGTCGGCACCGCGCGTTATGGCGCCGTGACCCATCCGGGCGGTAGTGCCGAGAAGGCGTGCTATGCGGATACCTGATAGCGCCGTCCGTCTCGCCACCAACGGCCTGACGCTCGCCGTTCTCAGCGGCGTTTGCATCGGTCTTGGACTGAGCTTTGGCAGCGGCCCGCTGTCGAGCTTTGGTCCCTTGGTCGAGCCGGCCTTCGCGTTCGATGGCACCACGGCGCCCAGCACCGCCTCGTTGTCGCCCAACGACGGTCTGCGCGCGCCCAATCATCCGCCCGACGGCAGCGACAAGGCGAAGGCTTTGACGGCCCTGCAGTACGCCGCCGACCAGGGTATGCCGGCGGCGCAATGGAAGCTCGGCCAAATGTATGCCGATGGTGACGGCGTGCCGCAGGATGCGTTGCGTGCATTCAAATATTTCAGCGATATCGCCAACAGCCATCCCGATGAGACGCCGGGAACGCCGCAGGCGCGTTTTGTTGCCAACGCCTTTGTGGCGTTGGGGCGCTATTACCTGGCGGGTATTCCGAATACCAACGTCAAAGCGAATCCGCCGCGCGCGCACGAGATGCTCAGCTACGCCGCAACCTATTTCGGCGATGCCGATGCGCAGTACGAACTAGGGCGTTTGTATCTCGATGGCACGCCAAGCGATCCGCACGAAGCGGCGCGCTGGTTCCAGCTTGCCGCCAACAAGGGTCAGTGCCGTGCCGAGGCCGTCCTTGGCGACATCCTGTTCAAAGGGCAGTTCGTGCCGCGGCAAGCCGCGCGTGGCCTGATGTGGCTGACGCTCGGGCGCGATTGCGCCGGCTCGGACGAGGCTTGGGTCAAGCCGCTTTACGATGGCGCGTTCAATCGCGCGAACGATGACGAGCGAGCAATGGCGCTGGTCTATCTAGAAGACTGGCTAAAAGGCCGCCGCGACTGAGCGCGCCCATCGCCGACGATAGTTCGGCGTCTCAAAGCTTGTAGGCGGTGCGAAATCCGCCCCAGTGCTTGTCGAACACGCGGATCGGCGCGTCGATTTCCTGCATCATGATCGTGACGCCGTTGCCCATGTCGCGCGGGTAGATCTGAATGATGTAGGGACGCACATTGCGTGCTGCAGAGAGACCGGCGCGATCGTCAAAGATCCTGCGGTTGCGGCAATTTGCGGTGTTCCACGCCTTTTCGCCTGGACGTTGCTGCAGGGAGTATTTGGCGTTGTGCACCGGAAGATAGCCGTTGCGGTCAACGGCCGCGCAAAACACCATGCGCGGATCACCGGCCAGCAAGCCGTCCAGAATTGGCGGCAGGACGTCCTCCAGTGCGGTAAGAAATCGGGTCCGGTGCTGGACTGGATCGGTTCCATCAATCGCAACGTAATTATTGTCGAACATCTCATCCTGGGTCAGCTTGCCGTTTTCGACCAGTTTTTCGATTGTCTGTGAAACAGCGTTCGCGACATCGATGGCACGGGAAATGATCTCGCGGCTGCCTTCGCGGATCGACGCAAGCTTTTGCTCAAGCGCGGTGCGAGAGCTCGAGTCCATCCCGATGAATTCGAGATGCAGTCCGAGCGAGGACTGGTTGGCGACGCGGACACGTGTCGTGCCGATCCCCTGGATATCGGTCTGTATGATCGTTTCCCTCGCGATCGGCGACATATCCGCGGTGCGCACCAGCATGCCGCCTTCGGAAAGATCGGCGGTCTTGCCGCGCAGTTTCACCGCACCGCCGTGCAATTCGACATCGAGTTCACACGGCAAGCGGTTATGCCGTCTGCGGTCGCCGGCCTCGCTGTGACGCAGGAATATCGTCACCCGCATCTTAAGTTTTTCGGCAAGCGCGATAACGCGCTGTCCGTGTTGCGCGACGGATTTTCCATGCGCTTGTGCTTCAGCCGCTGCGCCGCCGATCTCAACGGCGCCCTGCGACACCACGTTGGTAAAGCGCAGCGTCTCGTGTGCGTTGCCGGCAACTGCGGTGGTCGCATCGTTCTGCTGCCGCACCGCTGCGGAAATCGCAGCCAGCAACGGGCGAAAAACTCCGATCACGTTGTTGATTTTTTCGACCGCGGTAAAGCAGGCTGCGGCGTCGCGCTGTAATGCACTGATTTTGCGTGAAATTTCTTCGGCGGCGGCTTGCGTCTCGCGCGATAGCGATTTCACTTCGGCCGCGACCACGGCGAAGCCGCGTCCGGCCTCGCCTGCGCGCGCCGCCTCGATCGTCGCGTTCAGCGCAAGGAGGTTTGTTTGCCGCGCCACCGAGGAGATGAGATTGACGACTTGATCGATCTCGGCCGAGGATTTTTTCAATCCCTCTACAATCCCACCGGCAACCGTCGCGGATTCGCTGGCTTCGTCGGTGAGCTCATCGGCTTTGCGCACCTGGCTGCCGATCTCGTCTGCTGCGCGGGCCAGTTCCTCGATTGCCTGCGCGAGTTGCGATACATCCTTGCTGGCGGTGCCTGCCTGTCCGACCAGCCCGTCGGTATTTTCCGCGATCGTTCGGGTCGCAGCAGCCGAGTCCTCGGCCTCGCGGCAGACCAGATCGCTGGCGCGTTGCACCTCGCCGATCATCGCGGCGAGGTCGGACTCCAGCAGATTAATGGTCTCGCGGATGCTGGTGACTTGAACCGTATCGTCGGCCTTGGCCTGCGGCTCTACTGGCTCCGGTTCGCGGTTTGGCACGTCAGCCGCTGCACGCGTTTTGAAAAGAGCCATCAGATTTCTGTCGATCTATCAGGGATTAATACCAATGCTCAAATTGACTGACCGACGACGGCCCAGTCGCGGCGTGCGACGGTCATGATTTTCCAAGGCTGATTGATGAGGGTGTTCCAAGCGTAGCAGCAGTGATCGACGATGTCGTCGA
>Ga0302325_10032604_pt1 | contig 10692 bp, 9 predicted proteins | sample Palsa_T0_2_FD_201948 | JGI IMG/M metagenome (GOLD analysis project Ga0302325, IMG submission 201948) | Peat permafrost microbial communities from Stordalen Mire near Abisko, Sweden - Palsa_T0_2 | ecosystem: Environmental > Terrestrial > Soil > Palsa > Peat permafrost | place: Sweden: Abisko...
CCTTCCCATAGCCCGAAGGTGTTCGCCATACAGTCTGTCGGCAAGCGGGATGTTCTCCTTGTACCAGCCCTTCCAATGACCGGACTTGTCGCCTCCCACGAGCACCACGGCGCGCCGGTCCGGATCGAAGGCGAACAGTGCTCGCAGATGTCCGCCGCTCGAACGCATCTCCTTCATGTTGTGGTACCTCGAACCCTTGATCGAGTCCACGAAGGGGCGGCCGAGGGCTGGCCCGGAGCGCTGAACCCGGTCGAGAGCGGCGGTGACGCGGTTCCTGTCCTCGACACTGAGCGCCTTGTACCACCTCTGGGCCTCTGGAGTGAACTGGATCTGCCAGCTTGGCTGTGGCGCAGGGGACATATACGACTTCACTTCAGACCCGCGGTCAGCCCGGACGCCGTTCCCAACTCACCCCCCGGAGCCCCCGCTCCCGGCGCCTCGCCAACTCGCCAGCCCGGTCGAGATCAGCGAGCGCACGCAACCTACTGGCGGCCAGCAGCGCAACGGCACTGCGCACCGAGGTCTCGCCCGCGGCCTCGGCCGCCGGGCGGATCGTCCCCGTGAGCATCTCGAACACGACGTCGACGATGGACTCGCCCGGGTAGGCGTCGTCGGGCAGGCTCTCGATGGCCTCGTCGAGGAGCTCCATCAGCATCGATCCGGTTCGCAGAACCTCCTCGAGGAAGTCGCGAACGTAGTCGCCGGTTCTCGTAGGCCGCATGCCATTACAGAGCCTCCGGAAGCCGGGAATACGCCCCCCGCACGCGACGCCCTCGCGCTCCGCGCTCTCCCAGCACCCGGCGCAGTAGGGTCGTCTCGGCCTAGCACTTGCATGCTGCATGTATGCGATCCGGCAGTCTCTGAGCATGCGAACAAGTCTTCTGTAGGAATGCCGGCGAACCCAGTTCGAGGCGACGGGCAAGTCGGCAGACGAGGCCGGCGCCGAAGTAGCCGTTCCGTCCGAGGTGAGCGCGATCCTTCCCCGATGATGGGTGAGTCATCGGCTGAGTCTGATGAGGGGTGGACGATCCTCGGTCGCCGCTGGCTTTCGTCGCTCGTGGCCATCTTCCTGCGAACGACCAGGGACCCGGCGCTCGCGTTCGACCTGGCAACGGAGACGCTCGCCGCTGCGCGGACCGAATGGGACGAACCGCGCGACAGCGACGACAGCATGATCGTGCTGCTCCAGCTGGGTGAGCACGTTCTCGCTGTTGCGGCAGAGCACCAGAGGGTTCCGGCGCTTGAGCGCCGACGCCACCGCCAAGCGACCCGGCTCCACCTGACGGTCGAACAACAGCAGGCGGTCATGCGTCTGGCTGAGGAGAATCTCGACCTGCCAGCGGCCGTGCGCGCCGCCGCGGACGCGTTTGCTCGCTCAGCTCCTCCGCCGACGGCGATCGGGCAGATCCGCCTCTCGGGACTGGTCGAGGCGGAGCCGCTCCGGGGCCACGCACGGTGGCCGCATGACGCCTGAGCTCCCAGCCTCGCTGCTCGATGCCGGTCTCCAACTGGCAGGGTTTCTCGCTGCGGAGGACGAGGAGCGGTCCGCGGCGAGCTCGCCGGAGCCAGACGACGAACGTCTCGGCCCGCACTCGGTCCTGACCTACGCGGCCGGCGAGGGCGCCGACACGTACCGACGGATCATGCGGATCCTCTACCTCGAGCATCAGGCGTTCGGTCTTCGTCTCCGTCCCGCGCAGGTCGCCGACCGGCTCCGGGAGCGCTACGCGCGAAACGTCGATGTCGAATGGCTCGACGAGCGACTCCGCGCCCTCAGCCACTGGGGTGCCGTCGAGCGCGACCATGACGCGAGCCTCGCCTCGACCGCCGCCGAGTGGCGACGCAACCGCTACACCTACGACGTCACACCCGCCGGGCGTCTCACGGAGGAGCTGCTCCAACGCCTCGACGCGCTTGGGGATGAGATCGGGCGGCTCGACACCTCGCGACTGCCGCGCATCCGTGATGCGCTCGCCCGGTTGGCGAACGAGCTCGCCAAGCCAGGCCCCGATGGCACGGAGCTCAGGAGCCTCTTCGAGAAGGTCCTCAACGAGGTTGAGGAGCTCCACCAGGGCGCGCTCGCCTTCATGCGGTCGCTCGGCGAACTGATGCGAACGGTCGAGCAGGTCGGCGAGGAGGAGTTCGAGCGAGGCAAAGCGGCGCTGCTCCAGCATCTACAGGGCTTCAAGCGGAGCCGGATGCAGCACTCGGCGGAGATCCTGGCGCTCCTCGAGCAGATCGACGCGCGCGATCCGGAGCATCTCGTCGCGACGATCATCGACGCCGAGGATTTCGTCGAGCTCCCCGGTGGCGCGTCGATCGAGTCTCAGCGCCAGCGGCGAAGCGCGGAGCTCCTCAGGCGCTGGGGCGGCCTCCGGGCATGGTTCGTCGGTGATGATGAGAGCGGCTCGCCGTGGCGGACCCTGAACGACCAGGTCGTTGACGCGATCCGCGCTGTCCTCGCCATTGCCGAGCGGCTGATCGAGCGTCGTTCGACGAGGATCGATCGGGCCGGCGTCTTTCTGCACCTCGCAGCCAGAGTCGCGGATGCCCCCCCGGGCGAGCCTACGGCGTGGCTACGAACGGCATTCGGGCTTCGCACGCCGCGACACGTCGGCGTTCCCGAAGGCGATGCCGAGCCGACGACCATCCGTGGCCGGATGTCATGGCTCACCGCGGATCCCGCACCCGTCATCGCGTACCTCCGGACGCCCGGGGCGTCCAAACCCGGGCGGGGGCGTGGTGCGCAGATCCGTGATCTCGAAGCGGGTCGTCGCAGAGTCCAGGAACGCCGCGCGGCCGAACAGCGAGAGCTCGGCGTGCTCCTGGCGCGGATGTCGGCCCGCGGGCCGACATCGCTCTCGATGCTCGAGCGCGTTGACGAGCATGAGTTCCGCTACCTGCTCGCGTGGATCGGCCGTGCCTACGAGTCGCCGGCGGGTCCCGATGGCACGAGACGTGCTGCCTCAACCGACGGCCGCGCGACGATCGTGCTTCGCCCACCGGCTGACCCACACCTCGCCCGCGCGAAGCTTCGTGCCCCCCACGGCACACTCGACCTGCCCGACTTCGCGATCGAGGTGATTCGCCGATGACGCTCCGGGAGCTCGACGACCGAACCGAGCGAACGAACGCCATCCGCGCATTGCTCGCCGGGCCATTCCTCGACGCCCGCACACCGGAGTACACGCTTGTCCGCCGGCACGAGCGGGAGATCGCCGGGCTCCTGCAGGCGACGTTCGGTTACCAGCTCGAGGTCGGCAGCACCGCCGCCCGCGCCGCGGGGCCGCCGACACCGACCGGACGAGACCGCCCGATCCGTGTCCCCCCCGGTTCGGCATCAGGCCGCCGCCGTCCGCCCGACGAGTGGCCTGCGATGAGCGACCGCGCCTGCCTGCTCCTACTTCTCACCCTCGTCGCCCTGGAACGGAGCGGCGCCCAGACGGCGATCGCCGAACTCGCTCGCGACGCGGAGCGTGCCGCGGCCGACGTCGACCCTCCCGTCACCGTCGATTTCAACGAGCGCCGGGAGCGAGTCGCCTTCGCCGACGGCCTCGATCTCCTCTGCCATTGGGGCGTTCTCACCCACACGTCAGGCTCACGCGAGAGCTACGCCAGGCGCGCGCAGCACGATGACGAGGCGCTGTTCACGATCGACCATCGGCGCCTCGCGCTCCTTCTCCGCGACCCTGCCGCCGCGCTCGCGGCGACGAGGCTTCACGAGCTGAGCAATGAATCCGAGCGGTACGCGCCGACGCCTGAAGGAGAGAACCGCGCGCGGTTCGAGCGGCTCGCCCGGCGGCTGGCCGAAGATCCGGCGCTCCTGCTCGCGGACCTGGACGAGGACGACCAAGCCTATTTCCTCGGACAGCGAGCGCGGATCGAGGATGCTGTGGCAACAGCCACCGACTATGACGTCGAGCGCCGTCGCGAGGGCAGCGCCCTGATCTGCGACGACCGCGCGTTCACTGACGTTCCGTTTCCAACGAACGCAACCGTGAAGCAGGTCGCGCTGCTCCTCTGCGACGGGCTCAGCGCATGCGGAGCGGACGGCGAATTGAGCCGCGAGGCGATCCGTCATCAGGTCAACCGGCTGGTCGCCGAGCACGGCGACCACTGGGGTCGCGACGCGAGCGAACCAGCACAGATCGCCTCCCTCGCGGAGGCCGCCACCGAAGTGCTGATCGCCTGCGATCTCCTACGGCGGCTCGAGAGCGGCGCGCTCCGGCCGAGTCCTTTGGCGGGGCGCTTCCGCGCTCCCTCCCTCCGGACTGCGGGGGTCGAGCCGTGAGCCCGAGCTCCGACCGTTGGCGGCCGCGCCGCGCCGGAATCATTAATCTGTACGAGTACGCCAACCAGGTCTTCAACTTCGCGGGCGGGCGGCTGCTGCTGCGCGGCCACAACACCTCCGGCAAGACCAAGGCGCTTGAACTGCTGCTCCCGTTCTGCCTCGATGGCGACATCAGTCCGAACAAGCTCGACCCGTTCGGGGGCGCCTACAAGGACATGAAGTGGAACCTCGTCGGCTGCACCGAGGACGAGAAGCGCACCGGATACGTCTGGATCGAGTTCGAGCGGCTCGATTCAGAAGGCGAACTGGAGCGGCTCACCGCTGGCATTGGGATGCGCGCGAACAAATCGCTGGCGGATGTGGCCCGGTGGTTCTTCGTGGCCCGCAACCGCCTCGTCGGCTCGGATCTCCACCTGTTGCGCGGGCGCGAGCCGATCAGTCGCGCCGAACTGGTCGCAGCACTCGGCGAGGACGGCGAAGTTCTCGACACTCAGCGCGACTACCGTGGTCGGCTGAACGATCTCCTGTTCGGCTTCACGGGCGAGGAGCAGTACCAGACGATGCTCCGTCTGATGCGGGATCTGCGGCGACCGCACCTCTCCAAGACGCTCGATCCAGAGCGTGTGGCACAGCAGCTCACCGTCGGCCTTCCGACTGTCGACGAGAGTCTCATGCGCCGGCTCGCCGGTGGCCTCGAGCAGATCGAGACGCTCGAGCGCGGGCTGACCCGTCTGCGCGAGGTGCGCGACCGCGTCCGCCGCTTCCATCAACGCACGTACAGCGCCTACGCCCGGGCCGTCGTGCGAGAACGCGCGGATGCGCTGCGACAGGCGCAGACCGGGGTCGAGAACGCGGCGGAGCGGCTGAGGGACACGCGGGCTGATCTGGAGCGCGAAAGCGAGCGGGCTGAGCGGGCCAGCGCCGAGCGGACCGCCGCGGAGACCACTCTCAACGAGCTATCGGCCGAACGCGATGCCCTGGTGAGCTCCGAGGTGTGGTCGTCGGTGGCGGAGGTCGAGGCAATCGGCGCCCATGCGTCGACGAAGCGGAAGGCGGCCGCCGCCGCCCGCGAGCGCGCCGATCAGGCCGTGGCGTCAGCCACGGCCGCAGAGGCAGAGCTAATCACCGCACAGGCGGCTGGCGCCGAGCAGCGAGCCCTGGCCGAGTCTGACCTGCTCGCCGCGGTCGGGATTGGTGACCGGGCCGGGCTCGGGGCCCGGATCGACCACCTCGCGGGGCAACTGCGAGACGGATCGATCCGGGGAGAGGTGTGGGGCACGCTCGTCCGTGACCTCGTCGCCGACTGGCGCGATGTCCTTCATCGTCACCGCGAGCTGACCCACGCGGCCGCGTCAGCGAGACGGGCCGCCGAGCGGGCGCGCGAGGAAGAGCGCGCGGCGGCAGCCGGGCTCGAGGGGGCCGCTGGCCGCGTGGCGGCCGCTGAGGCCGACGTCGAGTCCGCCCGGGTCGCGGCGACCGAAGCATTGACCACGTGGCACGAGGCGCTGACCGAGCTCGAGTTGACCGACGAGGACACGATGCACGCGCTCGAGCTCGTCTCCTCCGGACGCTCGCCGGAGCCCGCCCTGAGCGGGACGATCGAACGCCACCGGCGGGTCCTCGGCGAGCAACAGGCGGGGCTCAGGGCGACACGCTCGACTCTGGAAGAGACGATCGCGGACACGGAGACCGAAATCGAACAGCTGCGCGCGGCCCACGACGACGGGCCGCCGCCGCCCGCGTGGTCGCGCGCCCCGCGCGCCGAACGGCCCGGCGCGCCGCTGTGGCGGCTGATCGACTTCAAGGACCACGTGACGGCGTCTGAGCGCTCTGCCTGCGAGGCCGCGCTCGAAGCGGCCGGTCTCCTCGACGCCTGGGTGACACCCGACGGACGTCTCGACGATGCGTCGCTGGCCGATGTGGTCGCTGAGGCCGGAGAGCTGGTGCCGACAGCCTCGCTGCTCCACGTGCTCACGGCGGTGCCGGGTCAGCCGGTCGACACGCCGGTCGTCGAGCGTCTCCTGCGCTCGCTCGCCCTCGGCGAGCAGCCAGGCCGAGCGTGGTTCGACCTCCATGGCCGCTTCTCGATCGGACCGCTGGTCGGTCGCGGCGCCAAGCAGGCCGCCGAGCACATCGGCGCAGCCGCCCGCGACGCGCGACGCGCCCGTCGGATCGCCGAGCTGCGCCGACAACGAGACGAGACGGCGGCCCAGGTGGCTGACCTCGACGCCCGCCTGGCCGCGCACAGTCAGCGGCGGGAGACCCTCGAGGCCGAAGTCGCGTCCGTCCCGCGCCCCGAGGAAGTCGCGGCAGCACTGCAGGCGCTCGGGGTCGCCACGGAGCTCGAGGCGAACGCCGCCCGCGCGCACGATGCGGTGTGCGCCGCGACGCGCGCGGCGGCTGACGCGGAGATCGCCGCTGATGCCGCCCGGCGCGACCACGCCGCCGCACACCGCTTGCCCGCGGCACTCGACGAGTCCTCGCTCGACCGCCTCCGGGAGGCGACCGCGGCCCTACCGGGAGCGGCGACGGCGGCCGCCCGCTCATGGATGCAGGCCGAACGCGAGGAGAGATCCGCGGCGAACATGGCGGCGCGAGTCACGGAGCTGCGTGAAGCAGCGGCCGAACACGACCGGGGCGCGCGGGACGAGGAAGCGGAGGCCCAACGACTGGGCGCGGAGCATGCGGCGCGCGAGGCCGCCCTGGGCGCCACCGGCGCACAGGTCCGGCGCCGCTACGCGGAGGTACTGACCGGGCTGGAGGACGCTCGCGTGGCTCAGCGCCGAGCCGCCGAAACCGAGAAGCACGCGGAGATCGCTGTCCATGACCTCAAACGGGATGCCGAGGCCCGAGCCGCCGATCACGACGCAGCACGGACCCGCCGCGAGTCGGTGAGCACCGGCGTCCGTCAACTCGGCCAGAGCGGGATTCTTCAACTCGTCCTCGGCGAGGACGCTCCGGCAGACGCAGAACATGCCGCTGGCTGGACCTTCACTCGCGCGCTCGAGATCGCGCGGGCACTCCCTGCCGACATCCTGGCAGCACAGACGAACTCCGGCGAGCGCGGCCTCGAGGTGCAGCGGCAGGTGCAACTGCTTGACCGTGAACTCGCCGAGGCGGACATGGGGGCCTACGCGATCCGCGGCGAGGACGACCTGCTCGTCGTTCGCGTCGCGGAAGGCGGGGTTGACCAGCCGCTGCCCGCTCTCCTGGAGAGTCTGAGCGAGGAGATCGACGCGAACGAGCAGGTGCTGAGCGCCGAGGAGCGTCGGGTCTTCAACGACGCATTGGTCGAGGAGATCGCGGACCATCTGCGCCAGCGCATTCACGCGGTGCGCGGCACCGTCCAGCGGATGAACGCTGTGCTGCAGCACAGTCCGACCGCTGCCGGGAAGATCGTCGAGCTCGACTGGCAGGCGCTCGACGACGGCTCGGGCACTCATCGAGCCGCGCTCGCCCTGGTGCGACGTGAAGTCCGCCACCTTGATCAGGAAGGACGCGAGGAGTTGGTGGCCTTCTTCCGCAGCCGAATCGAGGCCGCACGCCGTGAGCATGGGTGGACCGAGCAGCCGCGGCCGATGGCCGAGACGCTCATGCGCGCCTTTGACTACCGCTCGTGGTTCGCTTTCGGCCTCTGGGAGCGCAGCAGTGCCGGCCGGGTGGGGCTGACCAAGAAGCGACATGCGGTCGGCTCAGGCGGCGAGCAGTCCGTGCTCATCCACCTTCCATTGTTCGCCGCGGCGGCCGCTCTCTACGGCGATGCAAAGGCGCCCCGGTTGGTCATGCTCGATGAGGCCCTCTCCGGCATCGATGACGAGACGCGCGAGCGGGTGCTCAAGGCGACGGTCGACTTCGATCTCGATCTGGTGATGACCTCGCATGAGCTGTGGGGCACGTACGCTTCGGTGCCGCAGCTGGCGATCTACCAGCTCCATCGCGAGAACGGGAGCTTCGGGGTGCATGCCCTCCCGTTCCTGTGGGATGGCGACGTGCTACACGAGCTTGAGCAGGGCGAGCTGCTCGTGTGAGCGGGGCGCTGCTCGACCCGGCGCTCGATCGGATATTGCTGGCGGCGCGCGACAAGCGGGAGCGGCGCGGTGGGGCGGGCGACAGCTCCATCGTCCTGCGCGACCTCGATCCGCACGAGGCGCTCGCGCTTGACGCACTCCTGGCCGTTTCGGTGCGTCGCCGCCCGGTCCTACCCGGACAGACGCTGCGTCTGAAGCTCTCGGAGCTTGAGGCGGCGCTGCGCGCCTGCTCGGTCGATCCCCGCCTCGAGTATGAGCGTGTCGGTGGACGGCCGCTGCGCGACCTACCGGCCGAGCGAGCCGCCGCTCGTCACCGTCGCGAGAGCTTCAGCGAATGGCTGCTCTCACACGAGTTGGTGAGCACACGTCCGGGGCTCGCCGATTCACTCGAGCGAGCCGTGGTGCAGGGTCGAATCCACAGCAACATGCGTCCGCTCGTCGAGGCGGCGCTCCGGGTCGTCGCGGCGCTGCCGGCGACGAAAAGAGTGCAGCGCTCGGTCCTTGCCGCGCAGCTACTCGACGGGGATCCGCACGCGCTCGATGTCGGAACACCACTCCACAACCTCGTTGTCTCCTTGTTGATCGCGGACGCCAACCTCGATCCCGACACGAGCCCTCGCAACGTCTGGGCCCACTTCAACGTCCTTGCCGACCCAGTGGCGTCCAACGCAGTGACGCTTGGGCTGCCGCTGCTCGGGGACGGCGTCGCGGCCCGGCTCGTCCGCGCCGCCGCAGGGGGGCACGTCGTCCTCACCTACGGCCAACTCACGATGGGCGGCTTCGCCTGGCCGCCGGGAACGCCGTGCTTCACGTGCGAGAACCCGTCGGTCCTGATCGCCGCCGAGCAGGAACTCGGAACTCGATGCCGGCCGCTCATCTGCACCGGGGGTCACCCGTCCGACGCGGTCCGCCTGCTGCTCACCGCGGTCGCCAACGCCGGCGGCACGATCCGCCACCACGGCGACTTCGACGAGGCAGGGCTCCTGATCATGCGTGATCTGCGTGAACGCTACGGAGCAGCGTCGTGGCGCTTCGATCTGGCGTCGCTGAACGCCGCGCTTGATGCGAATCGCTGTGCGGGAACGTCGAGCGTCTCCTCGCTCGAGGAGGTCGTGGGCAAACTGGTCAGGCCACTACCCGAGGAGCTAGAACTGGACATCTTGCTCTCCGATCTGAGTACCTGACCACTTCGTCAGCGACGGGCACGGTCAAGCGAGCAAACACGGACGGCCTGAGCAAAAAAGCCTTCGACCTCTCGGAGGCCATGCGCACGCAAGACCCGGTCGAGCCCGGTGGCTGGCTGCTGCGTTTCGGCCGTGAGCGTGCCCGCAACGCCCCCTTGGCGCTCCGCAAAGACGTCACGATGTTGCAACGGAGTCGGCGCATTTGCGTCTAGATCCGTCACATCTTCTTGGGCACGATGGCCACATGGCATCGCTCAAGGAACAAATAGACGCCGAGCTCAAGATCCGTGAGCTGCTTGGCGAGGCAGGTCTGCCTGAGCCTGATCGCGTTGAGTATGGCTACACGTGCATCAGGCTGTTTTGGGACGACACCAAGACGGTGGTTGTGGTCGAGATTGACGAGCCCGACGCGCCGGTGGGACGACGGTCGAGGGCGGCGAGGGAGGACGCTGGCCCGTGATCGCTCAGAGCTGCCGTGACGACCAGAGAACGGCGGACAGAACGACGGTGACGACGGAGATCACGAGGCCGATGATCCATCCCTGCACTTTGTTGTCCGCCAGGATCGCGGCGATGGCGACGCCAATGGCGATCACGCCACCGGTAGCGATGAGCCGTACGAACAGACGCTCAACGGCGGATCGTCGGCGCTCGCGGCTGGGGAGCATGTTCGGCGGGGTGTGCTCGCGGATGTCCGCGGGCTCCGAACTTTCGTATTCGAGCGGTTCGGCGGGCGCGCTTGAACCCTCCGGGTCGGCGCTGCTGTCGTACGGATGCTGCTCTGTGGCCCCGCTCGGAGCTCCCAGCGGCGGCTCGTCGTCGCCAGCGAAGCGTCGTTCCTCGACGCTCTCCGCACCGACCGCCGGATCCCGTATGACGTCATCTTGAACCATTTATCCCCGTTCTTCGATAGCTCCAAACCGCGGGGGAGGGAAGGCGGGGCTCGGCGGGTCGACAAGACGCAGCAGCAGGCATCGACGCCAACAACGCCGTGGCCGAAACCTCACGACGGCGTTGCGGCCGAAACTGCACTCCCCGCCCCGGCGAGCTGTGGGATGATCCGCTCGTGAGGAAGCCGGAGGGCACCGGCTCGCTCGGGTGACGGACGGTCGGAGCGAGCGCAAAGAGTCGGGCGCCGGCGTCGGCGGCGCCACAGTCGCCGCCCAAGGCGTCCGCGACGCGTTCGGCA
>Ga0302325_10032605_pt1 | contig 10692 bp, 11 predicted proteins | sample Palsa_T0_2_FD_201948 | JGI IMG/M metagenome (GOLD analysis project Ga0302325, IMG submission 201948) | Peat permafrost microbial communities from Stordalen Mire near Abisko, Sweden - Palsa_T0_2 | ecosystem: Environmental > Terrestrial > Soil > Palsa > Peat permafrost | place: Sweden: Abisko...
TAATACAGGTCGACAAGAACGATGGCACTAACACCCATGTACTTTCTTTCTTTATGTATGGAGCTCCCAAAAGAAGTTCACCTTTGTCGTCGAAATTCGAAGACTGGGTGGTAGACCTGACAAGCAGCCTTCCGAACAGACCGGTATAGGACGAGATGGTCGTCAACTGATTGTACGGCCTTTTCGAGAGTTTCGCCAGCCTCGATCTTTCCAGGCTTCCGCGACCTTCTCTCGTAGTACTATGGGTAGCCCCGCTAGTTCCCCTAGAGTTATGCTCCGTGCCACCACGCAATATAAATAACTTGTTGATAATGGTGGTCGAGATTCGATTGGTATTAATAGCCTCACTCAGGAGCTGCGCCATACTCTGGGAATAAATGTTGCTAAAGAAAATTAACAAAATTCAAGCTTAGATATAGAAACTGAATACTGACGTCAAGTTCGTCGTCATTACTAAGTTGAGTAGGCTTATAGCGTTAAGCAATTGGCTTTCAAAATCTTCAATTTCTCTCTTCTTGCAAGCTAATTTGAACGATCCCAAGGCTCTAGTTGTCCTGTTTGAACTGATCGAAGAGCGCTTTGCAGAGTCTACAACTTCTTGTACTGTAGCCACTCTACTCTCACATGCCTCGATCGCTCTTAAAACACTGGAAGACACGTCGACGTCGACGTCCCCTGTTCCGTTGTGCTTTCGTTGATTTTCGACCACCATTCCAATGTTCTGGAGGATCAGCTCAAGTTGCTCCAATAAATTGATAAGCCGTTTAAGTTCCCTAGGCGCTCCCGAGACCTGACCCAGAAATCTGCGAATATCGCGAATGGAGCCAACGAGTTGGACCGCCAGAGAGACAACGGCGATGCCGCTCGCAGCCACGCCCAGCCCCTCCATTTCTAGAAGTCTCGGATAACCTTACGGGGAAATGTAATAGGAGACCAGATGTACTATGTGAAAGTGGAGATGGATAGTTGCGAGACTAGATTCGGAGCTATGCTGAGAAAGAAGGAGACGGGGAGGAAGAAAATGACAATGGGAAGTGAAGAGCCTAATGTCGGGCAGCCTCGCCACAGGCGTTTTGACTTGTTGAGCCAATGATAATCCATATTCCATGACACAAGATCGCCCAAAATTCTGCCTTGAAGTTGAGAATCCTGCGATCGAAATTATTACAAAACTATTGACGGAAAAATATTCCGTCACTTCGTGAAAAATAGAGACAGAAAATTTGAAGCTGTGGTTTGTAATATCCTACTTCTCTATCAAAACAGATTCTCAGGTCTTCAACATTCAGCCTTTTACTCCAAGTTTTAAATCATTTATCAAGCATTCTAAAGTAGATGTAGGATACTTTCAATAAAACAAGTCGTATGTATCATTTAGCTGATTCTTATTCCTACCCTAGAGCCACCCAGTGTTTACAATAATATGCCCAATATCAGGGTTTCGTAATATAACTGCAACTTAATGCTTTTGATATCGTATTAGTACAGTATAAACCGTACTATATTATACCGCAAGCAATATATTGACCCAATATGCCGTATTACGCACTATTTTGAGATCTTAATCAATAACCCCCCCCCTTTCGCTTATATCCTCTATTTCCTTTATATTAATACCCTTATCGTCGTTATTATTATCTACATATATCTAACTCTTTAACCACGACTTCAAACATTCCAAGTCCTTAATTGTATAAATCCTAAGGCTGTTCCGATAGTCGGAAATCATAATCTTCGCGCCTAAGAAGAGACGCTTAGGATTGTGACGGGCCGAACAAGAATCTCTAGGATACACTTCACGGGTAAGGGAAGAGGTTTATAACCTGCTCTCGTACGAAGGGCCTGTATTGCAAATATCTAAAGCTAAAGAAAGAAGAAGAGGGTAAAGGAGGGAAGAGGTGAGCTATATATATACAGCAGGTGTCATGTGCCATAGCGTGGCCTGTAAGCAGCCTATAGGGAGCCCGTAGGCCCGGTGGCAGCCAGATCTGTCACAAGGATCAGCTGACATAGCGGGAATTAACGGAATATATATGATCGTTTTGCTTAAATACAAGAAGTTCTTTTATTACATAGGTTCGAGCCACTATTTGTATCATATATAGTAGCATCGTTAGGTGGTATGGTTAATAATTTGGTAGGAAATATCTTAAGTATTAAGCACCTCGCTTATGTTATAAGGCTTTTTAAACTGTCGAGAATTTTAAATATTTTAAATATTACTAACACAACTAAATAACATTATTAAATAGGGATTCCAACTTTATTTAAAAGGCATTAATTTGGCGATTTATTACGTGCAATTTTAAATAATGAAAGTTATAGTTATATAAAGATATTAACCATTAAAGTCGGGATTATACCTTGTTACCTTAAGCGCAAACATCCCGAGGATTTAGCGATTAACCCCCTATATATTGCCCAATACGAACATCGCGACATAAAGTCATGCGACTTCAGCGTATGTGCCCTGTAGAGCCCCGTAGTTACAGGGGCACGCTGTTGGCAAGGCAACTTAGCGTTTAGAGCCTGAGATTTAGGGACCTTATAGGGCAGTTTAATAAACGGTCCCCTGTAATTGTAGGGCTTTATGCTAGAAATGTCTTTCAATCCCCGAACAGGCTTACAGGGCTAAAGGCCTATAATTATAGGGTGTTTCAGCGTTTGTGTCCACTATAAACTAAGGCTTTAGTGGACGAATAGTGGATCTCGGGCCTTCATGCCCTGAAGTCGCATGACTTTATGCCGCGATGTTCGTATATTATTATATTGCAAGACGGCAAGTCCATATTATTATTAGCCAACAATAGAAGATCTTATATTGTATTAGTATAATATCAGATTCCTTATATTGTTTTGTACTACCAGCCGTAGCGCAGTATATTGCCATATTGTTGTAAACACTGGAGCCACCCTACCACCGTCCAAGCCTCACCCGCGCTCAACCCAGTCTTTCGGCAATATACTCTTCTACATCCCGTAAATCATTTCCTTAAGCTAACCCACGTCTTTCTCCCGACAAAACATGCAAAGAATCGGTTTCTTCAAGTACTCAATCTGTTTACTGAGTTCCTTTCGGGGCGGTGATTCGCAAGTGCAGTTATTAAAGTTCGTGCTGAACGCTTTGTGGCAATAAATCTCTGGGAACCTAGGCAGGCTTGGACTTAGTGGGTATGGGGGAATGGATGCTTCCCATTTGGTTATTAGGTCCAGGGACAATGAGTGCAGCCGTTGATGGAGTGCTATTAATATGATCGAGATATGGCGAGGTGCGATAATGGTGTTGTAGTGCTAGCTAGTTGCGCTTGAGTGTTACTACCTTGGAAATGGTCGAAAGACTTGTCTTTGGACTGATCTGATTTTTTCCCCACATGACTTGATCTGCGGTTGATGATGCTGAGCTTTGTGTATAGAACTGCAGGGGAATGGAAGACGACAGTATTTGTATCCTATATGTGGTGAGAAAGTCACCTGAAAAGCAAATACAGAATGATGAGCTTTTCTAATGATTCTCGGTCAGTCCCTGTCTTTCGACTCTCTTTCGTTAGATGCGAGTCAATCATACAATTATTCAATTCGATTTTTCGAAGTTTGACCATTTTAATTCCAAACACAAACACTGTATGCGTGACTCTGGAATTACAAAGGAATTTGTCCTTTCAAAACCAAGTGCTTATTTGCCTGACTCTCCTTACCTGCCGCTCCAACCCCTACTTTCCAACCCCTAGCCCAACCTCCAAACCCCCGTCTCCCGCCCAAAAATACCTTTGCTCCTCCCCTCTGGGCACTGACCCATACTTACTCATCAAACTCGGATACTTCAGCTCATCCCTTCTACAAAGCCTACACGCACAACCCTTCTCCCGAGCCCCGTCCTTGCCACCTTTCTTCTTGAACATCAGTTCGCAAAACATATGGAGTGTCTTCCTCCTCACACACAGGATCGAGACACCAAAGTCCAAAGTCCCCATTACGGCACAGCGGCAGTAATCCCAATTCTCGCTGATTGTTCTGCTACAACGGCAGATGTCCTTGATGTGGATGTGAAACCTTCGTGCTCGGCGCTGAGATGGGAGACGGTTGGGATACTCGTAGCTGGAGGCGGCAGGTAATGGCCCTCCCGCCTAATCAAGGAAAATGCCCGGTTGGTTAAACTTGCAAATAGTGGAAGTTGGCTGTGTATGATGGATTTTGATATCTCTTGGTGGTTGTCGAAGGTGTATGTAAAGTGATGTTTTGTTGGTTGGGAAAAGGAGGACAGACAAGGAGGTGGCGGAATTTATAATAATATCTGAGAAGAGAAAAGCGTCATGATGTAAATGTTGCAATTCGCGAATGAGATGATGATTCTATACTTCTTGGTGTATAGGTCTGCATCATTTCCTCGAATGATTGTCAAGTAGCTTGTCTTGAGGCCATTCAGACTATCGCAGTTTTGCGAGAAAGATCTCATTACAGAGATTTGTAAAAAAGATAATAATGTAAGGCTTCCATTTAAGGGCACCTATTAGCCATCTCCCTATTACAACTCTCAATTAGCTTCCCACGACAAATTTCCTACCGTACCCCCCCTCCCCCACCTGTCACCCGTATCCTTCCAGCTTCAGCTCTGGTCCCGGTCTAGCTCCCTTCCATCCTCTCACAATTGTTACACCTCACCGAAGGCATGATAACCACGCAAATGGCGTACTTAATGTCATAGAACCCCTCCTTCCCGGCAGTCACATCCCGTGACGTTGGCTCTGAGACGGTGACCGCGCTCGCAGTTGTGATGGACGTGGACGTGGGTTGCTTCAAGTCGGTCTCTGCAATCTTCACATGTGCAGTTGGGATACTGGCAAGTTCGGTGTTCGGGTTCAGTCATGATGAGTGTCGAGTTTGGATTGGTCTTGGATTTCAGTTATGTTGGAGAAAGGGGAAATGATGGGAATATATATTTTTTCTGAGCTAAAGTAGATCCATCATACAGAGTATATTTTGATTCACCTAAGTCAACCCCCGTATTAATCGGCCACCCCCTAAAGTCGGCCGCCTTTTACACCAAAACAAGCACTTTTAAAACTTATATAATTCCACAACGCTTTAATAAAATCGAATAAAATTAAAAATCTTAATTTAATTTTATAAAAAAAGAAAAGTTACTAATTTTATTTTACTCCAAAATAAAATAATACTTTACAATTAAACTTTAACTTTAATATACAAAAATTACTTATAAATTTCAAGTTTTTTGCTTTTAAAATAACTTTTTCAAAGATTAATAAAAACTTATAATTTTAAAAATGTGAAATCTTTACAATGGTGCAGCTTCAATTCCAAAGTTTTGAAAAGATTCTATTAATAGTAACCTTTTTATAAAAAGTGCGTAAAAATTTATTAGTGTTTTTTAGCGAGTTTTTTTTACATTTTTAATAAAAAGTCACTATAAATAGAATCTTTTTCAAACTCTTAAATTGAAGCTGCACTAGTATAAAGATATTTTTATTTTTAAATTATATCCCCCTGTTAATTTTTCAAAGAGTTATTTAAAAATTAAAAAAAATTAAAAATCATATGCAATTTACATATAAATCCAAACTTCCAAATTTCAAACCCCAACCACTACTTTTACATGTACTTAAAACAAAATAAAAATTAGTAACTTTATTAAAAATTATATATAGAAGTAAGATTTTTAATTTTATTCAATTTTATTAAAGTGTTGTGGAATTATAATACCCTCAAAACCGACATTTTTGGTGTAAAAGGCGGCCGACTTTAGGGGGTGGCCGATTAATACGGGGGTTGACTTAATTAACCTTTGATTCAATACCGCTCTCTTCTGTACGCCTGAAGATACGTATTATTCACCCACCTTGATCTAAGCACACGTCTCCAAAACCTCCAAAACCTCCTCCTTCCTCCAAATCGACACACAATTCGTCACCAAAAACGGATCCCTCAAACTCGCCTCCGCCAACCGTCCAAACATCACCCTCTCCACCTTGCATCCCAGATTGCAACCATATCGACAGCGGCGTTGACGTCGCTAGTTCTCCGGACAAGATGATGAGAGAAGGTGAGGCGAGCGGGGGTCAGAACTGGATCTTCTCATTTGTGACACCGTTTGTGACGTCTGCGTAGACGGAGTACTCGCCACCGGAAAGCGTGGTCGGGATGCAGATTACCGCTATCTTTGACGGCTGTGCGGGGAGGTTAGTGAGTTGGGATTGAGTTCGGACTTCGTTGGCGAGACCCGGGGGTGTTAGTTTGTCTAGTGGAGGGAGGGGAGAGGGGAAGGGATGGAGAGGAGATGGACGAAGGAGGTTATTTTTGCGCCGTCGCTGAGACTGCCGCCGGAGAGGGTCACGATGCAGTCTACGGAGAGGGATCTGCAGTCTTCTACGATCTCGAGGACTTCGGACATTAGGGTGTGGGGTATCATTCCCACGCGTGGTTTTATGAGCTTTGAGCCAAGTGCTTTTTGGAGATCGGAGGTGTGAGTTGTGTTTTTGGTTACGGAAGGTCCCGGCGATGAGGTAGATCATAGATGCGTGAGGCTTTGAAGGTTAAGGAGACTTGCTTGCTGTATGCTTCGGTGAATGGTATGGCTATAGCTGACGAGAGGTGTAGCTTTGTCTGGGAAAGCTTGACGGAGAGTTTCTTGGGAGGACATCATGAATGGAATTCAGAATTTGAGTGGAAAAAGGGGTGCCAAGAAAGATGAGGCTGAGAAAGCGAGTGACGAAGTATTGAGAGCTGAATATGTATATCAAGCTTCAGTACTGGTCCTGTATCCAATTTTCTGAAATGATCTGAGGGCCCAATAGTATGAAAGTGGAATGGCCTTTGGTCTCCTTCTCCTTATGGGGTAGACTATAATATCACGGCTATATCTCTAAACACAAATGAAAGAGACTGGGCCTCAAACCTGAATGCAATATCAACTGCAATGTTACTATTTGTTCGGACATATCGAGGCACTAAATCTCGTACCCGTAGCTCAATACGCTTCCGGAGAACTCAGAAAAACTGAAGACTTCCAACATTTGGTTGACCCTTCGGCCTAGGCTACACCACCTTCAGGCCAGGCCGCAAAAGTGATCAACATCTTGAATCGATGGCGGAATATCGCCATGGTCGGAGGTTTCTGTCAAGCTTGACCGACTCTCCAAAGATCGACTCCGCTTGGAGCTGTCTTGGGTCCTGAAAACAAGCTTAAACTTCTGTGGCATTCAAGAACAGCGATCACTCATGCACCGAGGCCTTCTCCATGACATGAGGTTAGTACGTAGGAGTACTGTACATGGTCTCATCCTAATGACTTCAGCCCAGATACTTTTAGATTACTGTACATGTACTCCTTCATGGCTAAGCACAGTATTTTTAAACATTCCTGTGAAGCCAATTCGACAGTCGACGCGAGACTCGCTGTAGTCAGCGCTGAGGTAAGAATTACCGAGCAGGTCGACTCGGACAGACAGGCATCACGTGGCAGTTTTAAGGTTAATCGACGGGTTTCTTGGCAGTGGCGCGCGCCCCAGGTGCAATTTATCTCCAACCCTCACCGTATTCGGCTGTCGCTCCGACGCCTCATCTCTGCGAACTATGAAATCAATACTTCTCAGACAGCGTTGCGCGATGCAGATCATGCAATCAAATGAACAAACTTTCTAGAAATTAATTAATTAATTAATTAATTAATACTTGATAGGGACACCGCTGGTCAAAACTCCGAATTTGAAATCGGACAACAGGGAGAGCCGCCCAATCATTGAGTGGTCTTGGTAAACCTTATCAAGTTATTTAGGACGTATTAGTTGAATTTAGTTCCATACCCTGGCACGCCGACTGTTCCGACTTTGCCGCCAAGACCTTACAGACTCACAGAATCTTCGTAGACCCAGGCAAAAAAAATGTAGGCGAGGCCGCGTCATCTCGACGCTGGTCCACCGGAGGGAGGACCCTGAATTAAGCTTGTTGCGACGTTATGACGCGAGCATAGGGTGGGGAATCTGGTCACAGCTCACGACCGGGCAGTGGGCACGCTTGTCAAGTTGGGTGGGCCAGGACTTGTGCCTCAAAGGATGAGCCTTGAGGATCTGTTTTAAGTTTAAATGTTCGATCATGCAAGACGACAGTAGTGGTGTGGCTGAGGAAGGGAGGATTGTGAGATATGAGATGAGATTGTGAGGAATGCTGATCTCGTTTTACCTCAAACAGAGCCCCCGGCCAAACGGAACGAACAGAAACAGAGTTCGCAGTGAGTCAGCGACATCTTCTGACCGGCCTCTCTAGCTACGAGTACTTCGTACTTCGTACAGTAAAATCTGTCACTGATTGTCACCAGTGACAGCCCAATCCCATCCGCTGCACCACGAGGAGGCCGGCCTGCCCCAAGGAAAGTCCCGCCTGCATGTATGAATGTCTCTAAAATATGAACTCCACCAATTCCACGCGGATAACGAATCATGCCCTCGAACCTGCAACAGCACGGCACGAAGTGCACAAAAGTGGGACGCCGCCTCTTTACATAATTCTCACTCAGCCAAGCAAGAAGCATTGGAATCACGGCTTGTTCCAGACACCGCGGTGTACGCGCAGCGAATGGCGAGCCTTGATTTGAAAGCCTTGTGCCGCTCGTCTCGTCTATTTTACCTCAGCTCGTTTGCCCCATTGGCAAAAAGGGCGTTGCGCCGCATATTCGCAAATCAAAATCAGGACCGGTGTGCAGTTCACGGGTCACCAGTGACCACTCATGCGAAACGGATCTGGCAATGGTGAGCTGATGTCTCGTTGCCGCGTTGGGTGTTCGCATTGGCTTGCTGATTTCGGCCGACGCTGGAACTTGGAAGGGCGAGGTCTGTTTTTTGAATGTCATCTGGCGAAGGGCGAAGGAAGCAAAGAATTTTACGGAGTACGCAGAAGAGCCTCTCCTCTCTGTCTTTGCGCTGAATAAGGGTTACGGCAAAATGGTTAGCTTGGGGGTTGTTGAGTGATCGTGGTCGAAAGCTTCGCTTGGTCAAAGCATAAACGCCCATATCTCACATCAGCCTCCTACTCTGGCGGAGTCCCTCCTTCGAGGCTCGGGTCAGCATCCTTCTCGTCAGCCTTCTCCTACAGCAGTGTGATCAGATACTGTAGCACAAAATTAAACTTGTGCAGACTTGCAAACGGCTTGCACAACTCTTTTTCGGGGCATCGCAGAGCCGAAGGGTTTCACAGAAACAAAGAGGCTTTTGTGGCGTCAGACGCCAAGCGTGTCACTCGATTGCTGGGTTCGGTGCTGCAGAGCAATCGCACGCGGCACGACGCCGAAACCTTTTTGTTCTTTCTAGGCGCCATGGCGGGGCGTGAGGTCTGGACTCTGGACTGGATGGTCTTGACGAGCAAGTAGGTCACGGAACGATGATGCCTTCATACAGTACGACGGCTGCATCGGAGTCGCGGAGGATACAAGTACAGTACCCTTCGCTTACGGGGATCCGAAATAATCTACAGTTGGTTGGCCTGCGTTGGATGCGGTGAGATGAAGAGACGAACGGACGGCACGGAAGCAACGGGATCGTATCGTAATCGCAATCGCAGTCCGGAGCAGCGCGCCCCCGTTGGCTGGCGAGGGGAGATGGAGTTACATGAGTCGAAGTACTTATATCCCGGGTTATTTAAGCATGATTCGGCACCGCTAAGAGCTTTCAATTAACTCTAATCCTCTCTGCGCCAGCCCGCCACTTCCTCCTCCCTCAACCATTATTGGCAAAAATAAGCTTGGGTGGCTTGATATCTCCATGTGCTTTTTCCATGTTCATCCCCCTCTACTTTTGATTCCGAACGTCAAGAGTCAGATAGCAGAAGAGAGGGCTTGGGGAGGCTTGAAAGTGGGATCACGGTGACATTCTCGGCGTCCTCAGCCAAGAAACGCCACGCCTCCTCCATACTTCCAAACCAATAATAAGGTTCGGGTTGTGTTTGGGCGTCAGTGCAGAAGTAAAGTTTCTGATCCGCTTGATTGTCGGGTTTCATGGTTAATTGATTGCATGGCATGGCATGATAAGAGAGAGGACTGAGACCGGGCGATCCGCTGCCCAGGCCAAACTTTCCAGCTACACCTTAGGGTAAACTTCTGCCTCAGCTACGAATATGGAGCCCTATCTGGCGACATCTTTTACGACCCGTTTGCAGTGACCAGCTGCATGACCTTGGCGGAGCACGTCTGCCTCGGATTTGAGAATTGAAGGCCTCGGATTCGCGAATGTACGAGCGCGAGCTGTGCTCGAGTTGCCATTCCCTATCCAAGACAGCAAACCAACCATCAAAAAAGACATTCCAGCCCGAGATCCCATTAATCCACATCAAAAGCTGCTGCCAACTCTCCACAACACACCCCAATCAAATACCCAATCATCAGCATTCGGATACGGAATCCGGGTAAGCCAAAAGAAAAAAAAAAAATCACATCACCACACCCTCGTCCGCATCCCATCCGCACCTTGCATCCCCATCAAGGATGGGTTCATGGTGGGGTGGGGCCGAGCGCGCATCTGATTGGAGGACTGCCCCGGGAAAGGGCTGGCGATCAGCGCAGAGGTTAAAAATCTAAAAATCATGCTTAAAAGTTTGACCTGTGCGAGGGTGTGCCGTGGTGCGGTCGCTTAGGTGCCAAGGAACGCCACAGTGCAAGCGGCAAGCCAGACGGAGGCGGGGCAGGGTGGG
>Ga0302325_10032606_pt1 | contig 10692 bp, 8 predicted proteins | sample Palsa_T0_2_FD_201948 | JGI IMG/M metagenome (GOLD analysis project Ga0302325, IMG submission 201948) | Peat permafrost microbial communities from Stordalen Mire near Abisko, Sweden - Palsa_T0_2 | ecosystem: Environmental > Terrestrial > Soil > Palsa > Peat permafrost | place: Sweden: Abisko...
CACTCGACTTCGAGCTCAAAGATCGCCTCAATCCGAAGAAAAACCCGTTCTTTCAACACGCAGAAGGGGTCGTGTTCTGCGCCTATCGGAACGGCTGGTGCGTGGGGCGGGTGACCGCTCAAATCGATAGCCTGCATCTGAAGCGACACAACGACGGGGCCGGATTCTTCGGCTTTCTCGACACCGTCGACGACCCGGAAGTGGCGCGCGAGCTCCTGAGGGAAGCGGAGAACTGGCTTCGCGTGAAGGGGATGAGCATCGCGCGCGGGCCGATGTCGTTCTGCCTGAACGAGGAGGTCGGCTGCCTCGTCGAGGGCTTCCACACGCCCCCGTACATCATGATGCCGCACCACCGGCCGTATCAAGGCTCGCTCATCGAAGCCGCCGGCTATGCGAAGGCCAAGGATCTGTTCGCCTGGACGTACTCCGTGGGCACTCCCAACAAACGCGTGCAGCGCGCCCAAGAAGAAGTTCGAAGGATGCCGGAGATTTCGAAGCGCGGAATCTCGCTCAAGAACCTGCAGAAAGACGTCGAGCTCTTCGTCGATGTCTTCAACGACTCGTGGGGAGACAACTGGGGTTTTGTTCCGTACACGCGCGAAGAAGTGCAAAAGATGGCTTCGGACTTTCGCCTTCTTCTCATGCCGGAGATCACGTGCGTCGTGTCTATCGATGGTGAGCCGGCTGCCGTTGCGCTCGCGGTGCCGAACCTCAATGAGCTCGTCCAAGACATGGGCGGTAAGCTGTTCCCGCTGGGGTTGCCCAAGCTTCTGTGGCGCCTGAAGGTCGAAGGCCCTCGCACGGCCCGTCTGATTTTCCTCGGCATCCGGAAGAAGTTTCGCCACGTGCGAAAGTACGCGGCGCTGAGCGCGTTCATGTACGCCGAGATGAACGAGGGCGGTCAAAAGCTCGGCCTGACGGGCGGTGAGCTTGGTTGGACGCTGGAAGACAACGGCCGCGTCAACGCCGGCATCCAACTCATGGGTGCGAAGATCTACAAGCGCTACCGCGTGTACGAAAAGGCTTTGAGGGGCCTCGCATCATGAAAGTTCTGGTCACGGGTGCGAGCGGCCTTTTGGGTAGCCACGTCGCCGAGCTGCTCAGTAACCGCGGCGACCGCGTGCGGGCTCTCGTGCGTAGCTCGTCGAACCGCAGCCATCTTCAAAGCCTGGCTCACGTCGAGCTCTTCGAAGGCAGCGTCGAGCAAGTCGACCGCGTGTCCGAAGCCGTCGACGGCGTCGACGCCATCGTGCATTGCGCGGGTTTGGTCAAGGCGCGGAGCACCGACGAGTTTTTCAGCACCAACGTCGGCGGTACATCCAATCTCGTGCAGGCCGCCAGAGGCATCGCGCGTGGTTCCACATTCAAGCGCTTCGTTCACGTCTCGAGCCTAGAGGCGTGCGGTCCATCGCAAGACGGCTCGCCCGTACCGATCGACCAGGAGGCGCCGGTGACGGCCTACGGCCGGAGCAAGCTTGCGGCGGAAAAGGTCGTCCTCTCTGCAAAAGAGGAGCTCCCCTCGACCCTTCTCCGCCCGGGGGCGATCTATGGGCCCCGCGACGGGGAGATTCTCCAAGCGTTCAAATCGATTGAGCGCGGCCTCTTGCCTCTCATCGACGAGGGGCGAGCCATGGGGATGTGGATCTACGCAACCGACTGCGCGGCCGCGTGCATTCGGGCGATCGATGCGGACGTCCCGAGCGGTCGCACGTATTTCGTCGACGACGGGTGTGGGCCCCTCTCGCAGCGCCAGATGCTGAGCGATGTCGAGCAAGCCCTCGGCCGTCGCGCTTTCGTTCGCAAGAGCTTGCCTGTCCCGCTTCTCATGGCGGTGGCGCGTGGGCTCGAGATCGCCGGTCGTGTGGCCAATCGGCCCGTGATGCTCACGCGAGAGAAGGCGAGCATGCTGCTTCAACACTGGGTCTGCTCATCCGAAGAGACACGCAAAGATCTCGGATGGGAGCCCAAGGTGCCTTGGCTCGACGGGGTCGTCCTCGCCGCGCGCTGGTATCGAACCAACGGCTGGCTCTGAATCTTCGCCAAAGGCGAGGCGGAGCGAGGCTCAGGCAGTCAAAGGAATGCGCGAGATTGCGAAGAGTGCGCCGGAGCACTAGTTTCGCACCGAACCCGCAATGCTTTCTTGGGCTCTGAAAAAAGTCTTCGGCACCTCGCACGAGCGGGAGATTCGCCGTCTGCGGCCACGCGTCGAGGCCATCAACGCGCTGGAGCCAGGCATCACGAAGCTCACGGACGCCGAGCTCAAAGGCAAGACGGCTGAGTTCAAAGAGAAGCTCGACCAGGGCGCGACGCTCGACGACCTGCTTCACGAGGCCTTCGCCGTCGCACGGGAAGCGAGCAAACGCTCCCTGAAGATGCGGCACTACGACGTGCAGCTCGTCGGCGGCATGGTCCTTCACAACGGGTCGATCGCCGAGATGAGAACCGGTGAAGGCAAGACGCTCGTCGCGACGTTGCCCTGTTATCTCAATGCTCTCAGCGGCAAGGGCGTTCACGTCGTCACCGTGAACGACTATCTCGCCCGTCGCGACTCCGAGTGGATGGGGCGGCTCTACAACTTTCTCGGGCTGAGCATCGGCGTGGTCGTTCACTCGCAGGGCGAGGAAGAGAAAAAACGCGCATATCGCTCGGACATTACCTACGGCCAAAATAACGAGTTTGGCTTCGACTACCTTCGCGACAACATGAAGTTCAGCGCGCTCGAATACGTTCAGCGCGAGCTCAATTACGCGATTGTAGACGAGGTCGACTCGATTCTCATCGACGAGGCGCGTACGCCCCTCATCATCAGCGGGCAGGGCGAGCCGTCGAGCCACAAATACCGGCAGATCAACGAGGTGATACCGCGCCTTCGCAAAGACGAGCACTACGTCGTCGACGAGAAGCAGCACTCGGTCACGCTTACCGACGACGGCGTCGAGCTCGCCCAGAAGCTCATGGGCATCGGCAATCTCTACGATCCGGTCAATCTCGAGAGCTTGCACATTCTCAACCAGTGCCTTCGCGCCCACTCGCTTTACAAGCGCGACGTCAGCTACCTCGTCACCGAAGACGGCAAAGTCCTCATCATCGACGAGTTTACCGGGCGCGTTCTGCCCGGGCGCCGCTGGAGCGATGGGCTCCATCAGGCGGTCGAAGCCAAAGAGAACGTGCGTATCCAAGAAGAGACGCGCACGATGGCGACGATCACGTTCCAGAATCTGTTTCGCCTCTACAAGAAGCTCGGGGGCATGACGGGTACGGCCGACACCGAAGCCACCGAGTTTCACACGACCTACAAGCTCGGGGTCGTCGCGATACCCACCAATCGGCCGATGGTCCGCGCCGACCACCAAGACGTCGTCTACAAGACCGAGCGCGAGAAGTTCACGGCGGTCATCGCCGAGATTCTAGAGTGTCACGAAAAAGGGCAGCCCGTGCTCGTGGGCACGACCAGCGTCGAGAAGAGCAACGCCATCGCCACGCTGCTCAAGAAGCGAAAGATTCCGCACGCGGTGCTCAACGCCAAGCACCACGAGCGCGAGGCCTTCGTCGTCGCGCAAGCCGGCCGCAAGGGCGCCATCACCGTCAGCACGAACATGGCCGGCCGCGGTACCGACATCGTGCTCGGCGGCAACCCCGAGATGATCGCGAAGCTCGAGTTTCGCGAGGGCGGTCGCGACCCGGATGGCGACGCGGTGGCGTTCGGTGAAGCCGTCGCGCGCTACGATCAGTCGTGCAAAGCCGAGGGTGAAGAGGTTCGAACGCTCGGGGGCCTCCACATTCTCGGCACTGAACGCCACGAGTCGCGGCGTATCGACAATCAGCTCCGCGGTCGCGCCGGCCGCCAGGGAGACCCCGGCTCGAGCCGTTTCTATCTCTCGCTCGAGGACGACCTCATGCGCATCTTCGCGGGCGACCGCGTGAAGTCGCTCATGGAGCGGATGGGGATGCCGGATAACGAGCCCATCGTCCATCCGTGGGTGACGCGCAGCATCCAAGACGCGCAGCGCAAGGTCGAAGAGCGCAACTTCGACGTTCGCAAACATTTGCTCGAGTACGACGACGTGATGAACGAGCAGCGCAAGACCGTTTACAAGCTGCGCCAACAGCTCTTGCTCGGCATCTACAAGCCGGAGAAGGTCGACGAAGACGGCAAGCCGACGGGCGAGATTCGGCACGTCCCGGTAAACGAGCGAATCGCCGGCGACGTTAAGCAGGCCATTGTCGACATGGTGTTGCACCACGGCACGCCGATCGGCGAGGGCAAGACGGCTCCGAAGACCCTCGAAGAGGTCACCGAGATCTACTCGATGCCCTCGCTTCAGCAGGACGTCTACCAGTTCTGGGGCTACCGCTTCGACTTTCGCGACGGCGAAGGCACCGAGCCGAAAGCCGTTTGCGAGCGCTTGCAGGCCGAGGTGCCTCAAAGCTTGACCGAGCAGCGCGATCAGCTGCTCGACCTCGTCGACAACATGGTAGGCGCGATCGTCGAAGAGTGCTGCCCCACGACGAAACCCCCTGAAGACTGGGATTGGAAGGGGATCAAAGGCGGCTTTCTCGAGCATTTCGGGGCTAAGGCTCCCGAGGTCGAGCACCTGCACGACGCCGAGCAGATAGCGAAAGTTCTCTACGAAGCCGCGGCCGCCAATCTCGACGCGAAAGAGAAGGAGACTGGGACGGAGCTTCTGCTCCGCGTCTTCCGCCACTTCTATCTCGAAGAGATCGATCGGCAGTGGGTCGAGCATCTCACGACAATGGAGCATCTCCGCGACGGAATCGGTCTCCGCGGCTACGGGCAGCGGGACCCGAAGCAGGAGTACAAGAAAGAGGGCTACGACGTCTTCATGACGATGATGGCCTCGACGAGCAGCAACGTCTGCTCGAAGGTCTTCAAGGTTCAGGTTCGTCGCGAAAACGAGATCGAGCGTATCGAACGCGAAGATGCGGAAAAGCACGCGGCGCAGCAGCGCGCCATGCAGATGCGCCATGGCTCGGAGCCGCAAACGACCGAAGATGAAGCGCTAGCGGCTCCGCGCCCCTCCGCGCGACCCACGCAGCCGCGAGTGACCGTGCAACCGGTTCGTCGCGATGGGCCGAAAGTGGGCCGAAACGATCCTTGCCCTTGCGGTAGCGGTCAAAAATTCAAGAAGTGCCACGGCGCCGCGCTCGAAGAAGAGCCCGACGCCACCGATACTGTTTAGGCGCATTGCGTCGCAGCTCGGGCTGGACAGCGAGTCGTGGCTTGGCGGCTCGGTAACTCTCCCTTACCATCCTGCCCCATGAGATCTCGCAGATGGCTATGCGGCGTCGGGATGGCGGTGGCACTGGCGGCGTCGGGCGGGGCTCTCGCGGCGTGCGGCTCGCCCGAGGCGAAGTTTGCCTCCGTCAAGGCGGGGCCGATGCCCGCCGGCGAGACGTGGACTGGCGTCTATTACAACCCTGTCTACGGCTATCTCAACATCGTCGAATCGAGCGGTAGCCTCGTCGGCAAGTGGCGTCGCACAGACTCCAGCCATTGGGGCGAAATGAGCGGGACCGTCGATGGCAACGTCGCCCATTTCTCTTGGAAAGAGCGTCGCTACGGTTCACTCGACCCGAGCGGCGAAGCTCAAGGCTCTGGCATGTTCGTCTACAAGCTGCCGGCGAGCGAACACCCGATCGCGGAGCTCGATGGCCAATACGCGCTCGCGGCGTCGAGCGACGTCGGCGTGTGGCATTGCGTCAAGCAAGAGGGCATGAAGCCCGACTTGAACGCCGTCACCGGCGACAACCCCGGCCTCGAGCCTGGTAGCCACGATAAGTGGGAGTAACGGGCACTGCTCGGCGTTCGCCAAGACCAGGCCGGCGTCCCGCTCGCCTGCCTCGTCGCTCTGATCGCCGCGTGGCCGGTCTCGGTCTTCATGAGAGACCACGCGTTCACTCTCTACGATGACGCGTACATCTATCTGCGCTACGTGCGAAATCTGCGCGAGGGCTGCGGGTTCAGGTTCAACTGTCAAGATGCTCCCGTCGAAGGTTTTACGAGCCCGCTCTATCTCGCCCTTCTGACGGCGGGGAGCTTCGTCACACACCGCCTCGTCTATCTCACGCAGGTCGTGGGGGCCGTCGCGATGATTGCAACGATTGGCGCTGCCGCCTACGCCGCGGCGCGCGCCGCGTTCGGAGCGACCGACTGGCGACTGCGTGCCGCTCTCGCCCTCGGTGTCGCCGCCGTGCTCGGGCTCGATCACGACGTGCTCGTCAACTGCGTAATCGGACTGGAAGAACCGGTCGCCGCGCTGGTGGTTACGGCCGTATGGATAGCGGTCATCGCCGACCGGCGTGCCGCGGCTCTCGGGCTCGTCGTCCTCGCTGTGCTCGCCCGGCCGGAAGGCGTGCTTTTGGCCGTGCTCTTGCCCGTTCTGCCGTGGGCCAGGAGGCCTCGAGTCGTGGTCGGGCTCGTCGCGGCGCTGTGCTTCGTCACCCTCGTGCGGTGGGGTCTGTTCCACGACTTCGTGCCCAACACGTATTGGGCGAAAGCGGGGGGCACGACCAAGCACTTTGCCTTGGGCGTCGACTACCTCGCGATGCTCGTGCGCGATGAGTTTCCGCTCATCATGCTGGCGCCCCTTGCGCTCCTCGTGAAGGACACGCGCCCCGCCGTCACTTACGCGCTGCTCATGACGGCAGCATGGTTTGGCTTCTTTTTGCGCTCGGGGGGCGACGTCTTCCGATTCGGGCGCCTCGCGTTTCCCCTCGTTCCACTGCTTACGGTCTTGGCTCTCCGCGGCATCGCAGAAACCGCGCGCCTCATCGCCTTGCACCTTGGCCGAGCGGCGATGGCGCCTTCGGTCTCGGCGCTTGCAGTCGCGCTCGTGAGCGCAGCCGTCGCAGCACGAGCCTCGAGCCATTGGCTCGCGCCCGTGCACGGAGACCCGCTCGTGATGCAATGGTCAGCCCTCGGCCGCTACCTCAAAGAGAAGCGACCCGGGGCGACGGTCGCTACGGTCCCTATCGGAGCCATCGGCTACTTCTCCCGCCTTCGCGTCATCGATTTGCTCGGCCTCACGACGCCGGCCGTGGCAAAAGCGGGGAACACGCTCCCGCCCGAGCTACTCACACGCGGCTGGTTGGGTCACGAACGACACAACACCGCGTGGGTGCTCGATCAGCGGCCCGATCTCGTCATCACCACGAAGTTTCGAGCTACGCCGTGGGCAACGCTCGACGAGGCCCAGGCCGGGTTCTACGCCGACTGGCTCGTGCTCCGTGCGATCAAAGCGGGCGTCGCGCCGTATCACGTGACCGACTTACCCGTTACGCCGAGCCTGCACTTTCTTGCGTTCGAGCGCGACGCCGAGGCCGAGAGGCCGATCCAATAGCCTCACTTGTAGGCGAGGAGCTTGATGAGCTTCATCGCGAGCATCGTGTTGCCGCCGAGCTTGAGCTTGCCGCCGAAAAAGAGTTGCATCGCGTTGGCCTGCGGGTTCTCGTAGAGCTTCTGGAAGTCATCGTCGCTCACTGTGACCGTGCAGTCGGCCGGCCCGGTGCCAGGCTTGCAGGAGGGCCCGTCGCTCGCGACGTTCACGAACCATTCGCCGCCCGTCGGGCCAGTGATGTTCAGTTGAAACTTGGCGCCGATGCCTTTTGCGTCGTCGACGTTTCTCGCGAGCGCTGCGGGCAATTCTTCGTTGAAGAGCTTCTGGATATCGACAGGCACGGGTCGGGCCTCCTCGGGAGGCGCGGAGTCAATCGCGCTTGCGCGTCTTCGTCAAGCGCCGATGGGAAGAGCCTGAGCCTACTCTCCGCAAGTGCGGTTTCGGCCGCTTGTCTTTGCGGTATATAACCGCTCGTCGGTCAGCCGAATGAGGGCTTCGGCGTTTCGCTCGACGGGAGAAAGCTCCGAGACCGTGGCATAGCCGGCGCTGATCGTGACCTTGTGCTCGGCCCCCTCGGCGACGATCTCCAGCTTCTCGATGGCCGTGCGCAGCCGCTCGGAGAAGCGGCCCGCCCCTTCGTGCTCGATGCCGCGTGTGAGGACCACGAACTCTTCGCCGCCGAAGCGCGCGAAAACGTCCTCCACTCGAATCATGCGGCCGACGAGCCCGGCAACCTCACGCAGCACCGCGTCGCCCGCGAGATGGCCGTGCGCGTCATTGACTCGTTTGAAGTGGTCGATGTCGAAGAGCACGAGCGAAAGCGGGGTCGAGTGCCGGCGTGCATAGGCGATTTCGCTTCCTAGCCGCTCGATGAAGTAACGGCGGTTATGCGCCTTCGTCAGCGTGTCTCGCACGGCGGATTCGTAGAGCTCGTGGGCCATGCGCTCCGCCTGGGAGTCCACGATCGAGAACGACATCGTGACGTGCGGGCCGATGTTGACTCGGTTCCCGCTCTCGAGCTCGGCCCGCTCGACCCGCTTCCCACCGACGAACGTCCCGTTGGTCGACTCGAGATCTTCGAGCAGATAGCGGCTCCCACCGAGAAAGCTCACGCGCGCGTGGTTTCGGCTCACCCCCGCGTCGTCGAACCGGAGCTGCGCCTCGCGACCGCGCCCGATGAGCGTCACCCCGTCACCGATCGAATGAACTCGCCCCGCGCTGGCTCCCGAGATGACCGTCAGAATGGCGCGGACGGTCTGCTTTCCAGCGACGGGGAGGGCGGCAGAGATTGCCGCATCCGTCGTCCGGGTGCTCGGCTCCTCCTCCGCCCAGTCCATGTACGAGGGGCGCGGTTGGGACGGTCGCTTCGGACGGTCGCTCATGGTCGATTACGCCTTGGGCGCATTGAGGAGTGTACCACTTCGTCCCCTGGACGGTCAGCAGCCTCGCCGCTACAAGCCAGGATGCGAGATGCCGCTTCTTCAGGGCAAAGTGGCGATAGTCACGGGAGCTGGAGGCGGCATTGGGCGTGCTTATGCCTGCCTTTTCGCGCGTGAGGGCGCGAAAGTCGTCGTCAACGACATTGGATCCCAGCGCGACGGAAGCGGGTCGAGCGTCCACCCGGCCGATGCCGTGGTCGAGGAGATTCGCGCCGCCAAGGGCGAGGCCGTCGCGAACTACGCCTCGGCCGCGTCCGTCGAAGGGGCCGACGGAATCGTACGGGCGGCGACCGACGCCTATTGACGAGTCGACGTCCTGGTCAACAACGCCGGGATCCTCCGCGACAAGAGCTTTCTCAAGATGGACGAAGAGATGTGGGACTCGGTCATCGCCGTTCATCTGCGGAGCACATTTCTCTGCTCGCAGCGCTTCGCGCGCCAAGTCGTGGTGCAAGGGGGCGGAGGGCGTGTCGTCAATACGACGAGCCTGAGCGGCATGCTCGGTAACTTCGGACAAGCGAACTATGCCGCCGCAAAGGCGGGCATTTATGGGCTGACGCGAACGATGTCGATCGAGCTGCAAAAACACCGCATCACCGTCAACGCGATCGCGCCTCTCGCCAAGACGCGGATGACCGAAGACCTGCCGATGTTTCAGGGGATCGACTCGCTGACCCCGGACCACATCGCACCCGTCGCGCTCTTTCTCGCGAGCGACCTCTGTGGGGATCGGACCGGGCACGTGCTCGCCGCTGCAGGCGCCCGCCTCTATGCCTTCAAAGTGGTGGAGACTCCGGGCCGTTTCAAAGAGGAGCAGGGCGGCGTTTGGACGGCTCAGGAAATCGCGCATTCCTGGGACTCTATCGTGAAGTCACCCGGGATACCCTGCTAGGTGCCGGGTCCCCGAAGTCATGAAACATGACTTGCTCGGCTTCACCGAGCCGGCGCAGCACTCGCCCGATTAGAGGGGCGGCTGGCCGCCCCTCTCTCCTCTCTTCTCGCTTCGCTCGTCGATTCACCCCCAGAAAAACGGCTCCCGCCGATTTTCCTATTGGTCCGCCCCACTTCAATTGCGACTTCCGGGGGGGACCACTAGCCTGGCAACCCCCTGCCATGCTCGATGCCCGTACTTTTCTGACTGCAGCCGTCGACTACCTCCGTAAGAATCCTGACGAGATCGTATCCACGGCGGTCAACGCTGCGAGCCTGAAGTTCGGCGTTCCTCTCGTTGCGCTCAGGTGGTTTTCGTCCCAGGCCAAGTTGCCGCGCAAGGCGCCCAAAGACATCGACATCGACAGCGTCCCGCCGGCGATTCGAATTAGCCTCTCGGTGCAAGCCATGGGGACGCCGATCCGCGCCACCGCCAGCGTTCGAGTCGACGATATCGACTTCTCGGCGACCTCGATGCGAATCGGCATTCGTCTCAGCGACGTGAAGCTGGCGCTCCTCGGGGACAGCGAGACGGCCGTCGCGACTCTCATCAAGTCAGGCGCCCTGGATCTCACGAAGACGGGCAATCTCCTCAAGTTTCTCCCGAATAGACCGCCCGCTATCGTAGAGGCGGAAGGCGATCGAATCGTCATCGACCTGCTCAAGATTCCCGCCATAGCGAACAATTTCTGGCTGAGGCGCGCCCTCGCCGTCATGACGCCGGTCGTCGGCGTCCGCGCTATCGAGACGGATCGCGATCACCTGTACATCGCCCTCCGAGCGAGCCCTCGCGGCCTGCCTAGGGCGCTCGCTGCGCTACGTGGTCGAAGCTGAGCCGCGAAGTTGACCGAAACGTCGAGTCCTTCTTTTCAATGGACGCGAGCTTGACGGGCTCGCGCTGATCTCACGCGGCAAAGTGAGCTGATCCGGCGTCTTCTCCATAGAGGTCCCGCTCGCAAATGCGG